>Ga0105240_10005993_pt1 | contig 17972 bp, 13 predicted proteins | sample KBSC54metaG_FD_80426 | JGI IMG/M metagenome (GOLD analysis project Ga0105240, IMG submission 80426) | Corn rhizosphere microbial communities from Kellogg Biological Station, Michigan, USA - KBS C5-4 metaG | ecosystem: Host-associated > Plants > Roots > Rhizosphere > Soil | place: Michigan, USA...
CGAACTCCGGCGTGTAGCGCGCGAAGTGGCGCTTCAGAATCTGATAGACGCAGCGCGGGTGCTGCAGCGTCTCGTCGCGCTGGGCGTCCACCAGCCGCGAGTGCTGGCCGCCGCGGTTCTTTCCCCAGAGCCCGTGCGCCGAGCTCGACGTCTCCTGACTCTCCTGGCCGCCGCCTTCCATCCCCGCGTACAGCCATGAGTCGGTGACGTATTTCTTTTTCTGCTCGTCCCAGCCGGAGAACAGCCCGCCGAGATCCTCCGTGTCGACGAAGTCCTCGTGAATGATCGTCGCGGCGTTCGTATACGGCACGACGTAGTCGCGGAAGTCGCGACCATTCTGCAGGACGTAGTTGATCATGCCGCCGAGAAAGGCGAGGTCGCTGCCGGCGCGGAGCGGCACCCAGATGTCGGACATCGCGGACGTGCGGTTGAAGCGCGGATCGACGTGAATGACCGTGGCGCCGCGCTCGCGCGCGTTCACCACGAAGCGGAACGCGATCGGATGGTTCTCGGCCATCGACGATCCCATGATCAGCACCGCGTCGGCGTTCGCGAGATCCTGCTGCGCCGTCGTTGCGCCGCCGCGCCCGAACGAGGTGCCCAGCCCGGGCACCGTGGAGCTATGTCATATGCGGGCCTGATTGCTCACCGCGACCATGCCGAGGCCGGCGGCGAACAGCTTCTTGATCAGGTAGTTCTCCTCGTTGTCGAGCGTCGCGCCGCCGAGATGCGCGATCGTCTTCACCTGCATCAGCGGCTTGCCGTCCTGCTGCTCGACGAAGCCGCGCTCGCGCGAGGCCCAGACGCGGTCCGCGATCATGTCCATCGCGGTCTCGAGCTCCAGCTCCTGCCACGCCGTGGCGTACGCGGGACGGTATTTCACGCGCGTGAGGCGGTTCGGATGCGTGACCAGCTCCTGGCTCGCCGCGCCCTTCGGACACAGATGGCCCGCAGAGATCGGCGACGCCGGATCGCCTTCGATCGAGACGACTTTGTTGGCGCGATGAAAAACGAGCTGCCCGCATCCGACGCCGCAGTACGGGCAGATCGAACGCGCCACCGACGCGCCGCTGTTGCGCGGCTGCAGCGCGCGCGTCTCGTCGCTCATCGCCTCGCGCCCGTTGCCGCGCCGTGCGAGCGAGAGCTGTCTAATCAGCGGCCACCGAAGGAATGTATTGGTCATGGCTATGCGGGGCGACGCGCGTCGTACGGCGGCGTCGAACCCGACGTGTAGCGCAAAGGCGCCGGAGGAGCGGGACGACGGACGACGAGCGGCAGCACGATCGCGATCAGCATCAGAACGCCGACCGAATAGATCGCCTGATCATACCGCCCGGTGGTCTGCCGCAGGTGCGCAATGAGGATGGGCGAGGGGATGGCGCCGGCGCCCCACGCCAGGAGAATCCACCCGTAAATGCCGCCCATGAACTTCGAGCCGAAGAAATCCGCGGTGAATGACGGCATCGTCCCGAAGCCCCCGCCGTAGCACAACCCGATGACCGCGAACGCGGCGCTGAACAAGGTGATGTTCGTGAGGTGCGGCAGCGAGAAGAAGATCAGAGCCTGGATGATGTAGAGCAGCAGGTAGACGCGCGAGCGGCCGATGTAGTCCGACACCCAGGCCCAGAATACGCGTCCGGCGCCGTTGAAGATCGAAATCAGACCGACCATGCCCGCCGCCGCGATCGGCGTCATGTGGACCAGCTGCTGCGCCATCGGCGACGCCTGGCTGATGATCATGATGCCGGCGGACACGTTCAGGAACAGCATCGCCCACAACATCCAGAACTGCCAGGTTCGCATCGCCTCGCCGACCGTGAAATCGTAGGTCGACGCCGCGGTCGCGACCGTGCCCGTCGGCACCCAGCCCGCGGGACGCCATCCCTGCGGTGGATTCCGGTAGAACTGCGCGGCGGCGACCACCAGCACGAGGTAGACGACGCCGAGGATGAAGAACGTCGCCGGGACGCCGCGCGCGAGGATCGATCGCGCCGCGAAGGGGCTCATGATCAGCGCGCCCGCACCGTAGCCGGCGACGGCGACGCCGGTCATCAGGCCGCGGCGATCCGGGAACCATTTCGTGATGGTCGCGACCGGGGTGATATAGCCCATGCCCATGCCGATCCCGCCGAGCAGGCCGTAGCTGAAATACAAGCCGCCGAGGGAGTGCTGCGAGGAGAACCAGGCCGCGAGCAGATAGCTCGCGCCGTAGATGACGCCAGCCACCGTTGCGACCGCCCGCGGGCCGACGCGGTCCTGCCACAGGCCGCCGATGATCGTCCCGACGCCCAGAAACGCGATCGCGAGCGTGAAGTTGAGGGAGACCTGCGTCAGCGTCCATCCGGTCATCGCTACGAGCGGCGCGACGAAGACGCTCCACCCGTACGCGGCCCCGAGGCAGACCTGCATGACGACGGCGGCGACGGCGATGAGCCAGCGGTTCGTGGTCATCAGAAGAAGAAGAGCTGCAGCTGCAGCGTGAACTCGTGTTGTTCGGCCGCGGCGTCCGGCGCGACGAGCGTGTACGCCGCCTTGACGTTCGCGTTGTGCGCTGCCCACCAATACGCGGCGCCGACGGAGAAGCGGTGCTCGTCGCCTGCGGCCGAGGTGGCGATCGTCGTCGGCGTCGCAATATCGCGATTCGTCCACTGCAAGAACGGCGTCACGTGGACCGGCGCCACGAGCAGGCCAAGCTCGGCGAGATACGCGTTCTGCCGCGGCAGCGTCACGAAGACGCTGCGGCCGTCGAAGCGGTTGTAGTCGAATTGTCCGGTCACGGCGCCGACCCAGAAGGGGAGGTCCACGAACGCGTCAGCGTCGTAGGCGCGATAGTCCTCTTGTTTGTCGAACGCCGCCCCGATCGCCGCGATCTTCTTCTTGCCGAGGTACGTGCCCGTGTAAAAGAAACCGACTTCCGGATCGAGGAGATTCAGCTGCAGACGGCCAGCGTAGCGAAACGCGTTGTGCGAGCCGGGATCGCGGGCGCCCTGAAATGCACCGATTCGATACTCCAGGTGTTTGTCGATGAGATAGCCGCGCGCCTGAAATCCGGTATCGCGGCCGGTCGAAGATTGCGTCGGGGCGCTCTGCGCGAACGTATAGGCCCCGTAGTCGATCGGCAGCAGCGTCGCGGCGCTCTGAAGACTGTTGCGCGAGAAGGGGACGAACATCAGCCCCGCGTCGAGCGTGAACGCGTCCGCTGCGCCGAACGACGCAAACGCGTCCTGAATGATGACGCTCGGCGTGATGTTCTTGCTCGTCGTCGCTCGCCCGAGATTTGGCGCGTCGGTCTCGATGAAGAACGTGACCTTCTTCGCCACCTGGCCGCCGGTAATGAGGCGGAGACGACGCACGAACACGTTGCGTGTTTCGCTGTCCGACGTCGGATCGGAGATCGCGTCGGCCCAGAACTGGCCGAGCACGCCGAACTTCAGGCTCACGTCGTCGCTGACGTTGATGACCGCCTGTCCGCGCGCCGGAGGACTGATGAGAAGGAGTGTGGAGAGCACGAAGAAGAACCGTCGGAGGTCCACGAACGCGCGCGAGTGCAAGAGAAACGCCGCCGCTCACTTGACGAATCGAACCGGCTCGGCGATTATCCCGGCGGTGACAGTTCGCGCGATGCGCGACAACAGAAGGAGATGACGATGGGTAAAGGCACGTCGATGAAGAAAGAGAAGAAAAAGCCGAAGAAGAAGCAATAGCGTCGTTACCCTCCACATGACGACCGCGACGACTCAGCCGATCTCCCGATCGGCCGCCGCGGCCGTCGGCATCGTTCTCGCCTCCAGCGGCTTCGTCGGCGTCCGCAGGCGAGCGTGGCCAGCGGACTTATTCGGCGCGGGGCAGTTTCCGCGAGGTATACTGGTCGCGCTAGCCCCGCTGTACCGTTGTTGCGAGCCGACCGAGCGTGCTCGATCTCTCCCTCGACCCCGACAGCGACTGAGTGACGTCGGATTGAGCCCTCGCGAAGGGCAGGAGCGCTTCATGGGTCGGAAACTGTTCGTCGGAAACCTCTCCTACAACACGGATGAGCGGCGGCTCGAGGAAATCTTCCAGGCGATCGGACCGGTTGATTCCGTCAACATCGTGCGCGACCAGATGACCGGGCGAGCCCGCGGCTTCGCCTTTGTCGAGATGCAGACCGACGAAGCGGCCCAGAGCGCCATCCAGAAGCTCAACGAGACCGATCTCGACGGCCGGAAGATCGCGGTGAACGAAGCGCGGCCCAAGCCGCAGGGCGATCGCGGCGGCCGACCCGGCGGCGGCGGTGGTGGCGGCGGCTCGCGTCGTCGCGAACCCCGCTGGTAGCGTCCCCACGCCCGAGGAGGCGTCTTGCAAAAATCCAGACCGACCCAGAACAAGCGCGCCCGAGAGCGCGCGCGTCAGGAAAAGCAACAGCAGAAGGCGGCGCGCCGGCTCGAGAAGAGCCAGCGCGACGTGTCCAAGCCTTCCAGCGCGGATGGCGAAGATCCGGATATCGCCGGAATCATTCCGGGCCCGCAGCCCTCGCCATGGGGCGACGAACAAGAAGAACAATAGGAGGCGTGTGAGCTCGACTGTCCATCTCGTCAATCCGAGTCACGTTTCGTTCGGCGTAGCCGTCATCACGCCGCGGTGGCTTTACGTGTTAGCAGCCGCGACGGGCACGACCTGGGGCGATCCGCATCTCGTAGATGAGACGCTCGAGCACATCGATATCTCCACGATCGCCAAAGGCGACGTGGTCGGCATCGGCATCCACACCGGCAATGCGCGGCGCGGCTACGAAATCGGCCGCATGGCGCGCGAACGCGGGGCGTGGGTCGTCTACGGCGGCATCCACGCCACGCTCTTTCCCGATGAACCGCACGAGCACGGCGCCGCCCACGCGGTGGTCCGCGGCGACGGCGATCTCGTCTGGTCGTCGGCCGTGGCCGATTGCTTCGCCGGCAAGCCGGCGCGCCAGTACGAGGGCGGGCGCGTGTCGGGCGAGCAATTCCTGTCCGCACGGTGGGACCTGCTGCCGCCCAATCAATACATGTGGGCGTCGGTGCAGACCGTGCGCGGCTGCCCGAAGCACTGCTCGTTCTGCTCGGTGTGGCGCACCGACGGCCAGGAGCCGCGACAGCGCCACGTCGATCGCGTCGTCGGCGAGGTCGTCGAGCTGCGGCGCCGCGGCTTCCGCTTCATCGCGCTCGCGGACGACAACTTCTATCCCGTCACGTTCGAAGACATGGCGATGGCGCGCCGCCGCGCCGATCCGTCGCGGCTTCACGAGCTCGAGGCGCTTCGCCAGGAGCGGTTCGACCTGATGGCGCAGCTCGCGCAGCTGCCGGACGATCTCGTCTTCTTCACGCAGATCACGATGGAAGCCGCCGAGGATCCCGAGTTTCTCGACGCGATGCGGAACGCGCGCATCAAAGGCGCGCTCGTCGGCGTCGAGTCGGTCACCGAAGAAGGCCTCAAGGACGTCTATAAGGGATTCAATCTCGCCGGCGACGAGCTCGTCGCGCGGCTGCGCGCATTCCGGCGCCACGGCGTCCACGTGCTCGGATCGTTCATCTTCGGTTTGCCGAGCGATCGCGCGGACACGTTCGACGCGACCGTGAAACTGGCCGAGGAAGCCGACATCACGTTCGCGCAGTTCGTGCTGCTCACGCCATTTCCCGGCACGCTCGATTTCGAGAAGTGGGCCGCCGACGAATCACGGCAGGGGACGATGGTGGAAGGCGTGCCGATCACGCAGCACTGGCTGATTCCGGAGAATCAGCGGCCGAAGCTGTACACCGAACACCCGACGCTGTCGCTCGAAGAAATCCGCGTGCGAACACAGGGCGCGTGGGACGACTTCTACAGCTTCCGACGGATCTGGAAGCGCGCGCACGTGGTGGAATCGATGCGCTCGCGCTTCGCGTTCGTCCTCGTGTCGAAACTGTATCGCCAGATGTACGCGAACACCGGGATCGCGACCGACAGCGCGCGCGTGTCGCGATCGGCGCGCCATGCGCGGTGGATTGCACGCGCCGTGCGCCGCCTGTTCCTCGCGCCTCCGATGCCCGATCTCGCGATGCCTCAGCCCGCGCTGAGTCCGAACGCCTCCGCAATCAGCTCGTAAGATCGCCGCCGCGCGGCGTGGTCGTAGGTGATGGTCACAACCATCACCTCGTCCGCGCCGTATTCCTTCGCAACATTTTCCAATCCCGCACGGACCGTCGCCGGCGATCCGACGATGCGGCGTCGGGTGGCGCGGCTATAGCCGTGTCCGCCCGGACCCGGAGAGTGGGGTCCGGCTTCAGCGGGCGCTGCGGCGCGCTCCTCTTCCAGAAAACGAATCGCGCGTTCGACGGGCGGCACGGGAATCAGCCTGCCTCGCTGCAGCAGCTTGAAACTCATCACCGCGCTCGCTGCCAGCCGTCGCGCTTCGTCATCGCTGTCGGCGCATACGACCCACACCGCGACGATTACTTCCGGCGCTGCACGCCACGACGACCGCTTGAACTCAGCTCGATAACGCCCGACGAATTCGACGCCCGCGGGGTTGATGAAATCGGCGAAGGCGTAGGGCATGCCAAGCTCCGCCGCCCAGATCCCGCTTTGTGCGGATGAACCAAGGAGCCACGGATCGGGGCGTTCGGGGCGCCCCGGCAGCGCGGCGAGATGCGCGAAGGGATGCGCGGCCGGCAGCGACCCGTCCAGGTACGCGAGCAGCTCCGCGAGCTGCTGCGGAAAGTCGTCGGGCGAGACCTGCCGTCGATCACGCTGCAGCGCGAACATCGTCGTCGCATCCGTGCCGGGCGCGCGGCCGACGGCGAGATCGATGCGACCGGGAAACAGCCCGCTCAGCATGCTGAACGTTTCCGCGACCTTGAGCGGACTGTAATGCGGAAGCATCACGCCGCCGCTGCCGACACGGATGCGCGAGGTGAGCGCGCCGATCGGCCCGATGAGCGCTTCGGGGCTCGCGCAAGCCAGCATCGGCGTGCCGTGGTGTTCGGCGACCCAATACCGGTGGTAGCCGAGGCTGTCGGCGAAGCGCGCGAGGTCGACGCTGTTCGCGAGCGCCTGCGCGCCGCTGGACCCTTCCGAGATCGGTGACTGATCGAGCACGCTCAAACGAAAAGACATCTCACTCCGCCGGGCCAGGAACCGGATCCTGCGGATCCGGCCACACGACCCGTGAAAGATAGTGCAGCGCGATTCCGGCGCCCCACCGGTTCGGCGCCGTCACGACGACGATGACGCCGAGGACGGCGATCATCGCGAAGGCGAGCACGCGGTGCTGCGCGCCGGCGCCGAAATAGATGATCGCGATGATCGCCGCGATCGGCAGGCGATCGCCAATCACGGTGAAGGCCCACGTGTCGCCGGGGTTCCGTTCGTAGACGAGCCCGCAGAAGGGACAGCGCTCCACGTGCGTCCAGAACCCGGAGAACAGCGCGCCCCGACCGCAATGGGGGCAGCGCTTCCGCAGGCCGCGTCCGAGCGCCGTCACGACGAGCTGCCGGTTCATTGCTCCGCCCATGATAAAAGTACAATCGTGACCGTGGGATCTCTCGCCGAACCAGCATATCCGGCCGCTCGCCTCGTCGCGCCGCGCATTCAGGCATATTTCGCGAGCCATCGCCAGGCCGCGCGCGCGCACGGCGCCCGCACGATCGCGCCGGAGCCCGACGCGGCGGCGATCGAAGCGATCGTCGACGCGGGATTCTGGGCGAGCCTTCGCCGCGAGGAGGGTTACTCGCCGAAAATATCGCTCGCGTTCGTCGCGCCGGGCGACGTCCCGCGTCCGCTGACCTTCGCGAACCGGCTCACGCTCGATCCCCGGCCCCTTGCGCGCCTCGCGCCGGCCGTCGAACGCCCCGGCGTGCACCTCGGCGTCTGTGCCGACGGCGGAGAGCTGCACGTCTGGGGCACGACGCGCGAGCTGCCGACGCTCGCGTTCGTGCTCGAAGTGGTGTCGCCGGGTCTGCTCGTGATCAAGTCGCCGCGCGGCGAGCCGGCCAAGTACGTCAACGTGGCGGTGCTGCAGGGCGACCGCATCAAGGTTCTCGATGAAGCCGGCGCAAGGCTGCCAGACTGCCCGCAGGTCGTGCAGTCGCTCCTCGGGTTCGACGCGCCGGGCTACTGGGGCGATACGGTGAACATCTACGTCCAGCTCGCCGTGTCGATGCGCGCGCACGGCCGCGGCGGCGCGGTGCTCGTCGTCCCGTCCGGGAACGAGGAGTGGCGGGAATCGATCGTTCACCCGATCCCGTACGCGATCGAGCCGGCGTTTTCCGAGCTCGCCGAGCTGATGCGGCTGCCGACCGAACAGCACGTCAGCCGCACGTGGCAGGACGCGGTGACGCGCGCGGTGGAAGCGCTCGCCGGCCTCACGGCGGTCGACGGCGCGACGATCATCAACGATCGGTGCGACCTGCTCGCCTTCGGCGCGAAGATCGCCCGGCGTGAAGGGCGCGCGCAAGTAGAGCAGGTGATGCTCACCGAACCGGTCGAAGGCGCCGAGCCGATGCTCGTGCACCCGTCGCAATTCGGCGGGACGCGGCATCTGTCGGCGGCGCAATTCACGCAGGATCAACGCGAGGCGGTCGCGCTCGTCGCGTCGCAGGACGGCCGGTTCACCGTGTTCAAGTGGACGCAATGCGAGAACATGGTCCATGCGCATCGCGTCGACGCCTTGCTGCTCTGAATGTCATGCGGGGCCGGAGCGGAGCGACGGCAGCAGGAACCGTCGAGTCATGATGCCGAGCGTAAGCGACGGCAGCAGGAGCGGTCGAATCACGATCCGGCGCGTAAGCGACGGCATCGGTAACCGTCGGGCGATCGCCGAGGCGTGGGCGAAGCAGCAGGAGCGGTCGCATCACGATCCGGAGCGTAAGCGACGGCATCGAGCGGGGGTGGGGCCCCGCGAGCAGTAATAAAAGGAGAACGCTGTGATGAAACGTCTGTTGCTCATGCCGCTCACCGGCATCGTCGCCACGATCGCCTTCGCGGTCGTCGTGCGTGGCACGGCGGCCGCGCCCTCGTGCGATCCGGATAACGGCGGCATCAAGCTGCCCGACGGATTCTGTGCGTTCGTCGTCGCCGACAATCTCGGACCGGCGCGGCACCCCGCGGGCGCGCAGAATGGCGACCTCTTCGTCGCGCTCGAAGACAGCCGCGGCAAGACCGGCGGCATCGTCGCCCTTCACGACAAGGATGGCGACGGGCGCATGGATGTCACCGAACGGTTCGGTCCCGAAGGCGGCACCGGTATCGACCTGCACAAGGGATACCTCTACTTTGCGACGACCACGGCCGTGATGCGCTACAAGATGGGCAACGGTGAGCTGAAGCCGGCGTCAGCGCCGGAGATCGTCGTTGGCGATCTCCCGAAGCAGCAGGAGCATGCCGACAAGACGTTTGCGTTCGACGACAAAGGCGGGCTGTACGTGAACGTGGGCGCGCCATCGAACGAATGTCAGCCGCAGGACCGCCGCGCGAAGGTGCCGGGGCAGGATCCATGTCCGCTGCTCGAGAAACACGGCGGGATCTGGCGCTTCGACGAGAACCGCAGCGGGCAGAAGCAGGACGATGGGAAGAAGTACGCGACCGGATTCCGGCAGATGGTGGCGCTCGCGTGGCACGACGGCGCGCTCTACGCGGCGATGAACGGACGCGATCAGCTGGACACGCTGTGGCCAGATCACTTTGCGGCGCAAGACAATGCCGAGCGGCCGGCCGAGCTGCTGATGCAGGTGAAAGAGGGTTCGAACTTCGGGTGGCCGTACTGCTATTACGACTTCGTGCAGAACAAGTATGTCCTCGCGCCCGAGTACGGCGGCGATGGGAAGAAGACAACCCGTTGCGAGCAGGTCACGCCTCCGGTGGCGGCGTTTCCCGCGCATTGGGCGCCGGTCGATTTGATGTTCTACACGGGCACGCAGTTTCCGAAACGGTATCAGGGCGGCGCGTTCATCGCGTTCCACGGCTCGTGGAATCGTGCGCCGCAGCAGGCCGGCTATAACGTGACGTTTCAACCGGTATCCGCCGGCAAAGCGTCCGGCAAGTACGAGGTGTTCGCCGATGGCTTCATCGGCAAACCCTCGATCGCCCGCTCGAACGAAGCTGTCTACCGGCCCGACGGCGTCGCCCAGGGGCCCGACGGATCGCTTTACATCGCGGAAAGCCAGAAGGGACGCGTCTGGCGCGTGATGTACAAAACGAAGTAGGTCGTCACTCGTAGCGGAGCGCGTGCATCGGATCGACGCGCGACGCGCGCTCCGCGGGAATCAGCCCCGCGCCAAACGCCACCATCGACAGCACGATCGCCGACACGACGAGCACGACGGGATCCGATCCGGTCAACTGGTACAAGAGCGACTCCGCAACACGGCCGAGCCATAGGGCTCCCAGCAGGCCGACCACGCCGCCGATGAGCGTCATCCGCCCGACTTGCGCGAGGATCATGCGCCGCACGCGCGACGGCTGCGCGCCGAGCGCCATGCGCAATCCGATCTCGCGCGTGCGCTGCGTCACCGTATAGGCGAGGACGCCGTACAACCCGATCGCCGCGAGCAGCGTGGCGAGCGCGGCGAAGGCCGCCGACAGGGTCGTGATGAGGCGATCGAGGAACACATTCTGACGAACCTGCTCGGGCAGCGTTCGCAGATTCTCGATGGGCAGGTTCGGGTCCGCCTTCGCGACCACCTGGCGAATCGTCGCGAACAGCTGATGCGGTTCGAGACCCGTGCGTACGTAGAAGCTGTTGAAGCCGATCGTCGCGTCCTGCCGGTACGGCCTGAAGAAGAGCGGCGGCACCGGGACTTTCACGGAGCTGTACTTCGCGTTCTGGACGAGGCCGACGATCTCGGTATCGAGCTTCGCCTTCGGGCCGACCGAGTCGCTGATATGCTTTCCGACCGCGTCGTGTCCGAGGTTGAATTTCTTCGCGAATGCCTCGTTGACGATCGCGACCTTCGGCGCGCCGAGCGCGTCGGCGGCCGTGAACTCGCGCCCCGCGAACAGCGGCACGCCGAGCGTTCGGAAATACCCGGGCCCGACCTCGTTGTACCGCGCGTTCGTGTCCGTGTCGGGCCCGGACGGGAATCCTTCGACCGTGACGTTGCTGCCCCAGTTGCTGCCGGCCAGCAGCGGGATGAAGGCCGTGGTCACGCCGGTAACGCCGGGCACCCCGCTCAAATCGTTCTCCAGCCGTTCGAACAACGCGCGCGACGCGTCCGCCTTGTAGCCGTTCAGGGCTGGTGAGAGCGTGAACGTCACGACGTTGTCCGCCTTCATGCCGAGATCGACGCGGCTCACGTTCATCAGGCTCTTCGTGAACAGGCCGGCGCCGACCAGGAGGAACATCGACAGTCCGATCTGCGCCGTCGCGAGCGACGCTCGGAAGCGCGCCGCCGCGCGCGCGCCGGACGGCTGCCCGGCCTGGCCTTTCAGCGTCGTGACCAGATCGGGTCGCGTGCTGTGCAGCGCGGGGAACAGACCGAAGAGGAATCCGGTCCCGACCGTCAGCGCGCCGGCGAACAGAAGCGTCGTTGAATCGATCGCGAACGTCAGGGAGACTGGGCCATCCGAAGGCAGCAGCGATGCGATGAGGTCGAGCGTGACGCGGGCGACGTAGATGCTCGCGAGCCCGCCAAAGCACGCGAGAAGACACGATTCGGTGAGCAGTTGAGCAATCAGCTGCCCACGTCCGGCGCCGATCGACAACCGTATCGCCATCTCGCCCGCTCTTGCTGCGCTGCGCGCCAGCAGCAGGTTCGCGATATTCGCGCACGCGATGAGCAGGACGAGCGCCGTGACGCCGAGCAGGAGCGTGAGCGGCGTCCGCGCTTCCGCATCCGCGGTGCTCTGTCCGCGCGGGCCCGGCTCGACGCCAATCGACTTGGCTTTGAACTTCGCCATCGTCTGCGGGCTCATGTTCTTCTGGAGCGGCGCTTCGACCGAGTTGACGATCGCGCGGTACTGCGTATCGAGCGATGCGCGCGCGCGATCGATCGACATGCCGGGCCGCAGCCGCGCGAACAGATAAAGCCAATAGCTCTGTCGGTTCGTCCAGCCAAAACGGAAACCCGGCTCCATGTAGTTCCGCATGGTGATCGGCACGAACACCTGGGGACTGACGCCGAGCGTCGTTCCCTCGAACCCTCTGGGCGCGACGCCGACGATCGTCATCGTCTGGCCGTTCACGATCATCGTCGTGTTCAGGACGGCGGGATCGGATCCGAACCGCGTCCGCCAGTACGAGTGGCTCAGCACGACGACGTGCGATTCGTCGACGGCGCGGTCGTCGTCCGGCCCGAGCAGCCGGCCGATCGCAGGCTTCAGCTCCAGAACAGGGAAGTAGCTGCCGGACACGAGCAGCCCTTCGCCCGTCATCGTCTGGCCTGACGATACGAGGTTTGCGCCGAAATTGCGGTGGGCCGCGATGGTGGTGAAAACGGACTGTTCGCGCTCGAGGTCGCGGAACATCGCGTAGCTGAACACCGCATCGCAGTCGCCCGCCTGCGAGCAGCTTTGCGATCCGGGCTTCGGTCCGGGAGCCCTGAGGTTCACCAGCCGCTCCGGCTGCGGCACCGGCAAGGGCCGGAGCAGCATCTGGTTGAACATCGAGAAGATGGCCGCGTTCGCTCCGATGCCCAGGGCCAGCGAGAGGATGGCCACGGTCGTGACGAATGGCGTCTTGAAGAGGGTCCGCAGCGCCAGCTTGAGGTTCAGCATGACTAATAGACGTTTGAGGCGGCGCTGAGGTTTACCTGTGCCTTGGGCGCTCAGGCGGCATGCGATCGCAGCTTCGCCAGTGCGCGCTGCTCAATCTGCCGCACGCGCTCGCGCGACAGGCTCAAGCGCCTGGCGACTTCAGCCAGCGTCTGCTCGTGGTCGGTCGACAGCCCGAACCGCAGCCGCAGCACCTCGCGTTCGCGGGTGTCGAGCGGCGCGAGCCGCGCCTCGAGCGAGTCGGCAAGCTCGTGGCGAATCGTCTCGGCTTCCGGAGACGGGGCGGCGTGATCCGAGACCAGCGTGCCGAGTTCACCGCTCTCTTCCTCGCGCTGCGTGGGCGCATCGAGCGAGTAGGGAAGCCGCGCGGCATCCACAAGAAGGCGGACTTTCGCCGGAGCCATCTGCACTTTCTCGGCGAGCTCCGCCTCCGTCGGTTCGCGGCCGGTGGAGGTCCGGAACGCGCGGCGCGCGCGCTCGAGGCGCGTGAGCGATTCGACGATGTGCACGGGAAGGCGAATCGTGCGGCCGTAATCCGCAACGCCGCGGCCGATCGCCTGACGGATCCACCATGTCGCGTAGGTCGAGAAACGCAGGCCGCGGCTGAACTGGAAGCGATCGACCGCCTTCATCAGGCCGATGTTGCCTTCCTGGATGAGATCGAGCAGCGAGAGCCCGCGGTTGAGATATCGTTTGGCGATCGACACGACGAGCCGCAGGTTCGCTTCGATCATCGCGCGCTTGGCGTCGCGCAGCTCGATCTCGCAGCTCTTGATCGTCTCGTAGTGCCGCTGGAACGTCTCGGCATCGAGGCCCGTCTGCGCTTCGACGTCCCGCACTCGCCCGAGCTCCGCGACGATTTCATCGATGACGGAGGGGCGGATCGGCAACTTTGCGACCGTCCGTCCGAGGCGCTCCTCGATCCGCGTACGGCGTTTCTGCGGCACGTCGATGCGGCTGCGAAGGCACGACACGAGTCGTCCGACTCTCGCCAGCGTGCGCAGTACCGGCGCCACCGCCTCGGGCTTCAGCTCGCCGCCATCCGGCAGGAGGATCAGTTCGGCGGCCGGCCCGCGGCCTTCGCGCACGACCGCCGCGAGCTCAGCAAGGCTGGCCACCGCGCCGGGAATTCGCGCGAGCGCCGACACGATCGACCGGCGCGCCTCGTCGATCCGGCGGCCCAGCCGGGCTTCGTCCTGCGCCGTCAGCAGCTTGGTTCGACCGATCTGCTGGAGGTACAAGCGTACGAGGTCGACGTCGGGGCCGACGAGATCGCGCTCCGGAGCTTCGGCAGCAAGCTCGTCGCTGTGGAAACCATCTTCCTCGCGGTCTGGAAGCGTTTGTGCATCGGCCGCCTCCGGCTCCTCCTCGGCGATGAGCGTCTCGGGCCGCTGTGCGAACGGCTCCCGCTCGCTTTCGGGCTCGTCGGAGCCAATGGGGACGAGCCTCCACTGATTCGCGCGCTGGCGCCAGTCGAGAACGTTGAGTTGAGGCGGTGTGTCCTCCCACGACACAAGGGGCACTTCGCGTTTCGTTTTAGTGGAGTTGCGGGCCATTCCGACGATCGAGGCAAATCGCGCGCCGACCAGAACGGCCACCGGCAAGCCGTCGAGCTTGCGAGCGCGGCATGCGCAGAACAGAAAAATGCACGACCGATGCGGGTAGAAACGCGTTCGGCAATCAGAGAAGCGCGGCGGCGGCCGGCTGCCGATTGGTGGAATGCCGGCGACGGCAGCCATTCTGTTCAGTTCTACTCGGACGACGCCGTCCTGGTCGAACTGTTGTCGCGCTTTGTGGGGACCGCGCTCGTCATGGGAGATGCGGCGATCGTGCTGGCGACGAAGCAGCATCGCGACGCGGTCTCGACCCGCCTCCGCCGCCGCGGGCTCGACACGACGGTCGCTCGGGGCCAGGGCCGATATGTTGCCGCCGACGCGGCGCAGCTGCTCGACAAGATTGTGTCGAACGGCCGCGTCTCGTGCGACACGTTCAACACTGTGGTCGGCCGGCTGCTCGATCGCGCGGCGCGCGCGGCGGGTGGATCGGGATACCGCGTGGCGGTGTTCGGTGACCTTGTCGCGCTCGCGTGGGCCACAGGGCATCATGACGCCGCGATGCGGATCGAGGAGTTGTGGAACGAGCTCGCCGCCGCCCGCAAGTTTTCGGTGTGCTGCGCGTACCCGATGACCGGTTTCGCCGCGAACGCGCATGCGCCGTCGTTCCTCAAGATATGCGCCCATCACTCGCATGTGTTTCCTGCGCAGCGGACGCCGGCGTAGACGGCCTTCGCTTCCAGTTGTTCGGAGACTTCAAAGACCTGTCGTGGATCGGTCCGTCGCATAATGTGATATGGCCGAGCCGCTGATTCGCGACGTATCGGATACCGCGCGGTGGGTTGCTGTTTATCGAGCGCGGGAAAGCGATCGGCCGGATGCCGTGTTTCGCGACCCGTATGCGCGGCGGCTCGCCGGCGAGCGCGGCGAGCAGATCGCCAACGCGCTGCCATTCGGGCAGCAGAACGCCTGGTCGTGGACGGCGCGGACGTATCTGGTGGATCGACTCGTCGCCGCTCATGCCGCCGCCGGCGGCGATCTCGTCGTGAATCTCGCGGCGGGACTCGACGCGCGGCCCTACCGGATGGAGCTGCCGAAAAGCCTGCGATGGGTCGAAGTCGATCTGCCGCAGATGATCGAGTACAAGACACAAATTCTGGCCGGGGAAACGCCGCACTGCCAGCTCGACCGCGTCGCGCTCGATCTGGCGGACGTCGCGGCGCGACGGACGCTCTTCGAGCGGCTCGGCCGCAGTGCATCGAATGTTCTCGTGGTGTCCGAGGGCCTCCTGATTTACTTATCGCGCGCCGAGGTCGAGGCGCTCGCGCACGACCTTGGCGCGCAGCCGTCGTTCCGACGCTGGGCGATCGACATCTGCTCGCCGGGCCTGCTCACGATGATGCACAAGCGAACCGGCGATGTGGTAGAACGCGCGGCGCCGTTCCGGTTCGCGCCGGCGGAGGGGCCGGCGTTCTTCACGCCGCTCGGCTGGAGCCCACGCGAGGTGCACTCGCTGCTCAAAGCGGGCGCCGCGCTCAAACGGCTGCCGCTCTGGATGAAGCTGCTGGCGCTGCTGCCGGATCCGAAACAGCCGGTGGGTTCGCGCCCGTGGTCGGCGGTGTGCCTGCTCGCGCGCTAACAGCAGCTCATTCGCTCTTGTCGGTCGCCTTCAAGTACGCCGTTTTCGCTGCGGCGAGGTCCTTCTCGATGCCATCCAGAATCTGCGACGATACGTCCGTTGGACGGTAGTCGGCGCCCCCGGCGACGTCTCCGCCGCCGAGGCCGATCACGCCATTGAACCAGATCAGGTTCATGTACACCTTGTACTGTTCCTGGTAATACTTGTCGTCGCTCTGCATGTCGGCCTTGGTAATCAGCATCAGCTCGACGTCGAGGAGCTTCTTGTCGCGATCCTGCAGCGTCTTGAGCTGCGCTGAATTCCCCTTGGCGGCCGCGATCTGCACTTCGAGCCGCTTGCGCATGACCTCGAGCTCGTTGACCATGTCGGCCGCCTCGTTCTGATCGTTGCGGACGCGGATCTGCATCTTGGTCGACAGCGCCAGATCCGCGTCGCTCGACGGAATCGCCGGATCGCGGATGACCTCGAATGGCTGTGTCATGGCCTTTCCGTCGAGCGTCATGCGCACCGAGTACTTCCCGGGCGCCGCGATCGGCGCAGCCGACTGCGTGCTTTCGATCCCCCAGTGGAGAATCGGCCGCGTATCCTTTCCGCGAAACCGCGTGTCTTCCCAGATGTGCGGATTGTCTGGCGGCAGCGTACGGAGAACGACGGTGTGCGGCCGCTCGTAGCGGAGATCCCACACCGCGCGATTCAGCCCGGCGTGGCTCTCGATCTCCTCGCGGCGAATCACCTGGCCGCCTGAATCGAGGATCTCCATCACCGTCGGCGACGAGGGCGCCGCGGAAAGCACGTACATGAACTCGGCGCGGCCGTCGCGCGCCATGCGGAAGCCGGCGGCCGGTGGATACAGCGCAGTGGCAGTAGTCGGCGTCGTCTGGCCCGTCTGCTCGAGCAGCGTGATGTTCGGCATGATGAACAGACCGCGGCCGTACGTCGAGACGACGAGATCGTGGGTGCGTTTCTCGACGACGATCCACGTCGCCGGCGCGGGCGGCAGGCCATTCTGCAGCGGCATCCAGTGTCCGCCATCGTCCATCGAATAAAACAGTGCGTGGCCGGTGCCCGCGAACAGCATCCCGCGCTTGTTCGGATTTTCAGTGATCGCTTTCACGTACGAGAGCGGATGGCCCTTCGGCAAGCCGTCGCTGATCTTCGTCCACGTCTGGCCGAAGTCGGTCGTCTTGTAGATGAACGGATCGCGGTTGTCGACGAGGTGAAAATCGATCGCGACATATGCCGTCGCCGGATCGAAGTTCGACGGTTCGATCTTGCTGACGGTGCCCCATGCGGGCAGGCCGGCGACATTCTTCGTGACGTCGTTCCACTTGCCGCCGCCGTCGCGCGTGTACCAGATCTTTCCGTCGTTGGTGCCCGCCCAGATCAGACCCTTCTGAATCTGCGATGGTGCAATCGCAAAGACAACTTCGCCGTAGAACTGCCCGAGATTGTCGGGAATGATGCCGCCCGAGGACACGATCCGCGACGGATCCTGGGTCGACAGGTCCGGGCTGATCACCTTCCAGCTCTGGCCGCCGTCGGAGGTCGCGAAGATCACCTGACATCCGTAATACACGGTGTTGTGATCGAATGGATCCGTTGCGAGCGGGGGCGTCCAGTGGCAGCGATACTTCAGCTTGTTCAGCTCGGAATCGAGCGTATGCATCCACGGGCTCACCGATCGCGCGCGCTTGACCTTGGCGTCGTACCGCGTGACCTCGTTGCCGTAGCAGCTGGCCCAGACGATGTCGGGGTCGCTCAGGTCTGGAAGCGTGAAGCCGGATTCGCAGCCGCCGATGTTGTGCTCCCATGGGACGTACTGCGCGCCGCCGCGGCCGAACCCGCCGCCTCCGCCGCCGCGCCCGCCGCGTCCGCCAGCGGCCGGTGTTGCCGCGCCGGTGATCGCCGGCGCGTTGCCCGGGCCGTTTTCAGGCCGTTCGACCATGTCGCTTCGGCCGCGCATCGTGGAGTTGTCCTGACGATTGCTGTAGATCCAGTAGGGCACCTGCTGATCGACGGCGACGTGGTAGCTCTGCGCGATCGGCAGCGAGATCTGCGTGAAGGTGCGGCCGTGATCCGTC
>Ga0105240_10005994_pt1 | contig 17972 bp, 14 predicted proteins | sample KBSC54metaG_FD_80426 | JGI IMG/M metagenome (GOLD analysis project Ga0105240, IMG submission 80426) | Corn rhizosphere microbial communities from Kellogg Biological Station, Michigan, USA - KBS C5-4 metaG | ecosystem: Host-associated > Plants > Roots > Rhizosphere > Soil | place: Michigan, USA...
CCGGGAAGGGGAGGTTTTGGTCACCTTCAAACAATCCGCGGACCTGGCTTCGGCGCGGAGCGTATTGAGCGGCCACAAGCTCCGGTTCGACAAGCATTTCGCCGAGATCTCGCGTCGGCAAGGGCGGCATTCGGGGCTGGTGCGCGCGCCGGGGCGCACGACGGCGAGTTTGATTGCCGAGCTGAGCGCCGACCCGGCGATTGAATTGGTGGAACCCAATTACGTGCGCTGGGTTTCCGTGCGACCGCCCAACGATCCGCTTTTTGGACAGCTTTGGGGATTGCAGAACACAGGTTCCAGCGTCAACGGAGCCGTGGGGACGGCGGGAGATGACATTCAATTCCTCTCGGCGTGGAGCATGGCTCGACCTTCAACCAATCCAGTGGTGGTGGCGGTGATTGACACCGGGGTGGATTACACGCACCCCGACCTGGCGCCCAATATGTGGAGGAACCCCGGCGAAATTCCGGGCAACGGTGTGGATGATGATAATAATGGGTATACTGACGATCAGTATGGGTACGATTTTGCGGATGGCACCTCGGATCCGGCGGACTCGGGTTTTCATGGTACGCACGTCGCCGGGACGATTGCGGCTGCGGGAAACAACGGGCTTGGTGTGATCGGGGTGGCCTACCGGGCGCAGATTATGGCGTTGCGAGCGTCCAGCGACGGGTCGAGCTTTCCCGGTTCGGCGATAATTGAAGCGCTGGATTATGCCACGCTGATGAAAGGCCGGGGGGTGAACATTGTGGCGATCAATGCGTCGTTTGGCGGTGGGGGATCGAACAGCCTGGAACGCGCCGCGATCCAGGCGGCCGGGGACGCGGGTATTATTTTGTGTGCCGCCGCCGGGAATAACGGGGCCAACCACGATGTCAGTCCTGATTACCCTTCGTCCTATCGCCTGCCCAATATGATCGTGGTGGGCGCCTCCACCAGCGATGACCAACTCGCCAATTTTTCGGATTATGGTCCGAGCACGGTGGATTTGGTCGCGCCGGGGGTAAACATTTTCTCGGCGCGGCCGACGAGCCTGCCTGGGTATAGCACTCAGCTGCAGCAAGGCTCGAACACCTACTCGGCCATGGCGATGACTTATTCGGGAACCACCACGGGCATCACGGCCGCTGTCTACGACTGCGGTCTTGGTTATGCCACGAATTTCCCCGCGGGGGTTCAGGACAACATCGCGCTGATCGGCCGCGGCACGATCACGTTTGCCGAAAAGGTCTCGAACGCCATGGCGGCCGGCGCGCGGGCGGCAATCATCTACAACAACGCCAGCGGCAATTTTGGGGGGACTCTGCTCAACCCGGGGGATTGGATTCCGGCGGTGTCGATCGCGCAGGCGGATGGAGTTACTTTGCAGGGTTCGCTGCCGAACACCGCGACGCTGGTGAACATCGCCGATTACAGTTCCCCGTACCAGTATCTCGAGGGGACATCCATGGCCGCGCCACACGTGACGGGGAGCGTGGCGTTTGCCGCGATGAATTTCCCGGACGAGACGGTGGCGCAGCGCGTCCAACGGATCCTGGCCCATGTGGAGGCGGTTCCCGGTCTGCAAAATAAAGTGCGCACCGGCGGCCGGCTCAATCTGCGGCGCATCGTGGATGCGGACGGGAACGGGTTGCCGGACTGGTGGGAATTGGAGCATTTCGGGCATCTCACGGGGACGGATCCGAACGCCGATCCGGATAACGATGGGGCCAGCAACCTGGAGGAATGGATCGCGGGGACCGATCCGCTGGATGGAGCATCGGCGTTGCGGATTTCGGCGCCCGCGAGCTCCACGAACGGATTGGTGATCCAGTGGCCGAGCGTGGCGGGGCGGTATTATCGGTTGGAACGATCGACCAACCTGGTGACCGGGTTTGATTTCGTCGTGCGGACGAATATTGCGGCTACGCCGCCGTTGAATTCGGAAGTGGATAGGAGCGGAGCGGTCGGGCCGGTTCGGTATTATCGGGTTGAACTGGAGCCGTAGAGAAACCCACGGGCACGAGGTTTCGGTTATCGCGTAGCGATCAGAGGAAGGGAGTCGTTTCCGGTCCACGAACGAGGCGGGGCGGGGTCCGGACGCGTCACGTTAGTGACGTTTGTCCGACCGGTTGTGGGGGTGTGTCCGCAGGGGCCGGGGGCGTGCGGGGTCGCGGCGGCCGGGGCGTCCCCGGGGTTTCAGGCGTCGCTAACGCGACGCGAGGGGAGGTCGGCGCGGCGTGCTCCGTGGACTCAAAGTCCACGGCTACCATCATTCATCGCTACGCGATGGGGAGCGCGGTCGCGCGGATTTGGCAACTGCCCGCTTGACAGGGGGGCGCTGTTTTTTTTATCTACAACATGGCTGAACAGATTGTCATTCTAGATTTCGGGTCGCAGTACACCCAAGTGATCGCACGACGCGTGCGCGAGTGTAATGTCTACTCGGTCATCGTGAGATATGACACCCCCGCGTCCGAGATCAAAGCCCTTGCCCCCAGTGGAATCATCTTATCAGGCGGGCCCTCGAGTGTGTATGCCAAGGATGCGCCGCTCCTGGATCCCGCGGTTCTGAAGCTTGGCCTGCCGGTGCTCGGGATTTGTTATGGGCTGCAACTCTTGGGCCACTTCCTCGGGGGCAAAGTCGAACCGGGGTTGAAGCGCGAGTATGGGAAAGGAACGCTCCGGGTCAAAGATAGCTTTTCACCGCTGTTCGCCAATTTACCGGAAACATTGCAGGTGTGGAACTCGCACGCGGACCGGTTGACGAAGCTGCCCAAGGGTTTCAAGGCCGTGGCGGTCACGGAGAACTCGGAGGGGGCAGCGATCGAGAACCGGGCAGGGAAGATGTTTGGGCTGCAATTTCATCCGGAAGTGGCCCACACCCCGAAGGGCCGGGAAATCATTTCCAATTTCGTGCACAACATCTGTGGTTGCGGCAAGAACTGGACAATGCACAACTACATTGAACAGGCGGTGGAAAACATTCAGGCGAAGGTGGGTCAGGATCGGGTGATCCTGGGCCTGAGCGGTGGGTCGACTCGAGCGTGGCGGCCGCGCTCTTGCACAAGGCCATCGGGGATCAGCTGACCTGCATTTTCGTGAACAACGGGTTGCTGCGCGGCCGCGAAGCCGGAGTGGTGCGCGAAGTCTTCGAGCGTCACTTTCGCATCAAGCTCCAGTACGAAAATGCCTCGCGGCTGTTTCTCACCCGGCTCAAAGGGGTGACCGAACCGGAGCGTAAACGAAAGATCATCGGGCGGACGTTCATCGAGGTTTTTGAGGCCGCGACCAAGCGCGCGGGGAAGGCAAAGTTCCTGGCGCAGGGCACGCTGTACCCGGATGTGATTGAATCGATCCCGATTGCCGGTAACCCGGCTGCGATGATTAAGAGCCACCATAACGTCGGCGGCCTGCCGAAGAAGATGCGGTTCCAGCTCGTCGAGCCGCTGAAATGTTTGTTCAAGGACGAAGTGCGCGAGCTGGGGCTGGAGCTGGGATTGCCGCGGGAGATTGTCTTACGCCAACCGTTTCCCGGCCCGGGACTGGCGGTCCGCATCCTGGGCGAGGTCACGCCGGCGCGGCTGGAGATCCTGCGCAACGCGGACACGATTGTCGTGGAGGAAATGAAGAACAGCGGGTGGTACTACAAAATCTGGCAGAGCTTCGCGGTCCTCCTGCCGATCCGGAGCGTTGGGGTGATGGGAGACGAGCGCACCTACGATTATACCATCGCGGTTCGGGCCGTGGACTCGCAGGACGGGATGACAGCTGATTGGGTTAAGCTCCCGTATGACCTGCTGGAGACGTTGTCGAGCCGCATCATTAACGAGGTGAAAGGGGTCAATCGCGTGTGTTTTGACATTACGAGCAAGCCGCCGGGAACTATTGAGTGGGAATAGGGCGGGCGAGGTCGGCGTTGGCCGACGATATCATGAACACGCGGTCGGAGGCGCCCGCGCTCCTAACCTAAATGGCTTTACCTGAACTGTTTTTCTCCTAAAGTGCTCCCATGGTCACTCTGGAAACCAGCCGCCTTTTTAGCCAGGTCGATCCTGAGAAAGTGAGCCGGTTGAGCAAAGCGGCCCGGGAACTATCGTTTGCACCGGGCCGGGAGATTTTCAAAGAGGGGGATGCCGGGGATGGTGTTTACCTGGTCCGGAGCGGTTTGGTGGAAATCTCCGCCCGCGTTGCCTCCAATTCGCATCATGTTTTTTCCAAAATCGGGCCTGGAGAGATTTTTGGGGAGATGGCCGTGCTCGAGGATAAGCCTCGATCTGCAAGTGCGCTGGCGCGGGAGGAGACGGAGGTTTACTTCATTCCCCGGGTGGCGTTGCTGGGCCTGGTGGAGGAATGCCCGAGCGTGGCTTTGGCCATTCTGCGGGAGATCAGCGGGCGGCTGCGAGAGTTCGACCGCCAATATCTGCGCGAGGTTCTGCAAGCCGAACGCTTATCGGTGGTAGGACGGTTTGCGCGCTCGATCATTCACGATTTAAAGAATCCGTTGAACATCATCGGTTTGACGGCGGAGATGGCCGGCATGAGCCAGTGCACGCCGGAGGCGCGGCAGCAAGCGGTACGGACGATCCGCCAGCAGGTGGATCGGATCAGCGATTTGATTGGTGAAATCCTGGACTTCACCCAGGGGGTCTCTTCTGACCTGGTGTTGCCGCCGATCGATTATGGTGTTTTTGTTCATCAAGTGATGAAGGACCTGCGAGCCGAGGCGACGTTGAGGTCGGTGGCCATCGAGTTCAAGAACGACCCGCCCAATGTCGCCTTGGTCATCAACCCCAAGCGGTTGAGCCGAGTTTTCCATAACATCGCGCATAACGCGACCGAAGCGATGACGGGCGGTGGCCAGATTTTTTTACGTTTTGAAACGCGGCCGGGAGAGGTCGTTACCGAGATCGAGGATTGCGGGCCGGGCATACCGCCGGAGATGGAAGGGAAATTGTTCGAGCCGTTCGCCACTTTTGGCAAGGCTCATGGAACGGGGCTGGGGCTATCGATCTGCAAGCGGATTATTGACGATCATCATGGGTGGATCGCGGCGCGGAACGAGCCCGATGGAGGCGCAGTCTTCTCGTTTGGGTTGCCCTTGCCGCCCAAACGCTGAGCGGGCCGCGCATGAACCGCATCCGACTGCTGCCGGAACACGTCGCGAACCAGATCGCGGCGGGTGAGGTGATCGAGCGGCCGGCCAGCGTGGTGAAGGAGCTGGTGGAGAACTCGCTGGACGCGGGCGCGGGCCGTGTAACGGTCGAAATACAAGCGGGAGGGCGGAGTTTAATCCGGATCACTGACGATGGTTGGGGCATGGGCCGTGACGACGCGCTGCTGTGCCTCGAGAGGCATGCGACCAGCAAGATTCGACGCGCGGAAGATTTAGCAGCGATTGCCACGATGGGCTTTCGAGGGGAAGCGTTGCCGAGCATTGCCAGCGTGAGCCGGTTCGTCCTGACCACCCGCGAACGCGAAGGGAATACACTCGAAGGCACGCGAGTGGTTATCAACGGGGGAAAGATCGTTGAAGTTAAGGCGGCGGGCAGCGCGCCCGGAACAACCATCGATGTGCGCCAACTCTTTTTCAATCTGCCGGCACGGCGGAAGTTCCTGCGCACGGAAGAAACGGAATCCGCGCACATCCAGCACTACCTGACGCTGGCGGCGCTCTCGTTCCCGGAAGTGGCAATGACGTTTCAAAAGGACGGGCGGCTGGTCTGGCAATTGCCGGGAGTGAAACTCAGCTCCGACCCCGGCTCACGGCCAGCAGCGCTGCGCGAGCGCCTGCGAGCACTTTATCCCGCCGACCAAAAGCTAGTGCCGGTGAACCTATCGGCGGGCTTGAGCACCCCGCCCGACCTGCAGGCGAGCTCGGACGGTGTTCTTGATTCCGAATTCGCAGCCAATTCCGCGCTCCCGGTTGAAGCCCCCGTTCCGAGCATCCGGATCTGGGGGTTTATTGGCGCTCCGGGGATTTCGCGAGCCACGCGCGAGGACCAGCATGTATTCGTCAACCGCCGTCCGGTGGAGAATCGCGGTTTGAACTTCGCGCTGCTCGAAGGGTATCACACGGCATTGATGAAGGGCCGTTACCCGGTCTGTTGCCTTTTCGTGGAGATCGATCCGGCCGCGGTGGATGTCAATATTCATCCGGCCAAGCGGGAGGTGAGATTCCACCGGGAGTCGGAGGTTCGGAAGTTCGTCGCGGAGGCGATCCGGCGAGCGCTGCTCGAATATCACAGCCCGCAACCCGCGGTGCACAGCCCGCAATCCACGGGCGTTGGTTTGCCACCGGCGACCCAAAGTCCGGAGCGCGCGGAAGCCGGCCACGTTCACCAGCCAGCCTTGCCCCACCTGCCGGCGGGTTTGCAGCCGGAAACGAATGTTCCCCTGAGTCCGAAGCCGGCCCAGGCTCCGTTGGGATTAGGGTTTGGCCCGGGCCGACCGCCGCTGGTTGAGCCGACGACCCCGACGGGAATGGCGCCGCTGGCCGGGTCCCGGGATTCGCAGACTGTCCCCAGCGCACCGGCCTTGACCCAGGCTCCCGCGGCTGGCTCCGCTCCCGTGCCGTTGCTCAATGTCCCGCTACGCCTGGTTGGCGTCATCGGCAAGCTCTATGTCGTCCTGGAATCCGATCGCGGCCTGGTGCTCCTGGACCAACACGCCGCGCATGAACGGATTCTTTTCGAGCAAATGCTCAACCGCCTTGAGCATCATCAACAAGCCCCGTCCCAAAAACTGCTCCTGCCCGAAACGGTCGAACTCTCGGCCCGGGACGCAAATTTTGCGCGGGAGCAAATCACGGTGCTCACGCGACTGGGGGTTGGTCTGAGCGAGTTTGGTGAGCGGACGTTCCTGCTGGACGCGCTACCGCCGTTCGTAAAGGTGACCGACTCGCGCCGGTTTGTGATTGAGCTTATCGATGAGCTCAAGGCGGCCGGGCAGGAGGTTAATACGCTGCGGCTGGGGGAACTCACGGTCGCCAAGACCGTCTGCCGCCATGCGGTGAAAGCCAATGACCCACTCGCTGGGGCCGAACTGGAAAAGCTGGTTACCGACCTGCGCCATTGCGCCATGCCTTATACGTGTCCGCATGGGCGCCCGACCCTGATCGAAATGAACTTTCGGGAGCTCGAAAAGAAATTCGGCCGGAGCCAATAAGCCGCCGGCCTTTTCTGTCGCCCGGGTTCAGGTTGGAACAGATCAGCTGGGATTCGGGACCTCGGTGCCGGGTGGCACCTCTTCGACCTGCGCATGCTTCTGAAGCACATCGATCACCTTTTCGTTCATGACCTGGTCGTAGATCTCGATGAGGCCGTTTCGCTTTTCGAGGTCCTTAACAAATTTTTCGGCTGGGATCTCGTAAGTTGCCGCGAGCTGGGAAATGCGCAAGGCGATCTCTTCCTGGGAGACTTTGATATCTTCCTTCTCGGCGATCTTCTGCAACAGGAAAGCCACTTTCACCCGCTCTTTAGCGCCCTGTGAGGCGGCGGTATAAATGCGGTCCTTTTGCTGCTCGATGATATCCCGCGAAACGCCGCGCTTGGCATTCTCCTGGACGATGTCGTACACGACATTGCGGGTTTCCTGTGCAACGGCGGTTTCCGGGAGCTCAAAGGTGACGCGGTTCAACAGCGAGCGAACGAGCTGATTCCGGATGCTCTTGCTCTGCTTGAAGTCCAGCTCCTTCTCGAGATCGCGGCGGACCCCTTCCTTTAGCTTTTCGAAACTTTCGGCTCCGTAGGATTTGGCAAAGGCATCGTCCAACGCCGGCAAAGTTTTTTCTTTGACCTCAACGACGGCGACTTCGAAGACGGCGTGTTTGCCGGCGAGCTCTTTGGTGACAAAATCAGCGGGTAAATCGATAGTGACGGTGCGTTTCTCCGCCGCGCGAGCCCCGACGAGTTGCTCAGCGAAACCTGGGATAAAGGTATTGGCGCCGATCTCGACCCAGAAATTTTTCTGTTCCGTAAGGCCCGTGGCCGCCGGCGCGAGGTCCGTGATGGGTTTGCCATCGATGGTGCCCGTGTAGTTGACGACCACAATTTCCCCGTTGCCGGCCGCCCGGTCCACCGTCTGATAATTGGTCTGTGGTTGCCGCAAGACATCCAGGGCGCGGTTCACATCCTCCTCGGTCACCGTCCGGGTCTCTTTCTTGACGGGAATGGCCTTGTATTCCGGCAACTCAAATTCCGGGGCGGTTTCGACAGTCGCCGCGAATTGCAGCGCCTGGCCGCGTCCGAACTGGATTTCCTCGATATCGGGATAGCCCAGGACGTCGAACTTTTGCTCGTCGACGGCCTTTTTGTAGGCTTCGGAGATCAGCTTGCGCTTGGCTTCCTGCTCGATGTCCTTCGCGTATTTGCGCACGACGATCTCGCGGGGAGCTTTACCGGGCCGGAAGCCCGGCAAGTTGGCTTCCTTTTGATATTCTTTGGTGACCGAGTCGAAGGTTTCGTCAACCTTCTGCGCCTCGACTTCCACCCGCACGAGTTTTTTGCAGGGGGCCAAATTCTCAACCGTTACATTCACGAGTAAATCTTTCCGTTAATCGCTGAAAAGTCCAGTGGGGGCAAGCGCCGGAAGCGCCAATCAGCGAGTCGGTAACTTTAAGAGACCGGGAAAGGGCCGTCAAGTATTCTGAAAGAAAAGCAATTGTGCGTGACTGGGAGGGCTGTGCTATACTCGGGCGTCCTCACAACGTTGGGCTGAGGACATTATATGTTGGCAACCGCTGAACTCATTTGCGAAACCGCACAACCGGCCCGCCTGGCCGAGGTGCTGCCCCGGTTTTTGTCGGGAACTCCCCTGTACCAGCGAACCTGGCAGGCGCTCAGGGGGCAAGTGCCGACCACAGCGGCTGATTTGGCCCGGCTGCCGCTGATCACGAAGAAAGATATCCGGCGGGACTTCCCGAATAATTTTCTCGGTCAGGACGGCGATTTGGAGGCTTTAGTGGAGAGCGAAACCATCGAGCTCGAACACACGTCCGGCACGTCGGAGCAGCGCACCGCGTTGTTGCTGCCCAGGCGATGGTGGGCAGAGCAGGAGAAGCGGGCGCTGGAACTCAATGCCGCAGCCGCTCAGTTGCTGGCAACCAACCCTGAGACGCGCCGGGTCACCATCAGTTCTCCGGTTTGCAGCAGTGAAATCTGCTACACGGGGGTGCCTTCGCGGGAGGAGCGGACGATTGGCAACACGCTGTTTGTCAGCCTCTCCCGGCTTCCTTTTCTGTGGAGCCAGGCTGAATTGAAACGGATTGCTGATGAGGCCATTGATTGGAAGCCGCGGTTTTTGGACGTCGACCCGGTGTATGGGGTTGTGTTCGCACGGTATTGTCAGGCGGCGGGTGTTCGGTTGCCGTCGCTCAAGTTCATCATCTGCAGTTACGAGTATGTGAGTGTGGTGCATCGGCGCATCCTGGAGCGGGCTTTTGGCGTGCCGGTTTATGACCTGTATGGCTCGACGGAGACTGGCCACCTGCTGATGGAGGACGTGTCCGGGCAGATGCGGCCGAGCCTGGAAACGGCGGTGCTGGAGGTGATCGAGGGGGATGACCGAGGCATCGGCGAACTGGTGGTCACGACCTTAACGAATGAAATCATGCCGCTCATCCGGTACCGGATCGGGGACCTGGTCGAACGCAGCGAAGAACCCTACGGAACTCGGTATTGCCTGCATGGCAGGGTGGCTGACGCCTTCATGCAGCGATCAGGCCGCCGGGTCACGACCCGGGAGGTGGACCAGTGTTTTGCGGGGATATCGGGGATCGCGCATTACCAGTTGAGCGAGAGCTCGAGCGGGCGATGGCTATTGCGTTTTGTTCCCGACCAGGAAGGTCCGACCGCGGGAGACCAGAAACGGCTACAATGCCGGCTAGTCGAACTTCTCTCCTGTGAGGACAATCTCGCGCTGGAAGCGACCGACCTGCTCATGCCGGAAAGTTCGGGCAAGTTCCGATTGGGCTACCCGGCACGTGCTTTGTGAACCCGGCCAGGTTGCGAACGCCTGGGGAACCGCCCAACTCTAAGCGCCTGAATACCAGGAGCGAGCTAGCTGGGGTCGACTTCGAAGCCTAGCTCGCGAAAGCGCTGGAGCTTATAAAGGAGGGCGCGGCGGCTGATACCAAGGGCTTTGGCGGTTTCGGTGCGGTTAAAGTCGTGCTTGCGCAGGGCCTGAAAAATGGCCTGCCGCTCGATTTCGCCCAGGCGTTCGGCCTCTCCAGGAGCAGGCGACCCGGCGGCATCCGCAGTCGAACGAATCCTGGCCGGTAGATGCTCCGGCAGAATCAGTTCCCCGAGCGAGAGCAGCGCCGCGCGCTCCATCGCGTTGCGCAATTCACGCACGTTACCCGGCCAGCTATAGCGCGTAAGGCACTCGGTCACCGAGGTAGAGAAGCGCGCTTTGCCTTGAGTGAACTCACCGATGAAGGCGCTTGCCAACGGCAAAATATCCTCGGGACGCTCTCGCAACGAGGGGACGTTCAGCTCGACGACGTTGAGGCGATAAAACAGGTCTTCGCGAAACGCGCCGGTTTTGACTTCTTCTTCGAGGTTATGATTGGTGGCGGCAAGGATACGCGCGTTGGTCTGCAATTCCTTATTTGAGCCTACGCGGGTGAAGAGTCCGTCCTGGGTGACACGCAACAACTTGGCCTGGAGCGGCGCGGACATATCGGCAATCTCGTCGAGAAAGATGGTTCCGTCATGAGCTTGTTCGAAGCGTCCGATACGTTGAGCGACGGCGCCAGTGAACGAGCCTTTTTCGTGCCCAAACAACTCACTTTCCAGTAGGGTCTCAGGAATCGCGGCGCAGTTCACCTTGACCAGGGGCCCTTGCGCCCGGGCGCTCCAGGCGTGGATCACGTCCGCCAATACTTCTTTGCCGACGCCACTTTCGCCGGTGATCAGCACGCGACTTTCGGAAGGCGCAATCCGTGAGGCGTCGTGAAATACTGCGCGCATCAACGGGCTGTTCGCGATGACACGGGCCGGTAATTGCCTGTCGGCATCAAACTTAAGGGGTGAGCTTTTGGCCAGGCCGGTTACCTGTCGAACGGTGGCCAGGAGCTCGTCCAAGTCAATGGGCTTGGCGAGGTAGTTGAGAGCTCCGTCGCGCATTGCCCCCACAGCCTCCCGAATGTCGGCATAAGCGGTGACGAGGAGCACAGGTAGGGTCGCATGCTCCTGCCGGGCGCGCCGCAAGGTTTCAAGGCCCGTCATTCCCGGCATTCTCACATCGGAAATCATCAGGCTGAATTTTTCCATCCGTAAAATTTCAAGGGCGCGCTCACCGGATTGAGCCAGAACCGTGTCAAAATTTTGGGTGCGGAGAAAGGAGTCCAGGAGGCTACGCTGGCCGGGATCATCATCCACAATGAGGATGCGTGGTGAGTTGGCGCTGTGCTTACGGTTCTCGGACGACATGACTCATGTTTCCGGCTGAGCCCTTTGGTAACGGTCGGGGAGCCGGATGGAACGAGCTTAGTCGCGACGAGGCGGTGGATAAAGGCTATTTGCGAGAGGGCAGAGTGGTCCGGGAAACCTGTCCGGAACACCAATCCACAATGATCTCTTCGTCCGGTTGGAACTCCCGGGGCGGTGGGGCCTCGAGGGGTGGAGAGCGATCCGTGGTGGGTGCGGGTAGGGGCTCGGCGCCAATCTCTTCCATCCCGTCGAGCATGCTCGAGCAGGAGGCGCAGACGTTGGGATTTCTCGATAAAGCGTGCCCGCTCTCGGCCATGGGTTCACCGCAACAAATGCAGATCTGAGGTTTCATGGGGTCTCAGGGATGGTAATGCGGGGGAGATGCGAGACACGTTGCCCCAAGATGCCAAAAAGCGCCTTCTGAAAACACTTCTTGAGCGTCGAGAACAGCCGCCAGCACGCGCCAGCAGCAAATTTCCTTGGTACAACATCCCCAGTCTGCAACCTCGTGTTCAATTACCTTGACCCTTGTGAGTAGGTAAGAAAGCACTATTTGGATACAAAGTCAAGCTCGAATTTTCGACCAGACAGCCAGGTGGTTTGCCACCGCTGGGTTTGCCTGCCACCGACGTATCTTGGAGTGAGCCAAACGAGCGCTGGACTTCTCAGCGGCTTTGGTCGGGAGAAAACCTGCCCGCGAACCACGCACTGAAAGGCGTGCGGCAGGCGCAAAGGCCAACTCCAGGCCGACCGGCTGATAAGTCGTGGTGACCGGAGCTTTTGAGGGTGGAAAAAGGTTGGAGCGGGTGGTGGGAATCGAACCCACGTGTGAAGCTTGGAAGGCTTCCGTTCTACCATTGAACTACACCCGCAGCCGCAAAAAGAGTAGCGGTTGAAAGCTGATTGTCAATCGTGGGCGGACGTGTATGCTCCGCGCGCATGAACGCGTTGCTGCTGATCGGCGGACGGGTCCTTGATCCCGGCACTCATTTCGATGCTGTAGCCGACGTCCTGATTTCGGAAGGAAAGATCGCGGCAGTAGGCACCGAGGCTGCGGCCAAAGCGGGTTCCGGGGCAGAACGTATGGACGTGTCCGGGTTGGTCGTGTGCCCGGGACTGATCGATTTGCACGTACACCTGCGGGAACCGGGCCAGGGAGCCAAAGAGACGCTGGCCACCGGCACCGCCGCGGCAGCGCGAGGCGGCTTCACCTCAGTGGTCTGCATGCCGAACACTTCGCCTGCCATCGACAACCCGGGAACGGTTGCCCTGATTCACGAATTAGCCGCGGGCCAGGGCAAGGTCAATGTCTATGTCGCCGGGGCGATCAGCCGGAACATCGCGGGCGAGGAACTGGCACCGATCGGGTCGTTGAAAAAGGCCGGCGTGGTGGCCATTACGGACGATGGCCATTGCGTGCAAAACAACGAACTCATGCGGCATGCGCTCGAGTACGCCAAGATGTTCGATCTTACGGTAATGGACCATTGCCAGGACTACTCCCTGGTCACGGACGGGGTCATGCACGAAGGCTACTGGAGCACCGTCCTGGGGCTGCGCGGCTGGCCCTCGGCGGGCGAGGAAATGATCGTGGCGCGCAACATTCTCCTGGCTGAAACTACCGGCGCCCGAGTGCATTGCCAGCACCTGAGCGCGGCCGGTAGTGTCGAACTGCTGCGCCAGGCCCGTCGGCGTGGTGTGCCAATTTCCGGCGAAGCCTGCCCGCATCACTTCACGCTCACCGATGCGGCCGTGGCCGGGAGCGAAAAATTTTGGGTTGCGGACGGGAAAGGTCTCTTGAGCGCGGCATCCGAGGGCGATGGGCTGCCGAGCTGGCCGGTTTATGACACAAACTTCAAGATGAACCCGCCGCTTCGATCGGCCCGTGATCGCGAGGCCATTCTCGAGGGGCTGGTAGATGGCACGATCGATATCCTGTGCAGTGATCACGCTCCACACTGCGATTATGAGAAGGAGGTGGAGTTTGATTATGCACCGTTCGGGATTACGGGGTTGGAAACCGAGCTGGCGCTTTCGTTGATGCAACTTTATCATTCCGGCCGCCTCGGGTTGGCCGAGATCATTGCCAAATACACGATAGCCCCAGCACGTTTGCTGGGCCTGCGTAAAGGCACGCTCAGCGTCGGGGCCGACGCGGATGTAACGGTGCTGGACCCGGACCGTCGGTGGGTATTTGACAAAGGCCTGTCGGCGAGCAAGTCTTTAAACAGCCCGTTCCACGGCTGGCCGTTGAAAGGAAGAGCTGTGGCGACGATTGTCGCGGGCAAAAAGGCATGGGTTGAAGCCGCCGAACTTGCGGGCGTTTGAGCGCCTGGGATCGGCGCACCCTGACGAGCCTGGACACCAGGCGGGATTGGCGGGCGGCTGAGTTCCTCTCCCCACCAACGCACTAGTTAATGGTTATGAAGAAATTAGCACTTGGTTTAGTGGCCTGCTGGGCGGCCTGGCAGGTGAGCGCCGCAGAAGATCTTTGGCTGACGGACCTCTCGAAGGCCCAAGCCCAGGCGAAAGCGGAACACAAGATCGTCCTCATGGATTTCAACGGTTCCGATTGGTGCCCGCCCTGCAAGGAGCTGAAGAAGAAAGTGTTCTCCTCGCCGGAGTTTATCCAATACGCCCAGAAGAACCTGGTCCTGGTCGATGTCGATTTCCCGCATCACAAGGACCTCGGTAAGAGCCAAACGAAGCAAAACGAGGACCTCGCCCGGAAATTCAGCGTCGAAGGTTTTCCGACCGTGGTCATTCTGGATAGCAACGGCAAACAGTTAAAGAAGGACACCGGGTACGAAGGCCAAACCGCGAAAGAATACATCGACGAGCTTCAAAAACTGCAGAAAAGCACGTAACCTCCCGGCGCGGGACCGGTTGGTAATTGTGATTTGATAAGAAAACTTTAATGAGAGCGATTCTGGCCCTGGAAGACGGGTCTTTATTTCAGGGTAAGGGTTTTGGCGCGCAGGCATCCGCCTGCGGGGAGGTGTGTTTTAACACCTCGATGACTGGCTACCAGGAGATCCTGACCGACCCATCGTACAAGGGTCAGATCGTTACCATGACGTACCCGCTGATTGGTAACTACGGCGTGAATCGCCAGGACGTTGAATCCTGGCGCCCGCACGTCGCGGGATTTGTCATTCGCGAACTCTCGCCGGTCGTGAGCAATTGGCGGGCAGAACATTCGCTGGCCGAGTACCTGGACCAGAACGGGATTCCGGGTATTCAAGGCATCGATACGCGAGCCCTCACGAAAAAGCTCCGGGTCCGCGGCGCCATGAAGGGCTTCATTTCCACTGAGGAAATCTCGGATGCCGAAGCGTTACGACGGGCCCGCGAGTGGCCTGGGCTGGCAGGTGTCGACTACGTCAAAGAGGTAACGCACAAGGAAGCTTTCCTGTGGGATGAAACCGACCAGCAGAGCGCCCGCTTCAGGTTGGTCCACGGCAGCGCCGAGACCCAAACAGGCAACTCGAGCGAACCGCTGCCTCCGGCGGACATTCCCATCGTGGCCTTCGATTATGGAATGAAGTACAATATTCTGCGCCGTCTGCGGCAACATGGCTTCCGGGTGCAGGTGCTGCCGGCGACAGCTTCGGCCGCCGAAGCGCTCCGGCATAAACCCGCCGGCATTTTCCTGTCGAACGGGCCGGGGGATCCCTCAGCGCTGGATTATGCGGTGCGAACGGTAGCGGAACTGGTGAGGTCCGACGTTCCGATCTTTGGGATATGCCTCGGGCACCAGATTCTCGGCCAAGCCTTTGGCGGCAAGACCTTCAAGCTGAAATTCGGCCACCGCGGTGGGAATCAGCCGGTGAAGGACCTCGAATCCGGCCGCGTGGAAATAACGTCGCAAAATCACGGTTTCGCCGTGGATCCACGGTCATTGCCGAGTGAGGTTGCGGTGGATCGCATCAACCTCAACGACCAGACCGTGGAAGGCATGCGCCACAAACAGAAGCCGATTTTTTGTGTGCAATACCACCCGGAAGCCTCGCCGGGGCCGCACGATTCGACCCCGCTCTTCGCTCGTTTTCGAGCGATGATTAATAAGCAATAAGAGCGGGTGACGGCTCACGCTGACAGGTTGGGTGTCGGGTTTGACCCGTTGGCCGTTCAGGACAATGTGCCGTTTTCAACCGACTTCCCGTCGGCTCTCCGTTTCGGTTTGACTTGTGTGAATCACCGGTGATAATCGCGGTACAAAGTACTTATGGCGAAGCTTGTTCTCCTCAGCGCCGGAATGACTGGACGCACCCAGGATCTGAAGGCGGAAAAAACCACGATTGGTCGTGTGGAGGACAACACGTTCCACATTGCTGAGCCTTCAATCTCCAGCCACCACTGCGAGGTGGTGGTGCGTGGGAACGATGTGATTGTTAAGGACCTGGGTTCCACGAATGGCACGTTCATCAACGGGGAGCGGATCAGTGAAGGTGCGTTGAAACCGGGCCAGATTCTGCGATTGGGCCAGGTGGAGATGCGTCTGGAGGCTGAGGCCTCCAGTTCCACGACCCCGAAAAAGCTGAGTCAGACCATGGTCATGCAGCGTGGTGTGAGCCTGACGGAGCTGGAGCAGACCGCGCGCGGCGTGGCATTTGATACCAAAGGGTCTGGTTTTTCAAAGAAGGACAACAAGGTAAACAAGATCGTCATCGCCAGTTGCGTGTTCCTGGGCGTAGTGATTTTGGCCTTGCTGCTCTACGTGTTTACGATGGCCAAGTAGCACCCGCTACTCCCGAAGCCACCGCGCCACGTCGATCGCCGAATAGGTGATCAGGATATCCGCCCCCGCTCGGCGCATCGCCAACAGTGATTCCAGCGTGACTGCCTTTTCGTCGATCCAACCCTTCGCCCCCGCCGCCTTAATCATCGAGTATTCCGCACTCACAGAGTAAGCGGCGGTGGGATAGCCGAACTCGTGCTTCACCCGATAGAGAATATCCAGGTAGGCCAGCGCGGGCTTCACCATGACGATATCCGCGCCTTCCTGGATATCGAGTGCAACTTCCCGCAGGGCTTCCGAGGCATTGGCCGCATCCATTTGATAACTGCGGCGATCCCCGAATTTCGGAGCGGACTCCGCCGCCTCACGGAAGGGGCCATAAAAAGCGGACGCGAATTTAGCCGCGTAGGACATGATGGGCGTTTCGGAAAAGCCCAAGGAGTCGAGCTGTTCACGAATCGCGCGCACCCGACCGTCCATCATATCGCTGGGGGCGACGATGTCGGCACCGGCTTCAGCGTGGCTGCCGGCGGTCCGCGCGAGGAGCTTAAGGGTGGGATCGTTCAGGATCGTGGCGCCGGTCTTGGTTTGTTTCACCACGCCGCAATGGCCGTGGATCATGTATTCGCACAGACAGACGTCCGTGATGACCAGCAGCTCGGGAAGTTCTTTCTTCAGCAGCCGCACCGCCTGCTGCACGATACCGTTGCGAGCGTAGGCGCCCGAGGCCTGGGCATCCTTTTTTTCGGGAATTCCGAACAGCAACACGGCGGGCACGCCGGCTCCGTGCGCGGTTCGAGCTTCGCGGAGCATTTCGTCGAGAGACAGTTGGAACACCCCGGGCATGGAGCTGATGGGATGACGTACGTGTCGACCCGGGCGGACGAACAGCGGCAGAACCAACTGCGCCGGGTTCAACCGGGTTTCCCTCACCATAGCCCGTAAGGCGCGCGACTGGCGCAAGCGCCGCGCGCGATAAACGGGAAACTGTCCGACCGAATGCAAACTCATGCCCAACAGTGTATGGCCTGCTCACGGGGCGAAAAGGCGAAAGTAAGTGGTTTCGAGCTACCGGGCGGCCCTGGGCAGATTTTGGGGTGAAACCGCCGGCTGGCCGATGCCGCGGAGAGTTGGTCCGCCGCAGGATTTCATCGGAACGCCTGCCCAGAAGACGGGTGAGACAGTGCCTCAAATCAAGCCAGGAAGCCGAGCGTGAGGGCTTTTGAGCCTTGGGAACGCGGCAGGTATAATTTGGGGGACAGAAGCGCCAGCCTCCGGCGGACGCTCAACGCCCGGTCAAAAAATCAAAGTCCGGGCGAATGGGCCGCCACAGTGTCCAGGTATTTAATCGCAACGGGGGAGGGGATCTCAGGCGGGTCCTTAATGCTGATGGGCAGGGTCCATTTCTGTGGCCGCGCGAACCGCGCGCGGCGAAAATTGAACTGCAGCAGCAGGGGGCCAAGAGGCCGGGACGGTAGCCGCTTATGGGTGAGTTCGGCAAAGCCACGAACCTCCAGCAGCAGCTTCATCATGTTCATTCGGGTTGCCATGCGATCAATTCCGTTCGATATGCGTGCAATTCACGTGCCACAACTAACCTGCGAAAATGGTGACTCGCACTCGGCCGGCGCACGCCGAAATCCCGCTTGGCAGGCTGTTTCGCTTCTGGTTAGCTCAACGCGCCTAATGACACGCTGGAACGCAACCGTTTTGCTCGCACTCGCACTGCTTGCGTCTCCGGCATTCTTGTTCGGTCAGCAGCAAGAAGAGGTCGAGTGGAGCATTGAATCACTCTCAAAGAAGGCCGGCAGCGAACC
>Ga0105240_10005995_pt1 | contig 17972 bp, 16 predicted proteins | sample KBSC54metaG_FD_80426 | JGI IMG/M metagenome (GOLD analysis project Ga0105240, IMG submission 80426) | Corn rhizosphere microbial communities from Kellogg Biological Station, Michigan, USA - KBS C5-4 metaG | ecosystem: Host-associated > Plants > Roots > Rhizosphere > Soil | place: Michigan, USA...
CAGCAAGATAGCGTGCACGGCGACGGAGGCGCCGAGCGCGATCTGCAAGGTGCTGAACGAGCGCAGGTTCACGAAGCAGAATTATCCGTTATTGCGGAAGAGTTACACCGCAATAACTGGCGCGTGCTATGGGACGTGGCGGCCCGTCAACTTGTCGTGATGGGGGCGGCGTCGGCGGGTTCGGAAGGCTCGTTCACGTCCACGGCGATCGCAATCGGGCCGGCCACCGGTTCGTCTTCGCCGTCTTCGTCGGCGGCCATTGGCTGCGCCTCGACATCGAGGCGTTCGATCACGGTGCCCTTCACGTCGAGGGTGATCAAGTCGATTTCGCCCAATTTCACCCGCAGCCGCGCACCCCGCGGCAGTCCGTCCGCGCCCAGCACCGGCAGCACCAGCGGCAGGTCGTCGGCCCGCACCATGCCGTCCTTGAACAAGGTGCCTGCCAGCTCGGTCATGCCTTGCTGCTGCACGTACTTGAGGGTCCAGAATCTTTCCATGCCCCCCTGGTGACTGTTGTAAGCGGCATACGCTGCGTCGAAGCCGGAGATGATGGAAAACAGTTCCGCGTCCTTGGGCTTGAACGGCGCGGCCAGTGCGGCCGTGCGGCCGTGGCGGGCCGCCGCGATGATCTGCCACTGGTTCACCAGGTCGGTGTAACGGCGCAGCGGAGATGTGCTCCACGCATAACTTTTCACGCCGATGCCGGCGTGCGGCAACGCCTTGGTGCCCATGCGCACCTTCACGCCGGGTGCCAGGCTCGCCTGGCTGCGGTAGATCGCCGGCACGCCCAGTTCGGCCAGCCAGCTGCCCCAGGTGCTGTTGGCGAGGATCATTGCTTCGGCGACGATCAGGTCCAGCGGAGCGCCGCGCCGTCGCACTCCGATCTCCACCCGCTCATCGCCCGTCGGCCCACTGTCGCCGGTTGCGGATAGCTTGAAGTTGTAATCGGGACGGTTGAAATTCTCGGGCTTGCCGCGCACCACTTCACGCAAGGACTTCAGGTGCTGCGCGAGCCGATACAGAAACGCGAGCGGCCGCCGCAGCGCGGAGACTGCTTGCGGTGCGTCGCCCGTCTGCGATCCGCCTTGGATCCACTCCGCCGTCACGACCGCATCGAGTTGGTCGTGCCGCAGGTTGGCCGTGACCGGCACGCGCTCCAGCCGCGTTTGCGTGGATTGCGGCGCGAGCGTCGCCTCGTCGAAGCTCACGTAGAGCGACACCGCGGGGCACTCGCGGCCCTCGGTCAGCGTGTACGCCTGCACCACGTCATCGGGCAACATCGTGATCTTGTGGCCCGGCATGTAAACCGTGGACAGGCGCTGGCGCGCGACCTGGTCGATGGCGCTGGCGGGCTGCAATGCGAGACCCGGCGCGGCGATATGGATTCCCACGATCACGGTGCCGCTGCCTATTCCCTGCACCGAGAGCGCGTCGTCGATTTCGGTGGTGCTCGAGTCGTCGATCGAAAACGCCTGCACGTTCGCCAACGGCAGGTCGTCCTTGATCGCGGCTGGCTGCAAGGGCGGGAACGCAGTGCCTTTGGGAAAATTCTCGAACAGGAAGCGCTTCCAGTGAAACTGGTAAGGCGAGTCAATCGCGCCGGAGCGCTTGAGCAACTCCAACGGAGCGGTCTGCGCCGCTCGCGAGGCCTCGACCACCGCTTTGTATTCGGGCGCGTTCTTGTCAGGCTTGAACAGGATCTTGAACAGCTGCTCGCGCACGGGCGCCGGACAGGTGCCCGCGGCGAGCTCCGCGGCCCAAGCTGAAATCTGCGCCTGCACCTGTTTCTTCTTCTCGATGGCCGCGAGCGCCTGCTGCACGATTTCGGCCGGCGCTTTCTTGAACCGGCCCTTGCCGGAGCGACGGAAATAATGAGGCGCCTCGAACAGCCGCAGCAGCGCCGCCGCCTGCTGCGTCAGGGTCGCATGCTCGCTGAAGTAGTCGCGCGCCAGGTCGGGGAACCCAAATTCCTGCTCCGGCGCGAACTCCCAGGCCAGCTCCAATTCGATGGTCTGCGCCAGCGCCTGCGCCTCCTGCATGAACTGCGTGGGGGAGGGCTTCTCGAATTTCAGCAGGATGTTGGCGGCCTTCACCTTCACGCGCTTGCCGCTGTCGAGCTCGACTTGCGAGGACGCCTCTGCCTCGGACAGAATGCGGCCCGCCTGGAACTTTCCTGCTTCTTCGAACAATGCAAACATGGCATCGATTGTCCCACGCGGATGTTTCAGGCCAGCTCAAGAAAGGCGAACACGTCATCGATGTGCCGATCGAAGTCCGACAGCGCGTGGTCGCCGCCTTCCAGCAGCTTGATGGCCGCGCCGGGATAGCGCGCGGTCATCTCCCGCCAATCCAGCACCTCGTCGCCTTTCGCGACGATCGCCAAGATCTTTTCAGGATGCACGAGCAGCCCGCATTCCAACGCGCGCAGTTCCTCCACGAACCGCGGCTCGAAGAAGAAATGCTCGTCCGGGTTATGCCAGGCCGTTTGTTCACCGATGTACTTGCCAAGGTCTCGTGCCGGGTGCACCGCGGGATTGAGCAGCACGGCCTTGCAATCCTTCAGCTGCGCCAAGTACGTGGCATAGAACCCCCCCAGCGAAGAGCCGATCACGGCCATGGCAGCGGGCCACTGCGCGATGCCTTGCGTCACGGCCTGCATCGCGAGCTTCGGCGATGGCGGCAATTGCGGGCACCACCATGTAACCTTCGGATTGCGCTCACGCACCCTCGCGGCGACCTGCCGGGCTTTGGTGGACTGCGGTGAGGAGCGGAAGCCGTGCAGATAGAGCAGGTGGGTGACGCGCATGCCGAATATTCCCACACGCAAGCGTGTAACTTTCTTGCCCTGGCCGCGCAGTCGCCGATAATTTGCGCCCATGTCAGCGGTATTCGACAAACCTTCCTACCTGCAGCGGATGGCGCCCATGCTGCACGGTTTCGACGGGCCGCTGGCCTTCGCCGTGTTCCTGCTGGCCTGCGCGGGATTGCTCACGATGTATTCGTCGGGGTACGACCATGGAACTCGCTTCGCGGACCATGGCCGCAACATGCTGATCGCGGGCGTGTTGATGTTCGTCGTGGCGCAGGTGCCACCGCAGCGGCTCATGAGTTTCGCAGTGCCCTTGTACGTTGTGGGCGTTGCGCTTCTCGTCGCGGTCGCGGTGTTCGGCGTCACCAAGAAAGGCGCGAAGCGCTGGGTCAACGTCGGCGTCGTGATCCAGCCCAGCGAAATCCTCAAGATCGGCTTGCCGCTCATGCTCTCCTGGTGGTTCCAGAAGCGCGAAGGGCAGTTGCGTCCGCTGGACTTCGTGTTCGCCGGGCTGCTGCTGGTCGTGCCGATCGGCTTGATCGTCAAGCAGCCCGACCTGGGCACCGCCGTCCTGGTGCTGGCCGCCGGAGTGGCCGTGATGTTCTTCGCCGGCTTGTCATGGAAGCTGATCATCCCGCCGCTGGTGCTTGGCCTCGCGGCGGTTGTCCTGCTGGTTGTATTCGAGCCGCGTTTGTGCGCCGAGGGCTTTCGCTGGCCGCTGATGCACGATTACCAGCAGCAGCGCATCTGCACGCTGCTCGACCCGGGCCGTGACCCGCTGGGCAAGGGGTTTCACATCATCCAGGGCATGATCGCCATCGGTTCGGGGGGCGTGTTCGGCAAGGGGTTCATGCAAGGCACGCAGACACACCTGGAATTCATTCCCGAACGCACGACCGATTTCATATTCGCCGCGTACTCCGAGGAGTTCGGGCTCATCGGCAACCTGATGCTGATCGCCGGATTCGTGTTCCTGGTGTTGCGCGGCCTCGCGATCGCGCTGGAAGCCAGCACGGTCTTCTCGCGGCTGCTGGCAGGCGCCATCACCATGATCTTCTTCACTTACGCGTTTGTGAACATGGGCATGGTCAGCGGCATTCTTCCCGTCGTCGGCGTGCCTTTGCCCTTCATCAGCTACGGCGGCACCGCCATGGCCACATTGGGAATGGGCCTGGGCATCCTCATGTCCATCGCCAAATCCAAACGGCTGGTGCAGTCCTGAGCCGCCGATGAACACCGTCGCCATCGTCGGTGTGGGAAACATGGGTGGCGCGATGGCGGCCCGGCTGCTGGAACAAGGTTGGGCGGTGCGAGTGTGCGATGTCGACGCCGCCAAAACGCAGGCGCTCGAGGCCTTGGGAGCCGCGGCCTGCGCGAGCCCGGCGGAAACTGTCGCGGGCTGCGATGCCTTGATCGTCTGCGTTGTGGATGCAGCGCAGATCGAGCAGGTGCTGTTCGGCCCGGCCGGCGCGGCGGCGGTGATGCACTCGGCACAGGCAGTGCTGCTTTGTCCGACCATTGCTCCCGCCGAGACCATGGATCTCGCGCGCCGCTTGGCGCAATTGGACATCGAGGCGATCGATGCGCCGATGTCGGGTGGCCCGGCGCGGGCGCGCGACGGCACGATGAGCTTGATGGTCGCGTGCCGCGATGATGTGTTCGAACGTGAACGGAAGCTGCTGGAAGCACTCAGCGGGACCATATTCCGGATCAGCGAGCGGCTTGGCGACGGCGCGGCGACCAAGCTGGTGAACAATCTGTTGGCCGCGATCAACCTGGTGGGCGCTGCCGAAGCAATGGCCCTGGCCCAACGATTGGGTTTGGAGTTGGCCGCGACGCTCGATGTCATCGAGCGATCCAGCGGCCAAAGCTGGATCGGGTCCGACCGGATGCGGCGCGCCATCGCGGGTGACTACGAGCCGCGAGCGCACGTCACGCTGCTCCAGAAAGACACGCGGCTCGCCATTGAAGCCGCGCGTGCAGCAGGATTCCACGCTCCCTTGGGCGCCGCGGCTCGTGAGGTGTTTGTGCAGGCGACCGCCGCCGGCTTCGCGCAATGGGACGACGCAGCGGTCTTCAAACTGCTGTCGGGCAGCGGAGAAACCCCCCGCGGGCCTAAAATGCCCCGATGACTTCCCGTGAACCCATGCTGGAGCGCCTCGCGCTGGCGCAGCGCCTCCTCCTTGAGCCGTTCGGCCTGAACGAAACCCACCTCTTGCGCGCCTTGGCCGAAATCACGTCGCGCAAGGTCGACGATGCGGACTTGTATTTCCAGTACACGCGTAGCGAGGGCTGGAGCCTGGAAGAAGGCATCGTGAAAACCGGCAGCTTCAGCATCGACCAAGGTGTCGGCGTTCGCGCCGTGAGCGGAGAGAAGACCGCGTTCGCCTATTCCGACGACATCTCCGAAGCTTCGCTGCTCGATGCAGCCCGCACGGTGCGGACCATTTCAGCCGGCACCGGCACGGGAAGCGCCAAGGTCGGCGACAAGAAGATCGCCGGCGGCCGCTCGCTTTACAACGGCGTCGACCCCATCGCGACGCTGGACAGCACGGCCAAGGTGCAACTCCTCGAACGCGCCGAGAAACTCGCGCGCTCCAAGGATCCGCGTGTCGCGCAGGTGATGGCGGGGCTGGCCAGCGAATACGATGTGGTGATGGTCGCGCGCGCCGATGGCACTCTGGCCGCGGACGTGCGCCCGCTGGTGCGGCTGTCGATCACGGTCATCGCCGAACAGAACGGGCGACGCGAGATGGGATCGGGCGGCGGCGGTGGGCGATTCGGCCTGGCCTATTTCGACGACGCGCAGATTGAAACCTATGTGAACGACGCGGTGAACGCGGCGCTCACCAACCTGGAGTCTCGCCCCGCACCGGCGGGTGAGATGGTGGTGGTGCTCGGTCCGGGCTGGCCTGGCATCTTGCTGCACGAAGCCATTGGCCACGGCCTCGAAGGTGACTTCAACCGCAAGGGATCGAGTGCATTTTCGGGCCGCGTGGGCAAGCGGGTCGCCGCGAAAGGCGTGACTGTGCTGGACGACGGCACGATTTCCGATCGGCGCGGGTCGCTGAACGTGGACGACGAAGGCAACGCCAGCCAGCGCAACGTGCTGATCGAAGACGGCATCCTGCGCGGCTACATGCAGGATTCGCTCAACGCCAGGCTGATGGGCGTGCCACCCACCGGAAACGGCCGGCGCGAGAGCTACGCCCACATTCCCATGCCGCGCATGACCAACACCTATATGTTGGGCGGCGACAAGGCGCCCGATGAAATCGTCGCCAGCATCAAGAAGGGGCTGTACGCCACCAACTTCGGCGGCGGCCAGGTCGACATCACGTCCGGCAAATTCGTGTTCTCCGCAAGCGAAGCGTTCTGGGTCGAGGACGGCAAGATCCGCTACCCGGTCAAAGGCGCCACCATCGTGGGCAACGGACCGGACGCGCTGACACGCGTCACGATGATCGGCAACGACATGAAGCTCGACAGCGGCGTAGGCACTTGCGGCAAGGAAGGCCAGAGCGTGCCCGTGGGCGTGGGCCAGCCGACGCTGCGCATCGACGGCCTCACCGTCGGCGGCACGGCCTGAGGCGGACACGCGCGAGTCGACTGCAGTGGCCACGGACTCGCGCCTTCGCATCAATCCGGCAACCAACCTGCCGAGCATCACCTCGTTCGACGAGCTCACGCACTTCCTGCGCAGCTCGGTCACCGACGAGGACAGCCGGCGCGTGTCGGAGAGCATGAGCCAGCTCGCGGTGCACATCGAAGCGATCATTGCCGGCCTTCGCGTGAATCGCGCGCGCTTGACCGTGGCGCCGATGCTGGTGGACATGCTCACCGTGCTGCGCGGCCACCGCACGCTGGTGGTCAATCTGGGGTTGCCCTGGCGTGGCTTGTACGAATACGCCGCGTATCTGCAGGCGCTGAATAACTTTCGGGTTTTGATCGGTCAGTGGCTGCTCGATGGAGGACCGCGCAGCGCGGACCTGTTGGTCACACCGGAGGATTTCGAACTGGTGGCTTGGCGCACGCTCGGCGAAGGCATGCTGCTCATCGACATGTACGAGCAGTGGGCCGCCAGCGAGCAGCCCGACGCGTCCAAGCTCGGTGCCCTGGAAGAACCGCAGGTCCAGCGGGCGATCCAGTGGTGGAAGAAGCTGGGGCGATAGTTCAATTGCCCCGATGTGCTACATTTCTCGCATGCAGACGACTCGTGCGTTCTTCTTTGGCTACTTTTGGTTCTCCAGCGCCACCGGCGGTAGAGAGATCTGAGCGTACCTGAACGAACGCACCGAACTTTCGAAACAACCGCCGGACTCCGGCGGTTTTTTTATGCCTGATTGACCTGAGGAATCGACGATGAACCCAAAAACCGCGACCGCAGCCGAGACCTGGAGCGCGCAGCCGGCCGACAAGACCAGCCAGACAGACGACCAGCGCATCAAGGACATCACCGTGCTGCCCCCACCCGAACACCTGATCCGCTTTTTCCCCATCCGGGGAACGCCGGTGGAGCGGCTGATCACCGGGACCCGCAGGAGCATCCAGAACATCATGGCCGGCAAGGATGACCGGGTGCTGGTCGTGATCGGGCCGTGCTCGATCCACGATCCCGCCGCGGCACTGGAGTACGCGCGCCAGCTCAAGCCGATGCGGGACAAGCACCGGGACACACTGGAGGTCGTCATGCGCGTCTACTTCGAGAAGCCCCGCACCACCGTGGGATGGAAAGGGCTGATCAACGATCCGTATCTCGATGAAAGCTACCGCATCGACGAGGGACTGCGCATCGCGCGCCAATTGCTGATCGAGATCAACCGGCTGGGCCTGGCGGCCGGAAGCGAGTTCCTCGATGTGATTTCGCCTCAGTACATCGGGGATTTGATTTCCTGGGGAGCGATCGGGGCCCGCACTACCGAAAGCCAGGTGCATCGCGAACTGGCGTCGGGGCTTTCGGCGCCGATCGGTTTCAAGAACGGCACCGACGGCAACATCCGGATCGCCACGGATGCAATCCAGGCTGCGGCGCGAGGCCATCATTTCCTGTCGGTGCACAAGAACGGCCAGGTGGCCATCGTGCAAACGAACGGCAACAAGGACTGCCACGTCATCCTGCGCGGCGGCAAGACCCCCAATTACGACGCGGCCAGCGTCGCCGCAGCCTGCAAGAGCCTGGAAGCGGCCAAGCTGTCGCCCGCACTGATGGTGGATTGCAGCCATGCGAACAGCAGCAAGGAATATGAACGCCAAGTGGAAGTGGCGCGCGAAATTGCGAGGCAGATCGCCACGGGATCTCGCAGCGTTTTCGGAATCATGGTGGAAAGCCACCTGAAATCAGGCGCCCAGAAATTCACCCCGAAAAAAGACACTGTGCCGATACTGGAGTACGGAAAGAGTATTACCGACGCCTGCCTGGGCTGGGACGACTCGTTGCAAGTGCTTGATTTCATTTCAGAAGCGGTCAAAGCCCGGCGGCATTGCCTGGCAGAATAAATCTTTACAAAAAGTAACATTCAACCTATATTTGTTGCTGATTTGACCGAGCCGTGGGCGGCGGCACTCAGCAATGACTATTGAACTTCCGGTGTTTCTCCTGGGCTTCGGCGGTTTTTCGCTCGGGCAGCAACGCCTATTCAGCGATGTGCTCCAGAGTGCATCAGGGCCTACGCAGTGGGTCGTGAGCGAAATGGCGGGCGCCGACGCCTGGTGGGTGAACGGCGCGCGGCTGCAGATGATTGGCGGGCGCACGGTGCGCGTGGGCGCCGGCAGCCCGACGGAGCGTTCCTTGCAGTTGTACCTGCCTGATATCGACCGGCCCGTCGCATTTTCGCAGCCTATCTCCTGCCCTGAATTTCAGCCGGCCTTCACGTTCGACCCTGAGTCGAATGGCAGCATGAACACGGTATTGGAGAAGTTCGACGCGTCGCTGTCTGCGCTCACCGCGCAGTTCTGCCTTGCGTCGCATATCGTTGAACACCAGACCGCGCTCGGCACTGGCTTGTTCGATGTGAGCGTCAATGGTTCGCTGATCGCGGTGGTGGACATGAAGGGCGAGATAGGCGTCCTGCCCAACGTGGGGCCGGCCGACCTGGAGCAATCCTTCTGGCGCCGCCGGGCCGATCGGCTGCCGATTCCCCAGCAGTTCGTTAGAACCAGCCTCTCGCACCTGATATGGCAGTACGCGGTGCGAACCCAGCGCGACATCCTGCCCAGGCATTACCGCACCGGGCTCCTTTATTTCCGCCGTCCGCCGCGATTACCCCAACGCATGCTGAAGGATTCACACCTCTTGCTGCTTCGTGAACTCGCGTTGCAGCCCTTGAGTTTCGACGCGCTGATGCAGCGTACCGGTATCGGCGATGCGGCATTGTCACGTGCTTTGGCGCCCCTTTACTTCGTGGGCGCAGTGACTGCGAATCCGAAACGCGCCAGCGTCAATCACCGGTCGGCCAGGGATCGCGCGGGCTGGGCAGGCGAGCCGCATAGCGGGCCACCCTCCGATCCCCACAGCGTCTTGCCTTTGCCGGCGCCGCGACGGGTGCGGATGCTCGATTTCACCGCTCCCGCTGCTCTCGCGGGGGACTGAAGCACCGCCCTCAGTTTCGTGCGAGTGCTGTGAGCAGTTTGGCGTGGATATCGCCGAAGCCTCCATTGCTCATACACAGGATGTGATCGCCAGGCCGCGCCGCTTGTGTCACTTGCTGGACCAGCTGCTCGATATTGCCTGCAATGCTGGCTTTGTTTCCCATGGGCGATAGCACCGCGCTCGCGTCCCAGCCCAGACCGCCGGAATGACAGAACGACAAGTCCGCCTGCTCCAAGCTCCACGGCAGCTGGGCTTTCATGGCGCCAAGCTTCATCGTATTGCTGCGCGGCTCGAACACCGCGAGGATCCGCGCCGAGCCGACCTTGCGGCGCAGCCCGTCGATGGTCGTGTGCATGGCCGTGGGGTGATGGGCGAAGTCGTCGTACACCACCACGCCGTTGACGGCGCCACGCACTTCCATGCGGCGCTTGACGTTCTGGAACGCGCCCAAGGCCAGCGCCGACGCTTCGGGCGTGATGCCGACGTGCTGGGCCGCGGCGATCGCCGCGAGCGCATTGAGCTGGTTATGGACGCCGCCGATACCCCAATCGAGATGCGCGACTTTCAGTTCGCGCTCCATCACGTCGAAGCTGTCCGGCTCGCCTTGCGCCGAAAAGTCGCTCACGGCCGCCCCGAAACTGCGCACCTCGCTCCAGCAGCCCATATGCAACACGCGAGCCAGTGATTCCTCGAGTCCGTTCACGATGACGCGGCCGGCCGAAGGCACAGTGCGCACCAGGTGATGAAATTGCCGCTCGATCGCCGCCAGGTCGTCGAAGATGTCCGCGTGGTCGAATTCGAGATTGTTCAATACGGCAGTGCGCGGCCGGTAGTGAACGAACTTGCTGCGCTTGTCGAAAAACGCCGTGTCGTATTCGTCGGCTTCGATGACGAAGTAGGGACCTTCGCCCAAACGCGCAGAGATTCCGAAATTCGTCGGCACGCCGCCGATGAGAAATCCGGGCGTGAGCCCCGCATGTTCGAGCACCCACGCGAGCATCGAACTCGTGGTGGTCTTGCCATGGGTGCCCGCGACCGCGAGCACGTGCCGGCCCTGCAGCACCCGTTCGGACAACCACTGTGGGCCGCTGGTATAGGCGAGGCCTTCGTCGAGGATGGCTTCCATCAGGGGATAACGCGCCGTGCCGTCCGACAGGCGCGCGCGCGAGACCACGTTGCCGATCACCCACACGTCGGCTTGGAGTGATAACTGCTCCGCGCCGTAACCCTCGATGAGATCGATGCCGAGAGAGCGCAGCTGGTCGCTCATCGGCGGGTAAACACCTGCGTCGCAGCCGGTGACCCGGTGTCCCGCCTCGCGGGCCAGCGCGGCGACGCCTCCCATGAAAGTACCGCAGATTCCCAGAATATGAATGTGCATCGCCCCGATTATCGGGGGCGTCGATCGTCACTTCGGAAAGCGTTCGCGCAGTTTCAATTTCCAGAATTTTCCGGTCGATGTGCGTGGCACGGCTTCGATGAATTCGAAGCGCTCGGGCAGCTGCCATTTCGCGAAACTGTGTTGCAACAGGTGCTCGTTCAGCTGCTGCGGCGTCGCGCTTTGCCCCGCCTTGAGCACCACGCAAGCCAGCGGCCGCTCGCTCCATTTCTCATCCGGGATCGCGATCACGGCCGCTTCGGCCACGGCCGGATGCGCCATGATCGCGTTCTCCAGATCCACCGAGCTGATCCACTCGCCGCCGGATTTGATCAAGTCCTTGGTCCGATCGCTGATCTTCACGAAGCCGAGAGCATCCACCGATGCGACGTCACCGGTGCGCAGCCATCCGTCCGCGGTGAACTTGTCGGATTGGACGGGGACGTGGTGATAGCTCGCGGCGATGAAAGGGCCGCGCACCTGGATCTCGCCCACCCGTTGTCCGTCCCACGGCTGATCGATGCCTTCGTCGCCGCGCACGCGCAAATCCACCAGGGGCACCGGAACGCCCGCCATCGCGGCACGCCGGTAGCGTTCGTTGGCATCCACATCGCGCAACTCGGCACGGGGATAGGAGATCGTGCAGACCGGTGAAGTCTCGGTCATGCCCCAGCCTTGCAGGATCCAGATGCCGTGCCGGTCGAACGCGCGAATCAGCGCTTCGGGCACCGCGGCGCCCCCCACCAGTGAACGCATGCCGCGCGGAAGTTTCCAACGGCCGTGGTTGGGTGAGCCTTCAACCTGGGCCGCATCGAACGCCTGGATCAGCGTCATCCAGATCGTCGGCACGCCCAGCGACAAGGTGGGTGGCTCGAGCTGCATCAGGTCGAGCAGATCGTCAGGGTGCAGATGGGGACCTGGAAACACCAGCTTCACGCCCATCATCACCGCGCCGTAGGGCATGCCCCAGCTGTTGGCGTGGAACATGGGTGTGACGGGCAAGACCACGTCGGTGCCGCGCAAGCCCCAAAAATCCCCGAGGCTGGCCACCAGGGAATGCAGTACGGTGGATCGATGCGAGTACACGACCCCTTTCGGGCGACCCGTCGTGCCCGACGTGTAGCACATCGCCACTGCATCGTTCTCGTCATGCGGCGCGTACTCGAAAGCGTCGGGATCGGCCGCGGCAAGCAAGGCCTCGTAATCGGAAAATTCCGAAGGCACCGCCGCGCCGCTGAACGGGAAGACGATCACTTTTTCGAAGCGATGCAGATGCGCGAACTGCCGATACAGGGGCAGCAGCACATCGTCCACCACGAGGAATCGGTCCTGCGCGTTGCCCGCTATCCAGCCGATCTCGTCGGGCGACAAACGAAGATTCAGTGTGTGCATCACCCCGCCGGCCGCCGGAATGCCGAAGTAGCACTCCAGATGCGCGTGATGGTTCCAGCACAGCGTCGCCACGCGGTCGCCTTTTTTCAAGCCCAGCGATTGCAACGCGGCAGCAAGGGAGCGCGTGCGCCGGTAGTACTGCGCGAAACTGTGCCGCTTGAGCGCCTTGTCGGGCAGGCGGGACACGATTTCGTTGCCGGCGAACAGCTTGCCCGCGCGCTCGAGCAGATGATTGAGCGAGAGTGGAACATTCATCATCGTGCTGTGCATCGCGGCTCCTCGTTTGATGGCACTGTACGGGCTGCGTCGGCGCGAATCAATGCAGAATCTCCTCCATGGACAGCGTGAAATCCGAAATCGCGGCCACGGCGGCGCGGATGGTGGTGGATGAGGGCCTGGAGTACGGGCCGGCGAAACGGCGTGCCGTCAAACAACTCGGTTTGAGTGCCCGCAGCCCCTTGCCGGATAACGATGCCATTGAAGATTCAGTGCGCGACTACATCGCGCTGTTCTGCGCGGACACGCAGCCCGGGGAGCTTGCCGCGTTGCGCGCGCTGGCACTCACGTGGATGGAGCGGCTCGAGCAGTTCCGTCCTTACCTGGGCGGCGCGGTGTGGCACGGAACGGCAACGCGCCTGTCGGACATCTACATCCAGCTGTTTTGCGACGACCCCAAGTCGGCGGAGTTCGCGCTGATCGAGAAGGGTGTTGCATACGAAGCGCGCACGGTGACTGGGTTCAACGGCGAACCGGTGGAGGCACTCAGCTTCTCGAGCATGAGCCGCGAACTCGGCGAAGCCATCGGGGTGCATCTGATGGTTTATGACCATGACGACGTGCGCGGGGCGCTTCGCCCCGATGCAAAAGGCCGCTCTCCGCGCGGTGATTCGGCTGCAGTCCGGGCATTGCTGGAAAATAAGCGGTCATGAACGCATCAGCAAGCCGCGGCGATCCCGCAAGACCTTCCCGCCGCCACGCGCTTTTGTATGGCTCTGTCGCCGCTGCGGCTTCTCTCGCGGGCGCGGGAGCAGCCTGGTGGAAATGGCAACCCGGCGAGGGGAGCGCCGAGGCCAGCGCGGACCTGTGGCCCATGACTTTCCAGACTCCCTCCGGTGCGACGCTTGCGATGGAAACCCTCAGGGGCAAGCCGCTGTTGCTTAACTTTTGGGCAACATGGTGTCCGCCGTGCGTCGAGGAGATGCCTCTGCTTGATGGCTTCTTCAGGCAAAACGCGGCAAAGCGCTGGCAAGTTCTTGGATTGGCCATCGATCAACCCAATGCCGTCCGCGCATTCCTGCAGCGCACGCCGGTCAGTTACCCGATCGGCCTTGCGGGCTTGGGCGGAACCGAACTCTCCAAGGCCCTGGGAAACACCAGCGGCGGATTGCCGTTCAGCGTCGTCATCGGCTCGGCCGGTGAAGTGCTGCAGCGTAGAATAGGCCGCGTCACCACCACTGATCTGGCCAAGTGGGCTGGCTCGGCGTAACCCGCTGAGTGCGCCGGCAGTGATTCCGGTTCGCGCGAGATTGCGACCGATAATGAAAAATAGATAAAAAATCAACGACGAAACGAAAAGTAAGCGAATTTTGCTGTAGATTCGCTTCCTTCGCTCGCTCTTGGAGAGCCCATGGACCTGCGCAAACTGAAGACGTTGATCGATCTTGTGTCGGAGTCCAACGTATCCGAACTTGAAATCACCGAAGCCGAGGGCAAGGTGAGGATCGTCAAAGGCGCCGGTCCGGTCACGCATCAGGCGCCCGTTGCAGGCGCTGCTGCATCGGCTATCACGCACTCCGCTGCGCCCATTGCAGTTTCACCACCGCAAGAGCCGGCCGGCCACGTCGTCAAAGCGCCAATGGTAGGCACGTTCTACCGTTCCGCCAGTCCGGGCGCCAAACCCTTTGTGGAAATCGGCAGCCAGGTCAAGGTAGGCGATACCGTCTGCATCATCGAGGCCATGAAGATCCTCAATGAGATCGAAACCGACCAGGCGGGCACCGTCGTCCAGATCCTGTGCGAGAACGGGCAGGCCGTGGAATACGGGCAGCCGCTGTTCGTGGTCGAGTAAGCGCCCGCGATGTTCAAGAAAATCCTGGTCGCGAACCGCGGCGAGATCGCTTTGCGGATCCAGCGGGCATGCCGTGAACTCGGCGTCAGGGCCGTCATGGTCTATTCGGAGGCCGACCGGGACGCCAAATACGTGAAGCTGGCAGAGGAGGCCGTGTGCATCGGCCCGGCCGCGTCAGCACAGAGTTACCTGAACATGCCGGCGATCATCTCGGCTGCCGAAGTGACCGACGCGGAAGCCATCCATCCCGGTTATGGCTTTCTCTCGGAGAATGCCGACTTCGCCGAGCGCGTCGAGAAAAGCGGATTCCAGTTCATCGGGCCCACGTCCGAATCGATCCGCATCATGGGCGACAAGGTTTCGGCCAAGCAGGCCATGATCAAGGCGGGGGTGCCTTGCGTGCCCGGTTCCGAAGGCGAACTGCCCGACGATCCGGCGCAGATCCGCCGGATGGCCAAGTCAGTCGGTTATCCCGTGATCATCAAGGCGGCGGGCGGAGGCGGCGGGCGCGGCATGCGCGTCGTCCATACCGAGGCGGCCCTGATCAATGCGGTGCAGATGACGAAGGCCGAGGCTGGCGCCGCCTTCGGCAATCCGGCGGTGTACATGGAGAAGTTCCTGCAGAATCCGCGGCATATCGAAATCCAGATCCTGTGCGACAAGCACAAGAACGGCGTGTACCTGGGCGAGCGCGACTGCTCGATGCAGCGGCGCCACCAGAAGGTGCTGGAGGAGGCGCCCGCGCCCGGCATCGCGCGCAAGGTGATCGAGAAGATCGGGGAGCGCTGTGTGGCCGCCTGCAAGAAGATCGGCTACCGGGGCGCCGGCACTTTCGAGTTCCTGTACGAGAACGGCGAGTTCTACTTCATCGAGATGAACACGCGGGTGCAGGTCGAGCACCCGGTCACGGAGCTGATCAGTTCGGTGGATATCGTGAAGACGCAGATCATGGTGGCCGCGGGAGAAAAGCTGCCGTTCACGCAGCGCGAGATCGTGCTGCGCGGTCACGCGATCGAATGCCGCATCAATGCGGAGGATCCCTACAAGTTCACGCCATCGCCGGGCCGGATCACGATGTGGCACGCACCTGGCGGGCCGGGTGTACGGGTCGACTCGCACGTGTACACGAATTATTTCGTGCCCCCCAATTACGATTCGATGATCGGCAAGATCATCGTGCACGGTGACACGCGCGACGAGGCGCTGGCCCGCATGCGCACGGCCTTGCTGGAGACGGTCGTGGAAGGGATCAACACGAACATCGCGCTGCATCGTGAACTGATGGTGGATGCCAAGTTCGTGGACGGCGGCACCAACATCCATTACCTCGAGGAGTGGTTGTCACAGCACCATCGCTGAGCGAGTGGCGGTCCGGCTCATGACTCATGCACGAACTCGTCTTGCTCTGTCCTGAAGAGAAGGTCGAAAGCGTCTCCGACGCGCTCGATGCGCTTGGCGCGATGAGTGTCTCAGTGGAGGACGCCGATGCGCAAAGCGACGCCGAGCGTCCCTTGTTCGGCGAACCGGGACTTCCACCGCCCAAGGAAGGATGGCAGCGCTCGCAGATCGTCGCCCTCTTCGAGAGCCAGGCGAGGGCGCGGGAGGCGGGCCGTTTGCTGCAGGCCCAGCAGTTTTTCGGCGGCTGCCAGTTGCTGCGCATCTCACCCGTTCCAGACCAGGATTGGGTGCGTCTCACGCAATCGCAATTCACCCCCGTGGAAATCACGCCTGAGTTCTGGATCGTGCCCACGTGGCACGATCCGCCGGCGCAGGCCAGGCATGTGATCCGGCTCGACCCGGGCCTGGCCTTTGGTACCGGAACGCACCCGACCACGCGCATGTGCCTGCGCTGGATCGCCTGCCATCCGCCGCGAGCCCAACGTGTGCTGGACTACGGGTGCGGCTCGGGCATCCTGGCGATCGCGGCGGCTCGCTTCGGCGCAGCGCAGGTCGACGCGGTGGATATCGACCCGGCCGCGGTGGAGTCGGCGTCCGCGAATGCGAACGCCAATGACGTGTCGATCAGGACCGGGCTCCCCGCGCAAGCGACAGGCCAATACCCGCTCGTGCTGGCGAACATCCTCGCCACGCCGCTGAAGCTGCTGGCGCCGCTGTTGTGTTCGCTCGTTGCACCGGGTGGCACGCTGGTGCTCGCTGGCATTCTCGATCGGCAAGCCGACGAGCTGGCGCAGGCGTACTCGCCACATGCGCGCCTGCGCGTATCGGACAGCACCGAGGGCTGGGTGCTCATGACCGCCGATTGCTAAGGGCCGTCCGCGCGAAGTCCGTCGCTACAATCGGCGGCTCATGAGCCTGATCACGTGCTGCCCCGCTTGCGGGACGATGTTCAAAGTCGTGCCGGACCAACTCAGAATTTCAGAAGGCTGGGTGCGTTGCGGCCATTGCGCCGAAGTCTTCGACGCGAGCGCCTATTTGCAAGGCGACGAACTGCCGGCTGCGCAACCACCCGCGCAGGAAACAACGTCGGCGCGAAGAGTAACCCTTGAACAGCAAACCGGTCCGGAATCCGGAGGGTTTTCGTCTTCCGTCCACACGGAAATCCCGGAGAGCGAAGGCTTGGCTTCCGAGGGGCCGGACTCGGCCCTGCTCGAGGCGGCCGCACAATCATTGGTGGAGCACCCGCTGGACCGCCCGTTCGAGCTCAGACGCGAGGACTCGCTGCGCGCCGAGGACGAGCGCGAGCTGGCAGTGCCCACTGCGGTCCCGCCCGAACCGGAGCCCGCACTCGAAGATCTTTCGTTCGTGCAGCAGGCCCGGCGCCAGGAAGTCTGGCATCGGCCCACGGTTCGCGCGGCGTTGATCGTCGTGCTGCTTGCGATGGGCGCGTTGCTGGTGGCGCAGGTCGCTTACGAGGATCGCGATCACCTCGCTGCCTCCAAGCCGGCACTGCGGCCGTGGCTGGTGAAATTTTGCGAGCCCTTGCGCTGCGCCATCCATCCGCCCCGCCAGATCGACGCAATCGCGATCGACAGCTCTTCGTTCAACAAGCTGCGCACCGACGCGTATCGGCTCAACGTCACACTGAAGAACCAGGCAGCCACCGAAGTGGCGATGCCGGCGCTGGAGCTCACGCTGACCGATGCGCAGGACCAGGCACTGCTGCGCCGCGTCGTGATGCCGGACGAACTCGATGCGAACGTGACGGCGATTGCGGCAACATCGGAATGGTCGGGCTCGCTCGCGCTGGCGGTTTCTGGTGGCGAGGCCAGCGGCCGCATTGCCGGATATCGCCTGTTGGCGTTCTATCCCTAGAGAAACAAAGCATGCACTCAACACACAAGGTGGAGCGCTGATGGCCGCTGTCATTTGTGGTTCGCTGGCCTTCGACACCATCATGGATTTCGAGGGACGGTTTGCCGAGCAGATCCTGCCCGACCAATTGCACATCCTGAATGTCTCGTTCCTCGTCCCGGCATTGCGGCGCGACTTCGGTGGCTGCGCCGGCAACATCGCCTATTGCCACAAGCTGCTCGGCGGACAGCCGCTGCCCATGGCCACGGTGGGCATCGACGGTGCGGCATACATTGCCAGGCTGCAGTCGCTGGGGATCGACACGCGGTGGGTGCGCGAGGTGGCGGACACCTATACGGCGCAGGCGATGATCATGACCGACCGTGACAATAACCAGATCACAGCCTTCCATCCGGGCGCGATGACGCAGGCGCATATCACCAAGGTCGAGCCCGGCGGCGACGTGAAGCTCGGCATCATTTCG
>Ga0105240_10006001_pt1 | contig 17961 bp, 25 predicted proteins | sample KBSC54metaG_FD_80426 | JGI IMG/M metagenome (GOLD analysis project Ga0105240, IMG submission 80426) | Corn rhizosphere microbial communities from Kellogg Biological Station, Michigan, USA - KBS C5-4 metaG | ecosystem: Host-associated > Plants > Roots > Rhizosphere > Soil | place: Michigan, USA...
GCACGCGGGGATCTTCGCGGCCGCGTCACCTTCGCGGGCCAGCAACTGGCCGCGCTGGAGGACCGCCTCGGATACCTGAGGCGGCGGCGGCGCCGCGTAAGGCAAATCCAGCGAGGCAAAGTGCTGCGCGATTTCCAGCAGGTACGCGTCCGACAAAGTGTCCAGCAGCCGCGCCATCAAGCCGTAATGGCGTCGTCCGTCGCGGAAGTTCAGCAGTTGGTTGTAGAGATAACCTGCCGGTTTGCCGGCGATCCGTGGATAGTAGCCGTCGGGCCCGGCCCGGCCTTCCTTGCCATGGCAGATCGTGCAGGCCAGCGTGCGCTGGGCCATGTCGTCGCGAAATTGCGCCGCGTGCGCGCTGAACATCGCCACCGCCATCAAGATCCCGGCCAAACACTTGCGCATGCGTCGACTATGCCACCTCACTTGTGGCCGGGCAGCGGTCCTACATCCGGCTGAGGCCGCTGCGCCTAGATTGGGTCATCATTTTCCGGAGAGTGGCCATGAGCACCAAGCCAGCGTCCCCCCAGTCGGACGACGACGCAAAGCAGTCGCAACCGACCAGGGATCAAGAGCCAGGCAGCAACGCAGTCGAGCACCAGCCCGATCCGAAGGCCGAGCCGATTCCTGATGGCGAGCACAAGTACGTGCGGCGCAGTCCGTACACGGCCGGGAACGACTGACGGTTTCCGATCGGTCGACCGTCTGCTGCCGGCCAACCGATGAGCGCAGCATAATTGCAGGCTCACGCCTGCGTAATTCCTTCATGACCAGCTACCAAGTCCGACCGGCCGTTGAGCGCGACGCCGAACCGATCGCCAGCGTCCATTCCGCCTCTTCGCATGCGGCCTACGAGGCGGTGGTGCCGCCGGGCCAGCCGAGCCTGCCGATGGAAAAACGCCGCGCGTTCTGGCGCGACGCAATCGAATATGGGGAACCGCTGTTGCAGGTCGCGCTCGAGGGGAGCCGCATGGTCGGCTTCGTCGGCTATGACCGCTCGCGCGACGCCAAGTCCAAGAACACCACCGGGGAGATCTGGGCGCTGTATGTGGATCCCTCCGATTGGGGAAAGGGCGCGGGCCTTGCCTTGTGGGATGCGGCGCGCGAAGGGCTGATGGAGGAAGGTTGCACGGAAGTCACGATTTGGATACCCCTGTGCAACGAGCGCGCGTTGCGCTTTGCCGAACTTGCGGGGTTCAAGCGCGAATTGAGCAGCGCGAAAACGGCGGTGGTCGGCGGCGTCAAGCTCGAAGAGATTCGATTGCGGCGGCCGCTCGACTGACAACCGGGTCTTCTCCAAATGAGCGGCCACGCCGTCGTCGCATGGTCGGAGGAGGGCGCTCAACACAGCGCGCGGTGGCGTTCGGAAGCAGGCGTGCCACCGCCGCGGCGGGTGCAGCCGGTGCGCGACACCTTGACCGCCGCTGCCGCCCACCGGATGGCGAGCGAGGGCACCGCGCTGCTATGGCGCAGCGATTTCCATAATGCGAGGCAGTTGCTGCAGGCGATCGCACGGCGCATCGATCGCAAACCGTCCAAAGCTGCATCGTCGCCGGCCGATGCGTTCAACCTGCATCGGCAAGCCCAGGGACAACGAGCGCGCGTTCTTGGCAGCTTGCTGGTGCAACTGGAGCCGGATTATTCAATCGCATTGGCTCGTGCGCCCGACCTGCGGCAAGCCTGCCGCGAAGCCTGGGGTCCGCCCGACGCCCAACGCAGTCTCGCGTCATTGCGCGAGTTGCTCGGCCTGGTGGGTGCGCACGAATGGCGCAGGAAGGGTCTCGAAGTGCCTTCGCTCGGCAGCCCGCCGAATAATCGCATTCATCCGCACTACGGCGTGTTCTCGCCGGTTCGCGGCGAATACCTCGACCTGATCGCGGCCGCGCCGCTGCCGTCCAGCCAGCTGGCGTTCGACATTGGCACGGGCACCGGCGTGGTGGCCGCGCTCCTTGCACGCCGTGGAGTGCAGCGCGTGGTCGCAACCGATCTGGACCCGCGCGCCATCGCCTGCGCGAGAGAGAACATCGAGCGCCTGGGCGTTCACGAGCGCGTTCAAGTCATCCAGGCAGACCTGTTTCCGCCGGGACAAGCGCCTTTGGTGGTGTGCAATCCGCCATGGCTGCCGGCGCGTCCGAGCTCGCCGCTGGAGCATGCGATCTACGATGAGGACAGCCGCATGCTGCGCGGCTTTCTGCAAGGGCTGGCGCGGCATCTCACCACGGACGGTGAGGGCTGGCTGGTGCTTTCCGATCTGGCCGAGCACCTGGGGCTGCGCACGCGCGAAGCGCTGGCGGCGATGATTCAGGCTGGCGGATTGCGCGTCGTTGCGCGCAGCGAAGTGAAACCCCGGCACCCGAAGGCGCTCGATGCGAATGATCCCTTGCACGCGCCGCGCTCGAAGGAGATCACTTCGCTGTGGCGGCTGTCCGCGCGCTGAGCGGCGTGCTCCTACAAGCGCGTCCGGCAGCTTCCGGCGGTGCGCCCCGCGCGATCGTGGGTATGGTCGGCCCTTGAGATGGACCTCTCTGCCCAATGGCTCGATTTTCTGCAGTGGCCCGCCATGATCGCTACCGTGATGGCGGCATGGTTGGTGGGCTCGGACACCGAGACCCGTCGCAACATCGGGTTCTGGGTGTTCCTGTCGAGCAACTGCCTTTGGGCGCTTTGGGGTTGGCATGACGGCGCCTATGCGCTGATCGCGCTGCAGGCGGGCCTGGCCGCATTGAACATGCGCGGCGTGTCCAAGACGGAGCAGGCTCAGGAATAGGCGTCGTCCTACGCCGACTCGGGCAAGCGGCGCAATGACGCACGAAGCTCTGCCTTTCATCATCGATGCACCAGCCACTCTTGTCCCGGAGGCCCGTCATGGACAGCCCGCAACAATCGCTCGCATCGCTTGCACCAAGCTCGCCTTATGCCGGCGAGAGCCTTCGCGAATTCATCGATGAGGACGTCGCGCTCGGATGCGAATGCGCCGATCCCGCCTTACAAATCGACTGTTGGGGTGAAGAAGCCGCGAATCTCGCGCCGGAGCATGACTGAGCGGCATTTGGTGACAGTGATGGTCCTACAGGCTGTGCATGAAAACACTCACTTTTGTCTTGCCGGTGGAAAAGTAGTCTTTGAAGCAGCTGGCCTTGGGCCGGCTTTTTTCAACTTCCCCCTTCGGGGTTTCCACTCAAGGAGTTAAGACATGATCACAACCAAGAAAACCCTGACCGCGCTGGCCGCAGCAGCGGCCCTGGCTATCGGCGGGTTATCGATGGCGCAAAGTTCAGGCGGTTCGGGTGCTGCGGGCGCGAGCGGCTCGTCGGGCGCATCCGGCGCCACCGGCAGCTCGAGTTCAGGCTCTGATGGTGGCATCACGACGAAGACGCCCAGTGCGGGCAGCAGCGCCACCACGACGCCGAGCGCATCGCCCAGCACGAGCAGCAGCACGCCCAATACGACCAGCGGCGCTTCGGGCGGCACCGCAGCCAACGACACGTCCAGCAGCGGCAGCACCAGCATGGGCGCCTCGGGGACGGGCAGCACGGATAGCAGCAGCACGATGGGCGCCAGCGGCGACACCAGCACGTCGGGCAGCAGCAGCACCGACAAGCCCGCTCGCGCCGACCGCAACTGACAAGTTCTACAAGTCCCATCGGGCGGATGCCCGATGGGCGTCAACAACAACGCGCAGCGATGAACGGAGAGCCCACCCGCAGCACCAGCGATGCAGCCGAAATTTCCGACGGCCTGCGCAAAGGCTTGCTGATCGGCGCGGCTGTCCTGGTGTTGCTGCTGCCTCCGGCAGTCTCGCACTTGCCCTCGGGTGGGCGTCCGGCCGCGACGGGCCCGCAGCTGCATGCGGTCGCGCGCGCGGCGAATTTCGACAGCGAGCAGCCCTCGGCCGACGCGCGTCATATGGCCAACTGGATCGCCACGTCCGGCGACAACCAAGGGATGTCGTTTGTCATCGTCGACAAGAAGGCCGCAAAGGTCTATGTGTTCGATCCGCATTCCCAATTGAAGGCTGCAGCACCTGCCCTGTTGGGCTCGGCGATCGGGGATGACACTGCGCCGGGTGTCGGTGACAAGCCGCTGGACGACGTGCTTCCCGAAGAAAAGACCACGCCGGCGGGCCGCTTCGTCGCTGAAGTCGGCAAAGACACCCGTGGTGAAGATGTCGTCTGGGTGGACTACGACGCGGCTGTGTCCATGCACCGCGTGCTCAAGGTGCCGGAGCGGCTCGTCGCACTCGCCTCACCCACGAAAGACGACAACCGCATGTCCTTCGGCTGCATCAACCTGCCGCCCGAGTTTTACGAGAACGTATTGCGCCCGACCGTCGATCGCACCGGTGCGGTGATCTACATCCTGCCGGAGACCCGGCCGCTGGCCGCGACTTTCGCTTCGTATCACGACGTGAACGCGCCTGTTGAACTCGCGCAGCCCTGATCTTTTGTCCGACACGATGAGCCGCCGTGAACTGACGCGGCAGGCGCCTCTGCATGCCTATGCTTGAACCATCGCGCCGGGAGCGCGGTCGAAATGACGATCCAAAATCATTGCTGTCACACGAAGAAAAACCGGGCTTGGCCCGGTTTTTCTCGTTCAGGGCACCCTCGAAAATAGCTCCGGGCGCGCAAGACGGTCGCGGCCCGGCTCGCTGGACAATGTTCTTGCGTTTCGCCGCGAGGCGGAAGCTCGATCCCTGTCGTTGTAGCGCGAAGCCCGGCCGACAGGTCGCAGTGTGGGCAGGCGCGCGCAACGGCCGCGCAAGGCTTCTGCCCGACAAGGTGTAGGCAGTCTCCGGCAGCGCAGGCCCTATCACGCTTCGTCGCGATCGGCGAAGAACGCATCGAAGCCGTGCGTGGGCTCCAGGCGCTGCTCGCGAATGTGCAGACGGGTCGGGGCGGGCAGGGCGCGCTCGCGCACGGAGTGCTGTGCGTCGCCGGGATAGCAGATCACGCGTGCGCCCTCCGATTCGAGCAGCTCCGGGCGAATGACCGGAGGCAGCCGCCCACGTGCTTCAGCCAGCGCATCGGCAACGGATGCATGCCGCGACAAGTGCGCGAGGCTGAGGATTTGCGGTGGCGCCAGCTCGATCGCGTGATCCCAATACTGCCGCAGCGCCGAACGCGGCGTGAGCCATACGCTTTCCGTGGCTTCGTGATCGTCGTGACGAGCGAGCTGGCCCACGGGCACCGGGGCCAGGAAGAAACGCGTGTCGAAACGCTTTCGGACCACGGCGCCGATGATCGGCGTGATCCAGCGCGACCACGGCTGCAGGCGGCTGGCCTCCAGGCGCAGCGACATCGTCTGCAGGACTTCGCCGAAGGAGCGGCCCTCGCGCAGCAGCTCCCAAGCGGTGGCCGCTTGCCGCGCGCCCGCTCCTTGCGCATAGAGAACGCCGCTTTCCTCGAACGCCTCGCGCATTGCCGCCACATAAAGCGCGGCAGCTTGGGTGCGATCGAGCTCCGCTTCGCCCAGCGCAGCGTGCATGGCTTCGGACGGGAGATCCAGATTGGCCTGCACATCGAGCATCGCGTCCTCGGCATCGACCTTGCCGCCCGGAAAGACGTACACGCCACCCAGCACGTCCGACAGGCCATGCCGCTTCAGCAGGAAGACCTCGAGCCCCTCCGCGCCGTCGCGCAGCATCACGACACTGGCCGCCGGCCGCGCCGGCCCCTGCGCCGGCTCCGTGTTCAGTTCCATGGACCTCAGCGGTGGCTGCCGCTTTTCTGTTGCGCCATGCGCTGCAGGATCAGCTGGCGGGTGGATCGCACTTCGCCCGCGAACGGGCCTTGCGGATCCGAGGCCTTGCCGATCACGGCCAACGCTTCCGCATTGCGGCCCTGGTCGGACAAGGCCTGCGCGAGATTGTTGATGACGATGACCGATTTCGGATGCCGCTGCTGCGCGGTCCGCAGGACGCCGACGGCGCCTGCGAAATCGCCGCGCGAATGGTATTCATTGGCCAAGCCGATCGCAGCCGGCAGATTGTCGGGCCAGCGCTTGAGCGCGGCGGCATACGCCTGCGTCGCAGCCTGCGCGCCGCCCGTGCGCGCCATGGCCAGTACCGCGGCGATCCAGCCGTCCTCGGTGGCGGTGACTGGAATGCGATCGGGCGGTGTCACCACCATGGCCCAATAGCCGCCCTTGATCCATGTGCGCTCGAAGTACGAGAACGGAATCTTCTCGCGCGGCATGGTGCCCGAGCGCATGTAGAGCGTGCCGGACGGATAGTCGAATCCGTTGACGACGGCGTAGTGCCATTCCGTGAACATCATCCCGATGTCCTGCAGCACGATGACGGGATTGCCGGCCGCGACTTCCCGCAGCAAGGCGTCATACCGGGGTGCCAACTGGTAGGAGACGCGTCCATAGCGCCGCGGCGCCGCCAGCATCTCCACTTGCAGGCTGCCTTGCCGGGCCGGCAGGAACACCTGCTGGGTCAGTGGCTCGATGCCGACCGGGGTGCCGCTGTACGAGAGCACCGTTGCCAGCGAAGCGGGACCGCATTGGTAACCGTCGTCGGCGAAGAAGGGCACGTCCGTCAGTTCCACCGTGCGCGGCACGCCTTCGGGCCAACCCGTGCGCAATGCGACGGTCTGCGGCACCAGTTGCGCGCAACCGGCGACGAGCGCAAACAGCAGAGGGTAGAAAAAGCCCGCGCGCAGGCGGGCTGTCCATTGCGGCACGGCCATGCGTGCCGGAGCGAGCGTCACTTGCGGTAGGCGAAGTACCAGATCAGGGCGGCGATCACCACGATGGCGACCCATCCGCCGCTGCTCAATGCGCCCGCCGGGGCCGTTTGCATGTTCTGCGCCAGCGTCTGCACTTCCTGGTCGCTCATCGCGGCGACGCGCTCACGAGCCATCGTCGGATCGATGCCCTGGGCCTGCAGCTGCGCGGCGGTCTCCGCGCGGCTGAGCACGCTCAGCACCATTCCGCGATCGGTCTGGGCGGCACCCGCCGCGGCAGCCTGGTCGGCGCCGATCATCCCGGCATTGGCCGTCTGGAACGACAAGGCCAGCAGGGACACGACCAGGGCGCGACAGGTCATCTTCTTCATCGTTGAACTCATCTTCAGGCTCCTTGGAGGGTTATTGGGGAAAGGCGCGGGGCGGAAAAAACACCGCGGCGCAGTGGTCAATATACGCGCCCCCAGCGCCGTTGTGTGAATCACTGCACGCAGGGGTGGCGCACCCGACACAAAAAGCTACAAAAAAGCATTTGATGGTGTGCGGACCGTCTGCACCGACCTTCGCCGGCGACGCCTTCCTACAGCCCGCGGAAAGCTGCAGGGCCGTAATGAACTTAGCTTTCGGAGCACATGATGCACAAACTGTTCGCACTGGGCCTCGCTGCCGCACTGTTGGGCGCGTGCGCGGCAACGCCGGAACCGGAACCCGCCGAGAATTCCAGCGATGCTTCCGCCGCCGCCGCGGCGGCCATGATGGGTTACCACGGTCCGTTGCGCCACGAAGACAAACGGCAAGGCAACTGAGGGGGAAGGTGCGCCGTCATCGCGGTGCCAACCCGCTGCGCTACTCGACCGCGCTCGGATCCTTGCGGATGGATTCGCGCGCGCGATGCTCGTGCCGATCGAGCTTGCCCAAGGTGTGTTCCAGCGCGCGCAACAACTTTTGAGTGGCGCCGCGAAACGCCTCATCCTGCGTTTCCCCGTGATGATTGACCGCCACGGGATCGTGTCCATTCAGGCGCGCCTCCAGCATGCAGCGCTTGTCCGCCGCACCTTTCCTGCCGCTGTTCTCGTCGGCCAGCTGGACTTCGACCCGTGTGATTTCCTGCCTGAATCGCGCGAGCGCGTCGTTGAGGAAATTGTCGGCCCAGCGCTCCAGCGTTTCCTTGTTCTGGATGCCGTTGCTGGTGTTGACTTGCACTTGCATGACGATTTTTCCTTTCATCCCATGAACCCAGTGTGCGGTCACGCGGCACGGCGCGCTGTAGGACTTTGCGCCGCCATCCGTCGGAACAGGCGGCGCAGGCCTGCCTGTTCGCGGAGCCTGTATGCTCGCCGCAGGAGACAAGGAATCGACAATGGCCGCGCTCGAATTCATTGAATCGGAAACAGCACCGAACCCCACCGCCTGCGTGATCGTCTTGCACGGCCTGGGCGCGGACGGCAACGACTTCGTCCCCATCGCGCAGGAGCTCGAGCTCTCCGCGGTGGGTCCGGTTCGCTTCGTATTCCCGCATGCGCCGGTGATGCCGGTCACTATCAACAACGGCTATCGAATGCGGGCCTGGTACGACATCCTGGGCCGCGAACTGGTGCAGCGCGAAGACGAAGCGGGGCTGCGCCGCTCGATGGCCGCGGTGCAGGAGCTGCTGGACGCGCAGCAGCAGCGGGGCATCGCGCCCGAGCGCACGGTGCTCGCCGGCTTCTCGCAGGGCTGCGCGATGGCACTGCTCACGGGATTGCGCCACCGGAAGCGGCTGGCCGGCATTGTCGGCATGTCAGGCTATCTGCCGCTGGCTGCGACCACGGCCGCAGAACGCAGCGATGCCAACGCGCTCACGCCCATCTTCATGGGCCACGGCGAACACGACGAGATCGTGATCGTCGAGCGCGGCCGGACTTCCCGTGAGGCATTGGTCGCGCTGGGTTACCAAGTGGAATGGCACGAGTACCCGATGGCGCATTCGGTGTGCATGGAAGAAATCAGCGACCTCAATCGCTGGCTGGTGAAAGTGCTGGCGCGCGATTAGCACGCGCTGGCCGCGCCCGCACACGCGCGGCGTTCAGGCTTCCCCGCCGAATTCCTTGATCAGGTTGGCGATGTACTTGTCGACCAGCTTTTCGAATTCGGTTTCGACGACCGGCGCGACCACCATTTTCATCAGGCCCGGCAGCGGCAGCGTGATGTCGCCGTCGATCTTGAGCTGGATGCCGGTGGACTTCTTGTTGTCCTTGATCTTCCAGTGGCCGCCCACCAGCGCGTTGCCCACTCCCTCCACCGGCGTCCAGACGACGGTGCCCTTGGCCTTGTCGCTGGAGTACTTGCTGGCGTAGACGGTCTGGATATTCACCTGCGCCGTGCCCACTTTCTCCATCTCCCACTTGTAAACGCCCCCGCCCATGTCGGTGAGCTTGTCCACCTTGGGAAAGTGAGAGACCGAGGTCGGCACGTCGGACAGCACGGCAAACACTTCGGAGGCCTTCGCCTTGACGTCGAATTCATATCCCAGGTCGATGCTGACGGTCAGTGACATGCGAGTCTCCTCCGGTGGTTTTCCCAACCGAGCGGCTATTTTGCCATTGCGGCGCGCAAGCTCGGCCAGAAACGCGCCAGGGCAGCTTTGATGTGGCTCGAAGCAAAAAACCGCGAGCCGTGCTACCTTCCTGCCATCCAAGAACACCCAGGTTTTTTCCGGACATGAGCAATCTGCAGGCGCGCCTCGCGTCCTTTCCGCCCGAGCGGCTGAAGGGCATACGCCGCGGCATTGAAAAAGAAAGCCTGCGCGCGACGCCCGAAGGCGGGCTGGCCTTGACGCCGCACCCGCCTGCCCTGGGATCGGCCTTGACGCATCCGCACATCACCACCGACTACAGCGAGGCGCAGCTGGAGCTGATCACGGGCGTGCGTCCCACGCCCGAGACCTGCCTGGAAGAGCTGATGCATATCCACCAGTTCACCTACCGGGCGCTGGGCGACGAGATGCTGTGGGTGTCCAGCATGCCGTGCAACCTGCCGGCGGACGAAAACATCCCGATCGGGCGCTATGGTTCGTCCAATGTCGGTCGCGCGAAGAGCGTGTATCGCATGGGACTGGCCAATCGCTATGGCCGCCGGATGCAGACGATCTCGGGCATCCACTACAACTGGTCCCTGCCGGAGGTCACGAGCGAGCAGTACTTCGCGCTGATCCGCAATTTCCGCCGGCATGCCTTCCTGCTGCTGTACCTGTTCGGCGCGTCGCCGGCGGTGTGCTCCAGTTTCGTGGCGGGCCGCGAGCATCAGTTGGAAACGCTGGCCAACGGCACCATGTACATGCCGCACGGAACTTCGCTGCGCATGGGGCGGCTCGGATACCAGAGCGAGGCGCAGGCGAGCCTTGCGGTGAGCTACAACGGGCTGGACGGGTATTCGGCGTCGCTGCACGAGGCGCTGACCCGGCCTTACCCCGCCTATGAGGCCATCGGCATCCTGAATCCCGGGGGCGAATACAACCAGCTCGCCACCGGCCTGTTGCAGATCGAAAACGAGTTCTACGGCACCATCCGGCCCAAGCGCGTGATCCGGCCGGGCGAGCGGCCCTTGCATGCGCTGCGCGAACGCGGCGTCGAGTATGTCGAGGTGCGGCTGCTGGATCTCAACCCCTTCGTGCCGATCGGGATCACGGCGCAGACCATCCGCTTCCTGGACGTCTTCCTGCTGCATTGCATGCTGTCCGACAGTCCGCACGACACACCGCAGGAGATCGCCGCGCTCGGGCGCAACCAGCACAAGACGGCGGCCTTCGGACGCCAGTCCGGCCTGCTGCTCGAACGCGGCCAAGGCGAAATCAAGCTGACCGACTGGGGCGCCGAGTTGCTGCAAGCCTGCGCGCCCATCGCCGCAGCCGTCGACGCGGCGCACCAGACGAGCGATTACACCGATGCGCTGCGCGCCGCGCAGGCGCTGCTGGACGAGCCCGAGCTGCTGCCGTCGGCGCGCGTGCTCGCCGTGATGCAGCAGGACTTCGACAATTCCTTCATCGCGTTCACTCGCGCGCAGTCGCAGCAGGCCAAGGCCAAGTTGCTGGCGCTGCCGTTCAGCGCGGCGCAACAGGCCAAGTTCGCAGCAATGAGCGAACAATCGGTGCGCGACCAGCAGGCCATCGAGGCGAGCGACTCGCTGCCCTTCGAGGCGTATCGCCAGCAATACACGTCGCCTGAGCGCCTGGGCCTGTCCAAGAGCGCGATCGCGCCCGCACTCGCGGCGGTGTGAGGGCCGCGCCTGCGGAGAAGGCGGCAAACGGGTACAATAGAAGCTTCGATTGCGCAGGCGATTGAACGCGCCAATTCCATAAGATCTCTTGTCCAAGGCGCGCCAGGTTTTCACTGCGCGCGCGTCTGTCGGGCATCCCAAAGCCCCCGCGCCGGCCCCAGCAAGCCGGTGTTTCCCTGAAGACGCAGCCGCGGTCCTCTCGCGAGGGCATGCCACCGGAATCGATCCGCGCCCGCTTGCAAAGCAGGCTTCCAGGATTTTCGCGCTCCGTGTCGGGCGCTTGCAGGACAGACTCTCTCATGGCAATGGATTCGCAACACAACATCACCGTCGGCAAATACCTGATCTCGCCCCTCACCAAGCTGCTGGCCAACGGCTGGTACGCGTGCTCGGTTTCGATCCGGTCGGGGACGGGCAGCGCGACGCACGATCGCGTGCTGCGCCTCACGCGGCTGTTCCGCACCCAGATGGCCGCGGTCGCCTTCGCCACCACCGAAGGCCTGCAATGGATCGGCCATGGCGGACGCGCGAACCCCGTTGCGTCCGTCGTATCGCATTAACTGCAGCAGCACAGGAGACACCCCATGGCCAAGGAAGAGCTGATCGAGATGAAGGGTCACGTGGACGAAGTGCTGCCGGACTCGCGCTTTCGCGTGACGCTGGAGAACGGGCACCAGGTCATCTGCTACACCGGCGGCAAGATGCGCAAGCACCATATCCGCATCATCGCGGGCGACAATGTTTCGCTCGAGATGTCACCGTACGACCTGACCAAGGGCCGCATAACATTCCGGCACATCGCGGGCCGGGCCGGTCCGCCGCCGGCGCGGCGCTGAACGCTGCAAATCGCGCATTGTTGAGCCAGCGATCGCGCTTCTCTCCTACAGCTCGGGGCCGACGGATGATCGAGTGTGAGCGTTGAGCACATTCAACGTTCAACTGGAGCACATCATGAAGAACTGCAAGCCCACGCGCGCCCTTGCCGCGCTGGCCGTCGCATCGCTGTTCATTGCGGGTCCGGCTTTCGCCAAGGACCATGACAATGAAGGCCGCGGCAACGACAAGCACGCGCAGAAGCAGGCAGAACACGCGGACAAGCACGCGGCCAAAGCCGAGCGCGAAGACATCAAGCAAGGCGCGTTCTTCAATGACCAGCATCGCGCTGTCGCGCACGAGTACTACACCCAGCATTACGGCAATGGCCGAAACTGCCCACCGGGGCTGGCCAAGAAGAACAACGGCTGCCTGCCTCCGGGACAGGCGCGCAAATGGGATGTAGGCCAGCCGATACCGCGGGGCGTGGCCATCTACGACGTGCCTCGCCCGGTGCTCGTGCGGTTGCCACCCGCGCCGTACGGCTACCGTTATGCGCGAATCGGCAACGACGTCGTCCTGGTGCGTAGGCAGAACAACATCGTCGTGGACATCATGGTCAACGTGTTCGGTTGACGCGCGGCCTTGTGTTCGAGGAAGTTGCCGGCGCTGAAGACAATCTTGTTCCCCCCCGAACCACGGACTCGAGCGGGCCGAACCAGGCTACTTCGTCTTGGGCTTGCCGCGCGGAATGACGGCGGTCAGGGGCGGCGTCGGCCGGTCCGAACTGCCTTGCTTGGGCGGTGAATTGTCCTTCTTGGGCTTCTTCACCATCTTGTTGCTGCGTTGGTCGCCTTTGGCCATGACACCTCCGGGTTCGGACTTGGAAATTTCGCGTGTGTGATCCGGAATGGTAAGGCAAGCGTGTCAAAGCTTCGCCGGTTCGGTGCCCAGGAACATCGGTTGGGTTGCCTCGTCGCCCGCGCCTTCGCGAGTTTCGTGGCGCCTGAAGTCCGCGTCGCGCACTGCGAAGAGGTGTTCGAGGTCGGCCCTCACATCAACGGAATCCAGGGGCGATGACGCCTGCGCGGAGTCGACGGCGGCGGGCCCCGCGATCACGTCAGCCGAGGGGATCGCCGCCGCGGCTGCGACAGGCTGCGGTCCGGGCTCTTTCCACGTGGAGGGAGGGGGCATCGCGGCATGGGAAGCGTCCTCGTCCAGCGCGTATTGCCACGACACGCCGGTCAGCCACGCTGATGCGAGCGGATCGAAAGTCATCAGCCGTTTGATCAATGCATTTTGCAGGGCGACGATGCAGTTTTGCAGGCGTGGGTCCGGATGCTTGACGCTCAGTCGCCAGTGAATTCCCCGCTCTCCGCCGCGCGACGTCGAAACCAGCACCTCGGCGTCCAGCCAGGCGGAGGGGATCCCGTGCCGATGCAGGGTGTCGCGCAGGACCACACGCAGCAACTCCCTGCGGCTCCTGCTTTGCGATCCGGATGAACCGCCCACCTGCGACGGTGGCGACCCGAGCTGCGATAGCGGCGGCGCGGCGGCCGGCCGGCTGCGGGTGAATCCGAAGTGACTGAGCAAACCCATGCGTAAGTCTCCCCTAGGTATTTCGCCGGACATCGTAACCAAATGTTAGGAGAACCGCAACGGGCAGCGTTGGGCCCGCGCGTCACCCGCGCTTCAGAGGGGCAGCTGGCAGGCACTCCAGCCGATGTGCGCAAACTCCCCGCGTAACCGGCTGCGCAGCTCCTCGCTGAGTTGTTCGGCCCACTGGCGGCTGCGCAGGCTTTGCAGCGTGACCGGCCTGCGCCTGGCGGCAAATACCACGCAGTTGGTCTTGTCCGCCGCCACCACCTGCATTGCGTTGCCCTTGAAGCTGTGTGCGATGCGCTGGCAGAACAGCTCATGCTGCGGATGATCAGCGTGCAGGTTCACCACCAGGATGCCGCCCGCGGACATGGCGGCGAAGCAGTGGTCATAGAACTGCTGCGAGCACAGTTGCGCCGGTTGTCCGCCGCCGTCGAACCCATCGACCAACAGTATGTCGATCGTGGCAGCGGCCGTGCCAAGGTACGCGGCGCCATCATCGGCGACGACGCGCAAGCTGGCGTCGTCATCGGGAATGCCGAATGACCTGCGTAGCGCGATCACGCCGGGATTGTTCTCCACCACCGTGATGTTTGCCTGGGGCAGGTGGCGCCGGCAGAACTTCACCAGCGAGCCGCCGCCCAGGCCGACCATCGTGATGTTGCGCGGCCGCGGGTTCAGCAGCAGGAAACCCATCATGGTGCGCGTGTAATCGATGCGCAGCTCGTCCGGCTGGTCCAGCCGCATGCTGCTTTGCGTTTCGCCCATCGTGAAATGCAGCGATCTCGAATTGCCGTCCTGCACGACAAAGGGCGCGTCGAAATTCAGGTTGACGAAGCGGCCGGTCATGCCCGGATTGTCTCAGGCAGTGGCGCGCCAGGATCAGAAGGAAGCGGGCAGCGCCTTCAACCCGAGCCACGCGGCGCAGATGACTGCGTTGACCGGAACACTCAAGGCCCCGGGGATATAAAACACGATCGACAGCGCCGGCGCATTCAGGCCCCACTCGAGCAGGCTGCCCAGTGCGTAGAAGACGAGGCCGCACCCCAGCCAGCGGCGCATGTACGTCAGCAGCCAATGGGCATGTTCCCGGTTGTAGCGCAGCGCGGCGGCGCGCTCGAACACGTTGCCACGGCTCACGTCCTTGAACAGCCAGCCGAAGAAGAAATAGCGATACAGCAGCGTTCGAAAAGCCGGGTCTTGCATCTGAGGCTCCTTGCGCCGAATCCGTCAAGCACTGCGTGCATCGTAGGCAGGCGCCGCGATAACCAGTGTAGGACAGCCCCCGTTTTCGTGCCGGGTGCGCGCGCTGATGCTCAAAGCTGGAAGCACAAGGCAAGCAGCCCTGCCAGCACCAGCAACAAGCCGGCCTGCTCGGCGGGCGCCAGCTTCTCGTTCATGAAGCGGCGCGACACCATATAGCTGAAGACCACCTCCACCATGCCCACGGTTCGCACGTTGGCGGCCGAAGTCAATGCGTAGGCGGTGAACCAACCGATCGACGCCAGCGCCCCGGCTGCGCCCGCGATCGTCGAAATCCGCCAGGCGGAAACGATGGCGCGCAGCGATTGCGGTGAACGAAGTGCGAGCCAGCTCCCCAGCAGCAGCGTTTGCGCCGCCTGCGCCCACAACACTCCCCAGGCGCCAATCAGCCACGCCGATGCGCCAGGCAATTCAAGCGAGGCGCCGCGATAGCCCAACGCCGAAAACGCGAAGCACGCGCCCGAAGCCAATCCATACATGGCGGCGGGGCCGGCCCAGCTCGGGGCATCGTCCGGTGTGGTTACGACACCGGCTTTGCGCGGCAGCGACAACATCACCACACCCACGGTTGCGACGCCGATCGCCGCCATCGTGAGCCATCCGGGAAGCTCGTGCAGGAACAGCATGCCGAGCAAGGCCACCTGCAACGCATCGGTCTTGGAGAACGCCACGCCCACTACGAAATTGCGCTGCTTGATCGCGACCAGCATGAAAGCGGTGGCGGCGAGCTGGCCGATGGCGCCCAGCAACTGCCAGGCGAAATAGCGCGCGCCGAAATCCGGAACGGCCCCGGACGTCGCGGGCACCGCGTGCAAAACCGCGAGCCAGAGGGCGGCGAACGGCAGGCCATAAAGAAATCGCGCCAAGGTCGCGCCCAACGCGCCGCCCTGCGCCACCAGCGAGCGTTGCGCCGCATTGCGCGCGGTCTGCGCCAGCGCGCCCCAGATCGAGATCGGGATCCAGGCCCACGCAGTCCAGGAGGCGCTTTGCATTGAGACGGTGTAGCACATGCGCGTTGTCGCGATGGCACCACTGGGGACTTGCCCGGCGCACCGTCCGCCACTACATTTCGTAGCGCGGCGCACAGACGCCGTGCATATTCCGGAGGGTTCCCGTGAAAGCACTCGTGCGTTGGACGGCGCTAGCCGCCTTTTTTTCGTTGATCGCCGCTTCATTGCAGGCGCAAGCCGCGGGCTCGCTGGAACGCGGCACATACCTGATGGAGTCCGTCGTCGCGTGCGGCAACTGCCACCTGCAGCGCGGGCCGCAAGGCGAACCGCTGTTCGACAAGGGCCTGTCGGGTGGCATGGTGTTCGAGGACGCGCCCTTTCGTGCAGTCGCAGCGAACATCACGCCCGATGCCCAAACCGGCATCGGCAAGTGGACCGACGCGCAATTGATGAAGGCGATCCGTGAAGGGATTCGCCCCGACGGCAGCCTCATCGGCCCGCCGATGCCCGTTCCTTTTTACCGCAACATGTCGGACGACGACGTGGCGTCCATCGTCGCCTATCTGCGTGCCCAGGCGCCGGTGAACCACGCCGTGGAGAAATCGAAATACAACATGCCGCTGCCGCCCAACTACGGACCGCCGGTGAAAAACGTGAAGGCGCCAAGCGCCTCGGACAAGCGGCGCTATGGCAAGTACCTCGCCGACATCGGGCACTGCATGGAGTGCCACACGCCGCGCGACGCCAAGGGCCAGTTGCAGATGGCGAAGCTCGGTTCGGGTGGGCAAGTGATTCCAGGCCCCTGGGGCCAGAGCGTGTCGCGCAACCTGACGCCGCACGAGACGGGCTTGAAGGGCTGGACGGACGAACAGATCGCGCATTCGATCCGCACCGGAACCAATCGCGAGGGGCAGCCCTACAAGCCGCCGATGGCCTTCGGCTTCTACAAGAACATCAATGACGGCGACATGGCCGCGCTGATCGCGTACCTGCGCTCGCTCAAACCCCAGACGATGGCGGCAGGCAAGTAAGTCAGTAAGCAGCGAGGCCGGCATCACCGGCCCGTGGTCATAATGGCGCCCTCGTAACGGCGGGAGCCATCATGCTGGTGTTGAGCAATGCGGACGTGGAGCGCCTGCTGCCCATGTCGGACTGCATCGCGGCCCTCGAGCCGATGTACGCGGACTATGCGAACGACAAGGCCCTGCTCTCGCCCCGCGTCGACAACATGGCACCCACGACGCACCCTGGCGCCTATTACGCGTTCAAGCACATGGGCGGCACCTGGCCCGCGCGCGGCGTGCAAGCGCTGCGCATCAACTCCGACATCCTGAAGCACCCCGTCATCGCGGGCAAGCCGCGCCGCGAAAAGCAGCCTCTCGCGGGCGGGCGCTGGGTGGGCCTGGTCCTGCTCTTCTCGACCGAGACGGGGGCCTTGCAGGCGATCTTTCCCGACGGTGTCATGCAGCGGCTGCGCGTGGGCTCCGCGAACGGCATTGCGATGAAGCACCTCGCGCGGCGCGATTGCCGCACGCTCGCCCTCATCGGCAGCGGATGGCAGGCGGGCGCCCAGTTGATGGCGGCGCTGTCGGTGCGCGCGTTCAAGGAAGTGCGCGTGTTCAGTCCGCGCGCCGCGACCCGCGACGCGTTCATTGGCGAGGCGCGCTCGCGCCATCCCGGAGTGGACATCCTCGCAGCCGGTTCCGCGCAAGCGTGCGTCGCCGGCGCCGACGCGATCATGGCGGCCACGTCGTCGATGGTGCGCGTGCTGGAGCCGGCCTGGCTCAAGCCCGGCATCCACGTGAGCTGCATCAAGTCGCAGGAAGTCGATGGGGAAGTGCTGGACGGCTGCGACCGCGTTTTCGTGCACACCGCCAGACAGGCGAAGCAGATGGACAACGTCCTGCCCGGCACGCCGAACGTCAGCGAAGAACATAAACGCGGCTGGTGGAACGATCCGGCGCGGCCGGCCGCGTCCTATCCGGATCTCGGCCAGCTGGTCGCGGGCAGCGCGCCCGGGCGCGCGCGCGATGACGAGATCACGTGCTTCGCGAACAACGTCGGCATGGGATTGCAATTCGCGGCGGCCGGCGCGCTCGTCCTGGAACGTGCCAAGGCCTCGGGAGTGGGCCATGAGCTTCCCGACGACTGGTTCAGCGAGGACGTGCACCCTTGACGATGATCTCGTCGTAGAGCTTTTGCCACTTGGCCGATTCCTGCAGCACTTTGCGGGGATCGATGAACTGCACCTCGCGGCCCTGCAGCTCCGTCTTCACGCGCGTGTCCACCGGTTCGAGGTCCAGCGCCGCGAGCAGGGGCTGCGCGTCGCTGATCAGGTACTCGTAGAACAGCAGCGCCGCGTTCGGGTGCGGCGCCTTGCGTGTGACACC
>Ga0105240_10006004_pt1 | contig 17956 bp, 20 predicted proteins | sample KBSC54metaG_FD_80426 | JGI IMG/M metagenome (GOLD analysis project Ga0105240, IMG submission 80426) | Corn rhizosphere microbial communities from Kellogg Biological Station, Michigan, USA - KBS C5-4 metaG | ecosystem: Host-associated > Plants > Roots > Rhizosphere > Soil | place: Michigan, USA...
AAAGACGCTGCGCCTAGTATCGGGGAAACCGGAGCTTGTGATCGAGCATCGGCTGAAGAACACCGGCTCAAAGGTGATCAACACCTCAGTGTATGACCACAACTTTCTCACCCTAAAGCCAGGCAATGCGGGCGTCAGGGTCACATTCCCCTTTAACGTTACCGCTGCTAGCCCGCCGCCGATCGATTTGGTGCAGATCGACGGCAAAAGCCTGACCTATCTGAGACCGATGAAGAAAAAGGAGCGCATCTCCTTCCTGATCACTGGTTTCGGCAATACCGCTGAGGACTACGATTTTACGGTCACAGACACCGTCAGTGACTCAGGCGTTCACGTCCGGGGCGATCAACCGATCACCCGCGCCAATATATTCTCGATAGATAAAGTACAGGCAGTTGAACCCTACGTCGCGGTCGACCTTAAGCCGGAAGCAGAAAAACTTTGGCGCTACAGGTATATCTTTACGCCATAGAGCTGAAGCCCTGGCCATGTTTTACTGGCCATCAGCTACCGCCGTCCGAAGGTCAAGTTCTCAAGCGCTTCGGCGAAGATCAGTCACCTTTAAATTTCACGTTCCCGGAATTTCAGCGCGCGTTTTTGAGGTTCGATCCATTGCGAGCTAAGTTGTGATAGCCGCTGATCAATTCACCAATGAAAGATGATCTGCAGCCTCTCGGCCTCGCAATGTCACGCACGTAGGGTCGATCGCTCGCAAGATAGTTGCAGTTGAATCTCAGCGCCGCTGAGTTCCTAACTGCGAAGTGCTGCGGGGAGGCTTTCCTTCGATCTGGATCCAAAAAATGCTATTCTGGCAGAAGCAGGTTGTTGCAACATGGATGGATGTTACCAGGACAGATCGCTGGATGGGCGGCCGCAGTGGCCTTGATCGCCCTGTCGGGATCGTCGCGCGCGGCCGACCCGCAGACCTACACCGTTGGCACTTTTGAAGCTCGCAAATTGATCGTGGGCGAATTCGACGAGTGGCGCGTGGCCCAGCAGCTTACGCATGGGGAGAAGGCAAAGGGAGAGTGCGGCCGCCGGCGCTAGACTTGTCATGAATCACGAGATGTCTCCGAACATGCCCGCAACCCTTGCGACGGAAGGGCACGTCTACTGTGCCGGTGCGCTTTCGCAGTGCCTGAATCGCTGGAACAGGCTGTCCGCCGATCAAAAAGTCACCGCGTTTCTCAAATTTGGGTCCGACGGTATGACGCCCACCTTCATTCGAGGCCCGGAATTGGAGGGACTCGCCTCTGATCTGGCGTTACGCGGGTTGCGCGAGAAGCGCTAGGCCGGCCTGCGGTAGTGGGCAGACATTAGTCCGCCTCACGCTTTTGACCTTGGGAATTCACTAAAGAGGAGCAGTGTGCACTCGTGAAAGTGGGATCGAGGTGCCGACAAAAGAAGAGTGGGTAAGACGAGCGCGCCAATATGAGCGGCGTGCCGCGGAAGTGCGAGCGATTGCGGACGGCATGCACGACGAAATGTCCAAGCAGACCCTATATGCAATAGCGCTGGACTATGAGCGCTTGGCGGCCAGAGTAGTGACGGTGTCAACACCGGCCGATTTTCCCGACCCAAAATAACTCCCGTCCGACGTTTAGCGGCCCTGGTGGGAATGGCCAGCCCACCTGGCCCCCCCGCCCCGCCCGCTCAAAAATTCGGGCTCTTGCGTGGAACCAATACCCTCGGTGCGTGTTCGTACCGATTCAGCGGGGGGCGCAATGGCTAGAAGAGACGAGTACCTGGCTAAGGCCAAAGAGGCGGAGTCCCAGGCCGAGAAAGCCAGTGGAGATGCCAACAAGGCAGCATGGCTTCGGATCGCTGCCGGTTATCACGACCTAGCGGCCCAAGCGGTCGCCGCATCCGAACATTCCGCGGGGGCAGGTGCCCCGGAGCAAGGATGACCTATGTCCCAACCCGTGCTGGACAAGGTTCAACAGTATTTGGCGAGTGCCCGGGCAGCGGAAGAACATGCTGCCCAAGCAGATGATCCGCAACTGAAAGCCAGCTTTGAAGGCATCGCCCGCGTCTACCGAGACATGGCGGAAAGGGCGCGCGAACTTGAAGAGGACGAGGATAAGACCATACAGCGCTGACCTCTCGGCAAGCGCGTTGCATCGTTCAGATTCGACGGAGCTACCAGCTCGGTTTTTCGAGCGTCCGTGCTAATCGGAGCCAATGTTCAGCAAGAGCAAGAAATTGGGATTTGGATTGAGGGTTGGTGGCGGTTTCTGCCTTCGCAAGCATTTCCTCTGCTCTCCTCCTATAAAGAGCCGAACCCTCGGTCCTTTCGGACCGGATTTCAGACAACTAACGCTCCCCGTATGAAACTGTACCGATAATGCGAAAGCCTTTGACTTGTTTCCCGAAATTTCGTCAATCCCCTTTTGGCACAGTGTCGAAATTGCAGGTCGTCCCGCGTCCTGTTAACCTTTTGGGCGATTTTTGGGCAAGGCCTGGGGGTTGATGGGCAAGCCGCTATCCAAGCAGTACAGCACGAACATCATTTGTCCGGCGTGTGGCGCGCTCGGCGTGGTCGTCTGGGAAAATGATAGCCGTGGTCGCTCGCTGGTTAGCCTCTCGCATGGCTTCCACGAACGCATTTCCAACAAAGAGCCCTTTCCAATTGAGCTTGTCTGCCACGAGTGCGGCACAGCGCAACCGGAGGAGTGATTGTCCCGAGGGGCTGGCACGTCCCCTGCAAGAAAAGCGTCAACAGTCTCCAGCTGTCCCAAACTGGCTATTCTGCCCGGAATAGCCAGCCTGCCCCAAAACCCCGTTGGTCACCCGCTGGCGGGTTTTTTTCTTCGGTCCATGAAACAACCTCGACGCTGACGAAGCCATTCGGCGGGCAAATCACGCGCGGATGACCGCCTGATCTAGGCAGCGTGACGGCCATCACTGAGCATTTGTTGGTTAAACGTCATGGTGCCCATTGCGCTTTAAATAACGCGCGTTTTCGTTGGCTCATCGGAACCTTCCAATTTTTTCCGTGTTTAAACCCGTGCAGGAATTGGGGCCCCCTTAACCATGAATAGCAGAGTTGAGCAGTGCTTGGCGCATGTTAGAGAAGCTGAGGAGCGCGCGAATCAAGCCGCTGACGACTATGTGCGGGAAATCTGGCTTGGTATCGCAAATTCATACCGCCAGTTGGCTCAGGTTAGATTGTCGCTAATGCCCGGGCCAGCGTCCGAACCTAGGTAGCGCCGATGGATATCGTGCTCTTTGTTCTGGTCGCGTGCCTGGCCGCGACGGGTTTGATTTCAATACTGGGCAACCTTGCAATCTTGCGCGCCCCCCCAAGAGCTCCCAAGGAAACATGAGCTTTACGATCGAACATTTTCGAGACGGGACGCCTGTTGGTATTCCCGATCAGGCCACCACGATGTACGCGGCAAGATCGAAAGCGCGCGATAGGCACCGACATCTCCAAACAACAGCGGCCGTCATTATCGGAAAAAGAGCGAACGGGGATAACGCCGAAGTCGAAGTGATCAATTTTAGTGGCTAGACCAATTCGGCGGCTTGGTATCCGCAAGCCGCTGCGAGAGCTCCAACAGAGCTATCGACTATTGCCCGGTGAGCATGTTTTCGACGGGCCGGCTTAGCCATGGCGATCATGACGATGACCAACGCCCAAAACAGAAATATCCCTAGCATGATGCCGAGGACGAGCTTGGCGCGAAGCGGACATTCAGACTTGAACTAGTCCGACCCTGCTAGTGCGGGGGAGTCTGGCAATCGGGAGCAGACCAGGGATAGGAATACTGCTCTGGCTAAACCGCTGATAAAGGGAATAAAAGTGGAAGGGTTTGGCTGCGGCGCGGCCAGCCACAATGCGGGCGCCCAGACCGGACTCGGCGCTTGTCACGCGCGCGAATTGGCAGCAGCCCTGCTTGAACCAACATTGCTTTTGGGGGAGCTGGTCGGTTGGACTGCTGCCATTCATTTTCCGCGCTTCATCGTTTCCAGATACTCGCCTGCCGGGGCCTAATGGCGAGACTGTTCTTCCCAGCTAATTATCGCCCCGCGGCAGGCGAGTTGGAGGTCGATCCGGCCGCATCGGCGCTCACAGAGGCGTCGCTCGCGACCGTACCTAAAGCATTGGCAGAACCATTGGCGACTCCTTCGGTCCGGCCGGCCGCTCTGTTCGCCGCGGTGAAGCTGCGGTCTCCCAATCTGGATGCTGCACCGTTCGCAGCCGATGCGCCGCCGCCGGCATCCGTACCGGCATAAGCGCCAGCAGCGCTTGCACCGGCACCACCGGAGGCGTTAGCAGCAGGCGCATTTGAAAGAACCGCACTGCCGTGTCGTTCGACGCCGAACATACCGCCGTTGGCCCGATTTTCGGCGCCGGCGGCGGCATTGCCGGACTGCGACGCGGGGGAAAGACGGGACCCTGCGCCAAAGCCTCCGGCACCGACCACCGATGGACGGCCAAAGGCACCTGTGCCGCCAAACGATCCCGCACCGCCCAGACCGCCATGGCCCGCAAATCCGCCGCTCGCTCCTCCGCCCAAAAGTCCTGCCGCTGCCGGGCTGGCCACCAGTACGGCGGCAGTAATAAGTGAAAGTGCGATGGACATCTTTGACATGTGTTTTCCTTTCTGCTCGCAAGGCCCACATCGGACCCCTCAGCAGGCAAACGACACCGGCGATGATTTCTTCCGGGAGCGGCCGAGATAAATTGGCCTAATGCTGTCCGGACCAGCCGGCAGCGCGTGCTCTGGCTTCTGCCGCCGCATCGTAGGGTGCTCCCACGATGCTCCCTTCGACAAGGCGGCGGATAGCTTCCGGCATTTCCGACCCCGCCATCCTGTAGGGACCCGGTGCCTCGGGGCCCGATGCCGCAACGGCCCGCACGACCCAGTTTCCGGAACTGTGGCAAGCCAAGCCGGCCGTCTCGCCAACCTTGAATGTCCGACAATCTGATCCGGTCCGATCTCTGAAGCTAATACCGATCTGCGGGCCCGTGCTCGCATGTCTTGCCGATGCCAGCTTGGTATTCAGTATCTGGCGCAACGCGCCTTGCGCCATCATCTGTCCGTCGGACATGACGATGTCATTGATTGGCCGAGTGAGTATACCGACGATAAGACCCGCGGCTAGTGCGGTAGCTGCAGCCGACAAAAGCCATCTCGCTGGATGCCGCGCAAGCCTGCTTCTGAGCTGCCAGCGCCATGACGCAGGAGCCGATTTCGCCGTTTGCAGCAGCCGTTCCGGAACAGGAGCCCTGAGTACACTTTCCATCCTAAGCGAAGCCCGCAGTTGTTCCTGCCGGTCCACATACTCTCCCAGGTCAGGGCGGCTGGCGAGGAGCGCCGAGATGCGTTCCATCTCCTTTGGCGGCAGCTCGCCATCGATAAAGGCATTCAGTGTTTCGCGGTTTTCGTCCATTTCAGCATCCCAAAGCTTGGGCCAAGCTCTCGCGGGCCCTTGAGATGCGGCTGGTCAAAGTCCCGATCGGAATCTCCAGCAGATCGGCAGCATCGCGATAAGAAAGCCCGTCAACCAGCACCAACGCGACAACGTGCCGTTGCTCTTCGGGCAGCCGCTGAAGAGCTTCGCTTACCGACCGCAGACTCAGCCGAGCTTCCATCGCGCGCGCTCCGTCATGGGCCACATCGGTAATTTCCAGGACGTCGCTGCCGCTGACGGGATGACGCTTGGCGGCACGACGATTGTCGATAAATCGATTTTTGGCGATACGAAACATCCAGCTATCCAACCGCGTACCTGGCTCCCATGCATGCAGATTTTTCAAAGCCCGCTCCACCGTATCCTGCACCAAATCGTCACCGTCCGCAGTGGAACCGGCGAGCGCAATGGCGTAGCGGCGCAGCCGCGGCAATAGCTGCACGATCTGCTGACGGATCGTCTCTAGCGACGGGTCCATGTCATCTTCCTAACGACTGCCACGGCCTTTTCTTCCCTTTGCCTAAATTTGGTCACCTGGGCAGCAAAGCCTGGGCAGGGGGCGTTATTAGGGCAGCAAAGAGGGTATCGCTTTGAAATTGCCGGGTGTTTTCGCTCTGGGTGTGGTGCTGGCTCTCTTGCCTGCGGGGGCATCCGCTCAACTAGGAGGGCTGGGAGGCGTCGGCGGCGGATTAGGAGCTGGTCTCGGTAGGCTCGGGCCCGGGCTCCCCATTAACCCCAATGGGCCTTTGGGTGCGGTTCCCGGCAATCTTGGCCGAGACCTAGATACTCTCCGCCGAGCAACTGACATTGACCTTGTAGGCCGACCTGCAAACACGCTGCGTCTGCTCGGCCACGACGCTCAGGGTGCGCCGGTGGTCCGCGACGAGGTGATCGCGGTTTCGCCCACCGAAACCGGCATATCAGTGGCTCGTCAACTGGGGTTTGAAGTGATCGAGCGTGATCAGCTCGATGCCCTGGGTCTTTCCAGTGCGGTCCTGCGAACGCCGCGCGGCATGGATCCCGTCCAAGCCGTCACCACGCTTCGCCAAGCCGATCCCACCGGCTCTTATGATTTTGCTCATGTTTACAATCCGTCTGGCGATGTGGTCAGGGCCGATAATTCCGCAGCTTCGGTGCCGGGTGTTACCGGTGCGATGCGGATCGGCATGATTGATGGCCCAGTGAATAAAAGGCATTCCGCCTTGTCAGCCGCTGCCATTACCACTGCGCGCTTTGCAGGCAAATCCGAGCCACCCGGCTCGCCGCATGGGACTGCCATCGCCTCATTGCTGGTCGGTAAGGATGGGGACTTCGCCGGATATCTGCCCGGTGCCACGCTTTATGCCGCGGATGTCTATGGCGGCGATGGCAGTGGTGGGACAGCATCAGACATCGCGCTCGCGTTGAACTGGATGGCCGCCAACCGCATTGCTGTTACCAACATCAGCTTGGCAGGGCCTTCCAATGCATTGCTGGAGGCAGCCGTCAAAGCCTTCGTGCAGAAAGGCTACATTCTTGTCGCCGCGGTCGGAAACGACGGCCCTGCCGCACCGCCGAATTATCCGGCCGCTTACCCTGGGGTCATTGCTGTCACATCTGTCGATACGGACGGGCATCTTCAATTAGACGCCAACACTGGCGGCAGATATGCCGCCCTCGGCGTCAACGTGCGGGCAGCCGCTCTTCCCCGCGGCTATAGTCGGGTCACCGGAACATCCTATGCAGCCCCTGCCGTTGCGGCCCATCTGGCAGCTCTTGTTGATTCGCCAGATCCGTTCAAGAGACAAGAGGCGACCAGCAAGTTGGTCACCTCCGCCGTGAAGCTCGAAGCCGGTGGCAGTGCGATCTATTTAATCCGATAAAAATTCAGACGCGACGGAAGAAAATCACCGGGGCAACGTTCCTCAAGCATGGATATGCAAGGAGCATCTCATGCTTAAGGTCCCCACATTGACCGCTGTTGCCATTATGGCGTTGACCGTGAGCGCCCAGGCAGGAGACGCCGGTGTAAAGGTGGGCGTGCTGACCTGCCAGATCGATAGTGGCTGGGGTTATGTGCTGGGATCATCGCGGGATATCGACTGCGTGTACCGGCCCGTTAGCGGACCAGAGGACCATTATCGCGGTTCGATCTCCAAACTCGGCGTCGATATCGGCTATACCGACACCGGTACGATCATTTGGGATGTGATCGCACCTGCTTCGGACACGCAAGCCGGAGCCCTGGCGGGCACATATGGCGGGGCCACGGCGAATGCGACTGTGTTGGCCGGCGTCGGCGCCAATGTCCTGATCGGCGGTTTTGAGAAATCCATCGCGCTCCAGCCTGTTAGCGTTATGGGCAGTTCCGGCCTGAATGTCGCCGCCGGATTCGGCGCCCTTAGGCTGCGGCACGCGGAAATGCATCCCATTGCAGCCGCGCGTATCGAGGAAAGGGTTGTTGCACCTATGCCTTTGCCGCCACGCAAAGACGTCTTTAGCGTTTACTTCCCGTTCGATGAAGCTGCCCTCGAACCTGAAAGCCGCTCGGTAATCGCCGCAGCTGCCGATTTCATCCGTTCACGTCCCAGACGGGATAGCGATGTCCTCGTGATTGGCAACACCGACACCGTGGGTAGCTACCGCTACAATGATGCGCTTTCCAAGGCCCGCGCCGCTGCGGTACGGGACGAGCTTATACGGGACGGGATTCCTGCTGCAATGATTTCTGCCGTGGGCCACAGTTTTGACGATCTAAATGTCCCCACCGGCCCTGAAACACCTGAAGGCCTGAATCGCCGCGCATTGATCGTGGTACGGCCAGCAGAGGTGGAACGCACAGCAGAAAACGGGCGATGAGGAGTTCAGGCCGCTAAGTGAACAGCCCAGATAACCTTGCCGCTGGGCGCAAAGCGGACATTGATATTTTCAGCGGAAGCTATTTGTCGGATCGGATAGCTGCTCACAGGAAGCGAAAGCTGCGGTGGTTATTCGAGATCCACAAAATGCTGCTCAGTCATCCGGCGTATCCCAAAAAGATGATCGAGCGGTTAAACAGTCGAATACAGATCATCCAAGGTAGCCAGTTCCGCATCCTGCGGGGCATGTTGTGGGGGGCGTAGAGTGGGCGCACAGAAGTAATTGGCTCCGCGAGCAACCGCACGACCTAGAACCGCAATGCTTTCGATGCCATCAATATAAACCGGCATGGACGATTGTTTAGCGAAGGAAAAGGCGCGCTCCATAACGCGCATCGCAACCGCATCCCGTCCGCGAAAGGGTGAAACATCGATGCCGATGGCGTGCGCCCCCAAACGCTTGCATTCCGCCGCCATCTTTTGGAAGCTGCTGAGGGTTTTATGAGAGAACCTGACAAAGACGGCGTGGGAGTGCACGCGCAGTTCCTCGATGGCCCGCCGAGTGGCTATTGTGTCGTCATCCTCGCCGTAGTTTACGACCTCGATAAGCAGCCGCCGTTTAGCGCGTAGGTGAGCCGAGCGAAGCACAACGGAAAAGCGTCTCTGGGAATGTGGGCTGCGAAGGGCTTCAATAGGCACCGCGACCATCAACATGCATTGTGTGCTGGTCCGAGGATCAAGTAAATACCGAATTGCATGTTCGAGCGTTGCTCGTTCTGTGTCCGCTGCCTTCTGCCGTTGAAGATCGGATAAATTGTCTGGAATGGAGAGCCCGAGATGCCCCTCCCGACAAATGACCCGGTAAATGCCCTGATGAATACGTTCACCTCGATCCACCGAACGGTATATTGGAACGTACTGAAAGGTCCTGTCCTCAATCGTTCTGGTATCGAATCGACTCGATAGAGCATCTTCATCGGCGAGAAATTTTGTGGCTCGTGCCAGCCGTTCTCGACGCAATCGATCAATTGCTGAAATGAGATCTCCGTGCGAATTATGCGTGCTGACATCGAGAACGGAGATCAGTTCCGCTACGTCATCCCTCGCCATATGCATCGGTCCACGAGCGGCGCTGCCGGCCCGAGTCGTGTGTCCGTCGAAAACCTGAGGGGAACCGGGAGGGCTAGATATCTGCGCCTTTACGGCGTGCCCTTTGCTTGAGTTGCTTGCCGCATCAAGAGTCTTGAGACTGCGCGACAAGTATCTCAACCGTGCCACTGTCGGCATCAATTGCTCGAAATTCTCACTTTCAGCGCTGTGTTCTAGAATTGAATCGATCACCGTCTGAGCCGAGGCCGCGATATCGGCGCTGTCGAGGTATTCTGCTTCGGAGCGAAATGCAGCACGCAATACGCTCGTATCAGAGTGCCGAACTGGGTATTGCCCAGTCGAAGAGTGTGCGGTCTCCCAAGGCAACACAAGGTCGTCGCGGTGGGCGACGTGACATTCTGCTAGTCTGTGACCTTGTTCTATATCGGCCTTGTCAAAGCCGAAAAGCTTATCGTGGATTGCCTCCACAACCGCCAAACAGCGAATTCGAGATTCCTCCGGCGTGGCATCGGCAAAAAAGACGAGAAATTCGGCGTCGCCAAGGTTTAGATACCTGTCCTCATCGGAAAGTTCTTCTTTAATTATGCGCTCTGCCACAATTTCAACGCGGTCTCTCAGCTTTGCCCATTTAGAGCCTACCCGTTCTCTGATCGCATCGAATCTTATCATCCGTACTCTGCAAAGCCACTCCTGTTGGCTGGCTTTCAGTTCCTCGATGAAACGGAAGACGCGGTCGTCTGGAGTTTCGTTCTTTGACGATTGAGGTGCCCCTGTTGCGTCGCCGATGGTCACGACGCCTGTGGTCGGATGGTGCTCACCGTCCTTTTGGCCAGCGATCCAGCGTTGGAGCGTGTGCCTAGCTTTGCCAAAGGAAAAGAGAGAACTCATGAAGGGCTCACCCTAGCCGAGGAGGCAAAGACATCGCGGATGGGCGTTGCAGTCCTTTGCCCACCGAGTGCTGTCCCAGCGGGGACCACTGCTCGACTTCGCACTGAGACTCCGGTCCCGCTCGATAAAGGAACGAGTAGTGGTAGTCCGTAGCTCCGAGAATGCCAGCGGGCATCCCATCTGGGCTTGCAAATGGAAGTACGAGTCTTTCGCCAAAGCATTGACGATCTCGCTGCGTAAATAACAGGCCACGGCCATAATAGATTGCCGGGTCAAACAGAACTCGTTTTGCGCGAGAGAACAGATGGGGGTCGCCGGGGTAGAGATCGCGAAACCGCTCATTTTTTATGGAGCGGCCCATTAATCTCCGAATCTCTTCTCCGCAGAGCCCTCCAAAGAATTCGTCTTGTTCGGAGTCGTATCGGTATTGCCAAATGAATGGCAACTCCGTCTTGATTTTCGCAGGCCGAATGTCCGACCACATTGGCATCAGCCGCCCAGTGCGGCACTCCAACCAATGAAGCAAAACGCGCCGCAGTGTCGGCGATGTGATCGCAAGCTGCTTAGCGTGATCGTTTATACGCGCGGACAAAGGTGGAACTAAGGTCATGTGATTGCCCTAGATTTTTCTTGGCGGCTTGCTCTCACAAAGGTCATTAGGGTCAGCCATTGGCAACGCCTACGGTGTGGGTGAAGCGCACCACCAGGGAACTACCTTTTTGCGGTTGTCCGCCCACGGAACTTCGGAGAGCAATTGAGCAAAACTGTTCTTCTCAACCTCCTAATGTTCGAGCTGTTGGAATAGGTTGTTTCACCTACCCGCATTCCTCTAAGCCCCTAAAACCTGTGTGGTTGGAGTAGGTAGTTTTACCTATTCGCTGGTGGACACCGGTGAATTCTCCATCAGCCTGGCCAGTGGCTCGATCGCGTCGAGCGATGAGCGAGATGGCCGGGCAGGACAAATCCGTACAACCGCGAGAAATAATTGACAGCCCCAGCGCATTCTGTACGGTCCCGAGCAATTCGGACGACCCTAAGACGGAAGCTAAAAGCAAGTATGACGAGTACATGAGCAAGGCGGAGTACGCTCAGCGACAGTCCGAAAAGTCAAAGGACCAGAAAGCGCAAAACGCTCGGATCACAATCGCGGGCAAGTACCGGGACTTAGCGATGCTCGCGCTCCACTCGCACCGAAAGCGGGGGAATTAGTTCCCAGCGATGATATCCAAACATGGCCAGGATCGTGGAACAGGCCGCGCGCCTTGTCGAAAAGGTCGCGAGGCGGCGCCATGACCAGCAAGCCCTCCGGGCTGCTTGGTTGGATTCGCGCAGCCCTTACTGCCGTACCGGATAAACAGTGATGCCTGAAGAGCTGCTTGGTGACAACTATAGCCAGCCCAACGGCGAAGTTTTTATCGTTGATGACGACGCGATTGTCCGGCGGTCACTGCAAGCCGTTCTGAGCTTATCCGGCTTCAAAATCTCCCAGTTTGCTTCTGCCCGGCAGTTTCTCGCACACTGCACCCCTTCCCAGTCCGGGTGTGCGCTGGTGGACATGCGTATGCCGGAAATGAACGGCTTGGAGTTGCAACAGGAGTTGGCCGGTAAGTGTCCTTTGATGTCGGTCATTATCATTACAGGTCACGCAGATGTGCCCCTGGCGGTTCGCGCCATGAAATCCGGCGCACTTGACGTGCTTCAGAAGCCTTTCCGTAGCGAGAAGCTGGTCGAGCAGGTAACGACCGCTTTGACAGTTTCAGCCGCTAAGGTAAGCGCGGCGCAGCGAAGGAGCGGCCTTCAACAGAAGCTTAGAAGCTTATCGAATCGAGAGCGTGACGTGATGAATCTCATTGTTGAAGGGCATTCAAACAAGGAAGTTGCCTCCGCTTTGAAGCTCTCGCCCCGTACCGTGGATATTCATCGCGCCAGAGTCATGAAAAAGCTGGGGGCGGCAAGTGCCGTCGAGTTGGTTCGGATGGTGCTTGCAAATTCTTGACGCACCCGGATAGGTCTAGAGAAGACGAGCCGCACGGCGCGGTAGAGCCCTTCGATCCTTGAGCGAGCCATTTTGAAAACCCGCGATATTACCGGCGCAATACTCGACGCCTTGCCAGCGCAAGTAGTGCTGCTGAACCCGGACGGGCGCATCGAAATTGTAAATGAGGCTTGGCGGAGGTCCGCCCAAGAAAGCGGTCTAAGATTTGATGAATTTTCGTTAGGCGCAAACTATCTCGAAGTATGTGACGCCAGCTATGGCGAAGCAGCAGCGGGCGCAAGATCGATGTCCGCCGGGATCCGCGCCGTCTTGAGGGCCGAGAGCCGTTCATTTGAGCAGGTTTACGCCTGCCACTCCCCGACCAAAGAGCGCTGGTTTCAAGCGATAGTTACTCCGGTCGTAGTGGGAAAGAAAAGATGCGCTTTGGTCACGCATATTGAGATTACTCAGCGAGTGCTCGCGAAAGAATCTTTGCGAGAGCAAGTGCGTCAATACCAAGTTCTTGCCACGGAATTCGGCAAAGAGCGGGAAAGGCTGGTCACTGCGCAGGCAGTCGCAAAAGTCGGAAGTTGGGAAACCGACTTGCGCACCTTGGAGGTTTCGTGGTCGGAAGAGACATACCGCATTTTTGGTGCAGATCCAACGTCCTTCAAGCCCAGCCACCAATCCTTCTTGAGGTTGGTGCATCCGGATGATCGTTCCATGGTGGATGAGGCGTTCCAAGCGTCTCTATCTGCAAGGGATACCCGCTCGCTCGATCATAGAATTCAACTAGCGGATGGTCAGATTAAATACGTCAATGAAACGTGGCGCATCTTCGCGGATGAGCTTGGTAGTGCGAGGGCGGTCGGCACGTGTCAGGACATCAGCGAGCGACAGCTAATCAACGAAAGACTACGCGAAAGCGAAGCGCGGCTAGAGAGAGCGCAAGAGATAACGGGCATCGGAAGCTGGGAGGTCGATGTGCAGCAAGGCTCGGTCACGTTATCAAAACAAATGTATATTATTCATGGCTTGCCGTCCGATTATTCCAAGCAACGAGACATCGAGTCCCTAATCTGCGCGGACCGAAAGAAGGCCGCTTCATGGTTCCGGCAACTGTTGGCAGGCCGCAACCCGGAGCCGCTAGAGGCGCAAATACTCCGCCACGATGGGCACGTGCGCATTGTAAACAACGAGGCCCGGCCTTTTTTTGACCCAAAGGGCAGGGTGATAAAGATTTCGGGGACGCAGCGTGATATTACTGCTGCAAAGCAAGCCGACCGCGACCTGCGACAGAGCCAACTGCATCTGGACCTCGCACAGAAAGTGGCTTCGATCGGAAGCGCGGCTATCGATTTTCGGACTGGAAAGTGGGATTGGTCCGACGAAACATTCCGCATCTACGGCGTGAAACGTGGTAGCTTTACCCCTTCATTTGAGGGGCTGGCCGCGCTCGTTCACCCGGATGATCGGGATGAACTTTTCTCAGCGCCCTCACTGGCCCAGCAAGGGATAACTCCACCGCCCATCGAGTATCGAATAATACGACCAGATGGTGTTGAACGCATCCTTCGCCGAGAAGCCGCCCTAGTAAGAGACGATGCTGGCGAAGTCCTTGGGATAGTGGGCACAGTGCGCGATGTTACCGATCTGCGTGCTGCCGAACGCGAGAAAGAGATGCTGCAAGCCCAACTCCGACAAGCACAGCGCCTAGAGGCGGTCGGCCAGATTACCGGTGGCGTCGCTCACGATTTTAACAACCTCTTGACCGTAATTCTGGGCAACGCCGAGGTCATCGAAAAGCATCTCGCCGAAAACTCCGCATTACGAGAGCTTGCGGAACTGACAAGAATAGCGGCGGAACGAGGAGCAGAATTGACCCGCCAATTGCTTGCCTTCTCTCGCCAACAGCCGCTTGATCCAAAATCCATTAATATCGGCGAACTCGTTTTGGGCATGGATAAGTTGTTGAAGCGTGTTCTCGGGGAGCGCGTTAACATCGAAGCTGTCTATGGCGCAGAATTATGGAACGCCTTGGTAGATGCCTCACAGCTTGAAAACGCTCTGCTAAATCTTGCCGTCAATGCGCGGGACGCGATGCCGGATGGGGGGCGGCTCATCATCGAGACAAAGAATGTCCATCTCGAAAATGCTGACGATTTTGGCGAGTTGCACATTTGGGCGGATGATCTCGACACGCAGACGGGGCAGTACGTCTTAATATCCGTGTCTGACACGGGAATCGGCATGGATGCGGCGACGAGACTACAAGCATTTGATCCGTTCTTTTCGACGAAAGATGTGGGCAAGGGCAGTGGCCTTGGCCTCAGTATGGTCTACGGTTTTGTCAAACAATCAAAAGGCCACGTGCGGATACTGTCCGAGCTTGGTCGGGGAACCACCGTCGAGCTTTACCTTCCTAAGGCGAATGAAGCCGTTGCGACCCCCAAAAGCGAGGGAGATTACACTCCAGTTTTCGGGGGTATTGAAATGATACTAGTTGTGGAGGACGACGAGTTGGTGCGTCGTCAACTTACTTCGCAGTTGAAGGCGTTGGGTTATAAGGTGGTTAGTGCAAACGATGGGGTTGAAGCCCTCAAATTGCTGAAAGGGCCCACGCATTTTGATCTGCTGTTCACGGACGTGGTGATGCCGCGCGGTATTAATGGGTTCCAGCTTGCAGAGGAGGCGGCCAAATTACGCCCAAGTCTTCCCGTCTTGTTCACCTCCGGGTATGCCGAAAGTGCTGTTATGCGAGAAGGTCGGCTCGACCCCGGCTTTAACTTGCTCCAAAAGCCTTATCGACGTTCTGAGTTGGCCGCGAAACTAAGAGCGATACTCGAATCTGCCAATGTCGGCTCGCGCCAGCAGGGATAGGTAGTGAGGCGATCCGGCGTGTGTGTAATCCTGCCCGTTTCCATATCCGCCGTGCCTGGACTTTGAATCGGCTGCCGTCAGCATGGGGCAGAAGCCGCACGGCGTGAGCGTGCGACGGCGAGAATGGGAGAATCGCTCTGTTGCTGAGCCGCGGGTTTGGTCGTCGGATGTTACGACGGGCGCTCAGGAATGAACCGCTCGATTATTTTAAAGAGTTGATCACAGGACTGTGCCAAGCTCCGCGTTGGCGCGGTGGCAACACCGAGCAGAAGCCCTGCTTTGGCATTGATGGGTGACGAATACCATGGCGAAAGCGGGCTCGGCGACATGCCGGACGCCAGGAGTTCGCGCACCACAGCAACGTCCGATATACCCCTTGGCAATTTCAGCAGCACGGCCAAACCGGGGGTGGCAACTTGTTCGGCAGTCGCCCGCGACTGAAGGTAGCTCAATAAGGCATGCCGCTTAGTGGCGTAGGTGCGTTTCGTGCGCCGCAGGTGACGCAGATAGTGGCCTTCGCGTATGAATTCTGCGGTCGCAAGTTGCACGACCGGCCCCGGGGCCGGAGCGAGAGAGGCCGCAACTTCGGCGAACCGCGAGACTAGTTGGGCGGGCGCGACCAGAAAACCAAGACGAAGGCTCGGACTTATCGTCTTGCTGAAGGTGCCGATGTGAATGACTCGGCCGCCGCTGTCGAGTGAGGCGAGCGCGGGCGCCGCCCTTCCTGACAGCTGCAGGTCGCTGAGATAATCGTCTTCGATCACCCAGATTTGCCTCGCAGCCGACCATTCAAGCAGGCGAAGGCGGCGCTCAAGTGACAATGTGGATCCGAGTGGTGCCTGTTGGCCCGGCGTCACCACGACGAGCTTAGCGTCAGGATGGTGGCGCAGGCCGTACTCGACATCGATACCCCCCGAATCAACTGGGATCGGGGCGATGGACAAACCTCCGAGCTCAAGGCCCTTTCGGGTCACCGGAAAGCCCGGATTCTCCATCCAAACGGTACGTCCTTCCAAGCCAAGAACCCTTAGCGTCAGACCAAGCCCCGCACCGAAGCCTCCCGTGACTATGACCTGCGATACCGAACAATTGATGCCACGGGCAATGGCCAGATACCCGGCGATTTCCTGTCTCAGCTCAAGCTCGCCGCGAGGATCGGGGTAACGCGGGGGAGCGCTCGCTTCGGCGCGGACCGCGCGCGCGCGAATCCGTGCGAACAAGGTCGCGGGAAAGGTCTCGCTTGCCGGTATGCCCATCTGGAAGAGCGCAGGCCCCGTTTCATAGCTTCTCAAGAACGAGCCCATACTGGGGGGCGGCTCGACTTTTGTTCTGGATCGGGGGCGCTGGGCGACGCGCGTGCCAGTCGCTCGCGAGGCCTCGATCAACTGGGCGGCTGCCAGCTTTTCGTAAGCGATCCGCACGGTCCCGCGTGCGACACCAAGCTGGGCAGCCAAATCCTGCCATGACGGCAAGCGCGCCCCCGGCTTCAGCACATCATCCTCGATGGCCTTGGTCACACCCCGCCGGATCTGCTCCGCCAAAGGGATGGTTGCCGTGCGGTCTAGACTGAGATTCAGCGGCTTGCCCATGCCTCGTAGTACACGATTTTTTCCAATTTTTGGTACTTTTCGATAGCCCAATAAAGCGGCTTCTTGAGGGGGGAGAGCAGCTCATGAAGACCCGCGCCATTGTGGCTATCGCCTGCGCCGCCGTCGCTATCGCTGGGGCCGCAGCTTTTGTCGGCGGCTTACCCACGGTCCCTGGCCAACGGCGCCCATCAACTGCGATCTTTACCGATAAAGTCGCATTGATTAAGCCGGCACCGGGCGACCCCGAATATGTCGCCGAAGATCCCCGCCTCGCGCAGCTGATCGGTCAACCCGGGCCGAACATCAAACTGCAGATGGTCGATGGGCGAAAGTTCGACCTCAAAACGCTCTACGGGTCGAAACCCGTATATCTGAAGCTGTGGGCGACCTACTGCATCCCGTGCAGGGCACAGATGCCGGGATTTGAAAAAATCTACGAGATTTTCGGCGATCGCATGGAGGTGATTGCGGTCAATGCCGGTGTCGGGGACGATGCCGCGAAGGTGAAAGCCTTTGCGCAAGAATCCGGGATGCACATGCCCTTGGCGATAGACGACGGCGCCCTTGGTACGTGGATCAAGTTGCGCGCCACGCCGCTCCATATCATCATCGGACGTGACGGCCGGGTTGCATATACGGGTCATCAGGACGGACCGCAGCTGGATGCTGCAATAGAAAAGGCTATCGCCACCAAAAGCGGGGGCACGATCGCTACCACGAATGTGGCGAGCATTGCGGTGCTCAGACCCGGCGATCCCATACCCGCCATCCCCTTGCGCAACAGCCATGGCCAACCCACTACGCTGAAGCCTGGCGCTACATCTCGCCCGCGCGCGATCCTTTTCACATCGGTCTGGTGCGAATCCTATCTCAAGAATACCGAGCCCCAGAGCGTACCGAAATGCAGGCGCGCCCGCGAAGAGGTCGATCGCCTAGCCCAATCGAGCGGCATCAGCTGGCTTGGGATCGTGACCCATCTCTGGACCGATCCGGAGGATCTCGCGCGTTACGAAACCGCGGCGAAACCGCGGATTCCCATGGCCATTGATGTGAACGGGCGGGCGTTCCGCACTTTCGGCATTCGCCGGTTTCCGGCAATTGCGCTTATCGACAGGCAAGGGCGCCTTGCCCGGCTGATCGGCCCTGATGAGACAGACATCTCCGGCGCCGTCGCGGTCCTTGCAGGACGGGATTGATCTCAGGAGGAAATCATGATGAAGGCAATCGTCGTTACTGACCAGGCAGCGGGCACGGCC
>Ga0105240_10006005_pt1 | contig 17954 bp, 19 predicted proteins | sample KBSC54metaG_FD_80426 | JGI IMG/M metagenome (GOLD analysis project Ga0105240, IMG submission 80426) | Corn rhizosphere microbial communities from Kellogg Biological Station, Michigan, USA - KBS C5-4 metaG | ecosystem: Host-associated > Plants > Roots > Rhizosphere > Soil | place: Michigan, USA...
CTTTTCGAACTTCATTGAAAATATGAGCAACTATTTAAAATACGAGCTCCAGTCGATGGCGGGGGCGGTGCCCATGGCGCGGAGGCGGTCGAGAAGACGAATGATGAAGAAGACCAGGCTATTGTCAGGGGAACTTATGCGGTTGTCTTCGAAGGAGTCATGTTCAAGACAACAGCCGATGTTGAGGTGCTGACGACTGCGGCGGAGGTTTGTGGCGAAGGTGTCGGGAGCCCAGACGGAGGTGGTCGCGAGCAATCCAGCGATAATCGGCGGCGGGTTCGTGGCCGAGCGGCCGATCACAGAAACTGACGTGCGGTGAAGGCAGCGGACCGAGGCGGCTTTTTCCGCGGCGTCGCGGAGCCATTGGCGGGAGAACGTCGGTTTGACTTCGAATACGGCGTAGACGCTTTCGGCGGGCAGGTGGAGTCCGGCGGAGTGCGGGAACAGAGGCGGGGTGTAGAGGTTGTCGAAGATGGCGATGTCGATTTGGCGGGAGCGGCGACCGGTGGAGTCGATGACAAAGGCAGGGGCGGATCGGTAACGCTTGGGGAGATAGCGATCGAATAGCTGGAGCCAGTGATGCTCGGTCGCCGCTCCGGCGGTGGAAGCGTGCTCAAAGAGTCGACCGACCGAGAGTTGCGCGAGCATTTCTTGCTGCACCCGGCGGAAGATTTCTCCGAGGTCGATCTGACCAGAATCGGGTCGGCGGGGCATGATGGTTCGAGGGTAGCGGAGGTGCCGGCGAACAGGGCTGCTCGTGACGGGTAAGTATATGAGGGGAAGGCCGGCTAAAGTCGCCCGCAGGTCTGGAGACTTTAGAATGTGGTGAGCGCGGAAGGAATCGAACCTTCAACCTACTGATTAAGAGTCAGTTGCTCTGCCAGTTGAGCTACGCGCCCTTCTAAGGTTGGCGACTGCGGCGGGGGAAACTGCAGCTTCATTCAATTGTACGCAGTTCCGTTCCCGTTCCACAAGTCTTAGTAGCATACCGGTCTAATCCGAATGGCACAGTACGTGCTTCACTCCACTTCGAGGAGTACGAACATGGGTGTACGCACGTTTTTGATAGGAGCGCTGGCACTTACAGCGGGGCTGGCAAATGCACAAACTCGCAGAGCCGCTGTGATAGGCGGCGGCAGCGCGAGTAACGGCAAATGCACAGTGGAAGTAACGGTGGATGGCTCGGCTCAGGTCGAGGTTCGGGGAGACACTGCCACCTTGAAAGATTTGGCTGGGCAGGCACCTCAATGGCGCCGATTCGAATGCACTGGACCCATGCCGGCGAATCCCGCAAACTTTCGGTTTGCCGGAGTAGATGGCCGCGGTCGGCAAACTTTGGCGCGTGATCCGCGCAACAATGGCGGGACAGCCGTGGTTCAAATCGAAGACACCCAAGGCGGATCCGAGGGGTACACCTTCGATCTCTTTTGGGGTAACGAGTCGCCCATCTCAGGCGGATTCCAGGGTGGCCGTGGTCCCGGCCCTGGTGATAATCGGCAAGGCGACCGCGGAGATCGTAATGACCAGGGATTCAGGCCGCCCGACGGCCGGCCGCCAGAGCGCGGGGAATTTCGTGGTGGGCGGCGCATGCCCGACGACCAGGCGTTTGACATTTGCCGGCGATCGATTCGAGATCAAGCGATTACCCGTTTCCGGACCCAGAACGTCGACATCAGGAACATAGCCGTGGACAATAATCCAGGCCGTCGCGATTGGATCACAGGGGATGTGGCAATACCGCGGCGATTCCACCGCGAGGATATCTACCACTTTACCTGCTCAGTAAATTTCGATACAGGAGAAGTTCGCAGCAGCCATATCGATCAGTTCGAGCAGGGTTACTATTCAAACCGCAGAGAGTCGACGCGTTAAACCAGCATCGTCGCGACATCTACAGTGGATCGGTGGCCTTCCACGACTACGATGCCACTTTGAGTGACGTAGTAGAGGTTGTTGTCGCGTTCGCGGTCGAAGCCGATGGTGGCATCTTCCGGCACGCGGACGTTTTTATCGAGGATGGCCCGGCGCACCCGGGCCCTCCGTCCGATGTCGCAGTTATCGAACACCACCGAATCTTCCACTACCGCGCCTGAGTGCACCTTCACGTTACGACCCATTACTGAACCGCGTAACATACCGCCGGAAAGAATCGACCCTCCCGAGACGATGGAATCGATCGCCTGACCGCGGCGGCCGTGTTCGTCGAAGATAAATTTCGCGGGCGGATCGGAGTAATTGGTGGTGCGCAGCGGCCACTGGCGGTTATAAAGATTCAGGGCGGGACTGATGGCCTTTAGATCCATATTGGCGTCATAGAAGGAATCGATAGTTCCTACATCGCGCCAGTACGGTTCCTGATTCGGAGGATCTCCGGGAATACGATTGGTCTGAAAATCATAGGCGTACATTGGTGCTCGCCCCACCAGCGACGGAAGGATATCGCGGCCGAAATCGTGCGAGCTGTTTTCGTTTTCCGCATCCGCGTACAGCTCGCGCAATAGAAGGTTGGTGGAGAAAATGTAATTGCCCATGGACGCGTACACTCGATCCGGATCGCCCGGCATGGTCGGCGCGTCGGCGCGTTTTTCGTGAAAGCCGACGACGGTGCCGTCGGGAGCCGCTTCGATCACTCCGAATTCCGAAGCCTGGTCCCTGGGAACTGGGATTGCGGCGATGGTGGCCTGCGAGCGCTTGTGCATGTGGAACTCCAGCATCTCGCGGATATTCATGCGGTAGATGTGATCGGCGCCGAAGATCGCCACATAGTGCGGATCGGCTTGCTCGATCAAGTTTATGTTTTGGTGCAGTGCGTCGGCCGTGCCTCGATACCAATCTTCGCCAGGCGAACGCATCTGCGCCGGCACCGGGATGATGAAGTGCTGCTGCAACAGGCCGCCGACTTCCCAGCCTTCGCTCAAGTGCTGCAGCAGGCTCTGGCTCTTGAACTGGATCAGGACATAGATGGAATAAATGCCTGAGTTGACCAGGTTGCTAAGGACGAAGTCCACAATTCGATAGCGTCCTCCAAAAGGCGTGGCCGGTTTAGCCCGCTCCTTGGTCAGCGGCGAGAGCCGCGTACCTTTACCTCCGGCCAGCACGAACGCGAGCACCCTAGCCTGCATGGGGGTTATTGTGGCAGGAGTACGGGGACGTTGGCAATATAATAAATCGAGATCCTACTGCTAACAACGTGACACGGAACCAGATCCTGGAGACGCTGCGCGAAAGGATCGTCCGCTTCGCGGCATCTCGGTTAGTAGGGGGCATTGGCGCCGAAGATATTGCCCAGGAGGTTCTTTTGGTCCTGTACGAGAAATATCCGGCCCTGGACAGGATTGAGGATCTGCTGCCCCTATCGATCGAAATTGCCCGTTTTAAGATCCTGGCGTCGCGGCGAAAAACCCACCGACGGGGCGAAAACACTCAGATTTCGGTAGATGATCTTCCGCTGGTTGGCGCGGGTCCGGACCCGCTGGAACAGGCGGTTCGACGGGAGAAACTGGAGCTGCTGGAGGCAGCGCTCAGCGGCCTTGGAGAGCGTTGCCGAAAGATATTTCGTCTTAAGTTACAGGGACTTAGCTTTATAGATATCCAGAAGCAGTTGAAGGTGGGTTCGATTAATACTTTATATACCTGGGACTTTCGCTGCCGCAAAGAGCTTCGGGAGCGGCTAGGCAAGGATTGGGATCGGAAATGACCAAGGACGAAGCCCGCAAGTTTCTAGGGGGATACGCCACCGGTTCGCTCACCGAGGCTGAACGGACGGCTCTCTTTCAAGCTGCTCTCGAAGACCAGGAATTGTTCGATGAGCTCGCGGGCGAGCAAGTCTTGAAGGAAGTTCTGGATGATCCCGGAGCGCGGCAACGGCTTATCGCCGCACTGGAGGCGCCGCGGCATCGAGCGTGGTTATGGGTCACGGCGGCAGCGTCTCTGGCGATCGCGGTCGTCATTGGAATAGTGGTTTCGCAGCGAACACCGCCGCCTCCTCAGCAAATAGCCCAGGTGCTGAAATCGCCGGAGCGTAGTGTGGCCCCGGCAGAGCGTCCTGCGTCATCGCGCGCAGCAGCACCTGCGCGGGCGACCTCGCCGCGGCCTGTGATCCAACCAAAGGTCGCTCCTAAGCCTCCTGCCCTTGCGCCGATACCGGCTCCCGAGCTGCAGAAAGCGGAAGCGGAGAACAAGCTTGCCGACCAGCTACAACCAGTCAAACCACAAGCGGCGGCGGGAGTCGTACAAGAATTCGCGGCCACCCGCGCACCCGCCAGGTTCGCGTTCAACTACATAGTTCGCGGCGATGGGTTTCTGGAAATCGTGCCGGCGGCGTCTGGATACCTGTCGGTTACAGCCGGGGATGCAGTACTCTTTTCTAGCAGCGCGGTCAGCCCAGGAACGCCCATTCGCATTGCGATCCCGTCAGACGCATCCAGCCTCGTGATCGCTTTTTCCGCGATGCCGGGAATTACAGGATTGCCAGTACGCCGTGATGGGACTTTGGGAACGGTGACCGATCAGGATCCGCCGAACGGCCGGATACTCATTCAACTCTTCCTGACACCAGCGACTCAATAAATTTACGCTCGATCGGCCACGTTCCGGTCACTTGGTCCTTCTGCGCTTCGAAATGCCCCGCGACCAGCACCCCGCTGAGATCGCCCGCAGCCGGCTTGAGCTTGTCGCGATCGAGCATCTTCTTGAGCAGGTCAGTCACGCTCGAAAACTGCGCGGCCATCTTGGCGGCGTCGTCCGGACTCGTGCAGTCTACAGTCATCCGCAGTTCGAAGCTCTTTTGATCCCCTGAGGGACCAAGCGTAAATACCGTGCCGCGAGCCTGTGCAAGCTGCGTCCGGAAGGGGCTCAATCCCGCGGGTAACGTTTTGGCATCGGCGAATACGTAGGGCGGAGCAGAGATCCAGATCGCGGCAGTCGGAATTTTGGGGGGATCTTTCCAGAATCCGGGGAAGATGACGCGCGAGGCTTGCGGGTCGCGGGCCACCGCTAGGGCAAGCACATCCCGCCGCAAAAGAGCAAAGGAAATCGTCTTTCCGGCTTGGCTGGCAGGCATGCTGCACGTTTCGTTATCGCACTTCCCTTGGTGCGATTGGGCGTAGTCCGCTAACCGATTCCACTTGAATCGGCCCTGTACGGCGAAGTATTCATCGCCATCGCGGAATCCGGCGGCGACTGCATCCAAATCAGTGCGGTAATCGAACCCCGTCTGTTCGACGAACTTCTTGTAGTCGGCTTCTTCACTTGCTTGCGAGCCTGCCAGCAACTCCAGGATGCCCGCCGAACGCAGCAGTCCGACGTTCAGATAGGCGTGCAAGGACCGGTCCTGGGGAAGGCACTGCACCAGCCTGACCGCATCGTAAGGACGCGAATAGAACCGGTATCCCCAGATGCCAAGGGCAACGCCCAGCACCGCTGCGATGGCGGCACCCTTTTTCATCTCGTTAGATAAACCATCAGACTGTGGCGGCAGTCTCGGCCATGCGGGCCTGCTTCCACAGGGCGATGTACGGTTTCAGATCAACCATCATCTTCGCGAATTGTTTGGGATCGAGCGATTGCGCACCATCGCTCACGGCCTTTTCCGGGTGCGGATGCATTTCGACAATCAAACCGTCGGCGCCCACGGCGACTCCGGCTCGCGCCAGTGCGGGCACCAGACTGCGCTTACCGGCCGCATGGCTGGGATCGAGGATCACAGGCAGATGCGTCATCTCGCTCAGCGCAGCAATCGCTCCGATATCGCAGGTGTTGCGGGTAACGGTCTCAAAGGTGCGGATTCCCCGCTCGCACAGCATCACATCGGGATTGCCGTGAGCCACGATGTATTCGGCCGACATCAGCAGTTCCTTGACGGTGGCGCTCAGGCCGCGCTTCAGCAGAATGGGTCGGCCGCACTTGCCCAGGGTCTTGAGCAACGCGAAGTTCTGCATGTTGCGCGCGCCGATCTGGAGAACGTCGGCGTACTCGGCGACCAGACTCACATCGCGATCGCTCATCACTTCGGTGACGATGCCGAGGCCGGTCAGCGTGCGAGCCTTCGCCAACAGTTTGAGTCCTTCTTCTTCGAGGCCTTGAAAATCGTAAGGTGACGTCCGAGGCTTGAATGCACCGCCGCGCAGAAGTTTGGCTCCGCCTTTGGCGACGATCTCCGCCGATTCCAGGATCTGCTTCTCGCTTTCGACGGAGCAGGGACCGGCCATAACGACAAATTCGTCACCGCCGATCGTGGCACCCGCTACTTTGATTTCCGTTCTCTCGGGTCGAAATTCCTTGCTTACGAATTTGTACGGGGCAGAAATGCGGACCGCCTTCTCCACCTGGGGCATGGCCTCAAGCGATTCGAGGCAGGCGGTGACATCACCCATCCCGATCGCGCCGATCACCACGCGCTCCTCCCCTTCAATGGAGTGGACCTTGTAGCCGAATTCTTCGATACGCGCGCGCACCTGAGCCACCTCCTCCTTAGTCGCATGCAGCCGCATGGAGATAATCATTTGAAACACCCTCCCATTTTCTTTCGTGCACAACACAGCCGGTCGCGAAAGCTTTCTGCCAGCAAGCAGTCCGCGCCCGGCGCTGTGCGCGGAAACGAAAAAACCCACTCTTTCGAGTGGGTTCGTTTTGAAATTCCGAATGGGCCCACTCGTCCGCTTCAGCCGGTAAAATACCGGAACCAAAATCGATACGAGCTAGCAAAACTGCGATTCATGAAGTTCGATTGTATCACAGAGCCTGAAGTTTTGTAGCGCAGGCCAGGCCGACGGCACATTCCTGAAACATTATTCCGACCTAGGGACTCCCCTAGTTGTGGCTGCTCACCGAAAACGACTCCACTGTGTCCCGTTCCGATGAGCCTGGAGGGTTGTATGTGCCAGGATCTGGATATTCTAGCCAAGCGGTTCGACGCCGAGTCAAAAGTGTATGCAGAAGCCGTGCATGTTTTGCAGACGGCCGCTGAGCCACACCTTGTCGCAGCGTCTCGACGGGTAGAGCGCGCTCTGTTGGCCTTCGAAAGAGCGCGTGAGCAACTTAGCCAGCATCTTCGCTTGCACCAGTGCCGCCAGGCAGGGGATTGAGCCAGCCGGCGAAATTGTCAACGACCCTTGTCCCCGGAAAGAAGTGCGTCGAGCCTGTCGGCCTCAGCGTTAAGCGCTTTCCGGCCCGCGGGATCTGTGATGCGTCCTTCAAAGTGGCGGATCGTACTGACCGCCTTTCGCACGTCCTCCAGAAGTTTCGCCCTGTGCCTGGGGTCGTGAGTTCCTTTCGCTATCTCATGGAACGTATTGGCGAGTTTCACCTCGCACCATAAAAAATCGACGAGAGCCCTTTGACTCTCGCGTTTCAGTTCAGAGAGCTCAATGGGCACGTGCCTATGCTTACCTGTAATTGGGGGTCAACACAAGATCTAGGGCGCTCCCTAGTTGTAGAGTATGCAATTGCACGGGATACTTGAAATCGCCCGATTTGAAAGCAATCTGCGGTTTCGCTGTAGTGATCTCGCATCTCCCTTTCTTGTAGCGGGAATTATAGCAATGTTGACCGTAAGACGATTCAGATTAGAGCGCCCCACTCTGGCGATTGACACCACGGAGGTTTGGGGAAATGCCAACTAAAGAGGCTACCTTCTGTCCCGAACGGGAGACTCTAAAGATCCGCCTGCACGCGGATATCCGGGTTTACCACGAAGCTGTAGTGGCGCTACAGGCGAACATAGAAGAGGCAAAAGCTCAAAAACACGCGGAAAGGGCCAGACTGGGTTACGAAGTTTCGCTGAAAAAGCTCAACCAGCATGTAGCCTCGCATGGCTGCGGATAGAAACTATTTCTTCTGCGGCAGGGCAAACACGTAAATCGCGTTCGCGCCCTTGGGCTCCTTCAGGCCCGGCGCGTAGCCGATGACGCTTTGCGTCAACAGGCCGTCGCCCGTCGCGACGGCGATGTACTGCTGGCCGTTCACGGAGTAGGTGATCGTACTATTTGCAATGGGTCCGCCGATGGTCTGCTCCCAGAGCACCTTGCCCGAAACCGCGTCCAGCGCGCGAACCCTGCGGTCCAGGTCTCCGAAAAACACCAGTCCGCCGGCGGTCGCGAGTACGGCTCCATTGATCGGCGCGGCGCCTTTATATATGTGCTCGATCTTGCCGGTCGCGAGATTGATCTTCGAAATGCCCGAGAATTCGGCGGGATTCGACCCTTCGCGAGCCTTGCCGTTGCGCACGGGACGAACGGTGGGGAACATCGGACCCGTCTGCATGTCCAAACATGTGTCCACCCACGGCGCGTACAGGGAATTAGTCACCGGGCTATAGGCCTGCGACCAGTAGCTGCGCGTGTTGAAAAAGCAGATCGTCTTATGTTGACTCGGACCGGTGAAGATCAGGCTTTCGTTCAAGTGAACCTTGCCGTCGGGGTCCACTTTGTCAATCAGGAAACCCGGAATATCGAAGGGCCATGGGTTGGCCCACAGAAACTCGCCCGTATGACGATCCATGGCGAAGACTCCGCCGGATTCGCCGGTCGCGACCACCACGTCGCGCTTCTCGCCCGGTTTGATTTTATTGTTGAACCACTTCGCTGTCGCCGACGTGGGATTGAGCGTGGTCGACGCCAGGAGGCGGTCATCGGTCCAATCCTCATCCCAATCGTCGCCGGCCAGGTGCTGGTAATACCAATTCAATTTCCCGGTATCGGCATTGATGGATACAGTGGAATCGCTAAAAAGATCGACCGGCCCCGAGGTGGGAACCGAGAAGGGATCGCCATGGCGCTCCATGCGCGTATTCGGCGTGGGATTCGCCACGCCGTAAATGACGGAATTTGTGGAGGGATCATAAGTTCCAGGACCGCCCCAAGTGGAGGCAAAGCGCTTGTCGTCCGGTGTATTGCCCCAGGAGTCGCCGCCCGGTTCGCCGGTGTTGGCTGCCGTAGCGAACTTCCACAGTAGTTTTCCGGTCTTGGCGTCATGCGCCGAGATGTAGCAATTCACGTGGTTGCCGGTGCAGGACCCGCCCGAAATAATCTTGTCGCCAGCCACGATAGCGCCCGAAATATTTCCGCGCGTATCGGTCTTGGTTTCCCAACGCATCTCGCCGGTCTTGGCGTCCAGCGCGACCAGGAAACTGTCCGGCGTGGTGGTGTAGATCATGTCCTCCCACATGCCGATGGTCTTCGCGCGCGCCTGAGCCGCCTGGTTGGCGGGAAGCTTGCGCTGGTATTCCCAGATGAGATTGCCGTTGGTCGCATCGAGCGCCTGGATCGCCGCGCCCGGAGCCATCAGGTACATCACGCCGTTGTGCACCAGAGGGATACCTTCTTGCGCGCCCGCGCCCTGGCCGCGCGTCCATACCATGCGCAGCTGATCGACGTTGCTTTTGTCGATTTGCTTGAGAGGCGAATACCGCTGCGCATCGTACGTGCGGTTGTACATCAGCCAGTCGTTGGGACTAGGATTCAGCAGCATGTCCTTAGTGACAGGCACGAAGGTTCGTGGTTGCGCGAGCAACAATTGTGCCAGCAACAAGCCAGACGCGGATAGTAAACCGATGATGTGAGCTCTCATCTTTTAAACCCTTCTTGGGCTAGCGTTGATTATACGCAGAACTGGTCGAACGCGTCGGTGAGCAGCCCAGCGATCTGCTGCGGATCCCGGCGTTCAATATCGCTGCGGTGCAGCACGTAGACCGGCTTGCCATCCTGGAACAAAGCCATAAAGGGAGATGAGGGCGGATATTCGACTAGAATATCGCGCAGGTGAGCCACGGCGGCTTCATCGCCACCCGCGAAGACAGTAGCCGTTTTCGAAGGGCGTACCGGATGCTGAAGCGCCATTCCGACAGCGGGACGAGCTCGGCCAGCCGCGCAACCGCAGACGGAATTCACCACCATCAGCACGGTGCCGTGTCCAGGTGCGAGAACGCGGTCGACGTCGGCCGGCGTCCGGGCCTCCTCGACGCCGTATTGAGTAAGGTCCGCCCGCATGGGGGCGATCAGGTCTTGAGAGTATGCCACGGTTCAATTTTAACAGCGGTCCCGGCGCCTTGTATCCTTTTTGACTCGGAAACGCCTTTTTGACATAATATTTCGCGTACTTGGATGCTGTTTGTCTCCAATGACAGTCAGGAGTGCTCCGGTGAAGAAGCTTTTCGTTGGAAATCTGCCGTACGGTGCGAACGAGACCGATGTCCAGAGTCTCTTTGCAGATGCAGGCGTGAATGTGGACTCGGTGACGGTGATGCGCGATCGCTTTACAGGTCAGGCCCGAGGCTTTGGCTTCGTGGAAATTAACGATGACGCCGCCGCGCAGCGCGCCGTCGATACTTGCCACGGGAAAGAACTGATGGGCCGAACGCTGGTGGTGAACGAAGCCCGTCCCATGGCTCCGCGCGAGGGTGGCGCGGTACGTCCTCCGCGACGGTAGAGTCGATGCGGCCGCATCAAAACGGCCGCTACTTATTGTGGTTTGAGTTTCCGCGCTAGAAAATCGCCCGCTGCGCGATAAGCCTTGATCCAGCTCTCTTCCAGCAGGAATTCGTGTACTTCTCCGGGGAAGATGAGTTCTTCGAAATCCACGCCTTGCGCTCGCAGAGCTTCCACCAGCCGTTCCGTCTGATTGAAGGCGACGTTGCGATCGTCATCGCCATGAATCAGCAGCACGGGCGAGTGCCAGTTCTTCACGTCGGCCAATGGCGACGATTGCAGCGCCGTACGCTCGATTTCGCGGAGCTCATCCACATTGAGTGGGGTGAGCTGGCGATCCCCGCGAATGCTCCAGTCCTCGACGCCGTGCATGTCCACGCCCGCAGCAAATAAGTTGCTGGCCCGTGCCAGCGCCATGGCGGTCAGATAACCTCCGTAAGATCCGCCCCACGCGCCGATGCGTTTGGGATCGACGTCCGGCCGAGAGGCCATGTAGAGTCCCGCGCCCATGACATCGTTAAAGTCGCTGCCTCCGGAGTTGCCGAAATTCAGAGCTTCGCGAAAATTCAGTCCGTAGCCGATGCCACTGCGATAGTTCACGCTGAGCACGACAAATCCACGGGCGGCCAGATACTGGTTCATCGCATAGGCATTCGAGTAATAACGCCGGTAGTGATAGCCCAGCAGCATCTGCCGCCTTGAGCCTCCGTGAAAGAAGATCACGGCTGCGTGTTTGGCTGCGCCATTCGCCGGGGGCAAGAAAAGCTGGCCGTGGATCGGAAGGCCATCCGAAGCAGGGAAGATCACCTGCTGGGGCTTGACCAGATCTTTAGGGAAATCCGCTGGTATGGAATCGGGCGCCAGATCGCGGACTGGCGCGTTGCCGATCTTCACTGCCGCACGGCTGATTTCGGTGGCGCTTGAACGCAGGAACGCGATGGCTCCGCCGGCTACGTCCACTGGTCCCCATTCAATCCCTTCGCCAAGTTGCGATCCGAGAATCGGTGACACCTTGCCGCCTGATGCGGCCACGCGCCACACGTGGCGGTGATCGATATCGTCCTGATTGGAAGAGAAGAGTATTTCGCGCCGATCGCGCGAGAGCGAGACCTGCTCGATTTCAAACTCGCCGGGAGTCAGTAGCTGGGCGTATCCGGCATCCGCCGGTACCGAATAAAGATGGAGCCAACCGTCGCGCTCCCAGGGAAACACCAGACGGTCACCGTCGGCCCATAGGATCTGACTTTCCGCCTCCATTCCGCGAAACGCGCTGCCGGGGCCTTTTTCGGCATGCCACACAGCACGGCCCGCCCCGGTCGTCGCATCCGCGATTCGAATGGACCACGGAGTTGCCGTGTCACGAAGCGGACCGACGGATATCGCGGAAGAATACGCGCGGCGTACAAATGCAATGCGGCGGCTATCCGGACTCCATACGGGGGAGTTGTCGTGATCGACGCTGGGATCCAAGTAGGTGACGGATTTGCTTGCCATCCGGTAAACGCCGATGAAGCTGTGATCGCCGCGATAACTGGTGAATGCGAGCGCGGCGCCATCAGGCGACCATTGCAATTCATACGAGGAAGCCTTGGTGTGAACCGCCTCGGCTGGCTTCGCGCCGGTCTTTTCCGCGTCCAGCGTGGTCATCCAGATCTGGCCGTTTTTTAGGAATGCAACACGGCCGTCGCGCGAAACGGTGGGCCCGTGGCCGTCGCTCAGTTTCCTGGGAGCACCACCATCGAAGGGGATTGCGTAGACGGCCTGCTCCGGCGTCTCAGGAAGATTCCTGGGATTCGGAATATCGCCGTTGGTTTCGAGATCGCCACCGCGTGTGTACACCAGAAAACGTCCGTCGGTGCTCCATGCCACCTCGCCCAAGTCCTGGCCGTCATCATCCTTATAAGAGGTGAGCCGGCGACCCTTGAAATCCGGGGCGGCGGCCACCCAAAGGTTTCTTGCTCCGGCTTCGTCCAGGATCCAGGCGACTTTGCCCCCGCCGGGTGCCGCCACCAGCTCCGATGCGAATGGAGCGTTCAGATACCGTTCAATGGGATCGGCCCCAAATATAGGGCTGAGCGCCAGCAAACAAGCGAGAAGCGATTTACCCACGAGCCGATTCTCGCATAGTACTAAGGCGCTGATAGATCTAAAGCTCATCCACTAGCCTGTCGATCATTTCTCTGGAAAGGACCACCATGCGCTTTTTGACTCTCTCCACACTCACGATTCTTACCGGCGGGCTCCTGGCAGCCGCCGATTCGACGATTGTTACCTATATCGACGGAAACGTCGCCGGGCTTTCGCCCAATACCGGCGCGACTTTGTACCTGAATAACCCGCAGTCTTTGGAACTGAAGACTGCGCTACATAGCGTTCAAATCCCGTACGCGCAGATTTCGAAAGCGGAGCTGGGATCGGTTACGCCTCACACGCCGGAACCGGAGCCTTTGTATAAGGTCTGGGCGCTGCCCAAGCGGCTGGTCAAGACGGAAACGCAACAGATGAAGCTGGCCTTTACGGGCGAAAATGGCCGGGATCAGATTATGACGATTGAGATGTCGAAGACATCCGTAGATGGCGTGCTCGGCATCATCGAACGTTATAGCCCAAAAGTCGCCAACACCAGCTGGTGGGGCGATGGCTACTGGAAGACTACTCGTAACCGGGATACCTGGGGCGGAGCTGGTACCGTCGCACAGAAGTAGACGCGCACAGCAAAGAACAATCCGGCAATAGAAAGGGCGGACCCGTGAGGGCCCGCCCTTGTCGTTTACAAGGAGAAACTAGTTGCGCGTCTGTTGAACTTTGGGGGACGAGATGTAGCCCGCGATCATATCCTTCTTCACTTCGTTCACGACGATCTCAAACGGCTGGGTCGCCCGGCTCAACATGAACTGCACCGGCTCATTGATGGTTTTATCTTTCTTCTCGACCAGCTTGTCATCGGCAATCAGCTCGATGGTGTAGCGGTTCTTTTTCATGTCGGCCGCCTTCAGGCGCATCTGGACATCACCGACTTTACGTGGCGTCTTTTCCTTGATCAGCCGGAATTCCGTGTAATTACGCTCGCCTAGAGCGCGCAGGGCCGCCAGTTCTTTGCCGTTGGTCGCGATCAGTCCGCTTTGCACCCCGAGATCGCCCTTCGTACTCTTGAGGTCGGAAATGGTCTTTTCGAGTTCAGCTTTTGTGGCAGCAGCGTCGGTCTTGACGCTGGCCAAATCCGTGGAGACTTCGCCCACGCGCGTCTTCGTGGTGTTGGCGTCGTCCTTCACCTTTGAAACTTCGCCTGTAACGCTGGAAACGGCGGCGGCGGTTTCAGCCACTTTCGCGGCTTGGTCCTGTTGAGCCTTCTCCAGTTTCGCAGCCAGTTCATCGGCATGCTTGCTGGCATCGATCTTGGCTTGGCCGGCCAGAATGCTGGCCTGGCGGCGCGCCTCATCCATCTGCGTCTTCAGCGAATCGACGGACTGGCGATTGGTTTTGCTCGAAACCGCGGTGGTTTCGTGCACTTTCGCAATCTGGTCCATCAAGGCATCGCGCGTGGTTTCCAACTCCGAGCGGACCTGCCGAACCTCATAGAACTGGTATAGGGATGCTCCCACCAGCGCTACCACGGCCCCAAAAAGTATTGGAATCTTCGGGCTGGAAGAACTGCCGGAAGGATCAAAGCTATCGCTCACAGTGTAGTCTCCTTTACGGAACTCTCGACCTATTTTAGCAGTAGCATTAGAGTACTAGTAGAGTGGGTCGGGAACAGGATGCACTGCCTGGGTAAACGCCTGATTGTGCCGGAAGTCCTCGATACGCTGCCGCCGGATCAGGCCCGTGCGAGTTTAGCCGACCTGGTACGGATCAACCGGTACTGGGGAGGGCATTCGACGCTCCGCAGCCTGCTCCGGCAGAACGTTCCGGACGGCCAGCCGTTTTCGATTTTGGATGTCGGGGCAGCGTCCGGGGACATGGGAGCCTGCATCGAACGGTGGTATCCGGCAGCGAAGGTTACCTTGCTAGATTACCTCGAAACACACCTAAAGAGCTCTTCGGGACAGCGAGTCGCCGGCGATGCGTTCCGCCTGCCGTTTCGCGCCGGGAGCTTCGACTACGTCTTCTGTTCCCTGTTCCTGCATCATTTTTCAGACGACCGCGTGGTCGAGCTATTGCGGAATTTCGGAGCGCTGGCTCGCAAAGCCGTCCTGGTGATCGACCTGGAGCGGAATCCGATTCCGTATTACTTCATTGCCTGGAGCCGCCCGCTGCTGGGCTGGGATCCCGTGACGGTGCATGATGGGGCGATCTCAGTGGAGGCGGCATTTCGTCGTAGGGAGCTGGAGGATTTGGCTCGGCAAGCTGGGTTGCGGAGTCCAGAGGCGCGGGTGTTCCGGCCGGCCTTCCGAATAGCGCTGGCCGCGGGGTCAGCTTGATGTTTTCAGCTCAGCTTTGGCTTGGCGGCCCCAAGCTGACGTGTATCGCCGGCGGTGGGGCGGGGACGTGCGGGCGGCTTCGATTGCGCGCTGAAATGCGTCGCGGGCTTCCGCAGTGCGCCCGAGCTTTTTGAAGGCTATGCCCAGCCAATACAAACCCTCGGGATCGAACTCGCGGCGGTCGGTATATTTCTGAAGCTCGGCAAGCGCCTGTTCGGTTTTCCCAAGTTGCAGGTCGGCCGCGCCCAGGCCGCGCCAAGCCTCGCTCGAGGAATGCTTGTCGTCCAGAGCCAAAACGGCGGCGAAGTGCCGGCGGGCGTCTTCGTAGCGCTTCTGCTCCAGGGCGATGATGCCCAATTGATGTTGCGCATCGGTCTCGCTCGGATCGATTTCGATGGCTTTTGTGAACCGGGAAATCGCTTCCGCGTAATTGCGGCGCTGCTGATAGATCAATCCGAGCTGGTAGTGCGCATCGGAATCGCGCGGATTGACCGTCAATGCGTCCAGGTTCCGCCGGAAGTTTTGGCCCGAGCGCAGGCCGCCACCGAGGCCCCTGAACATATCGAGATTGGGACGGAACAGGAAATACAGCCAGAGGAGTACGAGCGGTGAGGCGAAATAAGACAGCATTCCGCCGAAGGTTGCGTAGGCGACATAGCCTGCGACGGTTGCGATCAAGCCGCCCAACACGGTTCCAATGGCTTTGCCGATTCCCGCGCCGAAGACGGTGCGAACGGCGACGGCAGCCAAGGCCACGAAATATAGATCCATAGCCAGGTGGATCCAGAAAATGAACGCAGGTGCGAGGAAGCTGGCGAGCACGCCCGGAATGCTGGCGGCGATCCAGCACATCAAGGCACAGACGAGCAACGGGGAATAGTCGCGGCGAAGCACGACTCCGATGCTGCCGAGGTGATCCCATAGCGATATGATCGCGACACATGCAGGCACGAAAAGCACCGCCAGGAGCACCGGGCGGCTGATACCTTCGCCTGACGGTATCAAGCCCAAAACCGCGGCCACCACGACCGCCAGGATAAGGCTCCCGGAGTCCAGAATCTTACTCAGCGCGCGGGAGGGCCGGTAATAAAGTTGAAGCAGCGTGCCAAGGTTTTCAACCATCTGGGTTAAGATTCTATCGGAAGTGCCTACCGTGTATAATCACCTCTGGGAGGACGATGAGTAAAGAAGATTGCATTGAAGTCACTGGAACTGTAGTTGAGAAATTTCCCAGCGGCCTGTTCAGTGTCCAGTTGGATCAAGAGCGTAGTGTGCTGGCGCACCTCGCTGGCAAACTCCGCCGCAATCGTATCCGGGTTCTGGCTGGCGATCGGGTCACTTTAGAGCTTTCCCCGTACGATTTAACCAAGGGACGCATCACCTACCGCCATAAATAACGCAGTGTTTCCCAACTCTTAGCACTGCGCCCCCCATTAAGCCACGCACGGCACACGGAGAATGAAGTGTGCGCGGCCAACCCATTCCAATCCGTCCCCGTCGGAACGTCCTGAGTTTCACCACTCCTACAAGCGGGCGGGAGGAACTCACGCAGCAGCTTGCGACCCGCCTCGTTGGTCAGACTCACGCCATCGCGGAGATTGTTCCTTACGTGCAAATGTATCGTGCGGGGCTGGCGCCTGAAGGGCGCCCGGCGGGAGTATTCCTGCTGCTGGGTCCCACCGGTACCGGCAAAACGCGGACGGTAGAGGCGCTGGCGGATACGCTGCACGGGAATGAGAAAAGCCTCCTTCGCATCGACTGCGGCGAGTTCCAGATGGAGCATGAAATCGCCAAACTGATCGGCGCACCTCCGGGATATCTGGGGCATCGGGAAACGCCTCCGATGCTAACGCAGCAGAAGCTCGGGGCGGTCACCAGCGAGGGATCGCATCTGGCGCTGATCCTATTCGATGAAATCGAGAAGGCCGCGCCCAGCATGACCCGCTTGCTCTTGGGGGTGCTGGATAAAGCGGTGTTGCGGCTGGGCGATAACACGTCGGTCAACTTCGAGCGGACGCTGATTTTTCTGACCAGCAATCTGGGGGCTTCGGCGATGCGGAAGGAAGTGCTGCCGGATTTCGGTTTCGGCGCGGCCGTTCCGGGCTCCGGGGAGGGAACACTGCGGAAATTGTCGAGTATTGGGTTGGCCGCTGTTAAGCGGAAGTTTTCTCCCGAATTCGTCAACCGGATCGACGCGGCGATCACGTATCAGCCGCTGGATGCCGAGGCGCTGGATGTGATTCTGGATCAGCAGATCGCGGCTCTGGAGCGGCACATCGCGCATCGGCTAGAAGAGCGAGCTTTCACGCTGGAACTTGACGCAAGTGCGCGGAGGTTTCTGTTGGCGAGAGGCACCAGCCGCGAATACGGGGCTCGGGAGTTGAAGCGGGTGATTCTGCGCAAGCTGACGCAGCCGCTGGCGGTTATGATGGAGAGCGGTTCGATCCCACCGGAGTGTGTGGTGCAGGTGGTGCACCCGGGCAATGCGGAGCAGTTGAACTTGAGCGTTACGGGGAACTAGCAAAGCGGCACCGATATAGTAAAGGCAGTGATCCCCCGAATAATTGGCGCCGTTCTACTTGCCACGCCGGTGATCGCGCAGCAGGTTACCTTCTACCGCGACGTCCTGCCGATCTTGCAGAATCGCTGCCAGGAGTGCCATCGCGAAGGGCAGATGGCTCCCATGGCGTTTTCGACTTACCAACAGACGCGGCCGTGGGCCAAAGCCATTCGCGAAGCGGTACGCACAAACAAAATGCCGCCCTGGTTCGCGGATCCGTGCTGCGGGAAATTTGCCAATGACCGTTCGCTCACGGCCGCCGAGCGCGAGACCCTGGCACGTTGGGCAGACTCAGGCGCGCAGCAAGGGAGGGAAGCCGACGCTCCTGCGCCCAAGTCCTGGCCCGAGGGATGGAACATAGGCGCGTCGAATACGGCACCCGACGCCGTGATTGAAATGCCGCGCGCGTTTCGTGTCCCGAAGACAGGAGCAGTCGAGTATCAATACTTCATCGTGCCCACGGGATTTCAGCAGGATCAGTGGGTGCAATCGGTCGAGGTGCGTCCGAGCGAGCGTAGAGTAGTGCATCATGCCGTTGTTTACATTCGC
>Ga0105240_10006007_pt1 | contig 17950 bp, 15 predicted proteins | sample KBSC54metaG_FD_80426 | JGI IMG/M metagenome (GOLD analysis project Ga0105240, IMG submission 80426) | Corn rhizosphere microbial communities from Kellogg Biological Station, Michigan, USA - KBS C5-4 metaG | ecosystem: Host-associated > Plants > Roots > Rhizosphere > Soil | place: Michigan, USA...
CTTGGTCGGCGTGCGCAGCGCCATCGCGATGTCGTTGGTCACCTGGTCGCCCGCGATCGGGATCACCGCGGTGTGGCGGATCGAGCCACCGGTGAACACCGCGATGTCGGTGGTCCCGCCGCCGATGTCGATCAGGCAGACGCCCAGCTCCTTCTCGTCGTCGGACAGCACGGCGAGCGACGATGCGAGCGGCTGCAGGATCAGGTCGCGCACTTCGAGACCGCAACGGCGCACGCACTTGGTGATGTTCTCGGCCGCGGACACGGCGCCGGTGACGATGTGCACCTTGACCTCGAGCCGCACGCCGCTCATCCCGAGCGGCTCCTTCACGTCGTCCTGGCCGTCGATGATGAATTCCTGCGGCAGCACGTGCAGGATCTGCTGGTCGTTCGGGATCGCGATCGCCTTCGCCGTCTCGATCACGCGGTCGATGTCCGACTGCGTGACTTCCTTCTCCTTGATCGCCACCATCCCGTGCGAGTTGAGGCCGCGGATGTGGCTGCCGGCAATCCCCGTGTAGACGCCCTTGATCTTGCAGTCGGCCATCAGCTCGGCTTCCTCGAGCACGCGCTGGATCGACGCCATCGTCGTCTCGATGTTGACGACGACGCCCTTCTTCAGCCCGCGCGACGGCTGCGTCCCCAGGCCGATCACGTTGAGCGCGCCGTCGGGCGTGATCTCGGACACGATCGCGACGATCTTCGAGGTGCCGATGTCCAGTCCGACGATCAGGTTCTTGTTGTCTTTCATCTCACCCTCTGTGGCCAGCAGTCGAGGCCGGCGTTCTTGCCGGTTCGCTCGCCTGCGCCTTCTTCTGCCCCGCTGCGCTCCTGCCCTTGGCGGACGGGTCAGGCATCCCGGTGATCCGCGCGGCGAACCCGTTCGCGTAGCGCAGGTCGATCGCCGCGAGCTGTCCGCCCTGCGCGATCCGCGGGCCGTAGCGCTCGCTGACCTGGATCCAGCGCGCCCATCGTTCGCCGATCTGCTCGCGGCCGAGCGCGATCGCCATGCCGTCGTCGAGCTTCACGTCCCAGGCGCCGCGCGGCGAGCGCGACAGCGTGTCGATCTCGAGGTTGCGCGCGCGCAGCGACGCGGCGAACTCGCGATAGCGCTGCGCCATTTCGGCGGCGGACCCGTCGGGACCGTAGAAGTCGGGAAGCTCCTCGCCGTATTCCGCGTCGAAGACCTCGCCTTCGGTGTTGACCAGCGCGACGTCGTTCCAGCGCGCGAGCGGCTGGTGCTCGACCACATTGATCTCCAGCGTCGCCGGCCATTGGCGGCGCACCGCGACGCTCTTCAGCCACGGCACCTTGCCGAGCGCGTCGCGCGCTGCGGCGAGATCGATCGTGAAGAACGTGCCGCGCAGCCCCTGCTGGATGGCCGATGCGATGTAGCCCGGATCCGCATGGACGATCGGCCCGGCGACGACGATCCGCTGGATCGCGAATGCCGGGCGCGCGGCCACCCATTTGACGGCGACTGCCCCCAGCGCGCAGAACGCGGCGATCGCGAGCAGCGCCGAGATCCGGTTCAAAAGTGGCGCATCGTTCCAGGCGCTATGCCACATGCCTGGCTCCCAGCTTCGATTCGCACGTCGCGAGCCGCAGGATGGCCACGCAGAGGTCGGCGAACGGCAGCCCCGCCTCCTTCGCCGCCATCGGCACGAGGCTGTGGCCGGTCATGCCGGGCGAGGTGTTCATCTCCAGGAACGAGAAGCTGTCGTCGCCGCGCAGCATCAGGTCGGCGCGCGCCCAGCCGCGGCAGCCGAGCACGCGGAACGCGCGCAACGTCTCGGCCTGGATCCGCGCCTCGAGCTCCGGCTTGATCCCCGACGGGCAGTAGTACTTCACGTCGTCGGTGAAGTACTTGTTCTCGTAGTCGTAGTTGCCCTGCGGCGCGACGATCCGCACCAGCGGCAGCGCCTGGTCGCCCAGCACCGACGCGGTCAGCTCGGTGCCTTCGACCAGCTCCTCGACCAGCACCAGCGGATCGTGCCGGACCGCCTCGGCGTATGCCGCGGCGAGCTCGCCATGATCGAACGTGGTGACCTTCGTGATGCCGATCGTCGAGCCTTCGCGCGCCGGCTTCATGATCAGCCGGTCGCCGACTTCGGCGACCACGCGCATCCAGTCGGTCTGCGCATGGACGACGCGGAATTCGGGTGTCGGAATGCCGGCCGCCATCCACACCAGCTTCGTCCGCCACTTGTCCATCGCGAGGCCGGACGCCATCACGCCGCTGCCGGTGTACGGAATGCCCAATGTCTCCAGCGCGCCCTGCACCGTGCCGTCCTCGCCGAAGCGGCCGTGCAGCGCATTGAACACGCGGGTGAAGCCATCGCGCTTCAGGTCGAACAATTCGCGCTCCGCCGGATCGAACGGATGCGCGTCGACTCCCTTGCTGCGCAGCGCGCCGACCACCGCATTGCCCGAGAGCATCGATATCTCGCGCTCGGCGGACGGACCGCCCAGCAGCACCGCGACTTTTCCGAATTCACTCATGGTTCACCGACTCTCCGACGATCCGCACTTCCGGCTCCAGCGACACGCCGGTGCGCTCCGCGACGACTGCCCGCACGTGGTGGATCAATTGTTCGATGTCGCTCGCATTGCCGCCGCCGTGCGGATTGACGATGAAGTTCGCGTGCTTCTGCGAGACCTCTGCGCCGCCGATCGCGAAGCCCTTCAGGCCGCACGCTTCGATCAGCCGCGCCGCGTGGTGGCCGGCCGGATTGCGGTACACGCTGCCCGCATTCGGCAACTGCAGCGGCTGCGACGCGACGCGACGCGAGAGCAGCTCCCTGATCTTTTCCCGCGCGCGCTGGCCGTCGCCGCGACGGAAGTGGAAGCGGCCGGAAACGAACCATGCGCTCGACCCGAGCGTCGCGAATTTCGCGGCGACATGGCGATAGCCAACGTCGAAGTCATTGGTGGCACGCGCTGTCACGGCACCGCTCGGATCGACCAGCTCGGTGCCGATCACGTGCTCCCACGTTTCGCCGCCGTAGCAGCCGGCGTTCATCGTCAGCGCGCCGCCGATCGTGCCCGGAACGCCGGCGAGGAACTCGGCGCCTTCGAGATCGTGGGTCGCCGCGAAGCGCGCGAGCTTCGGCGCCGCGACACCGGCTTCGGCTGCGATCGTCACCCACTCGGCTCCCGATTCGACGATCTGCATCGCCTGCAATCCCGGGTGCGGAAAGATCGCAGTGGCCGCGACGCCGCCATCGCGGACCAGCAGGTTGCTGCCGAGACCTACGAAGAGCGGGGGGCACCGCGCGAGCAATTCCTGGTGCGTGCGGAAGAATTCCAGCAGATCGGCGCGATCGGCCGGATGGAATGCGTAGCGCGCGGCCCCTCCGGCACGCCACGTCACATGCCGTGCCATCGGCTCGTTCTCGACGATGGCGCCGCGCACGGCGGAGCGGTGCAGAGGCTCGGCCATCATCATCCGCGGTCTCCCGCATCGCGGGCCAGGCGCGGGGCCACCTGGCCGATCGATCCGGCGCCCATCGTCAGCACGACGTCGCCGGCGCGCGCCATGTCCATCACCGCCTGCGGCATGTCGCCGATCTCCGCGACGAATATCGGCTCGATCTTCCCGGCGACGCGCACCGCCCGCGTCAATGCGCGTCCATCGGCGGCGATGATCGGCGCTTCGCCCGCCGGATAGACCTCCGACAGCAGCAATGCGTCGACGCCCGAGAGCACGCGGACGAAATCCTCGAACAGGTCGCGGGTGCGCGTGAAGCGATGCGGCTGGAAGGCGAGCACGAGGCGCCGGCCCGGGAAGCTGCCGCGGGCCGCGGCAATCGTCGCCGCCATCTCGACCGGATGATGGCCATAGTCGTCGACGAGCGTGAACGTTCCGCCGTCCGCCGCCGCGATCTCGCCGAAACGCTGGAAGCGGCGGCCGACGCCGGTGAATTCGGCCAGCGCCTTGACGATTGCCGCATCGCCGACGCCGACTTCGCGGGCGATCGCGATGCTCGCGCAGGCATTCAGCACGTTGTGGCGGCCGGGAAGATTCAGCGTGATCCCGAGGTCCGCATGGCCACGGTGAATCGCGGTGAAGCGCATCCGCCCGCCGTCGTGCTGGATCGACACCGCGCGGACCTGCGCGTCGTCGCTCGTCCCGTAGGTGACGATCGGCTTGGTGATCCGCGCGACGATGCTGCGCACGGTCGGGTCGTCGATGCACAGCACCGCAGTCCCGTAGAACGGCAGCCGCTGCGCAAAGTCGACGAACGCCTGCTTCAGCCGCTCGAAGTCGTGGCCGTACGTCTCCATGTGGTCTTCGTCGATGTTGGTGACGACCGCCAGCGTCGGTTGCAGCACGAGGAACGATGCGTCGGACTCGTCGGCTTCGGCAACCAGGAAGTCTCCGCTGCCGAGCCGCGCGTTGGCGCCGGCCGACAGCAGCCGGCCGCCGATGACGAATGTCGGGTCGAGGCCGCCTTCGCCGAGGACGCTGGCGATGAGGCTCGTGGTCGTCGTCTTGCCGTGCGTGCCGGCGACCGCGATCCCCTGCTTGAAGCGCATCAGCTCGGCCAGCATCAGCGCACGCGGAATCACCGGGATGCCGCGCTCGCGCGCAGCGGCGACTTCCGGATTGTCCGATTGGACCGCGGTCGACACGACGACGACGTTGGCGTCCTTCACGTGCGCCGCCTGGTGTCCGCGCTCGATCCGCACGCCCAGTTGCGCCAGCTGTGCAGTGACCGCGCTGGCCGCGAGGTCGGAGCCGCTGACCTCATAGCCGAGCGTCGCCAGCACTTCGGCGATGCCGCTCATCCCGGCGCCGCCGATGCCGACGAAATGCACGCGCTTGACCTTGTGCTTCATCGTGTCATCGCCCCGGCTCGCACGCTGTCTTCGCACACCGATGCCACCTTCTTCGTCGCCTCCGGTTGCGCCTGCGCCCGCGCCGCCATCGCCATCGCCAACAGCCGCTTGCGATCGAGCTCGCGCAGCACTTGCGCGAGGCTCGTTGGATTCAATTGCGGCTGCGGGAGGTGGATCGCGCCGCCGGACTCCTCCATGAACTTCGCGTTGTCCTGCTGATGGCTGGTCGTCGACACGGTCAGCGGGACGAGGATGCTCGCCACGCCGGCCGCCGCGAGCTCCGACACGGTGATCGCGCCGGCGCGGCAGAGAACCACGTCGGCGGTCGCATAGCGCGCCGGCATGTCGTCGATGAACGGCAGCACCTCGGCCTCGATGCCGGCCACCGCGTAGGCCGCGCGCACGCTGTCGGCTTCCTTCGTTCCGGTCTGGTGGACGACGCGCGGACGCGCTTCGGCCGGCAGCCGCGCGATCGCCTCGGGAACCGTTCGATTGAGCGTCTGCGCGCCGAGGCTGCCGCCGACGACCAGCAGTTGCAATGCGCCGCTGCGGCCGGCAAACCGTTCTTCGGGTGGAGCAAGGTTCGCGATTTCCGGGCGCACCGGATTGCCCGTGACATAGGCGCGGGGACCGTACTTCGTCGTCGCAGCGGAGCCGAAGCCGAACGTGATCCGATCGGCGATCGGGCCGAGGAAGCGGTTCGACATCAGCATCGCCGCATCGGCGTTGTGGATGATCAGCGGAATGCTGCGCAGGCTGGCCATCAGCCCGCCGGGCACCGTCACGTAACCGCCCATCCCGATCACCGCGTCGGGCTTGCGCTGGCCGAGAATCGACCAGCATTCGCGCATCGCGGCGAGCAGCCGGATGCCGCCGGTGACCATGTGCAGCAAGCCCTTGCCGCGCATGCCGGAGAAGCCGATTGCATCGAGCGGAAAACCGTGCTTCGGCACCAGCGTGTTTTCCATGCCGGTCTTCGTGCCGAGCCAGCTGACGCGCCAGCCGCGCGCGCGCATCTCGTCGGCGACGGCGAGGCCGGGCATGATGTGCCCGCCGGTGCCCGCCGCCATGATCATCAGCGTGCGGGTCATACGACGTAGCCCCGAAGCAACTGTCGATTTTCATAATCGACACGCAATAGCAATCCGATCGCCAGGCAATTCGCGACGATGCCGCTGCCGCCGTACGACAAGAGAGGCAGCGTCAGGCCCTTGGTCGGCAGCACGCCCATGTTGACGCCCATGTTGATCAGCGCCTGGACGCCGAGCCAGACGCCGATTCCCTGCGCGACGAGCGCTGCATATGGCTTGTTCAGGCGCCCTGCCTGGCGGCCGATCATGAACGCGCGCCAGACGAGCCAGGCGAACAAGGCGACCACGACCAGCACGCCGGCGAAGCCCAGCTCTTCGCCGATCACGGCGAGCAGGAAGTCGGTGTGCGCCTCGGGCAGGTAGAACAGCTTCTCGACGCTCGCGCCAAGGCCTGCGCCGAACCATTCGCCGCGGCCGAACGCGATCAGCGAATGCGACAGCTGGTAGCCCTTGCCGAACGGATCGGACCACGGATCCAGAAACGCGGCGATCCGCTGCATCCGGTACGGCGAGATGACGATCAGCACCGCGAACGCGGCCGGCAGCACGATTCCCAGCGCGGCGAACAGCCGGGCATTCAGGCCGCCGAGGAACAGCACGCCGAAGGCGATGCAGCAGGTGACGAGAAAGGCGCCGAAATCCGGCTCGCGCAGCAGCAGGTAGCCGATCACCAGCATCACGCAGAACATCGGCAGGAAGCCGCGCTTGACGCTTTGCATGTCGGCCGACTTGCGCACCGCATAGTCGGCCGCGTAGAGCACCGCGAAGAGCTTCATCAATTCGGACGGCTGCAGGTTGAACACGAACAGGGCGATCCAGCGCCGGCTACCGTTCACGTCGCGCCCGATCCCGGGGATCAGCACCAGCACCAGCAGCACTGCGCCGACGACGAACAGCCACGGCGATGCGCGCTGCCAGATCCGCATCGGCACCTGGACGACGATCGCCGCCGCGATGACGCCGATCAGCGCGAACAGCGCGTGCCGCGCGAGAAAATAAGTTCCGCGATAACCGGTGAAGCGTGCCGCCTCGGCGGTGGCGATCGAAGCCGAATACACCATCACGATGCCGATCGTCAGCAGCACCAGTGTCACCCACATCAGCGCCGGGTCGTACGAAGCGAGCAGCTTCGGCTCGCCGCGGCGCACAGCGCCGGCCAGCCCGACAGTACCCAGCAGCGACGATCGTTGGCTAGACGCCGCCATGGGTTCTCTCCTCCATCGGCATCGCCCGCACTGCAGTGGCGAACCGGTCGCCGCGCTCGGCGTAATCGCGGAACATGTCCCAGCTGGCGCAGGCGGGCGACAGCAGCACCGCATCGCCGCGCTGCGCGGCGCCGGCGGCGAGCGTCACCGCTTCCTCGATGCTGGCCGCCTTCAACAGGTCGATGCCGGTCGCGCGCAACGCATGCTCGAGCAGCGGCGCATCGCGGCCCAGCAGGACGACGGCACGCGCGTGCTCGCGCACCGGAGGGATCAGCGGGCTGAAGTCCTGTCCCTTGGCATCGCCGCCGGCGATCAGCACCGACTTGCGCCGCAATCCTGCAAGCGCCGCGATCGTCGAGGCGACCGTCGTGCTCTTGCTGTCGTCGATATAGATGACGCCGCGCACTTCCGCGACCTCCGACATCCGGTGCTTGAGCCCGCGGAATTCGCTCAGCGTGTTGAAGACGCGCCGGCCATCGACGCCGACCGCGTCGATCAGCGCCAGCGCAGCCAGCGCGTTCAGCACATTGTGCCGGCCCGTGAGCGTCAGCTCCGACGCGGCCAGGATTTCGACATTGCCGTGCGCGAGCCATTCGGCGCCATCGATGACGCGCAATCCCCACTCGGAATCGTCCTTCGGCTCGGCAACGCCGAAGGTGCGAACCGAAGGCGCGATCTGCATCGCCATCGTCAGCGGATCGTCCCGGTTGAGGACCTGTTCGCCGCCGCCCTGGAAGATCCGCGATTTCGCATGGAAGTACGCGTCGAAATTCTGGTGCCAGTCGAGGTGGTTCGGCGACAGGTTGAGCACCGTCGCGACGGTCGGCGTCAGGCTCATCGTCGTTTCCAGCTGGAAGCTCGACAGCTCCAGCACATAGATGTCCGGATGGCGCCCGGCGAACTTGGCATCGTGCAGCGCATCGAGCACCGGGATGCCGATGTTGCCGGCGACGACCGCGCGCATGCCGGCTGCCGTCAGCAACGCACCAGTCAGCGCAGTGACGGTCGACTTCCCGTTCGAGCCGGTGATCGCGATCACCCGCTGCGACTCGGGCAGCTCGCGCGCGAACAACTCGATGTCGCCCACGAACACTAGGCCGCGTTCCCGTGCCGCGGCGACCAGCGGAATGTTGATGTTCACGCCGGGACTGATCGCGACCATGTCGGTGTTGCGGAACAGCGACTCGGTCCATTCGCCAAGGTGCACCGGGATGTCGTCGGCGAACTTCCGCAGCGTCGCGAGCTTTGGCGGATTTTCGCGCGTGTCGGCGACACGGATGTCGGCGCCCCGCGCACGCAGCCAGAGGGCCAGGGACAGGCCGGTGACGCCAAGTCCGAGGACGAGGATGCGCTGGCCGGTGTAGTTCGGTCGGGTCATCGCAGTTTCAAGCTCGATAGCCCCGCGCGTACCAACAGCATCGTGATAATCCACGCGCGCACGACAACTTGATTTTGGCTACGGCCGGCGCGGAGCGCCTTAACCTGCGCTTTGCGCAGGTTAGCCTTCGCCGAAACCAGGTAGTTGTTCGCGCGTGCTCTCATCACCGCAGCTTCAGGCTTGAGAGCCCTGCGAGTACGAGCAGCATCGTAATGATCCAGGCGCGAACAACTACCTGGTTTTCATGCCACCCCTTCAGCTCGAAGTGATGATGGACCGGCGCCATCCGGAAGATCCGCTTGCCGCCCGACCACTTGAACCAGCCGACCTGCAGCGCGACCGACAGCGTCTCGGCGACGAACACGCCGCCCATCACGAACAGCACGATCTCCTGGCGGACGATGATCGCGACCGTGCCGAGCGCCGCGCCCAGCGCCAGCGCGCCGACGTCGCCCATGAACACCTTCGCCGGATAGGCGTTGAACCAGAGAAAGCCGAGCCCCGCGCCGGCGATCGACGAGCAGAAGACAACCATCTCGCCCGCGCCGGGAATGTGCGGGAACAGCAGGTATTTCGAATACACCGCGCTCGAGGCGACGTACGCGAAGACGCCGAGCGCGGCGCCGACCATCACCGTGGGCATGATCGCGAGGCCGTCGGCGCCATCGGTCAGGTTCACCGCATTGCTGGTGCCCACGATCACGCAGAACGACAGCGCGATGAAGCCGAACACGCCGAGCGGATACGAGATGTTCTTGAAGAACGGCACGATCAGGTCCGACTTCGCCGGCAGGTTCATTTCGAGCCCGCTCTGCAGCCAGGCGTAGAAGAGCGGCCAGATCTTCTCGGTCGATGGCGCCGGGACGGCGAACGCGAGCCAGGTCGCCGCGACCAGTCCGATCAGCGATTGCCAGAGCAGCTTTTCGCGCGCGCTCATTCCCTTCGGATTGCCGCGCACCACCTTGCGATAATCGTCGACCCAGCCGATCGCGCCGAACCCGAGCGTCACCATCAGCGCGACCCAGATGAAGCGATTCGAAAGATCGGCCCAGAGCAGCGTCGTGATCGTGATCGACAACAGCACGAGGACGCCGCCCATCGTCGGCGTTCCCTTCTTGGTCAGGTGGGTCTGCGGCCCGTCGCTGCGCACGGCCTGCCCGATCTTCATCTGCGTCAGCCGCGTGATCACCCGCGGCCCGAGCACGATGGCGATGATCAGCGCCGTCATCGTCGCGAGCACGGCACGGAACGTGATGTAGCTGAACACGTTGAACGCGCGGATGTCGGTCGCCAGCACCTGGGTCAGCCAGAGCAGCATCAGTGGGTCTCCTCGGCGGTTGCGTCCACCTTTGCATCCGGCGACAGCAGCGCGCGGACCACGCGCTCCATCCGCGCCGAACGCGATCCCTTGACGAGCAATGTCGTGCCCGCCTGTGCCGCGGCGCGCGTGCGCTCGACCAGCGCCGCGAGATCGTCGAACGCTTCGGCCGGCGCGCCGAAGCCACGCGCCGCCTCGGCCGCCTCGGGCCCCAGCGTGAACAGCGCGTCGATCTTCCGTTGCCGCGCGTAGTCGCCGACTTCACGATGGAAAGCCGGCCCCTCGACGCCCACCTCGCCCATCTTGCCGAGCACCAGCACGCGGTGCCCGCCGATTCCCGCGAGGACGTCGATCGCCGCGCGGACCGAGTCGGGATTCGCGTTGTACGTGTCGTCGAGCAGGATCGCGCCACTCTGCAGCATCGACTTCACGAGCCGGCCCGCCACCGGGACGAATGCCTGCAGTCCGCGAACGATCGCCGCGAGCGGCACGCCGGCCGTGGATGCCGCGGCAGCGGCGGCCACCGCGTTCAACGCGTTGTGCGATCCGGCAATGCGCAGCGCGACGTCGGCCTCGCCTTCGGGGAGAACAAGGCGCAGATGCGAGCCGAAGGCAGCGCCGGTGCCGCCGCGGTCGTCTCCGACGCGGCCGCGAATGCTCGCCGGCTTTTCGATGCCGAACGTGACGACCTTGCGCCCGGCCGCGCGCGCGATGCAGACATCGGCCAGCGCGTCGTCGGCGTTGACGATCGCGATCCCGTCGCGCGGCAGCGCGTCGAAGATCGATGCGTTCTCGTCCGCCACGTCGGCCACGCTGCGCATGAACTCCTGGTGCTCGCGCTGCGCGTTGTTGACGAGCGCGATCGTCGGCCTCGCGATGTCGGCCAGGTACGCGATCTCGCCGCGATGATTCATCCCGAGCTCGACGACGCCGATCCGGTGCGATCCGCGCAGCCGGAGCAGTGTCAGCGGGAGCCCGATGTCGTTGTTGAAGTTGCCGATCGTATGGAAGGCCGCGGCGCCGGCATGCTCGCGCAGGATCGACGCGATCATCTGCGTCACCGTCGTCTTGCCGTTGCTGCCGACGACGCCGATCAGCGGCAGCGGGAAGCGCGCACGCCACATCCTGGCGAGCTGACCGAGCGCAGTCCGCGGATCGGGGATCGCGATGCATCCCGCGCCCGCCGCGTAACGCGCGCGCTGGTCGTTCGCGACGAGCGCCGCGGCGGCGCCGGCGCCGAGCGCCTGCGCGACGAAATCGTGGCCGTCGAAATTCTCGCCCTTCAGCGCGACGAAGAGGTCGCCGGACTGCACCGTCCGCGAGTCGGTGTTGACGCGCGCGATCCTGCGCGCACCAAGCGTCTCGGCGACGGCGCCCCCGATAGCGTCGGCTGCTTCGCGAACCGTCATCATCGTGCCTGTGCCCGTTGGCGAACTCATCCGCGGCTCACCTGGCGAGTCCATCGCGCAAGCGCCGCATCGGCGTGCTCGAGGTCGGAGAATGGATGACGGATGCCGGCGATTTCCTGATACGGTTCGTGGCCCTTCCCTGCAATGAGCACCACATCCTCGGCTCCGGCCTTGGCGATCGCCGCGGAGATCGCCGCGTCGCGGTCGACGACGGCGACAACCGGCTTCTGCGTATCCGGAATCCCGGCGACGATCTCGCCGACGATCGCCGCCGGATTCTCGCTGCGCGGGTTGTCGCTGGTGACGACGATCGCGTCGGCAAGCCGCGCGGCGATCGCGCCCATCTGCGGCCGCTTGCCCGGGTCGCGATCGCCGCCGCAGCCGAATACCGCAGCGAGCCGGCCGCTACGCGACGCGGCGACCGGACGCAGCGCGAGCAGCACTTTCTCGAGCGCGTCGGGCGTATGCGCATAGTCGACGACGACGAGCGGCTTGCCCCGTCCGCCGGTCTTCTGCATGCGGCCGGCGACAGGCGTGAGCGCCGCGAGCAGGCGCGCCGCATCGTCCAGTGCGACCTCGCTCGCCAGCAGGACGCCGAGAACGCCGAGCAGGTTCGACGCATTGAAGCCGCCGACGACGTCGCTTTCGAATTCGGCGCGGCCCCACGGTGTCAGCACTGTCGCGCGGATGCCGTCGACGCCGATGTCGAGAGCCTCGGCGCGGATATCGGGTTGGCCATTGCCGCCGCCGTTCGCCTGTCCGTACGCGAGGACCTTGACTCCACGCTGCCGGCACCGTGCGATCAGCTGCCGGCCGAACGCATCGTCGGCATTGATCACCGCCGTCGACAGCGTCGGCCAGTCGAAGAGCCTCGCCTTCGCTTCGCCGTACGCCTCCATCGTCGCGTGATAGTCGAGATGGTCGCGGGTCAGGTTGGTGAACAGCGCGACATCGAAGGCGACGCCGTTGACCCGTCCCTGCGCAAGCCCGTGCGACGACACTTCCATCGCGACGGCCGCGGCACCTCGATCGGCCCACGTCCGCAGCATCTCGTGCAGCGCCGCCGCGTCGGGCGTCGTGTTGAGCGCGGGCTCGATCGCCTCGGGAAAGCCGTTGCCCAGCGTGCCGGCGACGGCCGCGCGGCGGCCGGCCGCATTGAACGCCTGCGCAATCCAGTGCGAGCACGACGTCTTGCCGTTGGTGCCGGTGACGCCGGTCATCCACAGCCGTTCCGACGGATGCGCGAACACCGCGTCGGCGATCCAGCCGAGCTCGTGCTTCAGGTTCGCGACGCCTGCATTCGGCGCGCGCAGCGCGGCAGGCCATGTGTAGCCGGCGCTCTCCCAGAGCACGCTGCCGGCGCCGCGGCGCAACGCATCGGCAATGTACGAGCGTCCGTCGCGCGCCTCGCCCGGATACGCGGCGAACGAATCGCCGGGTCCGATCGTCCGGCTGTCCGACGTGATCCGGCGCACCGGCACGCCGAGCTCCGCGAGCGCGAGCGTGGAAGAGCGCGAGCCCTGTCCGGAGCCCTGTGCGGCGGCGATCACATGTCCTCCTCGACCGGCATCGCCTCGGGCGGCGGCAGGATCACGTTGTCGAGCGGCGCGTCGTTCGGCACGTTCATCGCGCGCAGCATCACTTCGACGATGCGGCTGAACGCGGGCGCGGCGACCGAGCCGCCGTAGTATTCGCCGCCGGTCGGTTCGTCGATCATCACTGCGACGATGACGCGAGGATTCGACGCCGGCGCGAAGCCGACGAACGACGACACGTACCGATGCGCCGCATAGCCGCGGCCTTCGAGCTTGTGCGCGGTGCCGGTCTTGCCGGCGACGCGATAGCCGCGGACCTGCGCCTTGGGTGCGGTGCCGCCGGGGCCGACTGCCTTCTCCAGCATTGCGCGCACCGCGAGCGCCGACTTTTCGCTGATCACCGGCTGGCCGGCGACATCGCCGTTCGTCTTCAGCAGCGACACCGGCTTCAGCTCGCCACCGGTCGCGAAGATCGTGTAGGCGCGGGCGAGCTGCACGAGGTTGACCGAGATGCCATGACCGTAGGCCATCGTCGCCTGCTCGATCGGCTTCCACGTCCTGTACGGGCGCAGCCGGCCCGACACCTCGCCCGGAAATCCGGTCTTCGCCGTCGCGCCGAATCCGGAGCGCGACAGCATGTGCCACATCGTTTCCGGCGGCAGCATCAACGCGATCTTCGCGGCGCCGACGTTCGACGACTTCTGGATCACCTGCTCGACGGTCAGCGCGCCGTATGCATGCGCGTCGTGGATCGTCGCCGAGCCGATCGTCATCGAGCCGGGCGCCGTCTGCATCATCGTGTCGGGGCGCACGACGCCCGCTTCGAGCGCCGCGGCGATCGTGAACGGCTTCAACGTCGAGCCGGGCTCGAAGACGTCGGTCAGCGTCCGGTTGCGCGCCTTGTCCTTCGGCACCACGTCGCGCTGGTTCGGGTCGTACGTCGGATAGTTCGCAAGCGCCAGGATCTCGCCGGTGTGCACGTCAACCACGACGGCGCCGCCAGCCTTCGCCTTGTGCATCTCGACGGCCGCCTTCAGCTCGCGAAACGCCAGGTGCTGCAGGCGGCGGTCGATCGACAGCGCCAGATCGCGGCCCTCCTGCGGCGCGCGGCCGGCGCCGGCTTCCTCGACGATGTTGTGCTTGTTGTCGACGACGACACGGCGCATTCCCTGCTTGCCGGCGAGCCACGCGTTCTGCGCGAGCTCCATGCCTTCCTGGCCGTAGTCGTCGTAATTGGTGATGCCCAGCAACTGGCTCGTGACTTCGGCGTCGGGATAGTGGCGGCGATAGTGGCGCTGCAATTCGAGCCCCGGAATCTTCAACCCGACGATCTTCTCGGCAACCGCGGGCAGCACGCGCGGCTTGATGGTCAGGAATTCGCCTTCGGACGCGTCGATCGTCTTCTTCAGCGTTGCCTCCTTCATCTCGAGCAGTCCGGCGAGCTCTGTGAACTGCGCCGGCGTCGGCTGCATGCCGCGCGGCGTCACGAACACCTGGAAGAGCGGCGTCGACAACGCGAGCGCCTCGCCGTTGCGATCGGTGATCCGGCCGCGGTGCGCAGGGACGACGAGCTCCTTCTTCGAAAAGCTGTTGCCCTTCTGCTGCAGGAAGCCGGTGTTGAATCCCTGCAGGTACAGCGCCCGCGCGGCGAGCCCGCCGAACAGCGCGACCAGCGCGAGGGTCAAGAGGACCACGCGCCAGCCCGCCAGCCGGATCGGCTTGGCCCTGACGGCGCCGCCCATGCCTGCCAGCGCGCTCATTGGAGTACCCTCCGCGCTTCGCGCTTCGGGGCCTCATTTGGCAAGATCGGCGCTTGGGAGCGGCCCGGCGCGCTCATCGCGACGACCCGCCCGCTGACGCTTCGACGCCGAGCACGCGCGTGTGGGACGCTTCGGGAGCATGCATCCCGAGGCGCTCGCGCGCGACCCGCTCGATGCGCGACGGCGTCGACCATGTGCTCTGATCGACTTGCAGCCGCGCGATCTCTTCCTCGAATCGCTTGGCGCTCGCCTGCTCGACCTGCAGCTCGTTGTAGAGCTTGCGCGCCTGTTGCTGCGAGGTGACGAGCGCCAGCGACGACACGACGATCAACGCCAGCAGCAGGAGGTTCAGGCGGACCATCAATGCCTCCGCCCGCGCCGCGCCGCCGGCGCCGCGATCGCGGTCTCGGTGCGTTCGGCGATGCGCAGCACCGCGCTGCGCGCCCGGGGGTTGCGCGCAACCTCGGCGGGGCCGGGCTTGATCGCCCGCCCGATGCGCACCAGCAGCGGCTGCGGCAGATCGCGCGCGCGGATCGGCAGCCGCTTCAGCGCCGGATCGTTACCGGGTTCTTCGGCGGCGCGGAAGAACTGCTTGACGATCCGGTCTTCCAGCGAATGGAAGCTGATCACCGCGATGCGCCCGCGCGGATTCAGGAGCGGGATCGTCCGCGGCAGCACGCCTTCTAGTTCCGCGAGCTCCTGATTGACATGAATCCGTACAGCTTGAAAGGTTCGCGTGGCCGGATCCTGTCCCGGCTCGCGCGTCCCGACGGCTTTTGCCACGAGAACGCCAAGTTGGCGCGTGCTCGTGAAGGGCTGTTGTGCGCGCGCCGCGACAATCGCTCTTGCAATCCTCTTAGCAAACCGTTCTTCACCGTACCCATTTATGACCTCCGCAATTTCTCGTTCGTCTGCTTCGTTCAACCACCGGGCCGCGGTGATGCCGCGGGTCGTATCCATCCGCATGTCGAGCGGGCCGTCCGTGCGGAAACTGAATCCCCGTTCGGCCGTGTCGATCTGCGGCGTGGATACGCCGAGGTCGAACAGCATTCCGTCGACGCGCTCGATGCCGGCGTCGGCAAGCACTTCGGGGAGCGCGGAAAAGGCCGAATGGCGGATCTCGAACCTGCGATCGGCGATCGCAGCCGCGGCGGCGACGGCTTCCGGATCGCGATCCAGCGCAACCAGGCGCCCGTGCGGCCCCAGGCGCGTAAGCAAAGCGCGCGAATGGCCGCCGCGCCCGAAAGTCGCATCCAGATATGTGCCGTTCGCCTGCACGTTCAATCCCGCAACCGCCTCTTCCACCAGCACTGGCGCATGACTCGCGTCACTGGCGCCTGTCGTCAAAGCGAAAATCCGTCCAGCTCGGGCGGAAGGCCGCCATTGCTGAACGATACCGCCGCGGCCGTCACCTCGTTCCAGCGCGCGTCGTCCCAGATTTCGAATTTGTTGCCCTGCCCCACCAGCACGATCTGCTTGTCGAGTCCCGCGTACTGGCGCAGCGCCGGCGGGATAAGCAGCCGTCCGCTCGCATCCATTTCGACGTCGTCCGCATGACCGACCACGAGGCGCTGCAGCGCCCGCGTCGACGCATTGAACGACGACAGCGCCATCAGCTTTTTCTCGATGGGTTCCCATTCGGCGAGGGTGTAGAGGAGCAGGCAGCGCGTCGGATCGGCCGTGACGACCAATCGCGTGCCTTCATGCCCGTTCCCTCCCGCCAGCGCTTCGCGATGCCGTTGGGGAACGGCAAACCGCCCCTTGGCGTCGAGCGAAATCTGGGATACTCCTCGCAACAACACGGTCTCCTCGGTGGCACCCCGGAATTGGTTCGCGCAACCCCCGCGACCCCTGAAACCAACCCCGAACCCCACTTTTGTCCACTTTTCACCACTATATCGGCGTAAATATTGCTGGTCAACATTTTTCCGTTTGCGAACAAGGACTTAGGCCATTCAGTTGCGAAGAAACAAATGCTAATAAAAATAGGGACTTAGGTGTGTTACTGAATGTGAACTCAGAGGATTGGGACGGCAGAGGGGTGAAGGCAGCAAGATTTACCTGTCATTCCTGTCGGTTGGACCAGAAATTCATGCATACCGCATGAAGTTGTCAATCGGCTGACGAAATAATTCGTTACCCGTCATGAAATATCGAGTTACAACTTTCACAGGATTTAGCCTCACAGCCGGGACTTTTCCGCATAAAGTTCCAATCGACTGCCGACGCATTCCGGCATAGTGCAGGTAGAAATTTCCGGTCCCGGCCAGATTTGCGGCAAGGCACCGGACGATGTGGAGAAGACAAATGAGCACGCGCCGCAACACTTTTCTCATCCTGGGGCACCTGTTCCTGGCCCTGGGGAGCGCATCTGCAGTCGCCGCCCTGCCCACTGCGACGGTCGTCGAGTTCTACAACACCGGGCTCAAGCACTATTTCATGACTGCGGTGGCAGAAGAGGCAACCGCGATCGACGGCGGCTCGGCCGGGCCCGGTTGGGTGCGCACCGGCGGCCGCTTCTCGGCGTATCAGAATGCGGGTGATGCAGCAGGATTGCTCGCCGTATGCCGCTTCTACGGCTCGATCGACATCGATCCTTTGACGGGCCTGCGCCGTGGGCCGAATTCGCACTTCTACACCAGCGACGCAGCCGAATGCGCGCAGGTGAAGCTGGACCCCGGCTGGACGTACGAAGGCATCGCGTACTACATCAATCCGCAGACCGCGGGCAATTGCGCAGCCGGTACGCAGAAGGTCTATCGCAGCTACAACAACGGCTTCGTGCGCAACGACTCGAACCATCGCTACACGACCGACCTCACCGTCCAGCAGAAGATGCCGGCGCAGGGCTACTCGCCCGAAGGCGTCGTGATGTGCGCGCCGCTGTCCGCCGCGCAGAGCGACGCGGACATGGTGCGCCTGCTCGAACAGGCGACATTCGGCCCGTCCGCTGCAGCGCTCGACCATGTGCGCAGTGTCGGCGTCAGCGCGTTCATCGAAGAGCAGCTTGCGGCGCCTGCGTCGCAATACCCGGTGTATCCGTTCTTCCCGTTCAACAAGCCGGATTCGTGCGTCAACGCGACCTCGCCGCCGTACGACGCCGACAGCTTCTGCGCGCGCGACAACTACACCCTGTTCCAGCTGCAGCGCCAGTTCTTCATCCAGGGCGCGACCGCGGCCGACCAGTTGCGCCAGCGCGTTGCGTTCGCGCTGTCGCAGCTCTTCGTGATCTCGGGCGTCGAAGGCGGCCTGAACCAGCCGTACGGGATGGCCGAATACCAGCAGATGCTGCGCAACTACGCGTTCGACAATTTCGAGAACATATTGACCAAGGTCACGCTGCATCCGACGATGGGCAAGTATCTCGACATGGCGCACAACAACAAGCCGGTCAACGGCGTGCAGCCGAACGA
>Ga0105240_10006011_pt1 | contig 17945 bp, 14 predicted proteins | sample KBSC54metaG_FD_80426 | JGI IMG/M metagenome (GOLD analysis project Ga0105240, IMG submission 80426) | Corn rhizosphere microbial communities from Kellogg Biological Station, Michigan, USA - KBS C5-4 metaG | ecosystem: Host-associated > Plants > Roots > Rhizosphere > Soil | place: Michigan, USA...
CCAGTGCTTTCCTATGCCTCGTATGCACTGCGCAATTGGAGGCGGCTCGATCAAGCCGGTCCAATCGCTCTAGGAAACCTCGCGTTACTTCAGAACTTTCTCGGTGGAGTAGACGAGGAATGGTTCATCCTCGTGCATGTCGAAATCGAAGCTAAGGCGGGATACGGGATACGGAGCTTGGTGAATACTCAGACCGCTGTGGCACAGAGCGACCGCGACTTAGTTGTGATTAATCTCAAGGTGCTACAAGGGGTTCTGTCAAGCATGGTCGCCAGCTTGGCGCGGATGCCGGAACGATGTGATCCGTATATTTATTACCGGAGAGTCCGCCCCTACATTCACGGCTGGAAGGATCACCCGGCGCTGCCGAATGGCGTCGTTTACGCTGGTGTTCGCGAGTATGCTGGCCAGCCACAGCAGTTTCGCGGTGAGACTGGCGCGCAGAGTTCTATAATTCCATGCTTGGATGCAGGACTTGGAATTCGGCATCCTGAATCTCCGCTAGCGGTTTATTTGAAGGAGATGCGCGACTACATGCCGACCGGCCATCGTGCGTTCATCGACGCAGTAAAGCGTGGCCCTTCAATTCGTTCATATGCGAGTGCGGGTGACTCAGAGGTTCGACAAGCATACAACAAATGCCTCCTAGCATTGGAACGCTTTCGTGGATTGCACCTACACTATGCGTCCACGTATATCCAACAGCAGCATGAGCGAGGTTCGGCTAATCCAACGGATGTTGGCACAGGCGGTACACCTTTTATGGGTTACCTGGAAGAACATCGCCAGACAACATTGCGCCACCTGCTCTGAGTTTGAATGAAACGGAGTTGATTGAAAAGGTACCAAGGATCACACATGGGATTGAACGTCACGCAGAAACTGCTTCACTCTCACCTGGCCGAAGGAGAAATGTTGCCTGGTCGGGAAGTGGGTATTCGTATTGACCAAACGCTGACTCAGGACGCCACTGGCACGCTAGTGATGTTGGAGTTAGAAGCGATGGGTTTGGATCGAGTGCATACTGAGGTCTCCGTGCAATATGTGGATCACAATTTGATTCAAGAGGATTTCAAGAACGCCGACGATCATTTGTTCCTCAGGAGTGCTTGCCAGCGTTTCGGCGTCTGGTTTAGTCCTGCGGGTAACGGGGTTAGTCACCCGGTACATCAAGAGCGATTCGGGAAGCCCGGTAAGACGCTGCTGGGGTCCGACAGCCACACACCGGCCGCCGGAGCCATTGGCATGCTGGCGATCGGTGCTGGCGGACTTGAAGTGGCGCTGGCAATGGCGGGTCAGCCGTTCTACGTCAAAATGCCGAAAGTTTGGGGTGTCAATTTAGTCGGGACACTCCCTGATTGGGTCAGCGCGAAAGACGTGATTCTTGAAATGCTGCGGCGGCACACTGTAAGCGGCGGGATTGGCTGTGTGATTGAATACTACGGTCCAGGCCTCGCCAGTCTCTCTGCGATGGATCGTCATGTAATTGCCAATATGGGAGCAGAACTCGGGGCCACTGCTACAGTATTTCCTTCAGACGGAGAAGTGCGGCGCTTTTTGAAGTCTCAAGGCCGCGAAGCCGACTGGACCGAACTGGTCGCTGACCCAGATGCCGTTTACGACCTGCACGAGGAGATCGATCTGACACGACTTGGACCATTGATAGCCCAGCCATCAAGTCCTGGGAACGTTGTTCCGGTAAGTGAAGTCGCAGGCCGAGAGATTTATCAAGCATATATCGGTTCTTCCGCTAACCCGGGCTACAGGGATTTCGCGGTGGTGGCCGAAATAGTCAAGGGGAAACGAGTTCATGATCGTGTCTCCTTGGATGTCAATCCAACTTCGCGGCAGATCCTGGAGAATCTGGTTCGAGATGGCCACTTGCTCAACCTGATACACGCTGGCGCCCGCATCCATCAAACAGGTTGCAACGGTTGCATCGGAATGGGCCAGGCCCCAGCCACGGAGAAAATCAGCTTGCGCACCGTTCCCCGTAATTTTCCCGGTCGTTCTGGGACACGTGAGGACAAAGTCTACCTTGTGAGCCCGGAGACGGCCGCAGCTTCGGCGCTCAAGGGCGTAATTACAGATCCCCGTGATCTGGACATGCCGTATCCGCATATCGCCGACACCGACCAGCCTCTTCTCAATCGGCAGATGCTGGTTGCGCCACTTTCGCTCGAGGAAGCGCGCAAATTAAAGCTGGAAAAAGGTCCTAACATCGCTTCCCTCCCCGAATTCGAAGCGCTTCCTAACGAGCTTCAACTGCCCATACTTTTAAAAGTGGGCGACAACATTTCCACGGATGAGATCATGCCGGCCGGGGCGAGAGTCTTGCCGTTCCGAAGCAACATCCCGAAGATTTCCGAATTTGCATTCGACATCGTGGACCGGACCTATTGGCAACGAGCCAAAGCTCTGGAGGGAGCCGACGGGCATGCCGTCGTGGGGGGCAGTAATTATGGGCAAGGATCCAGCCGCGAGCATGCCGCGTTGGCACCTCGCTATCTGGGCCTCCGCGTCATTCTCGCCAAGGGGTTTGCCCGGATCCACGGTCAGAATTTGGTGAATTTCGGAATCATACCGCTGTCGTTTGTCGATCCAACAGAATACGATCAATTAGCGAACGACGATATTCTTGTTTTAAAGAACCTCCGAGAGGAACTAGCTCAGGGTCGGATCTTGATCGAAAATCGCACTCGAAGCCGCACATTTGAAACCCGCCATGATCTTTCGCCGCGACAGGTACAGGTAGTGCTGGAAGGCGGACTTATTAACTGGGTTAAGCAGCAGCTATAATTTCTGCGATCGCTTGATACGAGCGAGTTCGAAGGCCATTAGGCTTTAGGCCCCGAGGATCTTATAACGTCCTGGGCATTGGATATCACAATCACGGTTTCTTCGCCCTTACAGTCTGCTTCCTCTCTCGGCATTCAGTCTTCGCTCAACGCGATCGCGTCGGCTGGAGGCGGGACGCTCAAGCTCAGAGGGAGATCCCCGCTCAGAGCCCATACGGGATGACAATAGTAGGAGCGGTTGATACTGGATTATCCTATCGCTCTTTGAGTTATCCTCTCGTCAGCATCAACGGAGCGTCGAACGTAACCGTTTGGAACTTGGACTTTGAGGGAAATGCTAGCGGGCAAAATTTATGCGCGCCGGCGATCTTGGTGACCTATGCATCTTCGCCAGTATTGATATCGTACAACCAGATCAACCATGCGCTTACCAGAGGCGTGGTCATCGAGTACTCTACCGGCGTGACCGTGCACTGGCTATCGCTATTTCTTATTCGGAGTTGGACGACGAGTGTCCCCGAGGGAGGGGCGGGGATTTATTGCCTTTCCTGCACGGGGCGCACGATACAGCATAATTATGTATCAGCTAGCGATTATTACTTTTCTGGCCCCCCCACGTCAGATCCTCGAACGGGACCTGCCCCCTCGACGTCAACAGGTTGCGTTCCCAATTCCAATTGCAGTAAGGCAGCAACAATGGACACCGTGGCGTTCTATGCTGGAAGCAATAACAATATTAGCAACAACACGATTGAGTACAGTAATACGGCGGGCGTATATTTGGCGGCATATGGCGGTACGAATGAGACCGGCACAACTGTCTCCTCCAATACGATAAGTTATATCCGCCAGAGCGGATTGGACATCGCACCTTGTACCAATTGTTATATCTCGAGTAATGCAGTTCGCTACTCCGATTTGGCAAATCTATCGTTATACGACTGTAGCGGGGGAACTGTCACAAACAATACTCTGTCTGTTGGGGGGCGCTGGCTGGACGGTCTTCACTACAATGATGGGAGTTTTTCAATACGGTCGAATACTACTGGCGTAAGTGCGACGTTTAACTATATTTACGGGAATATTGGCGGTAGTAGCGGGAATTGGGCAGTATGGTTCGATCAACTGCCTCTGGGTACCCCTACCCACATTCGGGCAATGCAAATCACTAGTGTTTTGCTTGTGCGGGCGGCTAAGAAAGGCTGTTTGAGAAACTGAACTGCGTGCAGCTGTGGTCTGCCTGACGAGCAATATGCGAGTTTAGATGCCAGACATGCCGCTGAGTCCGGCGGAGCTTTTGGGTTACCACGTCTGGGGACATACTTCGTAGGGTCGCTGGAGCAGTAACAAGTCCTGCGCCCCATACTGCGGTGGTTTGATTAGCCTTAGGCCGACTTCTTCAATCACCGACCGAACGAAAGTTTCTTGGTACGCAACAGCGTTAGTCGGAAAGTCTTCGCGGTTAAGCGCGTGGTGGCTCTTAGCAAACGGAAAGGCGATTCCGTGGCGATCCAGACCGAAAGTAACTTCAGCTGCATCTTGATATAGAAAAAAAGAGGCATAGGCTACGCCCCCAGGTGCTAAGACCCGGAATGCCTCCTGGAGGTAGTGACGTAACTCTTCCTCCATGACGTGCGTCAGCACAGAAGTGAGGAGTAGTACCTCAAAAGAGGAATCGTCGTGCGGAAACCGGTAGTCAGCGGCAGCAATCGTTCCGCGGGGATTGTATGACGAGTTATAGCAATCTGCACGATAGAAAGTGAAGAGTGGATTGAGTGGCGTGATATGGCGCTGACACCATCGAACGCTCGCTTGATCGACATCCATACCTACATAATTGATCCGTAGCTTACGCAAAGTCTCATCGGCTGCCAGGGTGTAGGCTAGCCGACCGCAGCCGCAACCGATGTCTAACACCCGTGCACCGAGAGTGAAAAGACCCAAACTCTTGAACTCTCCGAGGAACCAGCGACCGACTTCGTCAAAACGCTGTGCGCCCCCTACAAACGACCGTAAAGAATATGGTGGCCAGTGGCTCCTACCCGTGACGATGCGGAACGCATAATCAGGCGCGTCAAGAAACAACCTGTCGAGCCACCGACGCGCCACGAAATTGCGACGTAACCAAGGAATTTTCATGAACCTTCTTCGATAGTACTTACGTTCCGGAGTGTAACGGGATCCCTGCAAAGCCGCCTCTGAAAAACTCGGAGAAACTGGTCCCCTGGTGAACGCTTCTGTGGCGGCGCCGCAACCACGATTGGCTTGGCGTCAACTAGGTCGGCCCCCTACGCTGTGGTTCGTGCGAGGCCGGAGGCCCGGCCTTTATGCATGAGGGAAGTGCGAAAGTATGACACAGGGATCGGGTGTTTCTGAATGCAGGGGCCATCGCTCAACGGATAAAAGGTACGCCGGGGATAACGGGCTGATCGGAGTCAAGAGTTCACATCTACGCTCCGTTTGGCACCTCGATGTCGGCTCATCGCATCCTAGGGGCTGTAGATCTTATAACGTTTCAGTTCCGCTCGCGCTGGGAGAAGATCCAAATCAGTTTTGCAGACGAGCCCCGTCAGTCAGACCATCAAAGCGTCTTGTCGAGGTGTTCGCTAGCGAACGTCAGAAGCTGGAAGCCAAGTTGGGATAAAAAAGATAACGTTGCGACGGAAGATTTGCGCCTCTCTCTGCGCCTCTACCGGTCGTTCTTCGGCCGTCTCCTGTCGGCCTGGGACCAGTCCATTCGGCGCCTCTTTCCCGCCGTTTTCTCCAGATGGCGGTTTGGGCGGCGGTTTCTATAGAAGCTAAGCTTCCGGCGAGACAGTCATTAGCCCTTCGCCATGGGAATTTAGTGTCTCTCCGATTTCGCCCTCCTTGTATTGGGCGAAGGGCTAAGTCATTGTCCTATGGTTCCCAATAAGGGCGGGAGCTGTAATAAGTGTGGATTTGAGAGCCCCAAGTCCGGTCTGCCATGTCTGGCCAGTTGTCCTTATCGAAACCGGGCGCTTTCTCTAGCGTGGCTCGATCAACATTAAGAATGAATACCTTTCGATTTTCATCGAGAGAAAGGCGACTCCACGGAATCGCGAACAGTTTATCACCCAATCCAACGAAACCGCCGAATGACAGTACAGCATAAGCAACGCGACCGGTTGGCGTATCGATCATGATGTCATCGATTTTGCCGAGATCCTCGCCGGCTTGATTCACAACTTTATCGCCGCTGAGCGTGGACGCACTCATCACTCTACGGTAGATCTTCCGAGATTCCGTGAGGGTTGACGAATTCTTCATAACATGTTTCCTTTCGTTATGGGCTCTTCGCGGCTATAGGAGGTGGGTCGTTTCCATACCCGCGTCTTTTCCAGCGACCGCCATAGCTTAGATAAAGTTGATTGACTTCTTGTGTCGCGAAAAATCTCGCATTAGCGCGCCTTCAGAAAGACTCATGCTCAAGTGACCCCCTTTCACAAACGACAGATATCTCGACATCGGCTAACCGCCTGGATACGAAAACCGACGAATTAACCTTCTGGCCGGGTTGAAACATTCCGCGCTACTCGAAAGGGCAGGAGCGGCTTTAGGGGTATCTACCGCTACGACTTCTTGCGCTCCGCCACATAGGCTTTCATGCCGTCCTTCAGAAATCGCAGAGCTTTCTTTGGGCCTCCCGTTCCCGTCACCTTGAACTTCTTGCCGCGCTGTTTATTGTAGGAAATGAAAAAGCTTTCCAGCTGGTCAAGCAATGTCTTGCTGACGTCCCCGATTGACTCCAGGTTCTCGCGATCGTAGGAGTGAATGGCAACGCCCAGGAGCCGGTCGTTCGCTTCCGTCTTACCATCTTCCGTCTGCTCCGCCGTGATAATGCCGATGATGCGGACGTCTATTAGGCAGCCGACATGGGCGGGCGCATCCATAAGGACCAGGATGTCCAGCGGATCGCCGTCTTCGCCTCGAGTTGACGGAACGAAACCAAAATCGAACGGGAACATCATCCCTTCCGGCAGCAGGCCGCCGAGCATGAATAAGCTCGATTCGGGGTCGTAGTCAAACTTGTTGCGGCAACCCTTCGGTGTTTCTATGATGGCCCGGCAGGTGCTTTTCTTTGTGTCAAGCTGGTTCGATAGTGATGAGAGATCAGCCATGGTTCAGCTCCATCCTTCCGCAAGTTTTTCGTCATGCATGAGATAAGGGCGACGGTACCCCCCGATCTAGTGTCGGAAGTGGCGCGCCTGGCCCGGGCGGTTGCCATCGACCGGGTCACGGTCGCCGATGTCTATGTTCACGGCCCCGATGCCTGGCGCCGGATGGTAAGCGTCGAAACCTCCACCCCGCGGGCGCGTCCGTTTGTCGCAGCCTTGCTCGAATCCGAAGCGCTGACTGGGGCGGACTATTCCCTGACATCGCGGGAGGTGCGCGCGATCGTCGACGGTTCGGACATTGCCGATTTGACGAAACCCATGAGCGAGCCCTTTCCCGATATGATCCAGGACCTCTGGCAGCTGAGTCACCTGACGGCGAGTTATGTCGCTCGCGCCGCCGCCGGGGCCGTGCTGCTCGCGACCGGCATCCTCGATAACAATGCGGTTGCAATTGTCGTGGCCGCGTTGTTTCTGCCGTTCCTTGATGCCCCAACCAGCTTCGCTTTGAAACTTCGGCGATCGACCAGATCGATGCTGATGTCTTCTGCTCCATCCACTACGTGATCGTTGGTAAGGACGTATCCTCGGCACGCACGATCACACCCGAGCCGAGGGCCTTTTGTTCCTCTAGATTGCGAGCCATCACTCTGACGATTGCCGCGGCCGAAAAACCAGTTCAAGAACGGATCATTCTGAAACTGAAATTGCTGCGGTGCACGGACACGCTTCGCAGCATGAACTGTGACCACTGCTGGGGCTACTCGGTCGACAGTATCCGCGTACGAGACGACATTACCTTGCGGAGCGATATGTCCGGAGATGGGCTCCGTTTGACCTGAGCGCGCGTTCGAACCCTTACTCCAGCTGGATTCCAGCTCATTGCAGGACGCCAGCAAAACACCGGCCGAGATGACCAGGGCGATGCGTTTCATAAGTCAAGCTCCTTGCGGACATATGGGGCAGGCTGGGTTTCGAAAAATCGTGTCGCATCCCTCGCACCAGAAATCGACCCTTTCCAGTCCAGCGCGAGTCAAGCACCCTCGCAAGTAACATAGCTCCAAACCCACGTCCTACAAGTTTGATCGATCGACGCCAAAAGGTGTTTCACCTTTTATAGGCAGATAAGTAACCGTGAAGATTGTTTTCAAGGCCTCATCGAAGTGCTTAGGCGTAAAGATCCTCGAACCGAGATCTATGCATCTGGAACTTCGCCCGCGATGAGGATGCACCTCCCGCCTCCGCCTTCAATCCCTTCTTGGTGACCTCGGCATCAGGCCTTCGTCCTTCACATACACGTTGCTATATGCACCCCTTCTCTCGCGAACTTTGGCGATCGCCCGTCCGATGCCTGAATCGCTGCCTGTGATGAGCGCGTTTCCTGAAGCTTGCCGAAGCCTCTATAAAACGGTGCGTCATTCATCGAGGCGGGATGTAGTCTATGCGATTTAGCAACGCTGGAACCAGCGGAGAATCTATTAGACATGAGCATCGGTAGAAAGCAGTGGGCCATCGCCGAAGGGTATATCCCGCCGTACAGCCACGGGCCGTCGCCGCAGATGACTAGCCACGAAGCTATGTGCATCCTCAATGCGGGCGATGAAACAGCGCATGTCGAAGTCCTCCTCTTTTACGAGACTAGAGATCCGGTTGGTCCCTATCGGTTCGAGGTCCAGCCGCGACGTAGCCGTCACCTTCGCTTTAACAACTTCGAAGATCCGGAACCAATTCCGACCGACACGCCGTTTTCGAGCGTAATCACGAGCAATGTTCCAATCGTCGTGCAGCATACGCGGCTAGATTCGCGCCAATCGGCCAATGCACTCTTGAGTACCATTGCATTCGCGGGCGATCATTGAAACGAAACAAGCAGCGGCGGCCGCTCGTCTAACCGGTGGTGGAACGTTCATCTACCCCGAAAGTGGATGGGTTGGAGGTATCAGCTTATACAGTTCCCACTGAAACGCCCGAATCCGACGGGACGTTTGCATGGACTGCAACTACGGTTGTGCTAGTGCAAGTCACGGCGTGCGGGGCCGCAGGCTTGGGGTATTCTTTCGCCGACATCCCGACCGCGAATCTCATCGACGCGCATCTCAGGCCGAGCGTCATCGGACACAACCCTCTGAACATTCCTGAGCTCTGGACCGCAATGGTCCGAAAAATTCGCAACCTGGGGCGACCTGGGATCTGTTCGATGGCAATTTCTGCCGTGGATAACGCTCTATGGGATCTCAAAGCGCGTCTCTTTCATCTCTGCGTTGCCGATCTTCTAGGCCGAGCGTATCCGTCTGTCGCCGCTTATGGCAGCGGCGGTTTCACGTCCTATTCAGAGCCAGAACTGAGGCGTCAATTGACGGGCTGGATCGATGATGGTCTGACCAAGGTAAAGATGAAAATCGGCAGCGATCCGACATCGGATGTAGCGCGCGTGCAATGGGCTCGTGACGCCATTGGTCCGGATGCGGAATTGTTCGTTGACGCCAATGGAGCCTACGATCGCAAGGAGGCCCTCGCGCAAGCCACCGCATTCGCCGACCTCGGCGTGAGCTGGTTTGAGGAGCCGGTATCCTCCGACGATCTTGAAGGCTTGCGGCTCATTCGCGAGCGGGCGCCGGCTGGCATGCGGATAGCGGCCGGGGAATACGGTTACGATTCGTTCTATTTTCGGCGCATGCTCGAAGCGAATGCGGTGGACGTCCTCCAGGCTGACGCCACACGTTGTGCGGGGATTACCGGGTTCCTGGCCGCAGGAAACTTAGCGGCATCCTTTTCAACCCCGTTCTCTGCACACACTGCTCCTTCCCTGCACGCCCACGCAGCTTGCGCCCTTCCTTCCGCAATTAACGTTGAGTATTTCTTCGATCATTACAGGATCGAACAGATGTTCTTCGACGGCGCTCTCGTTCCATCGAGCGGGATGCTCCGCCCGGATTCAACGCGTCTAGGTTTCGGTTTGGAATGCAAATTGCCAGACATCGAAAAGTACAGAGTTTATGGTAACTCCACCGCGTGAATTGCAGATTGCTTGGGCGCGGCCGCGAATCGCCGAATTCCCATCAGCAGAAGCCCGTGCACTCGAAACCGAACTCAGAAAGCGTATCGAGGGAGAGGTTCGCTTCGATAACGGAAGCCGGGCGCTTTATGCAACAGATGCCTCCAACTACCGGCAGGTGCCGATCGGCGTCGTCGTGCCAAGAACCATCGAAGACGTCCTCACCGCAGTCGAGCAGTCGCGGCGCTTCGGCGCACCGCTGTTAGCGCGAGGCGGAGGGACAAGCCTCGCCGGTCAGTGCTGCAATGTCGCCGTCGTACTCGATTTCACAAAATACCTCAACAAACTAATCGACCTTGATCCTCAGGCCAAGACAGCACGCGTGCAACCCGGCATCGTCCTCGACTGGCTGCGCAAGGAAGCCGAACGCCATCATTTGACCTTCGGACCTGACCCCTCCACCCATAACCACAACACCCTCGGCGGCATGATCGGCAACAATTCCTGCGGCACCCATTCAGTGATGGCGGGAAAGACAGAAGAAAATGTCATTGAGCTCGATGTTCTCACCTACGACGGCCTGCGGATGCGCGTCGGAGCAACCACGGACGTTGAGTATCAACGTCTCATCAGCGGCGGCGGTAGACGCGCCGAAATTTACACGAAGTTAAGACAAATCGCGAATCGCTACGGTGACGAAATCCGCCGCCGTTTCCCCAAGATTCCGCGCCGAGTGTCGGGCTACAATCTCCCGGACCTGCTGCCCGAGAACGGATTCAACGTGGCGCGCTCGTTGGTCGGGACTGAGTCCACCTGCGCTGTCACGCTTGAGGCTATGGTGAAGCTGGTTTGGAGCCCGCCCGGCCGCTCGCTCGTAGTTCTGGGCTATCCCGATATTTATCGCGCTGGGGATCACGTTCCGGAAATCCTCGAGTTTAAGCCGATCGCCTGCGAGGCAATCGATGCCTTGCTGGTCGAGAACATGAAGATCAAGGGCTTGCATCCGCGTAACCTCAAGCTGTTGCCAGAGGGTCGGGGATGGCTGCTTGTGGAATTCGGCGGAGAAGACAGAAAAGATTCTGACAACCAGGCGCGCCGCTTGATCGACGGCCTGAAGAAGCACGCCGACGCGCCATCGATGAAGCTCTACGACGACCCTCACGCGGAGCATCTCGTCTGGGAAGTGCGCGAGTCCGGCCTGGGCGCGACCGCCTGGGTTCCCGGCGAACGTGTGACATGGGAAGGCTGGGAGGATTCAGCCGTTCCACCGGACAAGGTTGGTCCCTACCTGCGCGAACTGTGCGGGCTCTATGGCAAGCATGGTTATGAAGGTGCCCTTTACGGGCATTTCGGCCAAGGCTGTATTCATACGCGGATCACGTTTGATTTGTTAACCATCGAAGGCATCGCGAATTATCGCTCTTTCATGGACGACGCGACGTCTCTTGTCGTTAAATACGGCGGATCGCTTTCAGGTGAGCATGGCGACGGACAGTCCAAAGCCGAGTTCCTTCCGAAGATGTACGGAGCACAAATCTGTGAAGCATTTCGTGCATTCAAAACGATCTGGGATCCGGAAGGAAAGATGAATCCCGGCAAGATCGTTGATCCTTACTCGATCACCGAGAATCTTCGCCTCGGGACGGACTTCGCGCCTAAGGAACCCGCGACGCATTTCCATCTTATCCACGACGAGGGCAGCTTCACGCATGCCGCCATGCGCTGTGTCGGCATCGGCGAATGCCGACGTCAGGAAAAGGGCACGATGTGCCCCAGTTACCGCGCGACCATGGAAGAAAAACACTCGACGCGTGGACGCGCCCATCTTCTCTTCGAGATGATGCATGGCGATGTGATCCGTGACGGCTGGAAGAGCCAAGAGGTTTTCGACGCGCTAGACCTGTGCCTTTCCTGCAAGGGATGCAAGGGCGATTGCCCCGTGAACGTCGACATGGCGACCTACAAGGCCGAGTTCTTATCACACTACTACGAAAATCGCTTGCGGCCCCGGTATGCCTATGCAATGGGCTGGATTCAACGGTGGGCGCGCCTGGCGTCACATGCTCCCGGCATCGCCAATGCGATGGCGCAGTTGCCGGGAGCAAAGCGCATCGCCGGCATCGCGCCGGAGCGCGATCTGCCGAAGTTCGCTCCCACAACGTTTAAGAATTGGTTTCGGAGACGTGGACCGCGCAACAAGGGCAAGCCCGAGGTGATTCTGTGGGCCGATACGTTCAACAACTATTTCCACCCTCGTGTCGCCGCTGCGGCCACAGAGGTCTTGGAAAATGCGGGTTTCCATGTGACCGTGCCGCGCCCCCCGCTTTGTTGTGGACGACCTCTATACGACTACGGATTCCTGGATGACGCGAACAAGCTTCTTGGGGACATCCTAACCTACCTCAAACCCTCCATCCAGGCTGGGACGCCGGTGGTGGGTCTGGAGCCTAGTTGTCTCGCTGTATTCCGGGACGAAATGCTCGACCTCCGTCCCCACGATCAGGATGCCAAGCGCCTCCACGGGCATGTCTTCACACTGGCCGAATTCCTTGCGCGTCAGGACTACAAACCGCCAATCCTGAACCGGAAAATCGTCGTCCACGGACATTGCCACCAAAAAGCGATCGTCAGCCTCGATGCCGAGAAAAAACTATTTGAAGCGATGGGCGCAAAAGCCGAGATCCTCGACGATGGATGCTGCGGCATGGCCGGCAGCTTCGGCTTCGAGCAGCACAAGTACGACCTGTCTATGCAGATTTATGAGCACAAGCTTGGTCCCCACTTGCGCGAAACGCCTTTAGAAAAACTGGTTGTCGCCGATGGATTCAGTTGCAAGACCCAGATCGAACAGGCCACCGGGCGGCGTCCGCTCCACCTTGCGCAGCTCCTGCAAATCGCCTCACACGGGGATGGAGCCGTTGATTATCGCAACGATGAGCTCGAAGCCGAAGCGATTGACAATTCTAATTTGATCCGAAATGGCGCACTGCTCCTAGGTGGCCTCTGTGTCGGGTTCGGCGCCTGGCATCTCGGACGGAGAATTTTGCGATGAAAAGCAAAAAACTGAAGAGCGAAACCGTTTTGATCTTTGACACCGGAGACGAGTTTGTCTCGACACTCACAAAGTTTGCCAAAGAGCATCGGATCGCGGCGGCCCATTTTACGGCGATCGGCGCTTTCAGCGATGCTGGCATCGGATATTTCGATTTGGAGAAGAAGGATTATATGAAGAACCAGGTTAATGAACAGGTCGAAGTCGTTTCGCTGATCGGCGACATCTCTCTCGACAAGGGCGAGCCCAAGGTGCATGCCCATGTCGTGGTTGGAAAAAAGAATGGCTCCGCAATGGGAGGACATCTTCTTGAAGCACATGTGCGGCCGACACTGGAGCTAGTGCTGGAGGATTCCGGCGAACAATTGAAGCGGAAATTCGATCCCGACAGCGGTTTGGCGTTGATCGACTTAGGGGGAAAATGAACCCGCAGTCGCAGCTTCGCAAGGAGTAGTGAACATCGGAATGGCACACGTCCGTGGACAACGTAGCGCATTTGGAGCACCCGGGTGTGAGCCGCGGTGGACGGATGGGGACAAGGATGGTATCGGCACTGCTTATTCGAGCGGGAGCCGCGTCTGGTTCACGATTCGTCGTGGCATCCTGACCGAAGTCTACTATCCAACCATCGACCGTCCGCAACTGCGCGATATGGAATTTCTTTTTACGGACGGAAACGGTATTTTTCTCGAAGAAAAGCGTGATCTCGAGTCGAGGATTGCGCGCCTGGAGCCGTCGCAAGGATACAAGGTCACCTCCCATGACCGGGACCGAAGGGTATCGCTCAGCAAAGAGATTATCGTTGAACCGAGCCGTCCTTGCGTCCTCCTCCATGCCACGCTTGATGGCAGTTCTGCCATACTGAAGGCCTTAAAAACTTACCTAGTGTGTGCGCCACACCTCGAAGGCGAAGGCGCAGACAATAACGCATTTATTGTCGAGGTGTCGGGACGCGAATTGCTGGTCGCGGAGAAAAAGAACCGTTGGCTCGCCGTTGGAGTCTCTTGTGGTTTTTCACGGCTTTCCTGCGGCTATGTCGGGAGCAGCGATGGCTGCACCGATCTCGCGAAACACCACAAGATGGAGTTCGAGTTCGACGAAGCCCGCAATGGAAACGTGGCCCTGACCGGTGAGTTGAACCTATCAGGAACACGGGAATTTACCATCGGCGTTGCCTTTGGTGAGACGCTTCCGAATGTCGCCTCGACGCTCTTTCAGAGCTTGGGCGTCTCGTACAAGGAGCGTCGCCAGGTTTTCATTCGCCAATGGAAAGCAGCAATAGAAGGAAAAAAACCAATTAAAAAGGCAAGCGGTGATAAAGGATGTCTTTTCGATGCAAGCTACAACCTCTTGCTGACCCATGAGGACAAGCTGTTTCAAGGCGCCTTCGTGGCATCGATGACTATTCCCTGGGGCGATGCGCGAAACGACCAAGACGGAAAAGGCGGTTACCACCTCGTCTGGACGCGTGACATGGTCGAAACCGCCATGGGTCTTCTGGCGGCGGGAAATACGGCCGCCCCGCTTCGTACTTTGATCTATCTCGCCGCCCGGCAAGAAGAAGATGGCGGGTTTCCACAAAACTTCTGGGTCAACGGCGATGCCTTTCGAAACGGGATGCAGCTCGATGAAATAGCATTTCCAGTACTCCTGGCCTGGCGCCTCAAGAAGCTTCATCTATTAGGAGAGTTCAATCCCCTTGTGATGGTCAAGAGGGCTGCAGCTTTCCTGCTCCATAAAGGACCCGTTACGGGCGAGGAACGCTGGGAAGAGGCTAGCGGGTATTCGCCATCCACACTGGCAGCAGTGATCTCAGGATTGATCTGTGCTGCAGGATTCATTCGCTCCGAAGAGGGCGACCAGCCGGCGTCTTTCCTCGAAAGCTATGCCGATTTCCTCCGCGCCCACCTCGAAGAATGGACGGTGACAACAAAGGGGTCTCTAGTTTCGGACTTGTCCCGTTACTTTGTGCGCTTGAATCCGGCCAGACCCGGCGAGGCTGTCAGGCCCGGAGCGGTCGATGATGCCACGCTGCGAATAGCCAACCAGCCTCCGGAATCTGCGTCTTCCTATCCCGCGCGCGACGTTGTCGATGGAGGTTTCCTCCAACTCGTGCGTTACGGAATTCTCGCGGCAAATGATCCGCTCGTTGTAGATAGCCTTCGCGTTATCGATAAAATCCTCAAAGTGGACACGCCGAACGGTCCTTGCTGGCATCGCTACAACCATGATGGATACGGACAACGGCCCGATGGTGGACCATTTGTGAAGTGGGGCCGGGGCAGGGTGTGGCCGCTGCTCACGGGCGAACGCGGTCACTACGAACTTGCGGCCGGCCGCGATGCGCTTCCCTACCTAAACGCGATGGAACGGTTTTCGAACGGAACTGGTTTGCTCCCCGAGCAAGTCTGGGATGAAAACGACCGGCCTGACGTGAATCTGAAACGCGGTGGACCGACTGGCTCAGCAAATCCTCTGCTCTGGGCGCATTCGGAGTACCTGCGGTTGCTCCGATCCGCTCACGATCGCAAGGTCTTCGATTTCATTCCGGAAGTGGCGGAACGCTATCGCAACCACGTACCACGAACCAGCGTCGAATTCTGGCAACCGAACCATCCCATCAGCCAAGCACGCAAGGGGCATACCCTGCGTATTTGCGCGTCCGGGCCGTTTCGCCTGCATTGGTCCCATGCTGGCGATCCAGTATGGCAGGACGTGGACTCGCAGCGCAGCGGCATCGGCAGTGAATATGTGGACCTTAAGCCGACGGATTTCGATCCCCGCATAGAATTCACTTTCTTCTGGAAAGACCGGAACGCTTGGGAAGGTCGCAACTTCGAGGTGGAGGCTTATTGAGCTGGAGGCTTATTAAAGAAATGGCAGCACGAGAACAATCAAGAGTAGTGGTCGTCACGGGCGCGTCGGCGGGCGTAGGACGCGCAACCGTCCGCGCGTTTGCCGGCGAAGGAGCCCAGGTCGGCTTGATCGCCCGCGATACCGAAGGCCTTCACGTCGCTGCGCGCGAGGTCGAAGAGTTGGGCGGCAAAGGCCTAGCAGTGCCGGCAGATGTCGCGGACGCCGATCGGGTCGAGAAGGCTGCGGCCCGGATCGAAAAAGAGCTCGGCCCGATCGAAGTTTGGGTAAATAACGCCATGACGACGGTGTTTGCGCCGGTAGCTGATACCACCCCGGCAGAGTTCAAGCGCGCCACCGAAGTGACCTATCTTGGCACAGTCTATGGAACCATGGCGGCACTGCGCCGTATGCTGCCGCGCAATGAGGGAAAAATTATTCAGGTAGGATCGGCGCTCGCTTACCGTTCGATTCCTCTGCAAGCGGCCTATTGCGGCGCGAAACACGCTATCGCGGGTTTCACGGATTCTCTCCGTACCGAGCTGATCCACGACGGCAAGAATATCCACTTGACCATGGTGCAGCTTCCGGCGATGAACACGCCGCAGTTCACCTGGTGCCGCTCTAAAATGCCCAACCACCCTCAGCCGGTGCCGCCGATCTTCCAGCCGGAAGTGGCCGCCGAGAGAATTGTCTGGGCGTCGCATCACAAGCGCCGTGAAGTCTTCGTGGGCGCCCCGACCGTGATCGCCATCGAAGCGAACAAACTCGCACCGGGGCTCGCCGATTACTATCTCGGCCGGACGGGTTTTGATGCGCAGCAGACCCGGGAACCGGTCGCGAAAGATCGGCCGGACAATTTATTCGAACCGTTGCCCGGAGACTTCGGCGCCCATGGTGTATTCGGGCGGCAGGCGCATGAAGAAGCCGCGACGACATGGCTTGCGCAACATAAAGGAACAACAGCCCTGGCCGGCGCGACATTGGGCATTCTCGCTTTCGCACTCAAGAAGCGAGCATCGTAAGAAAGTAAGGAACTCACAGGTATCGGAAATGGCCAAAACAACAGCGGATTTATTGGTGGAACGTCTGATCGAATGAGGTGTCGATACTATCTTTGGTTTCCCCGGCGATGGCGTCAATGGAATATTCGAGGCTTTGCGCAGCAACCAGGAAAAACTCAGATTCATCCAAGTCCGGCACGAAGAAGCTGCGGCCTTCGCCGCTTGCGGCTACGCGAAGTATACCGGCCGGCTTGGGGTCTGCCTTGCCACATCTGATCGGATTACGTTATCCGGCTGAGGTGGGGCTCGTGGGCGATTGCAGGACAGTCCTCCGCGCACTGCTGCCACTGGTTAGGAAGAAGACCGACCAAAGTTTCATCGAGACCTGCCAGAAGCGGATGAAGAGCTGGAACGAATTGACCGAGGAAAGAGGACAGCGGACGGACATGCCCATGAAGCCGCAGGCCGTCACTTATCACCTCAATAAACTCCTGCAACCAGACGCCATCGTCTCGGCCGACAGCGGCACAATCCCAACTTGGGCCGCCCGTTACATCGAAATCCGCGATCGTATGCAGTTCTCCCTCTCTGGATCGCTCGCGACCATGGCCAACGGTCTGCCCTATAGCATCGGCGCAGCGGTGGCCTATCAGAATCGCCAAGTGGTCTGTATTGTCGGCGACGGGGGACTCACGATGCTGATGGGCGAGCTTGGCACCCTCGTTAAATACAGGCTTAACGTCAAAGTCATCGTCGTCAAAAACAACACGCTGGGCCAGATCAAATGGGAGCAGATGGTTTTCGAAGGCAATCCGGAATTCGGCGTGGACCTGCAGCCTATAGATTTTGCGGGAATCGCAATAAACTGCGGCGCCGCAGGCTATACTATTGAAAAGCCCGGGGAAGCCGAAGAAATCCTGCGTCGGGCACTATTGCATGACGGCCCGGCGGTGGTCCAGGCAGTGGTCGATCCGAATGAGCCACCGTATCAGAGCGATCTTGACTACAAGTCGATTGCTGATTACGGCGTGAACGACGACGCGGCAGCCCTCATCGCCGCCGATAGTTTCATCCATTGGGCCTGCCTGCCATACTCTGATATTCCCGCCA
>Ga0105240_10006013_pt1 | contig 17942 bp, 16 predicted proteins | sample KBSC54metaG_FD_80426 | JGI IMG/M metagenome (GOLD analysis project Ga0105240, IMG submission 80426) | Corn rhizosphere microbial communities from Kellogg Biological Station, Michigan, USA - KBS C5-4 metaG | ecosystem: Host-associated > Plants > Roots > Rhizosphere > Soil | place: Michigan, USA...
CGAGCTGAAGGGCAGCGCCTACGATGACGTGACGGTGCGGGAGCTCCTCACCATGACCTCCGGCGTCAAGTGGAACGAGGATTACACCGACCCCAAGTCGGACGTGGCGCGGATGCTGTCCACACCGGCTCCTCCGGGCCAGAATCCGACTGTCGCCTATATGCGCAGGCTGCCGCGGGAGGCGCTGCCGGGGACGAAATGGGTATACAAGACCGGCGAAACGATGTTGGTCGGAGTCCTCGTCGAGAAGGCGACCGGGAAGACTCTTGCCCAATATCTCTCGCAGAAAATCTGGCGCCCCTACGGAATGCAGGAGGACGCCTTTTGGGAGGTGGACGCAGGCGGCGGCAACATCGGCGGGTGTTGCGTGTCGGCGGCGCTGCGCGATTACGGACGGGTGGGGCAGTTCCTGCTCGATGGCGGTCGGGCCGGAGGAAAGCGGGTACTCCCTTCGTGGTGGATCAAGCAGGCGACCTCAAAGCAGGCGGACATTGGCGAGCCAAACTTCGGCTATGGCTACCAATGGTGGACGGAATCGAACGGAAGCTACGATGCGATCGGCATCTTCGGACAGATGATCCACATCGATCCAATGCACCGTCTGGTGATCGTCACATTGAGCAACTGGCCGAAGCCGACCGACGACACTCTCTCCGCGAAACGCAGGGCGCTGGTGACGCGGATTACCGACGCCGCGAGCCGCTGATTAGCGGCTGGCGACCAGCGACAGCGAGGCGCCGCTTTCCTTTTCTTCGGCGTCGGTCAGCTGGGTCGGATATTCGCCCGTGAAGCAGGCGTCGCAACGCTGCGGGCTGGCTCCGACGCGCTCCTCACCCAATGCACGGTAAAGCCCCTCGATCGAGATGAAGGCAAGGCTGTCGGCGTTGATGTAGTCGCGCATCTGCTCCACGCTCATCTGGGCCGCGAGCAGCTTCGCCCGCTCCGGGGTGTCGACACCGTAGAAGCAGCTATGGCGGGTCGGCGGCGAGGCGATCCGCATGTGCACTTCGCGTGCGCCGGCATCGCGCATCATCTGAACGATCTTCAGCGATGTCGTGCCGCGGACGATGGAATCATCGATCAGAACGACTCGTTTGCCGTCTATGAGGGCGGAGTTGGCGTTGTGCTTGAGCTTGACGCCGAGATTGCGGACTTCCTGGCTCGGCTGAATGAAGGTCCGGCCGACATAGTGTGACCGGATGATGCCGAGTTCGAAGGGAATATTCGCCGCCTGAGCGAAGCCTAGGGCTGCGGGGACGCCGCTATCTGGCACCGGGACAACGAGATCGGCGTCGACTGGAGCTTCGCGCGAAAGTTCGGCGCCAATGGCCTTGCGAACCTCGTAAACCGAAATGCCGTCGACCACTGAATCGGGCCGCGAAAAATAGACATGCTCGAAAATGCAGGGACGCGGCTCGGACTTCGCAAACGGCCGGAAGGAGCGGATTCCCTTGTCATTGACCACGACGAGCTCGCCCGGCTCGACATCGCGAATGAACGTCGCACCAATCATATCCAGCGCGACGGTCTCGGAGGCGAAGATCGTCGCTTCGCCGAGCTTGCCCATCACCAACGGCCGGATTCCGAGCGGATCGCGACAGGCGATCAGGCCTTCCTCTGTCAGCACCAGAAGGGAATAGGCGCCCTCGACCTGTTTCAGCGCATCGACCAGGCGGTCAAGGGGCGCCGCGCAGCTGGAGGTGGCGACGAGGTGGATGATCACCTCGGTGTCGCTGGTCGACTGAAAGATCGAGCCGCGACGGTTGAGCGTGCGGCGGAGCTTCATCGCATTGGAGAGATTGCCGTTGTGCGCGACCGCAAAGCCACCGTCGTTCAGGTCGGCGAATAACGGCTGAACGTTGCGAAGGGCAGTCTCGCCGGTGGTCGAATAGCGATTGTGACCGATTGCGGCGCGGCCAGCGAGCTTGGAGATCACATCGTCACGGTCGAAATTGCCGGCGACATGGCCCATCGCCCGATGCGAGTGGAAATGCGAGCCGTCGAAGCTGGTGATTCCCGCGGCTTCCTGGCCCCGGTGCTGAAGCGCATGCAGCCCCAGCGCAACGAAGCCCGAGGCATTGTCGGCGCCCCATATCCCGAAAACGCCACACTCCTCGTGCAGTTTGTCGTCGTCAAACGGATTGGTGGTCAGCATCATTCCGGCTCGCCCCCACGGCGCCTCGGTAGGAGGCACCTGTCACGCATTCGTCATATAAGGATGGAAGCGCCCTTTGTCGCCCCCGGCATGAACGAAAGTTGAAGCGGCGGCGAGCAAGATTGATTCGCCAGAGCTTCGGCGAAATCGGCGTAAGCTGTTGCGGCAAATGGGTTATCACGCACCCGTCACGATGAGTCGTTATTCTGCGGGGTTGGGTCTAGTGTCCTCACCATCCCACATGCGTTGACTCCCGCGAAAGAACGATCGCGCTGCGGTCGCAGAAGGAGTCAAATCATGAGGAACATCACCAAATTGATGGCCGGAGCGGCCGGTCTTGCAGCGATTGCCGCTGCGACGCCTGCCTCTGCCCAATATTACAACGGCTACTACGGAAACAGCTACAGCAACGGCTATGTGAACGCATCCGCCGCCGCCCAGCAATGCTCGGCAGCCGTTCAGAACCGGCTCTACAACCGCACCAGTATCGGAAGCATTCTAGGCTCGCTGGTAGGCATCAACACCAACAATGCCCGGGTCCTTAGCGTCACGGCCGAGCGGCCGACCCGCTACGGCATGCGGATCGATGGTCTCGCGACGAGCGGCCGTACGGCCTACAATAACTATGGCGCTTATGGCGTCGGTGCCTACGGCGCGCTTGGGTACAATTATGCGCAGCAGGCCGATCTTTCGTTCCACTGCAACGTCGATGCCAACGGCTACGTCCGGAGCGTAAAGATCAACCGTCGATAATCCTGTAGGATCACACCGGGAAAGCGTCGGCCTTGCACCGGCGCTTTCTTTTATCCTGCCCGGCGCCGATCGATCTGCTCGACATACCACGGCGTCAGCATCGTCACCTGGTTCGTCTTTTCTTTCTTGGGAGCAAGCTGGCCGAGGTCGAATTCGTGATCGAACTGCACTCCGAAACGGCCCTTCGTCGCCCACCGAACGATGCCAGACACCGGGCCGGCGCCGACGATGTCGATCACCAGATGCGTGCCAGGAGCAACTGGCCGGTTCGATTCCACAAGGGAGCCGGTAATCGAGATGTTGCGGAGCCGTACTTCCTCGGCCCGGCCGTCAATCGCAGCGACGGCACGCCGCATCAGTCGCTGGCGCGGTTCACGAAGACATTGGAAGCCCTCGGCTTCCACTCGCGCATTATTGGCGAGGGTTCGAGCCTCCTCGGCGGATACCGGTTTGCCAAAGATATATCCCTGAACGTGGCTGCAGCCGAGTTCCCGGATAAGCGCGAGATCGTCGTGGGTTTCCACGCCTTCCGCACAGGTTTCCATTTCCAGGCTTTCAGCAAGGCTGACGATCGCTCGGATGATAGCGCTGTTTCGGCTGGATGGTGATGCTGCGCCGCGGACGAAACTCTGGTCGATCTTGATCTTATCGAACGGCGCCTTCTTGAGATAGCCTAGCGATGAGTAGCCGGTCCCGAAATCATCGAGCGCCAGCCGTAGTCCAAGCTTCTTCAACTTCGTGAACGTGTCGTCAGTCGAATCCCCGTCGGCAAGGAACACGCCCTCGGTGATCTCAAGCTCCACCTGGGCAGGATTTATCCTGGAATTTTCGACCAGCTCCGCAATCGCTTCGACTATACCCGGAGCATTGAATTGAATCGGCGACAGGTTGATCGCAACACGGATGTTGTCTGGCCACTGTGCCGCCTCGCTCAACGCAGTTTGGAGCACCCAATGGCCAATCTTACCGATTAGTCCGCACTCCTCCGCGAGAGGAATGAACTTGGAAGGCGAGATGTCCCCACGCACCGGATGCTTCCAACGGACCAGCGATTCAAAACCGGAGACTTCCTCCGAGGCGGCTCGTACGATCGGTTGGTACAGCACCTCCAGTTCGCCGCGCTCGATCGCCTGCCGGAGATCGCTCTCCAAGGCCTGACGGTCGGCAGCTTCCGAATGCATTGAGGCTTCGTAGAAGCAGTGCTTGCCGCGTCCGGCCGATTTGGCAGCATAGAGCGCGAGGTCCGCGTTGCGGATTAGGCTGTCGGCGCAGGCTCGGCCAGGGTCGCCGATGGCGATGCCGACAGACGCACCGATCAGGATCCGGTGGCCCTCGATATTGTAAGGGCAGGAGACCTGTTCGATCAGTGTCTTGGCGAGCGATTCCAGGAAACCGATGTCAACAGTCCCGGGCAGAACGGCTTTGAACTCGTCGCCTCCCAGGCGACCGACCTTGCCGTGCTCGCCCATCACGCTCTGCAGCCGGTCGGCAACTTCGCGCAGAAGCGCGTCGCCGATCGGATGGCCGAGCGTATCGTTGACGTTCTTGAACCGATCGAGATCGATCAGGAACAGGCTGCAGCCCTTCTGCCGGCGCGCGGAGTTGCGGAGCGCTTCCTCGAGCATCTGGCGCATCATCGCGCGGTTAGGCAGCCCGGTGAGCGAGTCGAAGCGGGCGAGCCTCGCGATTTCGCGTTCCGAACGGCGTTGTTCGGTCAGGTCGGTGCCGATGCCGCGGAAGCCGAGGAAGCGGCCGCGGCTGTCGAAGATGGGATTTCCCGAGAGGGACCAGTGCACGTCCTGATCACTGGCGGCACGGACCACGACGTCCGAGAAGGGGAAACGGGCGGAGAGATGGAATCCGAGCGTCTTGCGCTCCTCGATGGACTCCTCTCCCTCCGTGTCCACTGAAAGCAAATCCGTGAACTGCCGTCCCAGAAGGCCGGCCGCCTCACATTGGAAATCGTCCGCAAGCTGCTGCGAAACGTAGGACAGGGTTCCTTCGGGGTTGGTTTCCCAGAACCATCCGCGCCCGCTATTTTCGAATTCATCGACGAAGGTGAGCGCCTTGCGCGCTTCCGCATCGAGGTTCAGCCGCCGGCGCCCGGCAGCGATCATGGTTCGAGCTGCGGCTACGCTGTAGCCGGTGAGCAACAGCGTGAGCGCTGCGATGCCTAGCGGGATGAAGGGGGATGGGGAAAAGAGGACCGCCGCGATGGTCGCGGCGAAGGCGTTGACCACAGACAATGGAGGCGAACTGGTTGCCGCGACGGCTGCCATTGCAAAGCCGGCACACATCCACACAGGCACGCCGGTATTGGGGGCGAGCGCGGAATTGATCGTCAGATCGAGGCCGAATCCGCTCCATAGAAGGCCAGCTGCCGCGAGATAAATGCACATCGCGCGGGCAACCGCATGAGGAGCAAGCTCCAACTGATGGCGCCAGCGGAGTCCGAGCGCAGCTATCGCGTCCAGTACGAGCAACGCTCCAATCCCGAGGGCCGGATTCGATAATGAGAGAAGCGTCGTCAATTGCGGATAGCGAGCGAGACAAGCGGCCCCGAGCAGCAAGTGCGTGGCGCCGAGCAATAGCGCCGAGTGGTCGCTGCCGTTGATGCGCCATTCGGCCAGGGAATCGTCTTCCGAAGTCTCAGCAGTTTTGACGTCGAACCAGAGTGCCTCGTGAACAGAGGCACGCTCCGGCTGATCCGGCGGCAGGCTTACAGCTTTGGAAAAACGCGCTCGCGCCATGGATTACACGCGCCCTCCTCCCGGAAGACTCCCCACATGAAGGAGGAACTTTTACACGCCACCAGTTAACGGTGCGGGAAAGAGACGTGGTTATCGAAGGTTTAGGTTTTTGCGTGGCCTAACTTTCGACAGGGAGGAACTCGGGCACCGAAAGATAGCGCTCGCCGGTATCGTAGTTGAACCCCAGCACGCGCGAACCAACCTCCAACTCGGGCAGCTTCTTGGCGATCGCCGCAAGGGTTGCGCCGGATGAGATCCCGATCAGCATTCCTTCCTCGCGCGCTGCCCGAACCGCCATCTGCTTTGCGTCAGCGCCGCTTACCGTGATGGCGCCATCGATCGCATTGAGATCAAGATTCTTCGGAATCATCCCGGTACCGATGCCCTGAATCGGATGGGGCGAGGGTTGGCCTCCGCTGATTACCGCTGAAACATCAGGTTCGACCGCAAACACCTTCAGGTTCGGCCATGCCTTTTTCAACACATGCGAGACGCCGCTGATGTGGCCCCCCGTACCGACACCGGTAATCAGCACGTCGATCGGCTGATCGCGAAAATCGGCCAGAATTTCCTCGGCGGTGGTACGTTCGTGAACTTCGATGTTGGCCGGATTTTCGAACTGCTGCGGAACCCACGCGCCGGGGGTTTCGGAGGCGATCTGCTCAGCCTTTTCAATCGCTCCTTTGACGCCGAGTTCCTTTGGAGTCAGCACGAGCTCGGCTCCATAAGCGAGCATCAGCCGCCGCCGCTCAATGCTCATGCTGTCCGGCATGACGAGAATTGCGCGGTACCCTTTGACGGCAGCAACCATGGCCAGACCGATGCCGGTGTTGCCGGAGGTCGGCTCAACAATTGTACCGCCCGGCTTCAGCTTGCCCGACCGTTCGGCATCTTCGACCATCGCGACCGCGATACGATCCTTGATCGATCCGCCGGGGTTGGCGCGTTCCGACTTGATCCACACCTCGGCTTTGTCACCAAACAGCCGATTGATCCGGATGTGCGGGGTTCTCCCGACGGTTTCGAGAATGTTGGACGCTTTCATTATGCCCCCTCCTGTTGCGGGTTGCCGGAAAGATCCGGCGGATCAAAACTCTTCGCTTGCCGCAACTCAGGGAATTGCCTTGCCCAAATTGCGACAACCAGAACTGCGCCTATACCGCCTGCGATTACCGCTGCGACAGGCCCGATCAGGGAAGCGAGAAATCCTGATTCGGCTTCGCCCAGCTCATTAGACGCAGAAACAAACAAGGACGAGAGTGCGCCAACCCGGCCGCGCATCTCGTCCGGAGTGTGGAGCTGAATCAGCGACTGCCGGACGTAGACGGAGAACATGTCGGCGGCGCCCAGTAAAGTCAGGCAGGCAAGCGACAAGGGCATCCAGCGCGAAAATCCGAAGACGATTGTCGAGCCGCCGAAGACCGCGACCGCCACTAGCATCTTGAGGCCGACCTCCGACTTGAGCGGCCGGAAGGCGAAGAAGGCGGCGGTCAACGTCGCCCCCACGGCGGGTGCGGCCCGGAGATGCCCCAGTCCTTCCGGACCGGAATGAAGGATGTCACGGGCATAGACTGGAAGCATTGCCGTTGCTCCTCCCAGCAACACCGCAAACAGGTCGAGGCTAATCGCGCCCAATACCAGCCGGTTGTGCCGCACGTAGCGCAGGCCTTCGATCATCTGGTGCCAGGGATTGAGGCCGCGGGCGAGACGAGTAACCGCCACAGGCGGAATGATCATCAGACATCCAAGGGAGACTACAAACAGCAAAGCGGCCGCGGCGTAAGGGACGACCGGCGCTATCGCGTAGAGATAGCCTCCAATCGCAGGACCGGCGATCGCACCTGTCTGCCATGCAATCGACGAGAGCGCGATGGCGCGGGGCAGGATTTCGCGCGGAACGAGATTCGGCGCGAGCGCCTGCAGAGCTGGAGCCGAAAATGCCTGAGCGACGCCGAGCAGCGCCGCCACGACATAGAGCGCGGCGAGAGTCGTCGAATGCGACCATGCGAGCAGGGCGAGTGCCGCAGCGCAGAAGGCCTGGATAGCGACGGAAGCACGCGCAATCCAGCGGCGATCCACCCGGTCCGCGACCCAGCCGGTCACCAGAGTCAGAAAGAAGAGCGGGATGAACTGGACGAGCCCAATGAAGCCAAGGCGCAGCGATGCGGCTTCCACGCCCATCGTCTGACGGGCGATCCCGTAAACCTGCCATCCCATCACGATGACCAAAGCCATCATGGCGATGGTCGTGCTCAGCCGCGCGACCCAATAGGCGCGGAACGCGGGGATTCGGAACGGTTCGGGAAGCCAGCTCACGAACGCGCCCTAGTCGGCGCAATTCCTGCCCGCAATGTCGTCAGAGCACTCAGGCGGAGACTTCAGGCTTCTCCTCTTCCTTCCGATTGCCGAGCAATCCCAGTTTCCTGGTAAACCATGGGATGGTCAGCCCCTGAACGAACACGGAGAAAGAGACGACCAGAAAGGCGGTGACAATGATTGCCACCTTTTCCGGAACGTTATTGGGGATGGCCAGCGCCAGCGCGAGTGCGAGCGCGCCCCGCAAGCCACCCCAGAACAACACATGCTGGTATTTGAGCGGCAGCTTCAGCTCCGAGGCACCGAAGGCGCCGACGATTGGATAAACGGTGATCAAGCGGCCAATGAGAACGAGAAGTATTGCGATCCCCGCTTCCGCCCATCCGAGCACGTTCAGCGGAATTCGCGTCTCATGAATCCCGATAAGAAGGAACACGAAGCTGTTGGCCAGGAAGGCGAAATAGTCCCAAGCGGCGAGAATATGCGGACGGCTTGTGTCGGAAATTGCACCGATCCAGCCGACGTTGCCGATCATCAGGCCTGCCGCCAGCGACGCGAGGATTCCGGATCCGCCATAATGCTCCGCCAGCAGGAAGGAGCCCCAGGCCGCGATCGTCGTCAGCGTAATCTCGACCAGCCGGTCTTCCGTGCGGCCGGCGACTAGCAGCATGGCTCCGGCGACAGCGCCCCCGATCAGGATTCCACCGAAAACGCTCCAAAGGAATTGCGGAATCACCTGAACTGCCGTCGGGGCAGCCCCCGAGGCGATCGCCGCCAACACGGCGAAGCCAACCGCCGCAACGCCATCGTTCAGCAGGCTTTCGGATTCCACGACCATGTTCAGCCGCTTCGGGCCTTTGAGTTCCTTGAAAGTTGCAATGACCGCGACGGGATCGGTTGCCGAGATCAGGACTGCGAACAACCCTGCGCCGAGCCAGCTCCAGCCCAGCAAGCCATGCATGCCAACGGCGACAAAAGCGCTCGCCCCGATCACGCCCACAAAGGCTAGCGTCAGGGTCAGCGGAAGCTCGTGCCGGAAGCGCTTCCAGTCCAACTGGAGCGCGGCCTCGAACACCAGCGGCGGGAGCAGCACGTCGAAAATGATCTCGCGCGTGAGCGGCAGCTGTGGCCGGTTGGGCATGAAGGAAACGAGGATGCCGGCGGCAACGAGGCCGGTGCTGTACGGCAATCCCACGCGCCGGGTGAGCATCGCCATAATCGCCGCCACGATCAGCAGAAGGCCGATCGAGCTCAGCGGGAAAACGGGTATTGTCACCCGCTTCAACCACCCAGGAAATCGAGAATGTCGCCGGTCAATCGTCCGGTATGGCTGGCGAAGAGGCCGTGTGCGCCATCTTCATATTCGACCAGTTTCGCGCCCGGGATTGCCTTTGCTGCCACTCGAGAGGTGAGATCGATCGGGACGGTTCGGTCCGCCACACCGTGAATGATCAGCGTCGGCATGGTGAAGGCGGGTAGATCGGGCCGGAAATCGGTTTCGGAAAAGGCACGGACGCAGGCGACGACCGGTTTCAGGCCGCCAAGCATCGCCTGCCGCCAGGCGTTGTCGATCGCCCCCTCGCTGACCGGCGCGGCCCAGCCGACCCCGAAATAGTCGCAAAGAAAGCGGCGGAAGAATTCGGCTTTGTCGGCGGAAATCGCCGCGACCATGCTGTCAAACACGTCCTTCGGAGCGCCGTTCGGATTGTCTGCGATCTGGAGCAGGAACGGGACCACCGATCCGATCAGGATCGCATGGCTCACCCGTCCCGGATTTCGGCTGATGAAGCGGGCCACATCGCCCCCGCCCATCGAGAAGCCGGCAATCGCGACCGGCTGTGAGACGCCTGCCGCGTGGAGCACCAAACCGATGTCATCCGCGAAAGTATCGTAATCGTAGCCGCCCCACGGCTGGTCCGACCGGCCGAAGCCACGCCGGTCGGGACAGATTGCGCGATAGCCGTTTTCCGCGAGAGCCAGCGCCGTTTCGTCAAAGGAGTCGGCGTTCACCGGCCAGCCGTGCATCAGCACCACCGGCTTTCCGACTCCCCAATCCTTGTAGAAGAGCTTCGTCCCGTCCTTTGCCGTCGCGTAGGGCATGCGCGTATCTCCTCGGGGAAAGGCGAAAGCGCGAATCCAGATCAGGGTCAATGTTTGGCTGGCGCGGCCCCGAGGAAGGTGGCAACTTCCACTTCCAAGGAATTGGGGAGAGTGAGATGAAAGCGATCTGGCTTCGCTTTGGAGTATGCGCGTTTGCGTTGGCGGGGCTCGCAGCCTGTTCGGGTAATCAGGGAAACACGACGTCGAGCGGAGAGACGAATGCGGCTGCGATGTACGCGCCCGGCGGCGCTTCGCAACCCAATCCCGATTGGCAGCCGTTCGTCGACAGCTTCATCGACGGCTGGTTCAAGCTCAATCCCTCCTTCGCCGTTTACGAGGGCAAGCACGAGTTTGACGGCCAGCTTCCCGATTGGAGCGAAGCCGGGCTGAAGCGGCAGGCGGACTTCCTCAACGCCGCGATCCAGAAGGCGCAGGGCTTTTCCGACGCCAGCCTGACCGGCGAGCAGAAATTCCAGCGCGACTATTTGATCAAGGTCGCGCAGGGGCAGCTGTTCTGGCTGACCGATGCCGACCAGCCGCACACCAACCCGGCTTATTATGTCGGTGGCGGTCTCGATCCGAACGTCTATCTCGCAAGGCCCTATGCCGACCTGCCGACGCGGATGAAGGCGGTGATCCGGTTCTTCAACAATGTCCCGGCGGCCGCCGCGAATATCCGCGCCAACCTGAAGACTCCGATGCCGGCGAGCTTCGTCAAATATGGCATCTCGGCTTTCAACGGCTTTGCCGATTTCTATGGCCATGACGCGGCGCAAGCCTTCGCCGGCGTCAAGGACCAGGCGCTCCAGCAGCAATTTGCCGAATCGGCAGCCAAGGCGTCGAAGGCGATGCGCGACATCGCGACCTGGCGGCGCTCAAGGACGCCTGCGCCAAATTCGATCCGGGCGCGTCGATTCCGGACTGCGTGAAGAAGATGGATGCCGACAAGCCGGAAGGAGGTCCTTGCGGCGGCGCGGCAGCAAATCCCGATGCTTCGCCAGTTCGTCACGAGCTACGACATCGTGACCATTCCGGGAACCGAACAGGCGCTGGTCGAGGAAAGTCCGCCATACAACCGGCAGAACAGCGCCTATATCGATCCGCCGGGACCGTTCGATAAGGGCATACCTTCCGTCTATTACATCTCCCCGCCGGATCCGTCCTGGCCGAAGGCGGAGCAGGAGGCCTTCATCCCGGGCAAGGACGATCTTCTGTTCACGACCGTGCACGAGGTCATGCCCGGGCACTTCGTGCAGTTCCTGCACGCCAACCGCTCGCCGTGGATCTTCGGCCAGCTGTTCGTCGGCTATGCCTATGCGGAAGGGTGGGCGCATTATGGCGAGCAGATGATGTGGGACGCAGGACTGGGCAACGGTGACCCGGAAGTCCACATCGGCCAGCTATCCAACGCCCTGTTGCGCGATTGCCGTTTTCTTTCGGCGATCGGGATGCACGCTCACGGAATGACCGAAGCGCAATCGAAGCAGATGTTCATCGACCAATGTTATCAGGACGAAGGCAATGCCCATCAACAGGCGGCGCGCGGGACCTACGATCCGGCCTATCTGAACTACACGCTCGGCAAGCTGATGATCATGAAGCTTCGCGACGACTGGACCGCGTCTCGCGGCGGGCGAAAGGCGTGGAAGGCGTTTCACGATCAGTTCCTGAACTATGGCGGCCCGCCGATCCCGCTAGTTCGCCAGCAGATGATGAATGAGCCGACAGCGCGGGCGGTTTTCTGATCGGAAAAGCCCTTCACGTTCGTGCTTTGTTCCGGTAGGATCGGAAGATGGCGAAGGCGAAGACCCGATACACCTGCCAGGCCTGCGGCTCGGTCAGCATGCGCTGGCAGGGGCAGTGTCCCGATTGCGCGGAGTGGAACACGCTTGTGCAAGAAGCGGCGGAAGTGACCAGCATCTTCGCGGCCAAGCACAATTTGCAGGGCGGCGGACGGACCATCGAGCTGGTCGGGCTCGATCATCCGGCGGCGCTCCCTGAGCGGATCGTCAGCGGAGTCGCCGAGTTTGACCGTGCGATCGGCGGGGGGATTGTCCCCGGATCGGCGATGCTGGTCGGCGGCGATCCCGGCATCGGCAAGTCGACGCTTCTGCTGCAGATCGGGGCGAAGCTGGCGGCGGGCGGTCGGAATGTCGTCTATGTCTCGGGCGAGGAATCCGCCGAGCAGGTGCGGCTGCGCGCGCTTCGGCTCGGCCTTGGCGGAGCGCCGGTCCGGCTAGCAGCGGCGACTTCGGTTCGCGACGTTCTAACCACGCTGGGGGAAGGCGCTACGCCCGACCTGCTGATCATCGATTCGATCCAGACGATGCATTCGGACCTGATCGAGGGCGCGCCGGGCACGGTCAGCCAGGTCCGCGCGTCGGCGCAGGAGTTGGTGCGCTTCGCCAAGGAGCGGGGCACTGCGGTTGTCCTCGTAGGCCATGTCACCAAGGACGGGACGATCGCCGGCCCGCGAGTCCTCGAGCACATGGTTGACACGGTGCTGAGCTTCGAAGGCGAGCGGAGCCATCAATACCGAATCCTGCGCGCGCTCAAGAACCGCTTCGGCGGCACCGACGAAATCGGCGTGTTCGCGATGGAAGGGCAAGGGCTGAGCGAGGTGCCGAACCCGTCGGCGTTGTTCCTGACGAGGCGCGGCGAGCCGGTCAGCGGCACCAGCGTGTTCCCGGCGCTTGAGGGCTCGCGGCCGGTGCTGGTGGAGATCCAGGCGCTGACGGTTCGGCTGGCGAGTGGGGCGACTCCAAGGCGAGCCGCAGTCGGCTGGGACAGCGGCCGGCTGGCGATGATCCTCGCCGTTCTGGAGGCGCGCTGCGGCCTCAGCTTCGGGACGACCGAGGTCTATCTGAACGTCGCTGGCGGCTATCGGCTCAGCGATCCGGCGGCGGATCTGGCGGTCGCGGCGGCTTTGGTTTCCGCACTATCAGAAAAGCCAATCCCGAGCGAAGCCGTGGTGCTTGGCGAAATCGCCTTGTCGGGCGAAATCCGGCCCGTCGCCCACGCACCGCTCCGGCTCAAGGAAGCCGCCAAGCTTGGATTCGAGCAGGCGTGGGTTCCGAAGGAGGTGAAGGCGGAGAGCGGCATTTCACTCGCCCAGTTCGGCAATCTGCGCGCTCTCGTCGATCAGGTGCTGGGGCGGTGAAACAACGCCCGGTCTCCCCTATGAAGGCGGCGGTGCTGGCGGTCGGCGTTCTGCTGGCGCTGCTGAGTTTTTGGCTGTGGTGCGCTTGGCCGACATCCGTTCCGGCGCCGCTGTATATTCCTACGCTGTTCCTGACCGCTCAAGTGCCGGCGCTCTGGTGGAGAATGAAGGGCGCGACTGGAATTTTGACGGGGCTCTTGGCGATTATTGTACCGCTTTCGGTTTTTGAAGCGTTCCTTGCCGCGAGCGCACTGGCAAACCGCGGTCTTGGAGGTGATCTCCAGGGAATAGAAGTCGCCTTGATGCTCCCGACTATTGCTCTTACCGCCGTGGCCGGCGGTCTCGTCGCCTTCGTGGTTTGCAAGCTGATGCCGCGTCGGCCCTAAGGCAAAGAAGTCTCCGCCAAGGCGACTGCTGACGCGTGGAGAGCTAATCGATAACTCTTCATTCATGCCGCTTGCCACTTCGCCGCTCTTGTGGAATGGTAGCGCTAACAGAACCTGGGGAGGTTGCCCGTGAAAAAAGTCGCTCTCGCCGCCACCGTCGCACTCATGAGCATCGCCGCCGCGCCATCGTCGCAAGGCCCGCTCGCTCAGAACGGCCGCCACTTCCTGTCGCAGCCGCTAGTGACCTCGATGTATTTCGCCGACCCATCGGCGCACGTCTTCAACGGCAAGATCTACATCTACCCGTCGCACGACGTCCCGACGAGCATTCCTGACGACGATCTCGGCAACGAATATGCGATGCACGATTATCGCGTGCTTCGGATGGACCGGATCCCGGGGCCGGTGACGATCGGGCCGGTCGCGCTCGACCTCAAGGACATCCCGTGGGCGTCGAAGCAGCTTTGGGCGCCGGATGCCGCCTACGCCAACGGCCAATATTATCTCTATTTCCCGGCTCGCGATAAGACGAAGGACAAGAACGGGCTCGGCGCCTTCCGCATCGGAGTCGCCACGTCCAGCAACCCGATGGGCCCGTTCAAGGCCGATCCGGAGCCGATCCCCGGCAGCTTCAGCATCGATCCGGCCGTGTTCAAGGACACCGACGGCCAGTACTATATGTATTTCGGCGGCATCTGGGGCGGTCAGCTCGAGCGCTGGCACAACGGCGTTTACGATCCTAACGGCTCCGACACCGATCTTCACCAGGACAATCAGCCGGCGCTGATGCCGCAGGTCGTGAAGATGGCGCCGGACATGCACCATTTCGCCGAGAAGCCGCGCGACGCAATGATCGTGGATGAGAACGGGAAGCCGCTGCTCGGCGGCGATCACGATCGCCGCTTCTTCGAGGCGTCGTGGATGTTCAAGCGCGGCGATACCTATTATTTCACCTACTCGACCGGGGACACGCATTTCCTCGCCTACGCGACCGGCACCAACCCCTACGGGCCGTTCACCTATCGCGGCCATTATCTGCTTCCGGTCCAAGGGTGGACGACCCACGATTCCATCATCGAATGGGGCGGCAAATGGTGGCTGTTCTACGCGGACAACCAGCTGTCCGGTAAGAACCACCTTCGCGACGTGAAGGTGACGGAGCTGCACTTCAATCCGGACGGCACGATCCAGCCGGTCGATCCGTTCGTGGGGCCGGTGGAGTCGCCAGCGGCCGCTCCGGCAAAGAAGGGCGAGCGCGGCTAAATTCTCCGGCCATAGAGGGCCTCGCAATCGGGAGCCGTGTCGGCTAGCCGAGGCGCATGACCGCGCTCGATATCTTCGTGATCCTGCTGCTGCTCGGCGGCGGCGCGGTCGGATTCGTTCGCGGCTTCATCTATGAAGTGCTGTCGCTGATGGCCTGGGTCGCGGCCATCGCGATGATCAAGCTGTTCCACACACAGCTTTCGATCGGGTTGAGGCCGCACGTGGGCACGCCGGAGGGCGCGGCGGTGCTCGCCTTTGCGCTGCTGTTCATCCCGACCTTCATCCTGGTGAAGCTTGTTGCTCGGTCGATCAGCTGGAAGACCCGGCGCTCGATCCTCGGACCCATCGACCGGATCCTCGGCGGCGGGTTCGGGCTGCTGAAGGGGCTCCTTGCCGCGACCCTGTTCTTCCTGTTCGCCAATCTCGCCACCGACCTCGTCTACGGTCCGGAGGCCGAGCGGCCGGCGTGGATGACGACGTCGCGCACTTATCCGCTGCTCAACGCCAGCGGGCGCGCCATCGTCGATTGGGTTCAGACGCGGCGGCACATTCGCGAGGACAGGAACGCGCAATGATCCGCCTCTACGACACGATGAGCCGCGAGAAGCGCGAGTTCGAGCCGCTGAATCCTGAGCGGATCACGATGTATGTGTGCGGGCCGACGGTCTACAATCGTGCGCACATCGGCAACGCGCGTCCGGCGGTGGTGTTCGATACGCTGGCCCGGCTCATCCGCCATGAATTTGGCGCCGACAGTCTCGTTTATGCTCGCAACGTCACCGACGTTGATGACAAGATCATTGCCGCCGCCGAGGCGAAAGGCGTCGAGCCCACGGTGATCACGGATCGTTATGAGCGCGCGTATCTCGAGGACATGGGCGCGCTTGGGGTCCAGCCGCCGACGATCGCTCCGCACGCGACCCGCGAAATCGAACCGATGATCGCGATGATCGAGCGGCTGATCGGCCTCGGTCACGCGTACGAGGCGGAAGGGCATGTTTTGTTCAGCGTGCCTTCCGACCCGACTTATGGTGCGCTCAGCCGCCGCGATCGAGAAGCGATGCTGGCCGGCGCTCGCGTGGAGGTCGCGCCCTACAAGCGCGATCCCGCCGATTTCGTGCTGTGGAAGCCGAGCGGCGAGAGCGTGATCGGCTGGGATTCGCCCTGGGGGCGCGGCCGCCCCGGCTGGCATATCGAATGCTCGGCAATGATCCGCGCACACCTCGGCGAGACGATCGATGTCCACGGCGGCGGGCTCGACCTCATTTTCCCGCACCATGAGAATGAAATCGCGCAAAGCCGCTGCGCGCATGCTGGAGCCCCGCTGGCCCGCTTCTGGGTCCACAACGGCTTCCTCGACATGGGCGCGGAGAAGATGTCGAAGAGCCTCGGCAATGTCGTCACCGTGAACGATCTCTTGGCGCAGGGCCATCGGGGCGAGACACTGCGGTTCGCGCTGCTTTCAGCCCACTACCGCTCGCCTCTGCCGTGGACTGGGGCGCTGATCGAGCAGTCGAAGGCGGTTCTCGACAGACTTTATCGTTCGGGTGCTGAGGCTGAAGCTAGCGAGGTGGACCAGGAGTTTGCCGATGCGCTGGCAGACGATCTGAATACGCCATTGGCCGTGGCGCGGCTCAACGCGATCGATGATCCGGCGGTTCTGAAGGCGAGCGCAAATTTGCTGGGGCTGCTGTCCCAATCGACCGATGAGTGGTTTCGTGGTGGGGCCGATGATGCAGCCATCGACGCGTGCATCGTTGCCCGCGCCGAGGCGAAGAAGAACCGCGATTTTGCGACCGCCGACCGAATCCGGGATGAGCTGAAGGCCCAAGGAATCGTGTTGGAGGATGGCTCCTCCGGCACAACATGGCGTCGGGAATGATCCTTCGAGACGGGTCTTCGATACGCAGCAGGGCTGCTACTCAGTCCCTCCTCAAGATGAACGGGTTTCTTTTGCCGTTCGTGCTGAGGAGCCATTGAGCGCAGACGAAATGGCGTCTCGAAGCACACTCTACACGCTCGAAATCCTTCGTCTCGCCGGTTCGTTGCCGGAGCCCGGGACGCTCGAACAGGTGGATGGGTCAGCCGAGCTTCGATCGCCGACGTGCGGAAGCACGGTTCGTACTGAGGTGCAGCTTAAGGACGGCCGGATCGAAGCGCTGTCGCAGCAGGTGCAGGCCTGCGCGTTCGGGCAGGCCTCGGCGGCGCTGGTTGCTCAGCAGGCAAGCGGGCATACTCGCGACAAAATCGCAGCGGCTTTGGATCAGCTCGCAGAGTGGCTCTCGGGTAAATGCGAGCAACTGCCCGAGTGGCCGGGCATAGAGGCCTTGGCTCCAGCGCGCTCAAGGCGCTCCCGCCACGGCGCTATCCTGCTCCCGTTCCGCGCATTGCTCGCCGCGATGAGCTGATGCCGGTGCTCGCCTGTTCCCTGGACAGGCTCCGCTCCGGCATGGTGGGCGGTGACGGGCTCGAACCGCCGACCCTCTCGGTGTAAACGAGATGCTCTACCAACTGAGCTAACCGCCCGACGCGCCCGCCACTGCGCGCGAAAGGTTCAACAGGTCAAGCGTTCCGACCGGAGCCGAAACGAGCCAGCCGCGTTACAGCTGCGAATCTCGGAGGATCAATCGATGCGAAAAGCTCTCGCCCTTCTGCCGCTGCTCGTCCTCGGCGCCTGCAACGTGAGCACCAACGGCGCGAACAATTCGGTGACGGTGCAATATAATTCGGCTGCGGCCCAGGATGCGGTGAACACCGTCAGCGCCACTGCGGTCAACGTCGCCAACGATATTGGAAGCGATGTGAAGAACACCGGCGACAAGCTGCAAAACAGCTCGGTGAAAATCGAGACCACCAACAACAGCGGCGATAATAAGACGACGAACAAAGCTGGCTGATTGGTTTCGGCGCAAAGCGCTGCTAACGGGCCCCTCGCGGGCGGGAAAACGAGTCCGCATCACCGGTCCGGGGAGTAGCGCAGTCTGGTAGCGCATCTGCTTTGGGAGCAGAGGGTCGCAGGTTCGAATCCTGTCTCCCCGACCAGTGCTTGAGCTGCCGAG
>Ga0105240_10006016_pt1 | contig 17938 bp, 18 predicted proteins | sample KBSC54metaG_FD_80426 | JGI IMG/M metagenome (GOLD analysis project Ga0105240, IMG submission 80426) | Corn rhizosphere microbial communities from Kellogg Biological Station, Michigan, USA - KBS C5-4 metaG | ecosystem: Host-associated > Plants > Roots > Rhizosphere > Soil | place: Michigan, USA...
GCCGGGATGTCGCGAGCCGCTTCCCCGATCATGTCCCGCATCTCGGCGAGGAGTTGCTGCGCGTCGAGCACTGGACCGTGCACCACCCGCTGGACCGCACCCGCAAGGTCGTCGACGACGCGAACATCTCGGTGCGCGCCGGCGAGATCGTGGGCATCGCCGGACTGATGGGAGCGGGCCGCACCGAGCTCGCCATGAGCATCTTCGGCCACAGCTACGGCGTCGGGATCACCGGCCAGGTCTACAAGCGCGGCGTCCCGATCTCGGTCAACACCGTGTCCAAGGCCATCGACGCCGGCATCGCGTACTCGACCGAGGATCGCAAGCGCTACGGGCTCAACCTCATCGACAACATCCAGCGCAACATCTCGATCGCGGCCCTCGACAAGCTGGTCAACTGGTTCAAGCTGGTCGACGCGCACCGCGAGACCACCGTCGCCAACGAGTACCGCGGCTCGATGAACATCAAGACGCCGACCGTGACCGCCATCACCGGCAAGCTCTCGGGCGGCAACCAGCAGAAGGTCGTGCTCTCGAAGTGGATGTACGCCGACCCCGACGTGCTGATCCTCGACGAGCCGACCCGCGGCATCGATGTCGGCGCGAAGTACGAGATCTACACGATCATCGACCGCCTCGCCGACCAGGGGAAGGGCATCATCGTCATCTCCTCCGAGCTGCCCGAGCTGCTCGGCATCTGCGACCGCATCTACACGCTGAGTGAGGGCCGGATCACCGCGGACGTGCCGCGCGAGAAGGCCACCGCCGAATACCTCATGCAATTCATGACCCAGGAACGCGAGAAGACCCACGCATGAAACCGCTCACCAACGCCGTCCAGTACCTCGGCAGCCAGCTCCGCCAGATCGGGCTCTTCATCGCCCTGATCGTGATCGTGGTGTTCTTCCAGATCACGACCAACGGGATCACCCTGGCCCCGATCAACGTGTCGAACCTGGTCGTGCAGAACAGCTACATCCTGATCCTCGCGGTCGGCATGGTCATGGTCATCATCGCCGGCCACATCGACCTCTCGGTCGGCAGCGTCGTCGCCTTCATCGGCGCGATGGCCGGCGTGATGATCTCGCAGTGGCACCTGCCCTGGCCGCTCGCCGTGCTGTTCTGCCTGATCATCGGGGCCCTGGTGGGCGCCTGGCAGGGCTTCTGGATCGCGTACTTCGGCATCCCGGCCTTCATCGTCACCCTGGCGGGCATGCTGGTGTTCCGCGGAGCCGCGCAGATCGCGCTCGGAAACCAGCAGATCTCGTTCTTCCCGATCGAGTTCCGGGCCATCGGCTCCGGCTTCCTGCCGGCGTTCGGCACCACCGGCTATGAGCCGCTCACCCTGATCATCGGCGTCGTCGCGAGCCTCGCCATCGTCGCGAGCGCCGTGCGTCAGCGCATGGTGCGTCGCAAGTACAACCTCGAGGACGAGCCGCTGTGGTGGTTCGCCGTGAAGCTGGCGTTCCTCATCGCGCTCGTGCTGACCGTCGCCTTCCTGCTGGCCAGTTACAACGGCACGCCGATCGTGCTGGTGATTCTCGGCGTGCTGGTCGTGGGCTACACGATCGTCATGCAGCGCTCGGTCTTCGGCCGCCACATCTACGCGATCGGCGGCAACCTCAACGCCGCTGCCCTGTCGGGCATCAAGACCAAGCGGGTGACCTTCCTGCTGTTCGTGAACATGGGGGTCATTGCGGCGATCGCGGGCATCGTCTTCACCGCCGGGCTCAACCTGGCCAGCCCGAGCGCGGGAACCGGCTTCGAACTGGATGCCATCTCGGCCGTCTTCATCGGTGGCGCGGCGGTCACCGGCGGCATCGGCACGATCCCGGGCGCCATCATCGGTGGTCTGATCATCGGTGTGCTCAACAACGGCATGTCGATCCTCGGCGTGGACAGCGACTACCAGCTGCTCATCAAGGGACTCGTTCTGCTCGGCGCGGTCGCGTTCGACGTCTACAACAAGCGGCGGTCGGTGGGCCGCTGAGTCGGAGCTGACCAGTCGGCTCCGGGCACCCCACGGATGCGGGAGGCGTGACAAGATCGGCCCATGGTCGAAGTGGGTTACGTCTCCTATACCGTCAGTGCCGAGCGCTTGGCGCGCACCGGAGCGGACTTCGACGCCGAGGCGATCGACGACGCGATCCTCGCGCAGCTGAATGCGGCGGTGGCGCCGTTCGTGGTGGTGCACCGCGACGGCAAGGTGTTCGCCGACGAGGACGCGGCCGACGACGCGCGTGAGATCGACTGGAACGAGCTGCTCGAGCAGATCGACATCGCCCAGCTGATCGCCGACCACCCGCCGCGCCGGTAGGAACGGCGAAAGGCCCGGACCTCGTGGGTCCGGGCCTTTCGCCGTGGGTGAGAGCTAGGCGTCGACCGTCTCAGACGCCTGCTCGCGGTGCGGCAGCTTCCAGCCGGGGCGCACGAAGTGGCAGGTGTAGCCGTTCGGGTACTTGCGCAGGTAGTCCTGGTGCTCCTCCTCGGCCTGCCAGAACGGGCCGGCCGCGGTGACCTCGGTCGTGACCTTGCCCGGCCACAGGCCGGAGGCATCCACGTCCTTGATCGTGTCGAGCGCCACCTTCTTCTGCTCGTCGCTCGTGTAGAAGATCGCCGAGCGGTAGCTGGTGCCCACGTCGTTGCCCTGACGGTTCAGCGTCGACGGGTCGTGGATCTGGAAGAAGAACTCGAGGATGTCGCGGTACGAGATCAGCTTCGGGTCGAAGACGATCTCCACCGCCTCGGCGTGCCCGGGGTGGTTGTAGTACGTGGCGTGCGCGTTCGTGCCGCCGGAGTATCCGACCCGCGACGAGATCACGCCCGGCCGCGCGCGCAGCAGCTCCTGCGCTCCCCAGAAGCAGCCGCCCGCGAGAACGGCGGTCTCGTAGCCGGGGGTCTGGGTGATGGTTCCGTCATCCGTGGTCATGATTACGCCTCCTGGGCAGTGGTCGAAGTGGTGAAGAGGTGCGCGAACTCGCCGTAGCCGGCGCTCTCGAGCTCGGAGACCGGGACGAACCGCAACGCGGCCGAGTTGATGCAGTAGCGCAGCCCGCCCTGGTCGCGGGGGCCGTCGTCGAAGAGGTGGCCGAGGTGGCTGTCGCCGTTCTTCGAGCGGACCTCGATACGGGTCATGCCCCAGCTGCGGTCCTTCTTCTCGACGATGTTGTCAGGGTCGAGGGGCACGGTGAAGCTCGGCCACCCGGAGCCGCTCTCGAACTTGTTGATCGACGCGAACAGCGGCTCGCCCGACACGATGTCGACGTAGATGCCCTGCTCGTGGTTGTCCCAGTACTGGTTGCGGAAGGCCGGCTCGGTCGCCGCCTCCTGCGTCACGCGGTACTGCTCCGGGGTCAGCTTCTGAACTGCCTCGGTGGTCTTCTGATAGGTGTTCGCCACGGGGTTTCCTCCCTGGTCTGTGCACCGCTGGATGCGGCATCACCCTGTACAACACGTGAGGCGGCGATTAAGTTCCGGCTTTCGAGGCGCGTTCGATCATCGCCTGGATCCGCCGCTGCGTATCCGGGTGCGTCGCGTACCCGGTGATCGACACCGCCTCGGCATCGAGGTGGGCCCGATAGGCCGCGAGGGCGGAGGCGCCCAGCAGCTTCTTGGTCGGACCGAGCACCTGCGTCGGCCCGCCGGCGAGCGCGGCCGCGAGCACGTCGACCCGCGCGTCGAGGGCGTCCGGCTCGACGACCTCCGCGACGAGACCCCAGGCCAGGGCGTCGGCCGCGCTGGCGGGCTTGCCGGTGAGCACCATCGCCGAGGCGCGCTTCGCCCCGATGGCGAGAGGGAGGAGGTACGAGACCCCGGCGTCCGGCGTGAGTCCGATGGCGAGGTACGCGCCGTGGAAGCTCGCGCGCGTCGAGGCCAGGACGATGTCGGCGTTGAGCACGAGTCCGAGGCCGGCGCCGGCCGCCGCGCCGCCGACGGCCGCGATGACAACCAGGCGCGACGAGGCCAGCGCGAACATCCCGTCTTGCAGCGCGGTCACCATCCGTTGCTGCAGCTTGGCGTCGTTCGCGGTGCGCGCGAGATCGCCGAGGTCTCCTCCTCCGCAGAAGACCCGGCCGGCGCCGCGCAGCACCGCGACGTGGCAGTCGGGGTCGGCCTCGGCGTCCCGGATCGCCCGCAGCAGCGCCTCCATCACCTCGAGGCTCATCGCGTTGGCGTAGGCCGGGCGGTTGAGGGTGATCGAGGCGACACCGCCGTCGATCGAGAGCAGGACGACGTCGTCGGTCATGCGTCGAGCGTACGTCGTGTCACGACTCCGGCCGGTGCGCCAGCGTGGCCTCGGCGATCTCGATGCCGCGGGCCTGGATGGATTCCGCGTTCAACTGGTCGAGCAGCGCCGACTCCAGCTTGAACTGCTGCGCGCCATCGAAGCGGTAGTGCAGATCGCAGCGGGGATGGATCCAGACCGAGCTGCGACCGTCGCCGATCGAGAGCGAGTCGGTCCACGAGAGGAGGAAGCCTTCCCCGCGTCGCAGCTTGGCGGTCGTCACGGCACGCAGGTGCGCCAGGATGCGGTCCTCGATCATGATCGGCGTGCGGTCGCCGCCGTAGAACAGAGTTCCCATCGCGGCTCCCTCTGATCGACTCAGCTCAGCGTGCGTGCGGACTGTGGGCCAGGGTGGCGTCCGCCAACTCGATGCCGCGCGCCTGGATGGATTCGATGTTCATCTCTTCGAGCAGCGTCGGGTCGAGTTTGGGCGGCGTGCCGCCGTCGAACTTGTAGTGCAGGTCGCAGCCCGGATGCACCCAGACCGAGCTGCGGCCGTGGCCGACCTCGGCCGAGTCGGTCCACGAGAGCAGGAATCCTTCACCACGTCGCATCTTGGCGGTGATGACGGCCTTGACGTGCGCGAGGATGCGGTCGTCGATCCGAATCGGGAGTCGACCCGCTCCATAGAAGAGGGTACCCATGGTGTTATGTCCGATCGGTGGGAGCGCAGAAACATGCGGTCCGGCTGGTTAAATCTACCGCAGATCGCTGCAGCGACCACCCCCTTGACTTCCTCGCGGAGGCCGTCGGAGCGTGGTGGGTATGAAGAGGATTCTGTACGCAGGCGGCTCGTTCCTGACCGGCGACGCGATCGCCCACACCGTGCTCGAATACGCGGCGGAGCTGGCGAACGCCGGCAAAGCCGCCAAGATCGACGTGCCCGCGCTCGACCTCGAGCAGCGACCCGAGCAGGTGTCGCTCGTCGTCGGTCCGTCCAGTCAGATGCTCGCCGAGCCGGTCTCGCTCGGTCAGGAGCTCGACGACGACGACTTCACTGAGAACCTGCGCAGGCTGACGCGCGTGCTGCAGTCCAAGTCGGGCACCGGTGAGAGTGGCGACGCTCGAGCCTTCCAGGTCTAGCGCCTCAGGCACTGAGCCAGCGCTGCCAGGCCTCGGGCAGACGCAATGGGGTCTGCTCCGACCCCTCGCCGGGCGCGCGTTGCGCGTAGATCGTGACCAGGGGCCAGCGTTGCCCGTTCTCGTCGTGGTAGTCCAGCCGTGAGAGCAGCTCGGAGCCGGCGGCGAGATGGCGGGTGAGGCGCTTCAGATAGCGACCGAGGTACTCCTCGTCGGCGGGGAAGACGGTGCCATCGGCGGACTCGGTGGCGATCGTGTCGCCGCGCGATCCGGCGAAGCGTGCGGCTCCGCTCGCCTCGAACATGCTGTCGCGGATCTCGAGGAGCCGTCCGGTGCTCGCCGCCCAGTTATTGATGTCCTTGGCCGAGATGGTGCTCCATGGCGGAGGGGTCAACTTCGAGTCCTGCAGGGAAGGCACGGCGTCGGCGACGGTGGCGTCGATCTTCAGGTTCTGCGCGATCTCGACGGCGAGGTGCTCGAGACGAGAGGCCTGCACGGTGACCTCACCGAGCTGCTTGAGCAGAACCTCGTTGGCGCGACCTGAGCCGACAGCGGGGGAGAGGGAATCGATGCTCATGACTCGATCCTCCCAAACATTGAGGAGATGCCTGGAGGGGCTTCCCTCGCAGGCGATCGGGCTCTATGCTCCGCTCTTTCCTCCGGTTGCCTCGGGGCAGAAAACGGAAACGGCCGGTGGGGCTGAGCCCACCGGCCGCGTTCTTGTCCGCGGGATCAGACGGTCGTTCGACGTCCCGAGATGACTCGGACGAGCCACACGATGACGGCGATGATGGCCAGCACCAGCCCCACCCACAGGAGGAAGTTGAGCGACTGGACGAATCCGCCCGTCAACAGCAGCACGACCGCGACCACTCCGATGATGATCAGAAGGATGTTCATGATGTCCTCTTTCTCCCTCCGCGTCTTCGCCGCCGATCGTGTCGACGGCCTCTGACGCGGTGTCGACATCCATGCCACACCCGTTCGGCATGCGCGACCGGATCTGTCAGGCAACATCCAGCAGTAGGCTCGGGCGAGCGGAGGTGCGTGATGCCGAACAGCAACAAGGGCGACGAGGGAGCCGCCATCGATCCTCGGTACGACCGGGCGTTTCAGCGCGGTTTCGAGGGCGAGGTGACCACCGGACCACGCGGCCAGTCGACCCTGCGCCGCACCGCCGCCGTGAACCCGGCCCCGGCGCGGATGCCCGCCCAGGTCGTGGATCGCACTGACCGCGTCGAGCCGACGGCGGTCGAGCAGTCCGAGCCGTCGCGATTCTCCCCCGAGTCGGACGCGGCGCCCGCCGTGGTCGTCGCGGCCTCGGCCGACTCCGCTCCCGAACCGGTCACCACGCCGCGCGACCTCATCCGCAACCCGTTCATCATCGCCTTGGCGGTGCTCGGCGCCCTGCTGATCCTGGTGGGATCCATCTGGGCCTACGAGGGATTCGCCGCCATCGTCAAGAACGGCGGCACCCGCAACGAGGTCGAGTTCTGGGCGGCGCAGACCATGTCGTTCGGGGCTCCCCTGGCGATCGTCGTCGGCCTCGGAGTCGTAGCCGTTCTGCTCGTGCTGTTCGGGCGCAGCTGGCAGCGATCGCGCGAGCTCTAGCGGTACTCGCGCCGCCAGACCAGTTTCAACGCCGACCAGTCGTGGTCGAGGGCGGCCACCTTTACGTCCACGAGTCGGCGTGCCAGCGCGGCATCGCGCACGACCGCGTCGCCCAGGTCGCTGACGTGACCGGCGGCCTTGCGCGGCCACGCGATCCAGAGGGCGCCGGCGGGGAAGACGCGCTGCTCGTGCTCCACGAGAGCGGGCTCGAGCTCGGCCGCCGCGCGCACGAAGATCAGGACCACGTCGGCGGGCGCCGACTCCGAGACCTCGGCCGCAGCATCCGGAGCCGTCTCGAACCGCCACCCGGGGTCGGCGCCCACGACCGACCAGCGCGCGCCCGGCACGATGCCGAGCTTGCGCAACTGCGGAGCGGTCGCACCGAGGTCTGCCACTCCTACTTCTTGTCGTGCGGTTCGTCGGCAGGCGGGATCGGCTCGCCGTTCAGAATCAGGCCGGTCTGGGCGGCGGGCGGAGTCGGCACCGAGGGCGCGGCGTTCTCGCCGTACCGCGGGTTGGGGTTCGGCACGGCCGGGGTGGACGCCGCGTCCATCGTCGGCGTGACCCGGGTCTGCATGAACGCGTTGCGCAGGATGCCGAAGCAGCCGAGTGCGCCGAACACGGCCGCGATCAGCAGCTGGATCAGCGCGGAGCCGGTCGTCATGCTCGCGAAGACGATGCTCCAGAACCGTGGCGCGACCAGCGACTCGGGGATGCTGGTGCCGAATTGGGTGGAGTACAGCCCGACGATCTGCACCGCGTATCCCGAGATGTAGGCGACGATCAGCGTCCCGATCGTGATGACAGCGATGGCGATCGCCCCGCTGCGGGTGACGCGCCCGCCAGACCCGAAGCGGTACAGACGCACCGCGAGGTAGGCGACTCCGAACGCGACGATCGACGCCACGAAACCGAACGTCCACAGGATGTCCCACGCGATCACCCCGGCGGGCAGCGCGAGAAGCGCGAACACGACGCCGCGCTGAACATTCTCGGACGGCGCGGAAGACGGGGAGGGCTGAGTCATGTGCTCAACCCTAGCCAGGGCCGTTGCGGGTGGGCTCCGAAAAGAAGCTTGCGAGTCTGTCAACCTGACACGCTCCTGCGGCGTCGTACAGATGTGAACGCACCCGTGGCCGAGCGCACCCGCGTGGACTTGGACGCCTTCGTGGCGAACGAGTACCCGAAGGTGGTGGCCGCTGTCGGCATGATCACCGGCAACCGTCAAGATGCCGCCGACGCCGTGCAGGATGCGATCGTCGGCTTCCTGGCCAAGCCCCCCACCCGCGAGATCGCCAATGTGGCCGCGTGGATCACGGTAGTCGCCAGCAACCGTGCCCGCGACATCCGGCGCTCGCGGGCCGCCGAGTCGCGCGCCCTGGCCAAGGTCGGTGTGGACGACGAGACCGTGGATGCCGCGACCGACGCGCTCGACATCGACGTGAAGGCCGCGATCGAGAAGCTGCCGCTGCAGCAGAGACAAGTGTGCGTGCTCCATTACCTGCTCGACCAATCGGTGGACACCATCGCCGAGGGTCTCGGGGTGAGCGAGGGCACGATCAAGACCCAGCTGTTCCGCGCTCGAAAAACGCTCGCGGCTCAACTGAGAAGGGAGGATCACCATGGCTGAGTTCGATGCGCTCGATGAACTGCTGAGCGGTTCACTGAAGCGCGCCGCGCAACCCGGTGACTCCGCCGGCGTCGCCGACACCATCCGCGCTCGGGTGGCCGCCGGCGATGTCGGCACCCCTGCCCCGTCATCCGGGCCTGCTCCCGGATTCGGCGGCGGACTCGCGGGCTGGTTGCCCTGGGTGGGCGCGATCGTCGTGCTCGGCCTGGTGGGCGGCACCCTGGGTGCGACCGGAGCCTTCGGGCGCCCGGATGCCCCGGCTCCCGTCTCGAACAACGTGCTGATCTCGCTCTCCGATTCCGGCGTGGGAGCGAGCCCCTGCCCCGCCGGCGCACCGATCACCGAGCTCCAGCCGGGCCAGCATGTCGTGGCCCTCGCGCGGTCGGCGGACTCTGCCGACATCGAGGTGCGCGATCCCGCAGCCCTCGACCAGACGGTCTGGGTGACGGCGAAGGCCCTCAAGTCGCTCGGCAAGGACTTCTCGACGCTTCCCGTGTCGGGATGCGGTGTGCTCATCTCGACGCCGGTTCCGGCGCCCGTGGTCGTGACCCCGGTGACGCCGCCGACCCCGACGAAGCCGGGCAAGCCCAAGGACACGACGGCACCGACCATCGGCAAGCCGACGGCCCTCGTGGAGAACTGCAAGACCACCATCACAGTGACCGCCGCGGACAACGTCGGCGTCACCTCCGTGACGATCAGCTGGTCGGGCCCCGCGAACAACGGCTCAGGCTCGATGACCGCAGTCGGCGGCCATTGGCAGTACGTCGCTACCGGCTTCCACGACACCCTCAACAACACCTTCAAGGTGACGGCGCACGATGCGGCAGGGAACTCGAGCCCGACCAACTCCGTCGTCGCCCAGACCCAGTGCCTGATCTGAGACGACCATGACCATCCCCAAGTGGCTCCTCCCCGTGATCTGCGTGGTCGCGGCGCTCGCCGTCGGCGTCGCCGCGACCCTGATCGGGATGCGCTTCGCAGCCCCGAGCGCGACCACGCCCCTGAAGACCGAGACGGTGCCGATCCTGGCCCCGACCGGCCCCGCGGCGACCGACACCGGTACCGACCCCTATGCCGTCAGCAGCGCGGTCGGTTCGGCCGAGATCGTCTCGCCGGGCCAGCACGGTGCGACGGTGGTGGACGCCGAGTCGCAGAGGACCATCGACGGGTACAACGCCACCGGCGTGCTCGACCCCGGGGTCGGTTACGTCGCCCCAGCGCCGGCCGCGGCCGGCTCCGCCTCGGACTCCGGTCCGGCGCCCCTCCCGGCCGACGACCCGTGCGCCTCGTCGTCGCCGCCGAGCGGCTGCCCCGACGGGATCCACTCCATCGTGATCGCCGACACCCATGACGCCCCAGCCCTCGACGCCCGGATCTTCCCGAACCCGGCCACGTCATCCGTTGGCACCTCGGTCTACTGCCCGTCCGGCGACCTGGCTCGCGGAGAAGCCTGGGTCGACGTGACCAGCAACACGCCCGGCGTCGCGCACATCAGCTGGGCGGCGATCGGTGGCGGTGCGGCGACGGCCCCGGTGGATGTCGCCACCGACGCCGCCCTGAAAGCGTCGTTCGACGACTATCACTCACGCACCGGCGGCTACGCCGAGAACCGCTGGATCTTCCAGCACTGCGAGAAGCTCACCGGACTCGACACCACCAAGCGGTACCTGGTCTCGGCGACCTTCACCGACGAGCTGTCGCGCACCCAGGGGCCACTCATCGCCACCTTGGACCCGCGCGGTCGCCCCACGATCCCGCCGGTGCTCGCCGCGCCGCTCGGCACGGGCCTGCTCTACGTCTCGGTGCCGTCGCCGTCGCAGACCACCGGGGTGCGCCCCGTCATCCACGCCTGGTCGATCACATCCGGGCAGAGCGCCGATTGCTCCGGATTCGGCCAGCACCCCGACGTCCCGGCCATTCAGGCACCGGTTGTCATCGACGTGCCGGCGGCCGAGCTTGATCGACAGAACTACGACCCGACATACCGCTCGCGCGACGTGCGGATCTACTCGGTGCCCGAGGGCACGACGGTCGTCATCTGCGCCCGCTGGTTCAACTCGGCTGCGCCGAGCTGGAGCTCCAGCACTCCCACTCTGCAGAAGTCGATCGTCGTGATGAGTCCCGACTCGATCACGCCGGTGGTGACATTGCACTCCCTCGAACTGGGCAGACAGGTGGACAGCGGCGACGTGAACGTCAGCGTCTCGACTCCGACGGGCCTGTTCTGCAGCCAGTGGACCGGCCCGACCGAGGGAGCGGGACCAGGCAGTGTCGCGGTCGACGCTCCGATCTGCGACGTCGGGGCATCCGGAGACGGATTCGAGGGCAGGCTCTCGGTCACCTCGACCGTTCGGGTGGGCAGCCACAATGTCGTGAAGACCTCGCTTCTGCAGCTGCAGCGCACCTCGTGCACGGGCGTCTGCGCCCTGCCGGCGACCATGCGCTACCGGATCGACCTGCCGACCGTCACCGAGGCGACCGGTCTCTGCGGCAACACCTTCCCGTGGGACAACTGCACGCCGCCGAGCCAGCAGGTCTCGCTCGGCTCGGCCGTGATCGATGTGTCCTGGGTTCAGGGTCAGACCCCCGGCAACCGCGGTTGGATCATCGGCACTCCGGACAACACCCTCCCCGCACCCGGCGCGCCCCCGGTCGGACCTCAGCTCGACACCCGGGCAAACCCCGTGCTGACGCTCGCGGCGGATCGGCTCAGCGGCAGCGCGCGGTACCAGCTCAACGTGAACGAGCCGGCATCGTACAGCGCCACGATCGCGGGCGGCTGCTTCCCCACTGGCTACGTGACCACCCAGACCGGCCACACGGTGCCGGGCGGAGGCGGCTCGACCAGCACAGAGGGATTCAGCTTGACCTGGGATCGGCTGTGCGCGGGCGGCTACTACACGGTCACGCTCACCCTCACCGATGCGGCGCACCACACCACGACCTGGGCGATCGCGGGGGCGAATCGCTGGGACGGGTCGATGTTCTCCATGCCTCGCGGGACCGTGCACATCGTCGGCACGCTCTACGTCGGCCCGCAGAACGCTCAGCACACCGCCTACGGCGTTCCGCGCGTCACGATCGGCGTCGGCGAAGGGGCGGACCCGTACTCGGGCCACTCCGTGACCCCCGCTCGACTCTGCACGGCCGGCTCGGATGGCACCGGCACGGCTCTGCCCCTGGATATCACCGCCGACGAGACGAGCACGATCCACCTCGTGATCACCGTGGACGCGATCGAGGCCGACACCGCCAACCCGCCAACCGGCGGACCGGCTTCTCAGTGCGGCTTCACGGTGGTCAACCACGCCTACATCGTGTGGTCGGGCGACGTGAGCCTGCGGAGCCTGCTGAGCTACGGCGCCAGCTTCGGGGGCACCGGCAGCTTCCGCTCGGACACCTGGTCGCGGTTCTCCACCGGCGAGCACTGGAACATCGGCGGCAATGCGACAGCGACGGAGCTGCCTCTGCACTGAGTCGAACGGTCGGTGCCGGCCTCTCAGACCTGGCAGACCGGGCACCAGGTGACCACGCGCTCCTGTCCCGGCTTGCCGAGTTCGCCGCCGAGCAGGGTCGTGCCGCAGCGCAGGCAGGGCTGGCCGGTGCGGCCGTAGACCCAGGATCGGCGTCCGGGGCGGGTGTCGCCGGTCGTCACCCGCGGGAACCGGTCTCGGTTGGCGAGCAGCAGGCGACGGGCGAGCGAGACGACGGCGGCGGCATCCACCTCGGCGACGGGGGTGGTGGGCAGGATGCCGCGCAAGAAGCACAGCTCGTTGGCGTAGACGTTGCCGACTCCCGCCAGGTTGGTCTGGTCGAGCACGGCCGCGAACACCGGATCCGCGGGGTGCGCCTCGAGCCGACGCGCCGCCTCCGCTGCGGACGCGTCGCTCCAGTCGGCGCCCAGCAGGTCGGGGCCGAGGCGGTCGGTGACGGTGTGCTCCTCGGCACGCGGCAGCAGCTCGGTGATGCCCAGCTCGAATCCGATCGAGGTGAGGGATGCCGCGTGCAGCACTGCCCGCGCCTGGAACGCGGGTCTCGGCCACCGCTGCTCGGGTCGCACTAGGCGCCAGGAGCCCTCCATCTTGAGGTGGGAGTGCAGGCTCCAGTCGCCGATCCGGTGGAACAGGTGCTTGCCCACCGCGACGACCTCGTGCACGGTCTCGCCGGTCAGGTCGGCGGCGGCGAGCTTCGGCACGCGCAGCTCGAAGCCGGTGAGCACCAGCCCGGCGAGCGCCTCGTCCTGGCGCCTCGCGGTCTGAAAGACGGTGTCGCCTTCGGGCACCCGGTGCCTACCCTCGCAGCCGCAGGCCCTGCGGCGTCGGCGCGAATCCCGCTCGCACCAGGGCATCGCCGAGCGCCGTGCCGACCGAGAACTCGCCGTCGATTTTCTCCACGCGCAGCTTGCCGCCGCTGGCGCGCACCGTGCCCGCCAGGCTCGCGGCGGCGGCCTCGCGCCCGGCCTCGTCGTCGGGCGCCAAGAAGTCGAGCAGCGTCTTGCCGCCGCGCTCGACGTACAGCCCCAGCGCGCCGTCGACGAGCACCACGAGGGCGCCGGCCTTGCGTCCCGGGCGGTGCCCGGTGGGCGGCTCGGGCCAGTTGAGGGCGGCTCCGTACGGGTTCGCCGGGTCGCACGCGGCGAGGGTGAGCGCGACCCGCGGCTGCTCGCGCAGCTCGGCGGCAGCGGCATCCGGAGCGAAGGCCCGAAGCCGGTCGACCGTCGCGGGCGTCGCGAACTGCGCGGCGCCGAGGCCCTCGATGAAGTAGCCGCGGCGGGTGCGACCGGTCTCTTCGAGTCCGCTCAGCACCTTGTAGGCCAGGGCGAAGCCGCCGACGACGCCCTCGCTCATCACTGCCCCGCGGGTGACGACGCCGTGCCGCTCGAGCAGCTGTTCGGCCAGTGCGGTGGCGCGCGGTGTGGTGGCGATCTCGACCTCCGGGAGCAGGCTCCACCGCCCGGCGACCGTCGGGGGCGCAGTGGAGGCCAGCTTGTTGGCGACGGATGCCGCGGCTCGCGCCCGCCCGCGATACGCCCGATTGCGCGGTGTCGCGCGCGCCCGGGTGGTGGTCGCGCCGAGCTTGGACCGCAGCGGAGCCAGGGTGTCGTTGCCCACCAGCCCGGCCCACACCAGATCCCACAGCGCGGTCGCCAGGGTGGCATCGTCGACCTCCCCGGCGGGAGCGAGAGCGGCAGACAACTGCCGGAAGAAGTACGCGCCCCCGCCGGTCAACGCGAGCAGGATGCGGTCGTGCAGCTCGCCGGCGTCGGCGAGGGTCGGCTCGGCCAGGGTGAGCGGCGCGTTCTCGGCGAGGTGCAGGCTGATCCAGCCGTCGTTGCCCGGCAGCTCGCCCCGCCCCGCCCAGAGCACCTCGCCGGTCGTGGTGAGCTCGTCGAGCATCGCCGGGGTGTAGTCGCGCACCCGGCTGGGCAGGATGAGGCTCTCCCAGGCGGATGCCGGGATCGCTACCCCCGCGAGCTGATCGATCGCGGTCACCAGTCCGTCGATGCCGCGGAGGCCAGGGCGGAGCGTCGACGACGGGTCGAGAGAACCGACCTTCTGCCAGTCCGGCAGGAAGCGCCCGAGCGCGGTCTGCGGCACCGGCTCGACCTCCGAGCGGAGCGCCGCCAGCGAGCGGCTGCGCAGGCGGCGGAGCACCTCGGCGTCGACCCACTCCGACCCGCTCGCACCCGGTCGGAACTCGCCCTCGACCACCCGTCGATCGGATGCCAGCCGCTTCAGTGCATCCGTCACCACCGCGACGCCGAGCCCGAGTCGCGCGGCGGCCTCCGCGGCCGCGAACGGTGTGTGTGTGCGGGTGTAGCGGCTCACCAGGTCGCCGACGGGGTCGGCGACCGGGTCGAGGAACGCGGTCGGCACCCCGATCGGCAGCGGGACGCCGAGCGCGTCGCGCAGGCGGCTCGCATCCTCGACGACCGCCCAGCGGTGCTCGCCGGCGATGGTGGCGCGGAGCACGCGGTTGGCACGGGCGAGCTCGTCGAGCGTCGCCTCGGTCACCACTCCGTCGAGCGCGCGCTCGACCAGCTCGGCTGTCGAGAGCGGACCGAGCAAGCGCAGCACGTCGACGAGACCCTCGGCATCCTTCGCCTTGCGATCGTCGGCGAGTCGCTGCAGCTCGCGTTCCAGGTCTTCGATGACGCGCTGGTCGAGCAGCTCGCGCAGCTCGGCGCGGCCGAGCAGCTCGGCCAGCAGGGTCGGGTCGAGCGACAGGGCCGCCGCGCGGCGTTCGGCCAGGGGTGAGTCGCCCTCGTACATGAACGCGGCGACATATCCGAACAGCAGGGTGCGCGCGAACGGCGAGGGCACCTCGGTCTCGACCTCCACCAGCCGCACCTTGCGGGCCGCGATGTCGGCGGTCAGCGCGCCCAGTGCCGGCAGGTCGTACACGTCTTGCAGGACCTCGCGCACCGTCTCGAGGATGATCGGGAAGCTCGGGTACTTGCGCGCCACCTCGAGCAGTTGGGCGCTGCGCTGCCGTTGCTGCCACAACGGGGAGCGGCGCCCCGGGTTGTAGCGCGGGAGGAGCAGCGCGCGGGCCGCGCACTCCCGGAATCGGGACGCGAACAGGGCGCTGCCGCCGACCTCGGCGGTCACGAGCTCGTCGAGCTCGGCGGGATCGAAGAGGAAGAGCTCGGCACCTGGCGCCTCGGCATCCGTCTCGGGCAGACGCACGACGATGCCGTCGTCGCCAGCCATCGCCGAGCCGTCGACTCCGAGCCGCTCGCGGATCCGCGCCGTGACGGCGAGCGCCCACGGCGCGTGCACGGGCATGCCGTACGGGGAATGCAAGACCAGACGCCAGTCGCCGAGCTCGTCGCGGAACCGCTCCACCACGAGAGTGGTGTCGGTGGGCACCGTCCCGGTCGACTGCTTCTGCTCGTCGACGAACTTGATGAGGTTGGTGACGGCACGCTCGTCCAACCCGGCTGCCTCGATCCGTGCGCGCATCTTCTCGCCGGTCGCCGCGCCCCCCGCGAGCTCATGCGTGAACGCCCCGATGGCCTTGCCGAGTTCGGCCGGTCGGCCGAGTCCGTCGCCCTTCCAGAAGGGCACGCGACCCGGCTGCCCGAACGCGGGCGACACGAGCACGCGGTCACTCGTGATCTCTTCGATGCGCCAACTGGTCGCGCCGAGGGCGAAGACGTCGCCGACCCGCGACTCGTACACCATCTCTTCGTCGAGTTCGCCGACCCGGCGTGCGCCGTCTTCGCTGCCCACGATGAAGACCCCGAACAGCCCGCGGTCGGGGATGGTGCCGCCGCTGGTCACGGCGAGGCGCTGCGCTCCCGGCCGTCCTGTGATGGTGCCGGCCACGCGATCCCAGACAATGCGCGGCCGCAGCTCGGCGAACTCGTCGCTCGGGTACTTGCCGCTCAGCAGGTCCAGCGTCGCCTCGAACGCCGAGCGGGGCAGGGTCGCGAAGGGGGCCGACCGGCGCACGGTCTCCCACCAGTCCTCGACGCCCAAGGGGTCGAGGGCGACCGCAGCGACGGTCTGCTGCGCGAGAATGTCGAGCGGGTTCTGCGGGACGGCCAGCGCCTCGATCAGCCCGGTGCGCATCCGCTCGCTGGCGACCGTGGTGTGCAAGAGATCCGCGCGATGCTTCGGGAACAGCACGCCCTTGCTGATCTCGCCCACCTGGTGCCCGGCGCGCCCGACTCGCTGCAGGCCGCTCGCCACGCTCGGTGGCGACTCCACCTGGATCACCAGGTCGACCGCACCCATGTCGATGCCGAGCTCGAGCGAGCTGGTCGCGACGACGCAGCGCAGGCGGCCGCTCTTGAGGTCGTCTTCGATGATCGCGCGCTGCTCTTTCGAGACGGAGCCGTGGTGTGCGCGGGCCAAGAGAGGCGAGTCCATTTCTGGGCTCGCCTGGCCCGCGCCGACGGCCGTCTCGGCCGTCGGGACCCGCGTGATACCGGACGCTCCAACCATCTGGGCTGGAAATCTGGCCGCGACCAGCCCGGCCACCCGCTCTTCGTTCAGCTCGTTCAGCGACGCCGTCAGCCGCTCGGCCAGCCGTCGCGAGTTGGCGAACACGATGGTGGAGCGGTGCCGCAGGATCTCGTCGAGGATGGCCGCGTCGACGTGCGGCCAGATCGAGCCGGCGGTCTGCAGGGCGCCCTCGTCGGCGTCCAGCGTCTCACTCGTCGCGCGAGCGCCGAGCTCCGTCATGTCGTCGACCGGCACGATGACGCGCAGGTCGAAGGTCTTCTCGATCGGCGGCGCGACGATCGTCACGGGGGTGCGCCCGCCCAGGAAGCGCGCCACCTCCTCCATCGGCCGCACGGTCGCCGAGAGTCCGATGCGCTGCGCGGGATGCGGCAGCAGCTCGTCGAGCCGTTCGAGCGAGACCGCGAGATGCGCCCCGCGCTTCGTGGCCGCCACCGCGTGGATCTCGTCGATGATCACCGTCTCGACACCGGCCAGCGTCTCGCGCGCCGCGCTGGTGAGCATGAGGAAGAGGGACTCCGGTGTCGTGATCAAGATGTCCGGCGGTTCGCGCAACAGCAATCGCCGGTCGGCCGAGGTCGTGTCACCGGAGCGGACGCCGACCGTGATCACCGGAACATCCACCCCTAAGCGCTTCGCCGTCTGCGTGATGCCGACCAGAGGTGAGCGCAGGTTGCGCTCGACGTCGACGCCCAGCGCTTTCAGCGGCGAGATGTAGAGCACCCGCGTGCGGTGCCGCGGGTTCTCGGGCCGCGGCGAGGTGGCCAGGCGATCGAGCGACCAGAGGAACGCCGACAGGGTCTTGCCCGATCCGGTCGGCGCGACGACCAGGGCGTACTGACCGGAGCTGATCGCCTCCCACGCTCCCGCCTGGGCACGCGTCGGCTGCGGGAAGGCGCCCTCGAACCACTCGCGGGTCGCCCGCGAGAAGCGCGCGAGCGGGTCGCGAGCCGACGGCTCGAGGGGCTGCTCCATCCGGCTATCTTCGTCCGAACGTCCGACGATTGCTGCCGGAGGTCATCGCTCCAGCGCGCGCAAGAAGCTGTGCACGTCGCCGAGCTCGGCGTCGGTGATCCAGTGGCCCACGTCCTCGTAGATCCGCTCGGTCAGGGTGCTGTGCTCCTCGAGCCAGTCGCGGGTCGCCACGACCTGCTCGGCGGGCACGACGGTGTCGGTGGTCCCGCGACCCCAGAACACCGGGGGTCGCAGCACCTCCAACTCCGGATCGCCCGGGTCGACGGTCTCATCCGCGATCGCCGACAGCAGCACGACCGCGTCGATCAGCTCGGGATGCCGGCGCAGCGTCTGCACGCCGAGCACCCCGCCCTGCGAGAAACCGAGCACGGTCACCGAGGTCGC
>Ga0105240_10006021_pt1 | contig 17931 bp, 14 predicted proteins | sample KBSC54metaG_FD_80426 | JGI IMG/M metagenome (GOLD analysis project Ga0105240, IMG submission 80426) | Corn rhizosphere microbial communities from Kellogg Biological Station, Michigan, USA - KBS C5-4 metaG | ecosystem: Host-associated > Plants > Roots > Rhizosphere > Soil | place: Michigan, USA...
CAGTGTGAGCCGGTCATAGGCTGGGTCCTGTATCTTCCGGGCAATGTCTCGCACCCTGAACTCATTGATAAAGTCGCTGAAGTTCTTCTCCATCCCCGCATTAATAATCCGGGATAAATCGTGCGGGTGGATATTCAGCCTTGCTGCCAGGGTGGACAACGTGAGTTCCGCATCTTCATAAAAACGGTTCACGGCTACGGCTTCCTTTAGTCTGCGGCTTTTTTCCCTGGCATCGTACCTGTCTGTTAAAGGATTGGACAATTGTGAGCCCTTATCCAACTTTAGCAGCACTTCAGCGGCCATACCAATGAACACAAAAGCAACAGCAAAACCCAGGAGTTCATTAAACAGCCATAAGGTGCAAAGCACGGCGAGCAGGCGCAAGCCCTTATGCAACCGGCGGAAAGCAAAGCGCGGCCTGTCCATCAGCACAGGCTGCAAGCGCGCATAAAATTGCTGGATCGAGCGATCCGACAGGTATAAATAATAGATGACCGAAAACAGCACCAGCCAGCCCGGCAGCCAAAAGGCAACCAGCAAAGGAGAAAAGTGCAGCGCGTCCTTCCGGTCAAATTGCCGGTTTGGCATTGTCACCCGCTGCACATAAAAATAAAACAACGGCCCCAGCGCCGGTAAAACAAATGGCAGAATGCCGACGGTCTTCAGTACAATTACAGACAAAGCGCCACTTAAAAATAGATTAGTTCTCCGGTCATCCGTCTTTGCAAATGCTAAAAGCAAAGCCAGTGTTAGCCCCGAAAAAAGGGTTGCCATGGCAGCCACCTGTAAAAGCTTAATGTGGTAAATATCAGGATTCAAATTGTTCAAACAGCCCAAAGGCTGTCTCAAATTTACAATATATTGATCATACAAAATTAGGTAGTGACAACTATGCCGCAGCGAAAGCGAAGATGGGCCTTCTGGTCAGACAGGTTGGTCCGAACCAAGAATGATACGAGCCAGGTAAACAATGTATTTCCATTTACCCGACACCGATAAATTATAAAATTGAGAAAATCCGAACGCATTCAAGATAGGGTTAAACTATTGGACGGAGGATATAATAGCATATTATTAAATTTCTACCCGTTCAATTTTGACAAGTCAAAATTTCGTGAATAGTCACCAGCAGGTTATCGCTTAGCCATGGCCTGCCCTCGTCTGAAATCTATCCGGAGGGATCAACCTTTCTTAGAAATTCACAAAGCCGCTAAATGCGCCAAATTCGCGGTAGACGACAGTTCTAATCCAGGGTGAATGAGATAGCGGATGATATCAGCATTTTCTTCACGGATATTAGCTTGCGGTCCAACCTGGTAAGAAACCAGTCCAGACATTAAATCAAGCTCGTCCGGTTAAAGTTTTATTTCTGCCACGCTATCCCACAGCAAACCCCTGCATTCCAGGTTAAACTGCCTGGGAACTGGCATGGGGGAAGGTTATCCTGATGATGCGGGTCATGCCCTCAATACTACCTTGGGGCAGGGAGATTCGATGGCTCCTGAGGACGCGATCTACCTGGCAAAGTTATTGCTTAATCACCAACTGAATAGCGGCGAAGCTTTGTTTGCCAAATTCACGGAATTACGTCAGTCCCTTATTGACGAATTCAAAGCAGAGGCGTGACGCTCTAATCGGGGAAAAAAATAGCGGGGCTTTTTCAGGTATACCTGAGGCAGAAAATTATGGGCCTTTTCATTTGGTTGTCCAGCGAAAAAGGACTCGAGTCACGGTACAATCATAAGATTAATTGGTAATTTCAACAAATTGTATATGAAAAATATCTATTACTACGCCGAAAAAAACGGCCTCAGCCTGTTTGATACCGGAGATTGCCAGCTTTGCGGATCCCAGGCAAAACGGGGAATTTTCGAATGTCATGAAAACTTCTGCCTTTTAAGTGAGAAACTGGATTTTTCAGATCCCGTTAATCATTTATCCAGGTTCTTATGTGTAGATGCGATGGCCTTGCAGCACCCGGAGGTTCATGGCCCCGGGAGCAATCACCTTCATTTGACCAGGCTGTACCTGATCCTCGTAGACAATAATTTATGGACATATAAAAAAACGCCGCAGCTAAGTGACACATTTAATGCAATTAAAGCTGCCGGGTACGACCCATTGATACCGCCGGCCGTAAAAAACCGTGGCGAACTCACCAGCTATGATGTAGCATCTGTCAATGAACCACGTGAAATCATCCACCACATCCGGAGTTGGGCCGAAACTGTATTCCACGCCTACCAGGCGCATCACCCTGCCGTGGCAAAAATTGCTGCAGAATTTCTAAGAACTCACTATTGATCATGAATTACTGGCAAAAAATAGACTGATATAAAATTATTTAACATTTGTTCAGCAATTTTTTGAAAAGGTTCCTGGCTCCTACCTTGCTTAATATTATACATTTGCAGTGCCAAAATATTCAGCAAATGAACGAATTCAATTATTCCGTTAAAAGATTATGGCCGAGACTATCAATAATACATAGTTATCCATTGTTGACTTTTCCGAAATCAAATGATAAGAGAATCTTTTTTTGACGTATAAAGGGATTTATCGTTATGCGTAAGCCGATCTTCGGATTAGCCGCGCCTCCAGCCAACAGATACATTGATAAACATGTCTTTATTGTGCCATAAAGTATAGTTCGCCCCGTTTTAAATTTGAAGATACAAGCTTTTTAGAAATCAGAATAATCGCTTGATAGCAACCAGGCAATTGACCGATTTCTTCAGACGGGAATGCCGTAGACAAAGTCTTCAGAATCTTCATCTAAGAAAACGCATAAGCTTATCAGCAAATCAATAAAACAGTCTGATATTGACCCCGATTCGCTACTGTACTTTTATAGATTATTTATACCTTGGAATCTTTCCCGTCTTAGCAGCAAACTATCGCTTTACTGTGTTGTAAAACTTAGCTTTTTTCATACCAGTAGCGTGTATAACCATTGCGTTTATTTTGATAGAGATCTATTTCTTTGGATAGCCTTATATGATTTAACAGACACTAGAGATAGAATATTTAACGGGTTAAGTCGTTAAACAATAAACCATTGCTAAAATTTCGCGTATAAAAAGCTTAACAATCGCGATAAAACGATATATTTATTAGACAAAATAATTAAAGCCCAACCGGGTTTTTATTACTAAAATTGTGCGAATTTTCAGATGAGCCAATCAGATTTTATAAAGGATATAGCCAGATATGGCCTGGAAAATGACCAGGACAAGCTTTTTATTGCCCTTAACGAATTGATTGACCACTCCAAAAAAACCAACAAGATCAATTTTGCATTGCAACTGCAATCGCTAATAAAGGACACTATTCGCCATCAGGCGAACTCTTCAACATTGATCAAAGTCGGCTCTCCTGCGCATTATTTAAAAGAAGAGGATAGGGAAATCAATGAATTCATCATTGAAAAACTAACATCTGAATATATCTTCAGTAATTTAGTTTGTGATCAGGCGGTATTGGAGGAATTAAAATTCTTTGTAAACGAGCATCGTTCGATCGAAGTGCTCCGCCGCTATGAACTTCCGGTCTCGAATAAAATACTATTTCACGGACCTTCCGGTTGTGGTAAGACCTTAGCTGCCTATGTAATGGCAGGGGAATTGGAAAAGCTGATGTTTGTGATCAATCTCGGGGCTATAGTGTCATCTAAACTTGGTGAAACCAGTAAGAATTTGGCAAAAATTTTTAAAAGAGCTGCTGCCGAGAATTGCATTATTTTTATTGACGAATTTGATAGCCTTGGTAAGGTTAGAGATTATAGCCAGGACCACGGTGAGATGAAACGTGTCGTAAATACCATTTTGCAGTTGTTTGATTATTTACCGCAGGAAACGATTGTAATTGCGGCAACAAATCATGCCGGTATGATAGATGACGCCTTATTAAGGCGGTTCGATAGTAGGATTTCATTTGATCTTCCTAATAAAGATCAAATTAGGGAGATTATTAATAAAACGCTTAAAAACGAGTCATTTAAATTAGACAACCCACGCGCTTTGAATGGAATTGTCGACTCTTGCATGGGAATGTCTTATTACGAAATTCAAAAAACACTGATCAGTACGATTAAGCGCAGCTTATTTGACCAAGGCGATAAAATAGCTCAACTAGTTCCTAAAATCCATACAAAGGTCTGGAAAGAACTTATTCAACGTACGCAATCCGAAAAAAAGAATTAAGACTCAGCCTCAGCTTCTCCTTCGTTTTCGGATTCTAAATAGATATCATGAACCGCTTTGAGGTCATTTAACGCAAGTAGTTCCTGATACAACCTTCCTGATTTGACCTCACCAGTACTGACTTCTCGTATTTTTAGCACCAACGACAAATGATATTCGCCTGGGAGTGTTTCTAAGATATACTCGGGCAGCAATTTATGAAAATGGCAATGTATAGCTACTTTAAACAAATTTCGTTCGTCGACCAACTGCTGGCGTTTTACTCTGTAAGTAATTTTATGAGTATTTGACAACATTTTACTGCTTGCATAGGCATCCTGTGACCACAGATTATCAAACACTGCTACTTTATCTTTTGGCCCTCCCGATATACCTACATCTACCATTTTTTTCTTTCCCTTTATGATCACTTCTTCCTCGCTCACCAAAGCTACATTTTTACAAAGTGCGAACGCGATGTTAATGGGGCAATAGGCCAAATGATTATCTTTTAGTGGTAAAAAGCTAAAGCAAAGAGTACCCTCTATTTCTAAGACGGTTGAGTCTGCTGGCGAGCGTAACAAATAGGCTGGAAATGCTATCGGTAAACTTTTTACATCGCCCTCCTTAATTATATCTTCAATAACAACTGTTGCCTCGTCGTCATTGGAAAACACAGCGGGATCGAAGGATGGTCGTCCATGCCCGGTAAGAAATTTTTGGTGGTATAATTTAAGCGCACTGAAAGTTTTACCAAGCTTAACCTCGGTGGCACTATTGACGATGAGTGCTTTAACTGTTTGCATCCTAAGATCGGGGTATTGCCGCAGAATGTTTGCCGCAATATTAGCGACCAGCGGCGTAGCAAAACTAGTTCCAACACCGCGATAGATTGGGTCTTTAAGGGAAGCAGTTAATATTTGTAAGGCTGCTTCTTTTGTTGAATCAGGGGTCAAACCAAGGACGGGATGATCAATTATCACATAATTGCCACCCGGATAGACAACATCGGGTTTTATTAAATTTCGATTTTTTACGGATAGACGCTCGTAATCCAAGTGAAATTTACGAGCGTACGGCGCGGGATGATCTTTACTTGATAGGGGATATTTGTCACGGAGTATCGGCAATTCCGGTTCAAAATTATCTCCTAATGCACCGACAACTAAATTATTCATGCTGTCAGCCGGAGCACAAAAATTGGTATTTTCATCTGCAAAATGTGCAGGATAACTCGCGGCCACCTGATCATCAACTTTGCTGTTAGCTGTACAAATGCATATCAACAGATCATGTTCGTAAGCTAACTTGTCGAGTAAAAACGCATAATCACTAAATGCTGCCCCTGTTACTAGCGGTCGTTCATAACAGATAGTTATGTTAAAAATGCGTACGCCATACTCGGCATGTGCAGATTTGATTAACTCAACTAATTCAGAATTGCTGAGTACCCCATTGAAATCACCCAGGACTTTAATTGAAAGTATGCGCGCTTGCGCGTATAATGTAGGAGATATCTCTCCTGATAATTGAGGACCGAGCGCCGCAAGTGCCGCGACAGAAGTGCCATGACCATAGCCATTGTCGGCATCGTCAACTCTCGGGTCCATTCCGTTGAGTCCGTAGCGGCCGTCTTGATTAACAAGTAAACTGCCAATCGGAGTTGTGGAACTTACTCCCGTATCGACAACACCAATTAGCGGTAACTGCTCATCTTCTGTAACGATTTTAAAGGGATACTCTTTAATATTTGTTTCAAAGCGGCTCGGCCTGGTGATCAGATATCGTTGTGAATTGATGGAATGCACAAAATCAAAATTTTGTGCTATTTCTGTCAATTGCTGCTGATTTATTGATCTTACTTCAAATTCGTTTGATTCAGGATTATAAACAAAGCGAACTTGCTTATCTTCAAGATAATTACTGATCGCCTTAATGGAAGGTTCAGTTAATTCGTCTAGCTCAATATTATTTAATAGTGAAAGGTATGCAATTTCGCCATCACGAATCTCATGCTGTAATATCCGTTCGGTTCCATGAAATCTTACATCCTTAATGTAGCTAATTTTTTTATCGTACGCCGGATGAGCATGGTCCGCAGTGTCCACGTAGGACTGAAGTTGCGCCAAAAAATTGGCAAAGAGATCACTATCAATTACTGCAAAAAGTACTTTTGTGTTTAGGTCGAAGAATTTCAATGGTAAAAGGCCGAAATCCTGCCGATATTTGATTTCAAAATCTCCAGAATCAAACCAACCAAAAAAAGTCATTTCAACGCAAACAATCTCGGCTGGTACTTGAATATCCGGATTTCGTTGATCCTGGCGAATATTAAAATCACGTTCGTACGTCCTTATAATTCGTCGGAAATCATTCGTCCTATCCGCCTTTTGCTCATCAGTTGGTTTATCCTTTCCACCACCGCCGCGTCTGGAATATTTAAATGTTTCCACCCCTTCAGGAGGCTTTGTATATAATAAATGAGGTTTATCGGCCATTGGTTCAGGATCTTATCGATATAATAAGTTCAAATATAGCAATAATGATATCTGTCTGTTGTCAGTTGACGAAATTGTATTAGATCGTGTCCATAAACCTAAAAGGTTTGAGGCCGGATATTTAGTTTATTAAAAGGATTGTGGGTAGCTCCAACAAGACTCTAACCTTCAAACTCTCAACTTTAATTGCGAAAGAATTTTAGGATATTCCATCAAATGGTTCGAATTATGTCCTGTTTGGGGACGAATTTGCAGCTCCCCAAACTCAACTTGAATCAAAGTATTAAACAGGCCAACTGATTCAATTATTAAAAGATGATTGATAATCGTTGAAGTGTCATACTATACATTCTCTCCCGTTAATAAAAGATAACTGAACATTATCCAAATAAGTAATCCCATGCGCAGTTTATTGCCAAACTTCCTTCGAAAATGCTACCCTTGGCGCAAATACAATTTATTATGTTATTTGAAATCAATCATTTTTCATAGAAGATTTTCAGTCGATCTTTTACTTTTCCAACGATTTCTTTTTGGATGACGTTATGAATTATATCTGGGTCAATTCGAAATGCCAACGCCATAAGATTTATTTGGAATTCAGTAAACTTTTCCGGATTGGATAATTTATTATGATAGGCCTCGTAATTGACTCCTAATAATTTCGCAATTTTAGTTGGGCTTCTTTTTACTAGTTGATACATTGTCGTGATCCTTCCGGACAAAAAAAGAGTTTGAATGTCCTCAAAATTTGGATCAAAAGAATGTTCATCGTTTGGTAGATTCCAATTACCCATATTAAACAGATTACTTCTCTAATATGAATAAATGTTCATTTTGTGTTCTTAAATAAGAACTAATAATAAATAAAAATTTGTTTTTAATAACTTTTTATTTAGCTTTGGTTCTTGTAAAACAAAGAAATGAGATAATTAGATTTCAATACTTAATTTGCAGCACCAAAAAATTAACTGGTGCTCACACGAACCTCGATCCGCACAAGCTTAGGAACTTAAGGAATAAGAGGAGTAAGTGAGCGCCCGGACACCCTACACACTTGGGGATCCGGGCCCGCTTGCGATTATTTCCTGGAGTCGTCAATTCCGTTGACGGCTGTTACCATCTGGTAACCTGTCCTAAGCAGCCTAAGTGCGGATAATCAAAAAGCGGTGCCCGGCTCCTTAGGGGGTTGTTTCTGCTTTTCGGTTTGGCTTTAGACCAATTTAGCAAGAAATGATAGGGATTATTACTGCATTAGACATCAAAATTCAATATACAGCGACTTCTATTCTCTGTATATTTTCCCTATTGATTTTTTTCTCCCTCAAAAACCTCTTCAAGAACATCATCAAATCCCCTGTTTGAACGTGCGCGCGAAACGGCAACCCCTCCGATCAGTTGAATAGTTAAAACCATCACCCAGGTTGCCGTTTATTTTCCTTTTTTTCCACCAAGGCACAAACCTAACCCTAAATACAACCATGGACGCTATCATCATCGATTTAAAAGACTTCGGCACCCGGACACCAGACCAGGTGATCCGCGTATTCTTCGCAGCATACACCCCCGAAGCCATCGAAACAGCCCTCATGGACATATTTATCCTTTGTGCCCTAACCAAAGAAAAGGAAAACCCCGTGACAAGGCCCCTGCTAACCGATATCGCCAGCCTTTTTGACCAGGTCATCGCATTCACCCGCGCCATCCACGAACTGCGCCAGGATAACAACAAATGCCCCACCTGCGGAAAAAGCCAGACGAATGACAGCGGCTAAACAGACCCGGACCAGCTAACTGAATATTTTACCGAACCACCAACCAAATGAAGCTCAAAATAAGCCTCCTGGCCTTCCTATGCCTTTTCTTCCAGGCATACGCACAACCAGGAAACACCTATAAAGCCCTTAAAACCGGCGACAAAATGCCCGATATGCAAATCTCCGGCATCCTTAATTATAAAACGGAGGAGAAGCCTGCTGACCAGATCCGCATGTCGCAGTTTAACGACAAACTCCTCATTTTGGATTTTTGGGGCACTTACTGCACCCCCTGCCTGCACCTGCTCCCCAAATACGACTCCCTGCAAACCCAGTTTTCAGGCAAAGCCCAATTCCTGCTCGTCACCCGTGAAAAAAGCAAAACCGTCCAGGCATTCTTTAAAAAGAACACACTCAGCCTCCCCTCCATCACCGACGATTACCTGCTCAGCGCGCTGTTCCCCCATAATTCCATACCCTATGAAGTATGGATCAGGAACGGCACCGTCATCGCCATGACCTACGGCGAAGACGTCAGCGCAGCTACCATCCAAAAAGCCCTTGACGGCCATACCGACAGCATCGCCCAGCGCAAAGACGATCTCAACCTCGACCCCCTCCAGCCCCTGCTCGCCAACGGCAACGGCAAAGGCGATGTCGTCTTCCAGTCCGTCATTACCCCATACCTCCCCGGCGTCAGCTCCCCCGAAGGATTCCAAAAGACACCCGAAAAGATCATTGCCGTCGCCCTCAACCATTCCCCGCTTGCCCTTTACCAGCAGGCCTTCACCAGGAAAGACCCCATGTACGACCTCGCCAACCGCTGTTCCGTCGAGCTGCCCGATTCCCTGAAGCGCATCATCGACCAGGGCGGCGGCCCCGGCTTCCACGACTGGATCAAACAATACGGCTACAGCTACCAGCTCACCCTGCCCCCCGGCTTCACCGGCGATATCAGCGAAGTCATGGCCACCGACCTCAACCGCTATTTCGGCGCCCGCTACCATATCCGCGCAGCCCTGGAAAAACGCGAACAGGACTGCCTCGTCCTTTCCCGCATACCCGGCACAGCGGCCATCGAAAGCAAAGGCGGCGAACCCCTTTTTTCCGAAACCGCCAAAGGACTGACCCTCCGCAACCTCGCCATCAGCAGCCTCGATATGGACATCGCCCAGCGCTTCCGGAAATTACCCACACCCTATTTAGACGAGGCGGGATACGAAAAACCCATTGACCTGCAGCTCAGGTGCGATCTCAGCGATCTCGCCGCCCTGCAAAAAGAACTCCGCAGATCCGGGCTTGACCTGAGCGTCAAAAAAAGAGCCGTTGAGATCCTCGTTATCCGTCCGGCCCAAACCATCCAATAAACCTAAGCAACCATTTAATATGAGAATTTTACTACTATTTTTATTTGTTACCTGCGGCTTTTGCGCCACAGCGCAAATCACCGTTCGCGGCCGCGTCCTTACCGAAGACCACCGGCCGCTGCCCGGCGCCACCGTTAAACTCTCCGACAGCAATACCGGTACCCATACCGACACCCGCGGCCTGTTTACCCTTGACGTTCCCCGGAAACAGGGCATGCTGGAAATCACCTTTACCGGTTATGTCCCCCGCCTCGTCGACATCACCGATACCGTGACCCTGGCCGCCATTATCCTAAGCCCTGATGAAAGCCAGCTGAAGGAAATTACCGTTTCCACCGGCTACCAGCAGGTCAGCCGGAAGCAGGCTACCGGCGCCTACGGCACCGTCAGCAAAGCATTGATCGAACGCAACCCCGCAACCGACCTCACCGCCAGGCTGGACGGGATCACACCGTCACTCGCATTCGATAACCGCGTTCCCGGCCAGCAGCAACTGAGCGTCCGCGGCCGGAGCACCATTCTGTCCGATAATTCACCGCTCATCGTAGTGGATAATTTCCCCTACGAGGGCGACCTCCATGACCTCAACCCCAACGACGTCGAAAATATCACCGTTTTGAAAGACGCCGCAGCTTCCGCCATCTGGGGCGCCCGCGCAGGCAACGGCGTCATCGTCGTCACCACCAAACACGGGAAATACAACCGCCCCGCCAATATTTCCTTCAATGCCGGCTGGACCGTAGCAGAGAAGCCCGACCTGTTTTATAGCCCGGCCTTTATTTCTTCCGCGGACTTTATTTCTGTCGAACAGCAACTGTTTAAGGCCGGCTTTTATACCGCTGCCGAAAATGACCCCGCCAAACCCGTGCTGACCCCGGCGGTAGAGCTCATGATCCAAAACCGGGACGGGCAGCTCAGCGACGCTGACCTGCAAGCAAAGCTGGCTGCGTTCAGCAAGCAGGATGTCCGCAAGGATTTTGAAAAATACTTTTACCGCAAAAGCTTCACCCAGCAATACAGCCTCAGCCTCGACGGCGGCGGCGAGCGTTACAACTATTTAATTTCCGGCGGTTTTGATGATAACCGTGCCAGCCTGGCGGGCAATTCCGATAACCGCTATACCCTGCATGCCGTCAGCAATTTCCGGCTGCTCAAAAACCTCAGCGCAGGCGCCGATATCTCTTACAGCTCCACGCACGCGGTGAACGATAATCCCGGCTACGGCCAGATCACCAGCGGCAACGGCAAAGCCCTTTATCCCTACGCGCAGCTGGCCGATGCTTCCGGCAAGCCGATGCCCATCGCCAAAGACTATCCGCTGTCCTTCACTGCGGGCGCCCCCGCTAACGGTTTTTTCGACTGGCAATACCGGCCGCTGGCTGAAATCGGGCTGGCCGTTAACACCACCGGCAGCAATGATGTCCGCCTAATATTCAACCTCAACTATAACCTCACGCGCGACCTGAGGGCGGAAGTTCTTTACCAATACCAGCATACCGGCGGCACCGGCAGCTTCCTGCACAGCGCGGATACGTATTACACCCGTGACCTCATTAACCAGTTTACCCAGCCGGGCAACCAGTATATCGTGCCCGATGCCGGCATCCTCGACAGCCAGAACAGCAGCCTTGACGCACGCTCCGGCAGGTTCCAGCTGGATTACGGCCACATCTTCGGAGAACGCCACCAGCTTAACTTCCTGGCAGGGGCCGAAGCCCGGGATACGCACAGCCGCAGCGCTATTTCCCGGCTATATGGCTATGACCCCAATATCCTCATCACCCAGGCTGTTGATTACACGACCTATTATACCGTCAACCCCAGCGGCTTTTCGAATACCATTCCCTACGTGGCTAACCTCAGTGAACAGACCGACCGCTACGTATCCGCTTACCTGACCGCCAACTACAACTACAGCGGCCGGTACTTTTTTTCTGCCAGCGCACGCAAGGACGAATCCAATTTGTTCGGCGTAAACGCCAACCAGAAAGGCGTACCCTTATACTCCCTTGGTGCGGCATGGGAATCAAGTAAAGAAGCGTTCTACCATGTGGACTGGCTGCCCTACCTGAAGCTGCGGGCAAGCTACGGCGTAACAGGCAACGTCAACAAAACCGTAACCGCGTATACCACCGCCGTCTATGCCACCGACCCTTACACCAATATCCCCGCGGCCATCATCCGGACCCCGCCGAACCCCGACTTACACTGGGAAAAAGTAAAAGCACTGAACATCGGCCTGGATTTTGAAACCAGGGAAGGCTGGGTGAGCGGCAGCCTGGATTATTTTACCAAGAAAGGCACCGACCAGATCGGCAGCGTCCCGCTCGACCCGACTACCGGCTTCTTCGCCAGCGGCCTTTACAGCTACAGCCTCAATAGCTCAGCCATCAAAGGCCATGGCATCGATATCGACCTCCATACCGTAAACACCAAAGGCAAAATCGGGTGGCAGACCCGCCTGTTGTTTTCTTATGTCACCGATAAGGTCACCAAATACCAGTATACCAGCCCGGTCAGCGATTATCTCTCACCGTATTCCCCGCCCATAGCGGGGAGGCCGGTGCTGGGCATCTACAGCTATAAATGGGCCGGGCTCGACCCGGCGACCGGCGTTTTTTTTTTATATTTGAGCGGTCCACCGAGAAAAGATTATGCCGCCATCGCCGCCAATGCGACGGTGAAGGACCTGGTTTATAATGGCCCCGCACTGCCGCCCGTATTTGGTTCGGTCATGAATACCGTCACCTGGAAGCAGTTCAGCCTGAGTGCCAATATCACCTATAAGTTCGGCTACTATTTTCACCGCAGCTCCATTTCCTACAGCGACCTGATCAATAACTGGAGCGGGCACCGCGACTTTGACCGGCGCTGGCAAAAACCCGGCGACGAACAGCATACCAATGTGCCCTCCCTGTCGCTGACCGGTGACGGTACCCGCGACGCCGCTTACCTAGGATCCAGCATACTGGTGGACAAAGGCGATAACATCCGCCTGCAGGATGTCCGATTATCATGGACGCTCCGTCAGCTCACCTTTTATGCTTACGCCAGCAACCTGGGCCTGCTGTGGCGCGCCAACAAGGACGGCCTCGACCCCGATTACGTTTACGGCACTTCAGCCATCCAACCTGTTCACACCTATTCCCTTGGCATAAGGGCACACTTTTAATTGTTAACCTCATGAAAAAGCTAATATATATTTTACTTGTAAGCCTGCTGACCGGCTGCACGAAAACTTTCCTGGACAAAAAGCCCGACCAAACCCTGGTCGTTCCCCAAACTTTCCAGGACCTGCAGGCGCTGCTGGACAATGCCAATGCCATGAACATCAACCTGCCGGCGCTGGGTGAAGTATCTTCCGACGATTATTACGTCACCGATGCGGGCTTCGCCTCCGTGACGACACCGATGTTCCGCAACGCCTACACATGGAACAAGGACATTTATGGTGGCAACCCCGACATTATCGACTGGAATTATACCTACCAGCAGATTTTTTATGCCAACGTTGTCCTCGAAGGACTGGAAAAAATGACCGCGGCGCAGCGCGCTGACCCCCGCTATGCCGCAGAGCGGGGGAGTGCCCTGTTCTTCCGGGCGTTCGGCCTGTATTCGGCTGCGCAGATCTTCTGCAAACCCTACAGCACGGCCACAGCTGCAACGGACATCGGCATGCCGGTCCGGACCTCATCCGATATTACGCAAAAAAGCACCAGGAGCAGCGTCAAAGCCACCTACGACCAGGTCATCGCCGACCTGCAGGAGAGCATCGGCTACCTTCCGCAGACCGTCAGCATCAAAACGCGGCCAAGCCTCGCCGCCGGAAACGGTCTGCTGGCCCGCGTGTATTTGTCCATGGCGGACTACCCGCATGCTTTCCTGTATGCAGACCAGGCTTTGAAACTATACAGCACCCTGCTGGACTATAATGCCGCCAGCACCGCGAAGCTGCACCCGTTCCGGAAATACAATGACGAGGTGATCTTCCATGGCCGGATCTATTATACGTCGCTGACCAATAACACTTCCCGTCTGCGCATCGATACCAACCTGTATGCGATGTACCAGCCGGATGACCTGCGGAAAGTACTTTTCTTTACGCCTGCAGCTCCGGGCCAGACTTTTAAAGGGAGCTATACCGGCACCGACGACCTATTCAACGGGATCGCCACCGACGAGCTATACCTCATCCGTGCGGAAGCCTCTGCCCGCATGGGCCAAACGGAAGCGGCAATGGCCGACCTGCAGACCCTGCTGAACAAGCGTTACCGTACCGGAACTTACACGCTGCCGGCAATAACATCAGCGGAGGCGCTGGACGTAGTGCTGGCTGAAAGGAGAAAGGAGTTGCTGCTGCGGGGACTCCGCTGGTCAGATCTCCGGCGGTTCAACCTGGAGCAGGCGAGGGAAGTGACGCTCAAAAGAAAGCTGAACGGGCAGCTGTATACATTGCCGCCGAATGACCCGCGGTATGTGCTGCCGATCCCGGACATCGTCATCCAGCTGAGCGGGTTACCGCAAAACCCGAGATAACAAAAAAGGCCCGCCGGGGAGCGGCGGGCCTTGAACAACCTGTTAGTTGCCTTTGCGCTGGGCAAGGATCTGCAGGTTTTCCTGCCCGGCCTTTACGCTGGTTGGCGTCGAGCCGCTGAAATTTAGCTGGCTGGCGTCGTACTCCTTCGAGCAGTAATCGCCGGATGACTGCGAGCATTGGGCGCCATCCGGGTCGTAGCTGATCGGTACACCCGCAGCATTGGTGTCAAACCAGTAGTTGGTGAATGATTTTTTCGCATGGGCATTAAAACCCAGGGCTGCGGTTAATCCAAGCGCCAAAGCGACCATGGATACACTTTTTTGAACACGTTTCATAATGAAAGAAATTAAAATAAAGAATTATGCCGGATTGGGTCGAGGGTTACCAGCTTCCCCTTTGTGATGAAGATATAAGGCGATAAGGTTTAGGGTTAAACAACAGCAGTTAAATACCAGGTGCTGCCCCCAGGTCAAATGGCTGATGATCCCGCCGCAGGAGCAGGGAACATGTTCCCAGAAGCCCAGCACCGCCAGCAGGATATAGCCGGTGAACAGCGCCAGCATCACCAGCGAAACTTTCAATCCGGCCAGGAACGCCCGCCGGGAAAGGAGCATCGCAGCGACAATGAGCTCTGCAGCAGGCAGCAGGTAAAAAAGCAAGTCTGCCGCGCCGGGCGGAAAAGGCTGCCGGTACAACTCCCGCCGGAAGGCGGCCGTATCTGCCAGCTTACTGCCGGCAGCATAAGTAAACAGCAGCACCAATGCTGCTGCGGGTAATGATTTTAAAAATGTTCTCATCATAGAGGAATTGACGAGACAAAGTAAAACGCCTGGAATAAGGCAAAACAGTATGAAATGGGTATATACCCTTTAAGCAGAATTTGATATGGACCAGGATGGTGATTTGGAATTTTTGGATAAGCTCTTTTTGAGGGCCCCCTTTTACAGCTTTGAGGATTACAGGCTGGATCGCATGCCGGAAATACTGGCGAAAGATTCCTTCAGGAATGCGCTGCGGCTGGCCAGCCCGGCATTGTATACCGCAGCTGCGAAAAAAGAATTTGACTGGAGCAAGCTGGCGAAGAATCAACAGTTGTCGCTCTACAAATATTACAACCGGATGTCCTTCCGGCCCACGCCTTTCGGGGCTTTCGCCTCCTTCTGCCTGGCAGGCTGGGATGATCGCGGCCGCATCCGGCTATGCGGGGAAAAAGAAAGCCAGCTGCATTTGCTGGCCTCGCAACAAAGCCTTGAACAGGATAACCTCAACCTGCTGCAAACCGGCCCGGACTACCTTTTACGCACCAATCCCACATTACACCGCGTCGGCGCGAACTATCGCCTTGTCAAATCCGCCAGTTCGTCTTCGGGAAAGCTCGGATTCCTCGTGAACGAAATCAAGGCCGAAAAGCTCACCGTTCACCTGGCCGGCCTTTGCACACAGGCACCCATCCGTAAAACGGATTTGCTGGGTAAAATAGCAGGGGCTACTAACTGCACCGCTGACAGGGCCGGACAATTCCTGGATTTCCTACTGACTGAGCAAGTATTATTGACCGAGTACGGAGGGCGGCTTATCGCGCCCGGCTACTGGGAAAAGGACGGCTGTCCCAGGGCTTCGGACGATGGAACAAGCCCGATGGGTGATGGCTTGTCAAAAAGCCGGTTTTATGCAGGTTTGGAGAGAAAGGTCGAAAGCGGCGGAATTACAAAAACGGTCGCCGGTGACCTCCTTGCCGCCGTCAGCTTATTGCGGAGATTGGTCATACCTTATCCTACCCCCGCGATGAAAGAATTTAAAAATGCTTTTAAACAAAAATTTGACATCCAGCGCGTGCCGTTGCTGCATGCACTGGACCCGGACACCGGCATCAGCTATGGTTCCTTATTCACAACAGCCGAAGCCGACGGGTTGCTGGAAGACGTCAATTTTCAACAGCGCTTGAGTCTTCAGCCTCAACTTGATTGGACACCCGTCCACGAGCTGTTTTTACGTAACTGGGTGCGCAACCCGCGCCGGTCCTTTTATGAGCCCATTGTGATTACCGATGCCGATGCGGCCGGGCTGGAACCCGTACACGGGAACACTAAGTTCCCCTCTTCGCTGCCGGTCATGTTCACCCGAACGCAGGATAAACTCGTACTGGATAACCTTGGCGGCGCGACCGCTTTATCACTGCTCGGGCGATTTTCGGTATTCAGTCCCGAAATCGCTGAATACTGTAAAAACATTGCAGCAGCGGAGGAAGCAGCCAATCCTGGCGTTGTTTTTACCGAAGTACACCAGTTGTCTGATACCCATGTCGATAATGTTAACCGCAGGGTGCCGATTTATTCGTACGTTACCGATATCAACACTTTTCCACTGGACGGCCCCGGCCAAAAAGAAATTCCCTTAAGTCATTTAATGGTATCCCTTCATGGCGAAGAACTGTGGCTGGAATCCATTTCCCTGGGGAAACGGGTCATCCCCCGGCTGCCGACCGCTTACAATTTCCACCATAACGGTCTGGCGCTATTTCAAATGCTTTGTGACCTGCAGTTCGAGGGTTTACAGGCCAACCTGACCTTTGATTTGGAAAAGCTGTTTCCGGGGCTGGACTTTTATCCACGCGTGGAATACCGGAACATCGTTATCAGCCCCGCCCGCTGGAAAATCTCCCAACGCGACGTCGCCCGACTCACCGTCAAACCGTTTTCCATAGGCAGGCTGCATCAATTGCGGCTGGAACGCGGCATACCAGCTGGGGTGACCATGGGGTTAAGCGACCGGCAATTGAACTTTAACCTTGTGAACGACGAAGAATCGCTTTTTTTTCTTGAATGCCTCGACGAAAACAAAGCCGTTACCTTGCGGGAATACCTGCCAGCCGGCCGGGAACTTACCGCCGACGGCAAAGCGCACCAGGGACAATACATCGCCATTTTAAAAAATTCAGCTTGTATTTATGAGCGCTCCTCTGACCGGCAACCGGTCCACACGACCGCGGTACAGCGGCGTTTCCTGCCGGGCAGCGAATGGCTGTATGTCAAAATTTACTGTACCCCGGAGTCGGCAGATCGCGTGCTCATCCGCCTTGTTGCGCCCTTTCTTAAAGCCAACGGCAACACTATCCGGCAATGGTTTTTTATCCGATACCAAGACCCGGCGCCGCATATCCGGCTGCGGCTCAGGAGCAGCACCGCCGATTCGGGCATACTGCTGGCCAAGCTGACCGCGAAGCTTGCTAAAGAGCAAAACGCCGGACTGGTACGGGACGTAAAATGCGAAATTTATGAGCGGGAAATCGAACGTTACAGCGCCGAAATGATAACGGCTGCCGAAGGCTTCTTCCACGCGGGCAGCGACTGGGTACTCGACAGGCTGAAAAAAGACAACCGGGATAAGGGCCTGGATGGTTTCTTTTGTGTTTACCGGCTTGCGCTGGAGTTTCTGAAAGATCCTGGTGAAATAACCCTGTTTTTCCAATGGCGCTCGGCGGGCTTCCTCGCTGAATTCAGCGGGAACGAAAAGCTGAAGGTTAGCTTCGGTACCAAGTACCGAAAGCTTGCCGGGAAATTGAAACCGGTGCTGGAGGCACCCGTCAGCCCC
>Ga0105240_10006024_pt1 | contig 17926 bp, 18 predicted proteins | sample KBSC54metaG_FD_80426 | JGI IMG/M metagenome (GOLD analysis project Ga0105240, IMG submission 80426) | Corn rhizosphere microbial communities from Kellogg Biological Station, Michigan, USA - KBS C5-4 metaG | ecosystem: Host-associated > Plants > Roots > Rhizosphere > Soil | place: Michigan, USA...
ACCCAGCGTCATCACATCGACCACCCGCACCACCCCCCCATCCGTGACAAACGTCGTCTCAAGCACATTCGTGCCCGGCAGATAACGCCGCCCAACCCGAAACGACACCCTCGGACACAACCCAAAACAACCACCCCGCTCCGCATCAAGCAGCGCACCGAACACACTCGGCGAATCAAGCACCGGCACACACAACCAATCGATCGCCCCATCCCGAGCGACCAACGCAACCGTCCGCCCATCCCCGATCGCCGCGTAACCACGAATCGGCGCGTAGCCCTCCTCCCGCGTGTGCGGCGTGCGACCCGGCTGCGCGCGGTCATCCAGGTCGCGGCCTGTGACGCGTCAGCCCTCCTCGAGATCGCCGTCCACGGTGATGTCGACGTTACACCGAAGCGCGTTCGACACCGGGCAGAGCTCCGCCGCCTTTGCGAGGCCGCGTTCGAATCCGGCGCCGTCGAGCGATGGCGCCCGCGCGGCGACGACGAGCTCGACGCCGGTGATCCGCGGTGCGCCGCCGACCTCGTCGAGCGTGCAGCTCGCCGTCACGGTCAAGCGCTCGGGCGGCGTGTGGTCCTCGCCCAGCACGAGCGCCAGCGCCATCGCGAAGCAGCTCGCGTGGGCTGCGGCGATCAGCTCCTCGGGGCTGGTCTTGCCGTCCGGCCGCTCGGTACGCGCCGCCCAGGTGACGGGGAAGTCGAGCGCTCCACTCCCGCTCGACACCGTGCCGGCGCCGCTCGCGAGGGTTCCCTCCCAAACAACCTGGGCCTGTCGCTGTGCGATTGTCATCGTCTCTCCCTGCTCGGAATGGCCGCAGAATGGCGCGCTCCCGGGAGAAGCCGCCCCTTCTCCAGCGTGATGTGGGCCGGAGTTCTTACCGCCTGCGGCCGCCACGCCGGGGTAAGACAACGGCCGATCACGACGCTAGGAGGGCATGGGAACAGCACCATCCACGCAGAAGCCCAACGGGCACGAGCCGGACGAGGATCTGCGTGCCAAGCTCCGGCGGCACGCCAACGGGTCATCGGAGCCGTCGACCGTCGAGCGGGCGGCGCATGATCTGCTGCTCGCGCTCGGAGCCGATGTTGGAGCCGACGGCCTGCGCGAGACGCCACGCCGGATGGCGGAGGCCTACGCGGAACTGCTCAGGCCGGTGCCGTTCAACCTGACGACCTTCCCCAACGAGGAGGGCTACGACGAGCTCGTCGTCGTGCGCGACATCCCCTTCCACTCGCTGTGCATGCATCACGTGCTGCCGTTTCACGGCGTCGCGCATGTGGCCTACTTGCCGGCGGAGCACATTCTGGGACTCTCGAAACTCGCGCGTGTGGTCGATCGCTTCGCCCGGGACCTCCAGCTGCAGGAGCGACTGACCGTCCAGATCGCGGCCTGGTTGCAGGAGCACCTGAGACCGAAGGGGGTCGGGGTGGTGCTCGAGGCCGAGCACTTCTGCATGTCGTTGCGCGGAGTGCAGAAGCCCGGCGCCAAGACCGTGACTTCGGCGTTGCACGGGCAGGTCCGTGACGACCCCCGCACGCGCCAGGAGTTCCTCAGCCTGACCGGAGGGAGATTGCGATGAGCGAGCGGACATTCATAATCGTCGGCGCGAGCCTGGCGGGCGCGAAGGCCGCAGAGGAGCTTCGCGAACGCGGATTCGATGGACGGGTTGTCCTGCTCGGCTCCGAGCCCGAGCGCCCGTACGAGCGCCCACCGCTGACCAAGGACTATCTGCGCGGGGAATCCCCGCGCGAGAAGGCATACGTGCACGAGGACGGCTTCTACGCTGACAGGGGCATCGAGCTCGAAACCGGCACCACCGTGGCGGTGATCGACCCCGTCGCGGCGCGGGTGACGCTCGCCGATGGACGCGAGCTCCCCTTCGACCGGCTGCTGCTTGCGACCGGCGCGGAACCGCGCCGAGTTCCTGTCCCCGGCGCGGATCTCGACGGCGTTCACTACCTGCGCACGCTCGCCGACTGCGACATCCTGCGCGAACGGCTCCATGGAGGGGGCCATGTCGTGGTTGTCGGGGCGGGCTGGATCGGCAGCGAGTTCGCCGCTTCCGCACGCCAGCGCGGCCTCGACGTCACGATCATCGATCCGGTCTCGCTGCCCAACGAGCGGATCTTCGGCCCGGAGATCGGCGCCTTCTACCGCGACGTGCACGCACAGCACGGTATCGAGCTTGTGCTCGGCGAGGGCGTCGAGGCGTTCCAAGGCGACGGGACGGTCGCCCGCGTGCGCACCACCGCCGGCCGGGCGATCGAGTGCGACTTTGCGGTCGTCGGCATCGGAGTCGCGCCGCGCGTCGCGCTTGCCCAACAGGCCGGCCTGGAGGTCGACGACGGCATCCTGGTTGACGAGAAGCTGGAGACGTCGGCGCCGAACGTCTTCGCCGCCGGTGACGTGGCTCGAGGGTGGCATCCCTTCTACGCCGAGCGCATCCGCGTCGAGCACTGGGCGAACGCGCTCCATCAAGGTCCCGCCGCGGCACAGGCGATGCTCGACGAGTCCGTCAGCTACGACCGCATTCCCTACTTCTACTCCGACCAGTACGACATCGGCATGGAGTACTCCGGCCACGCCCCGAAATGGGATGAGATCGTCTTTCGCGGCGACCCGGACGCCGGTGCGTTCGTCGCCTTCTGGCTCAAGGACGAACGCGTCGTCGCCGGGATGAACGTCAACGTCTGGGACGTCAACGCGTATGTGGAGGCCCTGATCCGCACGCGGCAACCGGCCGACGCGCGCGCGCTTCATGATCCCGACACGCCGCTCGAATCGCTGGTCGGTGAGCTCACCGCCGGGAGCTGAGCTGGGATGAGCACACCGACCGCGCCTCCCATCGTCACCGAGCACGTCGACGCGGCCGTCGTCGTCGTCGCCCAGGGCGAGCATGACGTGTCGACCGTGGACGCGCTGCGAGCGGAGATCGACGCCGCTTTCGAACTGGGCTCGGGGATCACCGCCGACCTCTCCGCGGTCACCTTCATCGACGCGAGCACTCTCAGGGCGGTGCTCGACGCGTGCGCTCGAGCCGAGGCTACGCCCGGAACGCGGTTCGCCGTTGTGGCCCCGGTCGAGTCCGTCGTCGCTCGCCTGTTTCGAATGACCCGGGCCGACCGGATGCTGACCGTCTTTGAAACATGCCCCGCCGCAGCCGCCTGGTGCCGGGCGACCGAAATCGTCAACCCGGACCCGTGACCCATGCGACGCCGCACGTCTGCCCGCTCGAGCGCTTGCCGGCCGGTACCGTCGGAGGGGAGGGCCTGGTGACCCACCCGTGGGTCGCGGCCCCTGGCATTGGCGGTGCCGCCGACGGGTCGCCCGCCCTCAAGGTCTGACCGGCGGCGTCGATATGGTTCTCTGAAGTGCAGATACTCGCCATGTGTCCAACGGTGTGGGGCCCCGAGACCCCGCTGCTGTGACCCTCGAGCAGGCGCGCCGCAGGCTGCGCGAGCTCATGGCCTCCTGGGACTACGCGTTCGCGATGGGACATGGCTGCTCGATCGGGCCCGATCCGCGCTTCGATGCGATCCGGCGCGAGGTCGCGGACCTGAAGGCGATCATCGCCGAGCACACTGACGGGCCGATCCGCTGAGGGCGCGACCCGGCCCGGCCACTCGAGGTCCCGCCGTCTCGGTGAAGCTCGATCAGTCAGCCCGGCCTCGGACCGCTGCGAGGATGCGCGCGATGTCGGAGAACCTCCAGGAGCGGTTCAGGCCCGCCGTTGACACGACGATCCGGCGCTCTCTCGGCAGAACCGCTGATACGTCCCGCATGGGCACCTGGAGCATCCGCACGCCGAGCCATCCGGTCCGCACAACGATCGTATCGGGTCGATCGTCGCGTGACCGGAACTCGAGCTTGTGGACGTGACCGATCCGGCCCTCAGGCGCATCAACCCGAGACTCTTCACAGTGCGCGAGCCAGTACGCTTCGTCGATCGGTGGAAGCCGACCGTCGCGGGCCCGGTTCGGCGCCCGGGCGGTCAACGCGCGAAGTGTGATTCGCGCAAACATCTACACACCCCCATGAACCGCGGTCTGCGCCGCGTCGCGTGCACGATGGCACGGCCCGGCTCGAGCCGCATCCGTGAAGCCCCCAGTCTGGGGCGTCACCGGCGTGCGGAGGATGGTGAATGCGCGTGGGTTGAGTCGTGTGCGAGTGCTGGTTGTTCGCCGCTCAGCTGGTGGTGACTCCTGGCCGTGCGTCCATGCTCGACTTCCCGGGGCCAGACCGTCGGTTACGACCCCTGCCATTCATCGGTGACCAACCCAACCCGCGCCGTCGTGACGTTCGCGGGACGACCGGGCCGAGTTGTGCCTCAGCCCGGCCACCCCGCGCGTCTCCTACATGTGTGGAGGGACGAGCTTGAAGACCGTGCCCGTCCTGCCGCTCGGCCCGAGGATCTTCGACGCCATGACGTACACCTCGCCGTGGCTGTCTTGGCCGAAGCCCTTGACGACGTAGCTGAGGCGGTCGGTGCCGTTGATGAGCAACTCGTGAAGTGTCCACAGTCCGTGCGCCCGCGGCGTGGACACGAAGAGCCGGCCCTCGGGAGCCAGGAGCGATGCCGTGGCACCACCGTAGATGTAACGCCCGTCGAGCTTGGGCATGGCGGAGCCGCGGTACACGTTTCCGCCCACGACCGTGTACGCGAGGCCGCCCGTCTGTCCGGAGTTCGCGAACTCGATCACCGGGTCACGCAGCGGCTCGCCGTTCCTGGGATCGACACTCGGGCAGGTCGGCGGCGACACATTCGGGTTCGCGGTGCTGAAGCAGTGCGTTCCCTCCTTGACGTTCCATCCGTAGTTGCCGCCCTTGACGATGCGGCTGACCTCCTCCCAGAGCTCCTGCCCCGCGTCCTGGGAAAGCAGGGCGTGGTGGCCGCCCATGTCGAAGGAGAACCGGTAGGGGTTGCGGAGGCCGTATGCCCAGATCTCGTCGAGGCCCGGCTTGTTGACGAAGGGGTTGTCGGCCGGGATCGAATACGGACGGCCGTGGTTCACGTCGATGCGGAGGATGTTGCCGAGCAGGTTGTGGGTGATGTCCTGGCCGTTGCCGCCGGCGTTGCGGTGATACCAGTCCTGGACGTGGCCGAGCTCGTCGTCGTTGGCGCCGCCGCCGTCGCCGATGGAGATGTAGAGATAGCCGTCCGGCCCAAACGCCAATGTGCCGGCGTTATGGTTCGATTGCGGATGGTCGACCTGCAGGATGATGCGCTCCGACGCGGGATCCGCACGCAGGTGGTGCCGCCCGCGGGCATGGAACTCGGCGATCGTGACCGTGTTGTCGTACCCAGCCGGGGCCCCATGACGCAACGGCGCGTTGTAGAAGACAAAAAAGCGGCCGTTCTGCGCAAACCTCGGGTGGAACGCCAGCCCCAGCAGACCACGCTCGTCGTACGCAGGGTCGAGTGGAACGATCTTGCGTCGAAGGTCAAGGAACGGGCGAGGCAGCAGGTGCCCGGAAGGGCTGAGCTCCCGGATCAGCCCGATCTGATCGATGATGAATCGCCGGCCGTGCGGAGCCTGCACCAGCTCGACGGGAGATACAAGCCCGGTGGCGACTTGCTTGAGGCCGATGGCCTCCTGTGCCCCGATCGGGCTGGGCCCGGGGGCGCCCGCGAGCGTCGCGGACGCGGCGGCATTCGTCGGCAAGACCGCACCGATGCACGACAACGCGGCGAGCGCCGCATAGGTGAGCAGCTTCCGCATGACGACCTCCCAACGGTCGAACGAAATCCCCGACCGGGCCGTCGGCACGCAGCCGGACGGCTGCCCGGGTCGAGCCTCCACCGCCGCCCACCGGCCGCCTCGGCGTAACCCCGGCTCCGTACCGCCACTACGCGGGCTTATCCTGCCGGTGCCGCTAACCGCTGGTGACCGCAGCGGAAGATACCGAGCCGGGTGCGCATCTCCGACGGTGCCGGTGGGACAGCCGCCGATGGACGGGCGATCATAGCGAACGTCGCCAACTCTGTCAAGTGCGCAAATTTCCGCTTAACCAGGCCGAAAATAGCCGCGAACTGTAACCATTGCCCTCGGTCGGAACCGATTCGGACATTCGTAGGCCCACCGGCGCCCATACCTCGGCACGGATCTCGCCGTACCAACCAGCCACTCCTCCAGACCGCCGCCCGGACCACACCCGAGCGCCACTCCTACGCGTGATATTCTCCCGGCGCCGTACTCAACGTCACAAAACCAAGGGCAGGCAGCCTGGGGAGGGGCCTTGGCCGCCAATGTGGCGTCTTCTCATACCATCCTCGACCGTGCTCGAGAGCGCCGGGTACTGCAGGGCCTGTTCGAGGGGGCGCGTCGATCGGACGGCGGAGCGCTGCTCGTTCGCGGGGAGCCGGGGATCGGGAAGTCGAGCCTCCTCGCCTGGGTGGCGGCATGCGCAGAGGGCATGGTCGCGATCCGGATTCGCGGGTTCGAATCGGAGAGGCACATTCCATATGCAGGGCTACACCAGCTCATGCTCGCGACCGAGCGGCCGGTCGACGAGCTGCCGATAACCGGTAGAGGAAATGCCGGCTCTCCGGACTGGGCGGGCTCGTCGGCAGACGCCGAACTCGTCCTGGGCACCACAGTTCTCGCACTCGTCTCGCAGGTCGGGAGAACGCGTCCTCTCCTGTGCTGCGTTGATGACGCCGACCTTCTCGACGAGGCATCCGCAGCGGCAATCGCCTTCGCGGCCCGTCGGCTCGACCATGTGCCGGTCGCGATGGTGTGCGCGGCCACGGACCCGCCATGCCCCGCGAGACACCTGTTCGAGGGCCTCGCGGAGATCACGATCAGGGGGCTGTCTCGGTCGGCAGCACGAGCGCTGCTCGAACGGGAGCATCCCGACATGCGCCTCGATGTCCGCGACAGCCTCATCGAGGCAGCTCGAGGAAATCCACTGGCACTCCTCGACATGCCGCGTGCGCTCACGCCGGAGCAGCGTCGAGGCGAGGCGGCATTGCCGCTCGAGCTCCCGGTCGGCAGGCAGCTGCGGCAGCGTGTTCTGCGCGGGCTCGAGCAATTGCCGACCGACACGAGGCGGCTTCTGCTCTTGATCGCCGCCGAGCCGACATCGGACGCCGCGCGAGTCGAGCGAGCCGCCCGAGCGTGGGACATCGAGCCCGCGACCGCCGCGTTGCCCGCCCGGGACGCGGGTGTCTTGCACGGAGGCGAGGGCCTTGAGTTCCGGCACCCGTTCGTCCGTTCAACGGTGTATCAGTCGGCAGTACGGGAAGATCTGATCCAGGCGCATGGTGCGCTCGGCAATGCGGTCGACCCTGTGGCAGACGCCGCCGATGCAGCCTTCCATCGCGCGGCCACCGCGCGAGGTCCCAACGAGCGGCTTGCGGGCCGGCTCGCTCGGGCCGTCGACGCGTCGGCCGATCGTGCCCCGATCCTGCGGGCCCGGCTGCTCGAGCGAGCCGCGTGGCTCAGCCCAGATCCTCGGAACCGCAGGAGCCGGCAGCTCACGGCGGCCGAAGCGTTTCTGACGGGGGGAGACGTCGGACGGGCGCGACTCATCCTGGGCGAGATCGAGCCGCGCCTGACGCGGTCGGATGAATTGGCGCGGGGTCGACGCCTCGCCGCGGAGATCGCGCTCGCGGAAGGCCGAGTCGCAGAGGCTCAGCCTCTGTTGCTCCGGGCGGCGCGCTCGTTCGCGGATCGGAACTCCCACGGCGCTCGCGACGTCTACCTGCGGGCATTGCGAGTCGCCGTCCAGGCAGGCGGCTTCAACGGATCCGGGATCACCGCGGAGACCGCCGCCTCCGCCCTTGAGGGGCAGCGATCTCGAACGGTCGGAACCGAGGATGTCATCCGCGAAGCGTTCGCCCGGCGGCTGATGGGCACATCCAACGGTGACGCCGCTCGCATGCGGGAGGTTACGCGCCGGCTCGGGGGCGAGCATCGTCTGGAGTGGATGGACTTCGCCACGTGGGCCGCCGCGGAGCTTTGGGACGACGAGGCCATCTGGGCGATGTCGGAGAGATGGGTCGCGCTCGCCCGCGAGGCCGGCCGTCGAGCCGAACTCGGACGAGCACTTCTCAGCCGCGCCGTGCTGTACGACGTTCCGGCGGGGCGGCTCGAGGATGCCCAGGCGTTGATCGTCCAGGCCCGGCGAACTCTGGCCGCCGCCAGGGTGCAGCACTCGGCCGACTGCGCCGCCTCCGCCGACGTCTTCATCTCGGCCTGGCGAGGCCGTCAACGGCGCGTCCGCCGGCTGGCGTCCATCGCTCATCGCTACGCGGCGCAGCGCGGACACGGACTCCACGCCGCACGGGTCGAGTACGCCCTCGCAGTCCTGGAGAACAGTCTCGGACGGTACGACGCGGCGGTCACACACGGACAGCAGGCCGCCGAGAACGATGCCTTCCATATCGCGACGCTGGCTCGCCCCGAGCTCGTCGAAGCCGCGGCCAGGACCGGCGACCACGAGCTGGCACACGCGCAGCTGGCCCAGCTCGCCGCGAGCGTGGCTGGGAGTGAAACGCACTGGGGACGGGGCATGCTGGCGCGCGGCACCGCGCTCGCGTGGGGCAACGATCCCGATGCAGAGATACATTATCGACGCGCCATCCACCATCTGAGGCAGGGACGTTTTCGGTTGGAATACGCGCGCGCACGCTTGGTCTACGGCGAATGGCTGCGAAGGCAACGACGCGTCCGCGAGGCCCGTGCCGAATTGGAAGTTTCCCGCGCGATCTTTGCGGCGACCGGCGCTCACGCCTTCGCGGAGCGCGCGATGGCCGAGGAGCGCGCATCCGGGAGCCGGGAGGGTGTCATATCTTCCGAGCGCGCCCGACTGACCCCGCAGGAGGAACGCATAGTCCGAGCAGCCGCCACGGGGGCAACGAACGCCGAGATCGGTCGGCGGCTTTCCATCAGCGCGCGCACGGTTGAGTATCACCTTCACAAGGTGTTCCGCACGCTCAATATCGGCTCCCGTGTCGAACTCGTCCGCGTCGCCCAGGCATTGGAATCGGGCGCGGACGGAGACGCCGACGTGGGCACGGAATAGGACATCGCCCGTTTGGGCGACGCTGACACCATCATGGACGATCATCCTACAAACGACGCGGCTCTTCGCCGCTCTCTCGCTTCGGCCGCAGATTCCTTGGAGGACGCGACCGCGGCGATCGAGCATCTCCTCAACGTCGTGGCGACGCTCAATACACCGCAGACGACTCGGGAGCGGTCGGCTCCAACTCGGGCCTCGGTCGAGGCCGCCGAGCGCCTTATCGGAGTCAGTTGGGAGCTTCTCAGGCTGGCGCTGTCATTGCTTCGGGTCGAGCGCACGCACGTCACAGCCGAGGACGCCGCTCGCCTGGCGCGACTCGAGGAGCTCCTGGCGCTCTATCGTAGTCAGCTTTGACGTCCCAGGCGGCCGGCCGCGGCGGTCTGGCCCGTTGGACCCATGGCACTGCGCTTCGAGCCGCCGGCCGCCAGACCCTGTCCCGCCGGCGGGACACCCGGGATTCGCACGAGGAGCCGTTCCTGTCCCGGCCAGGCGGGACCGGTGCTTCCACAGATGCGCGCTCGACCTGCCGCCGTCACAATCCGGACTCCATGGGCGCACGGTCGAACACCGCCTTCCGGGGCCTCGAGGATGCGCCACCCAGCATCGGGCACGCGCTGCCGAACGGTCGCGGCTGGCGGCTCGCCCGGAACGCGCTGTATGTGGACCGCCAGCTCCCTTTCGATGACTGGGTGAGTCTCGGTCACCGGATCACAATCGTGTCCGACTCGGCCGCCTGGTGGATCGGCGACTGGCTTCATTTCGGGCGCGTTCGGTATGGCCGACGCCGATACACGGCGGTCCTCGAGGCTACGGACCTGGATTACCAGACCCTGCGAAACTATGCCTGGGTTGCCGCCCGTATCCCGCCGAGCCGTCGCCGGCAATCGCTCAGTTTCGGCCATCATGCCGAAGTCGCCGCGCTTTCCGAGACTGATCAGGACCGGTGGCTCGCTCGCTGTGCGCTCGAGCACTGGCCCCGAAGCGAGCTCCGCCGCCGCCGGCGCATTCACCGCCGAAACGACGAGGACATGTCTCGGGCCAGCTCGCTTGCGTTGATCGTCGAGGCCGGGCGCCGACTCCGGTGGGAGTCGGCCGCCACCGCCACCGGCCGCCCCCTCGAGGGGTGGATTGCCGAAGTCCTGGACACCGCCGCCGCAACCGTGCTCGGCCCCGAGCCGAATGCCTCCGCGGCGTGATTGACTCGGCCGCGGACGTACTCTGATCCGGGCCCGGCCACAGATCCCGGCACGCGCGTCGATACTGCATCAGTCGCGGGTGGTATGTGGGCCCCGGCGCGGGGAGGTGCGAACCTCACGGAGGTGACGCCGGCGGGTTCTGCAGACAGCACCTCTCCGCGTCCGTGGGCTTCGAGACGGGTACCCCGGATGCCCAGAGCAGCAGCGCGCGAGCCCTCCTTCAGGCCGCCGCAAGGCTGGCCCTGAGCTTTCGCCGGGCGATGTGAAGGGTCTTGTGGACGGCCCCGGTCGTCGTGTTGAGGCGCCTCGCGAGGCCCTCGGTGGGCACGCCGTCGATGGTGAGCGCGATCAGGACCTCGCGCTGGCGCGGGGTCAGGTCCTCCGCGATCCTCCGAGCCAGCGTTCGGGCGAGCTCGTTTGCGACGCAGCATTCGTACGGCGATTCGGCGTCGGCCGCCCACATCGGCGCCTGATCGAACTCATCCGCGCTGGGAAGGTCGCGAGCACGTCCGAGGCGGCGGCGGATCTTGTCCGGCGCCTCGCGCTCCACGAAGCGGCGCGCCCAGGTGGTGAAGAGGCTGTCGCCGCGGAACTGATCGAGCTTCGCCAGGATCGAGACAACGGCGTCATCGGCGGCCTGGACCGCAAGGTCGTCGAGATCTCTGCCCGACGGGTGGGTCAGCGACGCTGTGCGCCGCCCGATCTCGAATCGGGCCTGACGGACCAGGAGCGCGTGGAGCGATCCGATCGCCGCCTCGCGGCGGAGATCATCCGAGCGCAGGGCGTCGAGCCAGGCGCGGGACTTCTCGTCGATCGGGTGCGCCCGTCCATCGCCGGCCGCGACAGCAACCTGAGCAGGGCCGCGGGGCCGCGGATCACGGGCAACCGTGAACTTCGGCTTCGCCCCATGGACACGCCGGCGGTGAGCCGAGGGGGTGATCGGGACCGGGTCCCGGCTGATCGCTGCAAGCGGAACGGACATCGCGTGTTCTCCTTCGGTGGGTTCGAGCAGGCGACACCGACAGTCGAACGGCGTCTGATATGAGGCTCGCAGAGGATCACCGTCGCACGCATGAGGCCCTGTCTCCATATCCCGCCTCTCGCCCGCCCATCCCTCGTCGGGACGCCCTGACGACGGGTGCCCGTGGCCGACGTGCTCGTCATCGCGGCCGACGGGGTATGACCAGCAGCCGCACTACGCTCAGGGTCTGCGACGGCGATGCGAGCAGCCCCGGTGGCCGCACATCCTGCCAGCTCGATACTCATCTGCTACGACGCGATTGAGAGCGCGGCCGGCCTGTCGTCGACAGGTATGTGCAAAGGCGGCGGCCTCGAGGCCGAGCCGCTGGCGATCGCGGCGGACGGGCGGCGTAGGCCAGAGTCAGCCCTCCGACCCGTGACCGCCGCAGTCGACCTCATAGGTCGTGACGGGCAGGCCGAAACGATCCACGACCTTCTCGATCAGTCTCCGTTCCTGCCAGTTGACGTGCTCTGAGCTGCGCAGGCCGATCAGGATGTGATCGGGGTGGAAGTCCGCGACGGCGTCGGAGAACGCGGTCAGCGCGTAGTCATCGCCGATCCGCCCCTTGGCGTGGGCCCCGAGCTCCCGCACGTGCCCGAGGACGCTGTCGAGGCGCTTGTCGGCGAGGTGCCGAGACCTGTCCACGTCATCGGTGAGCCAGTCGAGCCGACCGGGGAGGCTGGGGGTCACGACGTAGACCTCGGCCGCCGCGTCGATCACCGCGCGCACCTGAGCCGGTAGCTCGCCGACCTCCGCAACTGCGGCATCCGCGACCATCAAGAGTCGCCGGATCGGCGCTTCAGGTGCCGCTGGGCGGGCGTCGTGGGCCCGCACATCGTGAGTTTTCATCGTCCGCTCCTTCTCTCCGTCTCCCGGGTCGGCATGATCGGCGCACACCCCCCCAGCGTCGATCCCGGCCGGCTTCTTACCGCACCGGCGGTGGCGGAGGTCGAGCGCTGCGGCGCTATCCTCATGCAACTGTGCGAGACGAGCACCCACGTCTTCGCGCCCCTCGAGGACGCGTTCGCGAGTGACCGCGGCGGGCCGGCACCTCTACATGCTCTCCTTCGACCATCGCGGCTCGTTCAAGAAGGATCTCATGAGGATCCCGGGCGAGCCCACCGACGGCGAGCGCCGGCGCATCTCGGCGCTGAAGATGGTCATCTACGAGGGGTTCACGCGGGCGATCGCCAACGGCGCCCCGCGGGCCTCGTGCGCGGTCTTGGTGGACGAAGAGTTCGGCGCGGGCATCGCCCGCTCGGCGCGGCGCGCCGACCTCATGCTCGCGATGCCCGTGGAGCGCTCCGGTCAGGACGAGTTCGACTTCGAGTTCGGAGACCGTTTCGGCGAGCACATCCAGGCCTTTGACCCCGACTACGCCAAGGTGCTCGTGCGCTACAACCCCGACGGCGACGCCGAACTCAACGACCGCCAGACGGCGCGGCTCGTACGGCTGTCCGGTTGGCTGGGCAGACACGACCGAAGGCTCCTCTTCGAGCTGCTGGTGCCCGCGACGGCGAGCCAGCTCGCCCAAGCAGGCGGCGACCGGGGCACCTATGACCGTGAGCTGCGACCTTCCCTCGTCGTCCGCGCGATGGCCCGTCTCCAGGACGCCGGTGTCGAACCGGCCATTTGGAAGATCGAGGGCCTGGAGACACGCGAGGACTGTCACCGGATCGTGGCCCAGGCCCGAGCGGGTGGACGCGACGAAGTTGAATGCGTCGTGCTCGGCCGCGGCGAGAATCTCGATCGCGTCGCGCACTGGCTTCGACAGGCGGCGCCCGTGGGCGGCTACGTCGGGCTCGCGGTCGGCCGTACCATCTGGTTGGACGCCCTCCGCGAGCACCTTGCGGGCCGCTTGGGCGAGGACGCGACGATCGACCGGATCGCCGCCAACTACCGCGAGATGATCGACGTGTACACGAGCGCGGCCGCCACAACCTCTCCCGCCTCCCGCGGGTCGGCTCGGCAGGACGCGCGGTGAGGCGCAGGCGTCAGCGCGCCACCTTGGAGCGGGGCACGATCTCGAGCGCGAACGTCTTGCGGCCCAGCGCCTGCTCGAGCTCGGCCACGCGCCGGCGCAGCTCCGGCTCGCCTCGGCGCTCCTCCTCGCCGGCCAGCGCCTCCACGCCCGCCTCGATCAGCTTGTCCCGCCACGCGCAAAAGAGCGTCTCCGAGATTTGATGCTCGCGACACACCCCCTTCACCGAGCGGTCGCCGCGAAGGCCGGCCAACACGATGGCCACTTTTTGCCTGGCCGTCCGTGTCCGATACGTCCTCTGCTCGCTTAGCCCCATTCTCCTTCCCCAGCGTCGCTCCTTCCTCACCTGTTACCGCGGGCGGCGGGTGCCCCCTTCTCGGCCGCCAGATTGAGCCTGAGATTGGCGCGGCCGTCGTGCACCAGCTTGCGGATTGCGCCGGGGGTGGTATGAAGCTCGCAGGCGAGCGTCTTGGGGGAGATACCGTCGACGGTGGTCGCGATCAGCGCGATTCGCTGACGGTTGGTGAGTTGATTGGCGACGATGTCGTTGACGCTTTGCAAAAGCTCGTATGTCTCGAGGAGCTCCTGCGCGGAGGGTGCGGGGTCGGCGACGTCGGGTGCGAGTTCCGGCTCGGCTGAGAGACCGACGCGGTCGTGCCCGACGCGCCGGCGGATGCTCACGAGTGCCTCCAGCGCGGCGAATCTCTTCGCCCAGGTCCAGAACCGGCTCTCGCCGCGATAGTCGTCGAGCTTGCGCATGAGGACCATCAGCGCGTCGTCGGCCGCCTCCGTGGCGAGATCGCCGATGTCGCCCGTCGGGAACCCGGCCCGGTGACGAACGCGGCTGCGGATGTGAAAGGTCGCCTCGCGGCGCAGCCGTTCGTGCAGCTCGGCGACCGCGCAACCGCGCGCCGGCTCGGCGCCGTGCAGACGCTCCACCCACGATCGGGACTCGAGATCGAGCGGCCGCGGGCCGCTCGGGGCTCCGGCGGATGGAGTGTGACGGTGCGGACACTTCTGCATAAGCGGACCTCGCCGGCCGGTGGCGGCGCTCGGGTGCCGCGGACCGAGGCCTACGGCCAAGCGTGTGACCGCGAGCAGGTTCCGCTCCTTCTGATGCAACCCTCGACACGATCGGGCGGACCGTGTATGCAGGGTCGCGGTGAGGGCATGGTACTCCCAAAAACCCCTCGGTGCGCCCGGCGCTCGTGACCGAGTCACCGACGGGTCGTCCCAGCCGGAAGACGCTGCCGCAACGTCGCTGGTCACGATCTTCCTGCCAGGCCTCCCACATCCGCTGGAGCGGTAGGGTAGACTCGCCCGCGGGGAGGGCAGACGACTTCACGGCGTGCCGGAGGCACGTCAGCAGTACACGCGGACGGCACCTCGCCACCCGCGACGGACCCGAATACACATGCAGCCCACGGAGCCGCTCTCAGGCGGAAAGCTGCTCGCGGCGATCTCCACGACGATCGTCGCGATCTTGCGTGAGCACTACGGCCGCGGCCCGATGAAGGCCAAGACCTATGCGCTCGACGACATCATCGTCTGCGTGATGCGTGGCAGTGGGTTCACGCCGCTCGAGAAGACGATCATGGACAGCGGCGATCCCGAGCGCGTCGTCGAGATGCGCCACGACTTTCAGCGTGTCATGACCGGGCGATACTGCGATGCGATCGAGGAGCTCACCGGGCGCAAGGTCGTCGCCTTCCTCTCCCAGGCCCACGTGGATCCCGACATAACGATCGAAGTCTTCTTCGTCGACCGACCACTCGACGGCTTTGGGTCGGTGGAGATCGTCACCCCCGAAGACGCTTGGAACGTGGCGGACGAGCTCGACGAACGATCGAGCTGAGTCCGAGCCGGGAGCCGATCCGATACTCCGGGGTCATCGAGCATCAAGCACGCCCAGAGTGCACCGGGCCTCGCGGATCATCTGGTGGGCGAAGCCCCACTCGTTGGCATACCAGGCCATCACCTTGACGAGCGTGCCGTCGATTGACCCTGGTGAGCTCGAGGTCGACGACGGCGGCACGTAAGTCTCCGACGATGTCCCCGAACCAGCGGGAGCTCCACTCGGGGCCAGGGGCGGAGCTGGGTCCGCTGCCATCGGGAATCCCTGCCGCTCGCCGTGAGCCGCGACCGCCTTTGCACGCCTCGTAGCACACGGCCGAGGCTCGAGTAACGCAGCATCCCGCCTGCGGGCTCACGCGGGCAGGTGAAGGGGGACCGTGGTGATGACGACGCCCGGCTGGCGTCGAAGCGCGCGTCGTAGCCGGCGGGCGGTGCCGTTGTGCAGTGGCCGGTGCCAGGGGTGCTTGACGATCACCTCAGGGAGGACGACGGTCACCGTCAGGCCTTGCGTCTGCGTGCGCAGAGCGTCGATGTAGCACGTCAGGGGCGCGACGAGCGCGCGGTAGGGAGAGTCGACCACCTCGAGCGGCAGGTGATTGCCCCACGTGGCCCAATAGCTTTTGAAGCGTCGGGCCTCGTCTTCGCCGGGGCTGATGTGGACGGCCAGCACGGGCTGGCCCAGCGACGCGGCGTACGCGAGCGCCCGCAGGCCGGCGAGGTCGAGACGGACGACCGGGACGATTGCCAGGTGCTGGAGCTGATCGGGGCTCTCGTCGGCCTCCGGGTCTGTGTATGGGGTGTCGCGGCCCCGGGCGCGCGCTTGTTCGGGCACGATCCGGTCGAGCCGGGAGGAGGAGTCGAGCGGATACAGGGCGAGAGCGCGGCGAACGGCGTCGTAATGACAGCGGATGCGCCAGGCGACGAACACGAGCAGCGAGATCAAGAGCAGCGCGGCCCACGCCCCTTCGCTGAACTTGGTCACTGCGGCGATGACGAAGACGATCGCCGACAAGGCGGCGCCGAGCGCGTTCAGGAGGATGCTCCTGCGCCAGTGCGCCTCGCGCCGGTTCCACCAATGCACGACCATCCCTGTCTGGGAGAGGGTGAAGGCGACGAATACGCCGACGGCGTAGAGGGGGATCAGCGCGGCGGTGCGACCGTTGAACCCGGCGAAGAGCGCGGCAGCGGCGACCGCGAGCGCGATCGTGCCGTTGCTGAAGGCCAACCGGTCACCGAGCCGCAGGAACAGCCGCGGCGCGTGTCCGTTACGAGCCATGGACGACAGCAGGCGCGGGAAGCCGTTGAAGGCGGTGTTGGCCGCGAGCAGCAGCACCAGTGCGGTTGTGAGCTGCACATACACATACAAGGGCCCTGTCCCGAAGCTGCGATGGGCGACCTGCGAGAGGGCCGTTTGACCGGCATGCGGCACGATGCCCTCCAGGTGCATCAGCACGACGACCCCTGTGAACATCGTTACCAAAAGGCCGACCATCAGCGTGAGCACCGTGCGCGCGTTGCGGGATGCCGGTGGCTGGAAGGCGGGCACGGCGTTGGAGATCGCCTCGATGCCCGTCATCGCGGTGGCGCCCGAAGAGAAGGCGCGCAGCACCAACAGCGCGGTCAGACCCTCGGTTGGCTCAAGCGGCGGTGTTGGTGTGGTCGTGAAGCCGCGGCCGGAGGCATCGATCAGCCCGGCGGTGAGCAGCGCCAGGATGGCCAGGACGAACGCGTAGGTGGGGGCGGAGAACACCTTGCCGGCCTCCCGCAGGCCGCGGAGGTTGCCTGCCAACAGGATCGCGATCGTCGCCAACCCCAGTGGAACGGTGTCGCGGGTCAGGCCCGGCGCAGCCGAGGTGATCGCGGCGACGCCGGAAGCGATCGACACGGCGACGGTCAGCACGTAGTCGCTCATCAGGCCGGCGGCCGCGATCAGAGCGGGGAGCTCACCCAGGTTCCTGAACGCCACGATGTACGAGCCGCCACCGTGCGGATAGGCTCTGATCACCTGGCGGTAGGAGACGCCGACGGCGATCATCAGCGCGACGATCGCAAGCGAGATCCAGAGCGAGAGGCCCAGCGCGCCGCTGCCCGCCAGCGCAAGCACGGCCAGCATGGCCTCGGGACCATAGGCCACCGAGGAGAGGGCGTCCGACGAGAGGATCGCGAGCCCCACCGGCTTACGCATCCGCTCGTGACCAACCGCGCTACCGCTCAGCGGGGGGCCCAGCACCACTCGCCGCCACGTCGATGCCGCCCGCCCCAACCGGGAGGTCCCGGCACCGGCGTGGGTGGTCGCCGCGATCTCCCCCGGGGCACCGGTCTCGACGAAATCGACCGGAGCGAAACGGCCACCACGGCCGCTCTCGAAGCTGCGCGGAAACCTGCGCAGACCCGGATCGATTGGCAACGCACGCACCCACGCGCGCCGCGGGCCGAGTGCTCGACCCCAATGGCCGCCGACCAGCCGCAACAGGGCAAGCTCCTCGTCGTCCAAGGCCGCGACCGTGGATCCGGGCCCGACGTCGGTCACCTCATGCGGCGGGGGTCGCGCCATCGACCGTGGCGGATTTGGCCGGTTTCACGTGCGCGAGAGCGCCAATCGGCTCCTGCCTGAGCCCGACCGGTGCCGGAGGGCGGCGAGACACTGTGGCCGCCCTCCGGTGGTCCTTTGCATCGCTCGCGGCTCGTCTAGGCGCCGATCCGCTGCTTGTTCCCGAGCATCATGTGCGGGTCGAGCACGTACTTTTTGCTGGCTCCCTTGTCGAAGGCTTGGTAGCCCTGTGGTGCCTCGTCGAGGGAGATCACGGTGGCGTTGACGGCCTTGGCGATCTGGCAGCGTTCGTTGAG
>Ga0105240_10006025_pt1 | contig 17925 bp, 16 predicted proteins | sample KBSC54metaG_FD_80426 | JGI IMG/M metagenome (GOLD analysis project Ga0105240, IMG submission 80426) | Corn rhizosphere microbial communities from Kellogg Biological Station, Michigan, USA - KBS C5-4 metaG | ecosystem: Host-associated > Plants > Roots > Rhizosphere > Soil | place: Michigan, USA...
CAGAACGAACCGGCTCACCATCGCGAAGATCGTTGCATTCGCCCCAATCCCCAGCCCGATCGAAATCACCGCAACCAGCGCGATCGCCGGATGCTTCGCCAGTGTCCGCACTGCATGGCGCATGTCCCGCGCAACATTCTCAAGCCACGGCAATGTCCGCCCCTCGCGTCTCGCCTGCCGTGCCTGTTCCACTCCACCCAGTTGCATCACCGCCCGCCTCCGCGCATCCGCCTCGCTCAGCCCCGCCGCAACACCCGCGTCCGTGTGCAGCGCCAGATGCGCCTCGAGTTCCTCGTCGAATTCGCCAGCACCACGTCCGCGCACACTGCCACACAACCGAATCGCAAATGCTCGCATTTTGGCAGGCAAAGAATTCATCGCGCCGTCCGCCTACGCCTCTTCCGCCGGCGTGAGAAACCGCGAAAGAATCTCCGTTGTCTGCTCCCAATCCGCCGTCGCTCTTCGAACCTGCTTCTGCCCCGCCTTCGTCAGCTCGTAGAACTTTGCCTTTCGGTTGTTATCAGAAACGCCCCACTGCGATCGCACATACCCCTCCTGCTCCAGCTTCAGCAGCGCGGGATATAGCGTTCCATAATTCAGTTGCAGCAAGTCGCCGCTCGTCTGCTCAATGCGCCGCGCCAGCCCGTACCCGTGCTGCGGCCCCATCGTCTCCAGCGTCTTCAGAATCATCAGCGCCAGCGTTCCCTGCCACACATCCGTCTTGTCGCCCATTCTTCTCTCCTATGGGTCTGCAATAGGAGCACTCTACGCCCCCTTCTATGGGAACGCAATAGGAACACACATGCGCCCTTCAGATACTTGTGACGAACCGCGCAAGCTGATCCGCGTGTTAGCCTTGCCTCAATTCCGCAACCGGAGCCTTCAAGCCCATGAACCCGCGTCTCTTCGCGCTCGCCGCTCTCGCCGCTCTCGCCGCACTTCCCGCCGCTGCCCAATCCCACTCCGATCTCGCGACGTCCGTCGATCAGCAGCTTCCCGCCCTCACCGAAACCTACAAGCACCTCCACCGCAACCCCGAGCTCTCCCACCACGAAGAGAAAACCTCAGCCTTCCTCGCCGCCGAACTCCGCAAGCTCGGCTACACCGTCACCGAGCACATCGGCAAATACCAGGACGGCTCGCAGGCTCACGGTATCGTGGCTATCCTCGAAAACGGCTCTGGTCCGCGTCTCCTCATCCGCTCCGACATGGATGCTCTCCCCGTCGAAGAGAAGACCGGCCTCGATTACGCATCCACCGTGCGTTCCACCAACGCGCAGGGTCAGGATGTTGGCGTCATGCACGCCTGCGGTCACGACATCCACATGACCGTCCTCCTCGGCACCGCCCGCGAACTCGCCGAGCGCAAATCGCAGTGGCACGGCACCGTCATCCTCATCGGCCAGCCGTCCGAAGAAACCATCGACGGCGCCCGCGCCATGCTCGCCGACAACCTCTATCAGCGTTTCGGGCGCCCCGACTTCATCCTCTCCGAACACGACTCCAACGACGTCGCCGCCGGATCCGTCTCTCTTAAGGGCGGTCCGCTCCTTGCCAGCTCTACCGGAATCAACGTCATCATTCGCGGCATCGGAGGCCACGGCTCACGCCCTGAGGTCGGCAAAGACCCCATCGTTCTCGCCGCGGAATTCATCCTCGTCGCCCAGACCATCGTCAGCCGCCAGATCGACCCGCAGCAGCCCGCCGTCCTCACCGTCGGCATGATCCACGGCGGAACGAAAAACAACATCATCCCCGACCAGGTTGAGCTCGGCATGACGCTCCGCACCTACTCCACCAGCCTCCGCGAGGCCATCCTCGCAGATATCCGTCGCACCGCAAACGGTCTTGCTGAAGCCTACGGCGTCCCGGCCGATCGCATGCCCATCGTCAAAGTCCTCGAAAGTACTTCCGCAACGCTCAACGATTCGTCTCTCAGCGAGCGCCTTCGGAAATCCGCAGCCGCCGCCCTCGGCGCAGATCACGTCGAAGAGGCCAAAGCAGTCATGGGCAGCGAAGACGTCGGCCTGTTCACTCTCGACGGCAAAATTCCCGGCGTCATGTTCTGGCTAGGCGCTGCCGAGCCCTCGAAGCTTGCCGAAGCTCGCAAGACCGGCACGCCTCTTCCGAGTCCACACTCCGCCCTCTTCGCCCCTGTCTACGCCCCAGCCATCAAAACCGGCGTCACCGCCATGACCGCCATGTCCCTCGATCTGCTGAAGTAAGCAATGCCAGTCCAAACTCCACAGTAGGCTTCGTGACGTTGATCACGGAGCCGACTGCGAAGACGGTGCCTTACTTATGAGCTATGAAGCAGCAATGCTATATGGCTGTCATTTATCTGAATTGGCTCCTGCTCGCCACCGGCCTTGTGTACCTGTCGTTCACACATCGCTACGCGCTTGCAGGCGCTTGGCTCGTCACCCTGCCGCTTTTCTTGTTCGCGTACATACGATATTTCCCGCTTATGTCACGGGCGATGGGCTATGGCAAAGTTGACGATACGCCTGCAGATCACTTGGAACCCTCTGCATTTCAGAACGAAAGCCCGGCACTCACGGTAACGCTGTACACAGCCCTCGGCTGCCCATTCTGTCCGATCGTCGAACGACGCCTGCGCGAGATGCAGACGCGCATGAAATTCAAAATCGACAAAGTTGACGTTACGTTGCGCCCCGACCTGCTCACGTCGAGAGGCATTCGCGCAGTCCCAGTCGTTGAGGTAGACGCACGTCGCATCGAAGGCAATGCCACAACTGAGCAACTCAGCAGCTTGATCACGGGCACCGTATGCCACTGGCAGTGAAGTAGAAGTTCTCTTCGACCACCTCACCGCATCCGCCTCAGTGTGTTTTCCTACCCGCAGTCCTCCAGCGATACTTGGGCCGCTGCCTCAAATGCATTCGATCACTTCCCCGGTTCCACCAAAGCCCCATAAACAACACCCCTGCTTAGATACTGCAGATTCTCCGTATTCGGTCCGCCACCCATCCGCTGAATCATCCCTACGAACACAACATCATTCGTCGGATCGATCCAGAACCACGTCCCAGCCGCGCCATCCCAGAAAAACGTGCCCTTCCCCTCTGGCAGATTCGCAGTCGGCGGATCGAATACCACCGCACAGTTGTACCCATAGCCGAATCCCGGCCGCATCCGCTGCGCGCCAATGCTGAACTCGCCCGTCAGCAGATTCGGCGCCAGGTGATTCGAGCTCATCAAATGCACACTCGCAGGCGACAACAGCCGCGTTCCATTCAGCTCTCCGCTGTGCGCCAGCATCTCCGCAAACCGGAAATAGTCTTCCGCCGTCGACACCATGCCCCCGCCGCCCGAAGCCATCGTCGGCTCATGCGCAAAGTCGCGATGATTCACATTCGCCGCCCCATGATCGGACAGGCCGCCATTCGGCTCCACGTAGTACACCGTCGCAAACCGCGACCACTTGTCCTCCGGCACAAAAAAGCCTGCATCCTTCATCCCCAGCGGCTTGAAGATCTCATCCCGATAGAACTCCGGCAACGTCTTCGCCGATAGCTTCTCCACGATGTACCCCTGAATATCCATCGACACCGAATACACCCACTTCGTCCCGGGCTGATACAGCAGCGGCACTCCCGCAAGCTTGGTCACAAACTCATGCAGATCCTTCGCTTCAAACAGGTGCGCATCCTTAACCATCTGGTCCACCGGCGTATTCCCGAAAATTCCATACGTGAATCCCGCCGTATGCGTCATTAACTCCGCCATCGTCGGCGCATGCACCGGATCCTCGAGAATCATCTTCCCGCTCGCATCCGTCCCCGCATACACCTTCAGGTGCGCAAACTCCGGCACATACTTCGCAATCGGATCCGACGGCAGCCACTTCCCCTGCTCGTACAACTTCATCATCGCGACCGCGGTCACCACCTTCGTCATCGAGTAGTCGCGAAAGATGGTGTCCTTCGTCATCGCCTCATGCTTCTCGATGTTCCGCATTCCGTACGTGCGGTAGTCCACCACCTTCCCATGCCGCGCCAGGATCGTCACCACGCCCGCGACCTGCTGATTCTTCACCGCCTCTTCCATCAGCGTGTGCAGCCGCTCCAGCCTTTCCGTCGAAAATCCCACCGACTCCGGCTTCACCAGCGTCATATCAAGATGACTGCTAGCCGCACCGATGCTCGCCGAACCCGCGCCGCGCGCCGCCGCACTGCCGGTCTTCGCTCCGCTCTGTGCCACGGCACCAATCGCACTCACCATCAGTCCCGCACACAACATCGCCGCACACAACACCCGCTCGATTCGCACTAGTCTCTCCCGCAAAGAACCATTTCAATGACGCACCTTTATACCAAAACAAGGACCAGAACCCCGCAGCCGAATTCATCGACTCCAAAGTCCTGGCCCAATTTCCATCTCTAGGTCCCTACGTGCCTAGTTCCTAAGCCCCTAGGTCTAGTCCCCGTCTTCTAATCCCTAATCCCTGTTCCCTAATCCCTGCTTCTAGTAAATCAGCTTCAGCGAAAACTGAATCTGCCTCGAATTCCCCGCCGTCTTGCTGATCTTCCCAAACCCGGTTCCCGTCAGGATCTCGCCGGTCGTCTGATTCACCTGCAGCGTATTCGACGGCAAACCCATCGTCACAATGTTGAACAGGTTGAACAATTCCGCCCTGAATTGCAGATCCATCCGCTCCGCGCCGCTCGCCCGCTGCCCGAACGGCGTGTCCTTGATAAACGCGAAATCAAAGTTGTAGAACGCGGGCCCACGGAACGTGTTCCGGCCCAGCGTGCCAAATCGTCCCTGGTTCGGGCCCGTCCCCCCGGGAAGGTGAACCGGCACAGAAAAGAAGTCCACCCCGTTATTGTCGCCGTGGCCGAAGTAGTCTTCCCTCACCTTACGGGCCGTGGAGAGTTGCGGCTTGGCAATCTGATCCGGCCGGTCCACTCCGCCCGACCCGTAACCGGTCTGCTGAATTCCCGAATACACCGTAAAGGGTGAACCGGAGTTGATGCTTGAGATGCTCAGCATCTCCCATCCATCTGTCACCTTCCGGCTGATCGGCCGCAGGAAGCTCACCTCCTGCAAATGCAGATCCTGCGCCACGCTCAATCCAAAACCATGCGTCACGTCGAATGACGAAGGTCCCTTCTCCGGATGATCGTCGAACGGATTCTGCGCTGTTCCCGCAGCCACCGCTCCCGTCGACCCGGTTCCCGGCAGCACAAAGCTTGTGTCGTCGATGGATTTGCCCCACGTATAGCTTGCCTGGATCCCTGGCCCGCCGTGCGGCACCGTTCCTGCCAAAGACGTTTGCAGTGCGTGGTACGTCGAGTGCGAGTTGCTCTGAATAATGTTCTCCACTCCAAAGCCGCCGATCGCGTTCCCACTGCTATCGAACTCCGTGTGCGGCGCAAACCCCGGCGACGCTCCCGCGAATGCGTTCGGGAATGTGTAGTGAGGCAGGTGCGCGCTGGCCGTTCCCACATATGCCGCATCCGCCGTCAAATTTCCAAACTTCCGCTCCAGTCCGAGCGTCCACGTGTACATCGTCGCATTGTCGAACTTCGCATCGATTCCGCTCAGATTCAGTGCCCCGAATTGGTGAGTCAGTCCGGCCAGATCCTTCTGGTACCTATCGACATCCATGATCGTGTTCGAAGGAATCTGGTTGTCCTTCCACTTCGCAAACACGTCCACACCCGACGTCGTATAGACCTGCGGCAGCTGATCCGGCGTCACCTGGAATCCATAGCTCAACGGAGAACTCGATGTTGCCACAACGCGCGGGTAAACCGAGTACGGAGTCGATCCGGTTAGGAAGTTGTCCTGCCAGATGTTCGGCGGAATCGCCATCACACCGCCACCCGCGTGCGCCGTAATCTTGTTCGTTGCCTGCCACGACACCTGCACTCGCGGCTCAAACGCATGCCAGTCCGTCTCGTACCCGGGCTGCGGATTGATCACGAACTCCTGCTTGCCATTGATCATCCTGAACGACGACGTGCGGTGCGCGCGTTCCACGATCGGCGTATAAAGGTCCCACCGAACACCGTAATCCAACGTCAGTCGCGGATTGATCTTCCACGTGTCCTGCAGGTACGCGGCCACATTACTCCGGCTGATAGCCGCGGGGCCGATATGCTGTCCCCCCGAAATGCCCGGCGTGGCGATCGCCACCGTATACGAGAATGGATTCCCCGCAAGAAACGCTGAAAGCGTATCCGGTAGCAATTGCCCGCTGGCCACATCGTGCATGCCGCTCGCGGAGTGGATCGTCGTGCTTCCGCTGTAGTAAGCCGGCCCGCTGCCGAAGTCGTAATCCCCGTTCGGCTGCGTCCCGAAGTAAGTGGTATCGCGATTCAGCCGGACATCTACTCCTGCCTTGAATGCGTGATTGCCCCGCGTATACGACACATTCTCGCGCCCCTGAAACAGGTTGCCATACGCCTGCATCACCGATCCGCCCGGAGCGTTGAACGCCTCGAACAATCCGTCCTTGAACGTAATCGCCGGGTCCACATAATCGTTCGTCGGAAATCCCGGCGTCGACCGATTGATGCTGATCGAAGACTCGAAGATCAGTCGCGGTGACACCGTCCGTGTCCAGGTCCCCAGCACGTTTCGCTGACGGTCGACATACTCAATGCCGAATTTGGGATCGATCGCCGTTTGGTCCGGATTCGTAGTAGGCCCGGTCAGATTGTTCAGATTGAAACGCGCAAGAAACTGGTCCTTGTCGCTGAACTTGTGATCGATGCGCACCGAGAACTGATTCGCGTTCGTCACCACCTTCGAAGCAGTCGCATAGGTATGGTCCCCGTACGAGCCGGCTGTATAGTTCGGCAGGGGGTACCGGTCCAGAATCGCGGCCACCGATGGGTTCACCGGAATCCTGAGCGTGTCCTTCGACTTCGATCCATCCGGATTCGTAAACGTCACCGTATCGCACACGTATGGCTGGCAGGGGTTGGCGCTATTATTCGGCCGCTCGTAAGGTGCGGGCACCGGCATCACCTGCGTCGTCCCCAGCACCTGCCGGAATCCCTGGTACTGCGTAAAGTAGAAAGTCCGCTTGCGGCCGTCGTAGATGTGCGGCAAGAACACCGGCCCGCCGTTCGTGAATCCAAACTCATTTCTGCGGAACGGTGGAATCCTTCCCGGATACGCCGGCGTCGGATGATCAAAATAGTTGCGCGCATCAAACGCCGAGTTCCGCACAAACTCAAAGAACGATCCATGGAATCCGCTCGCGCCACTTCGCGTATGGATATTCGTGAAGCCCGCCGCTCCGCGTCCAATCTCCGCCGGCATCCACCCCGAGCTCGAATCAATTCCTTCCACCGCATCCACGTTGAAGTTCGAGAACGTCGCTCCTCCCATCTCCGGATCGCTGACGTCCGCCCCATCCATCGCAAATGTGGCTTCAACTCCGCGCTGACCATTGATCGCAAACTGCGCCGTGAAGTTCGTCGCGCCGTTCGCGTCCGTCATCGTACCCGCAGCCAGCAGCAGCAGAGAGCTGAAGTCCCGCTTGTTCAGCGGTAGCTCGCTCACCGCCTCACTCGACAGTTCCTCGCCACCGGTCCCCGTCTTCTTTTTTCCCTCCGCGAGCGTGCCCACCGTCAGCTCGCCGCGTCCCGTCAGGGTCAGCAGCGCCTCCGGCCCGTTCATCTTCACGTCCACCGGCTGAGCGCTGCTCGCCTTCGCACTTTTGGCCGCAACCGTCAGCCGGTAGCTCCCCTCAACCACCTGCATCGCAAAGCGCCCGTTTGTGTCGGTCCGCGCTTCACCCTTGCCGTGGTCAGAACTCAGCGTGATCTTCGCATCCGCGATCGGTGCCCCCGCTGAATTGCGCAGCACGCCGCTCCATGGCACCTGCGCCATCGATTGCGCAGACCCTGACATAATCGCGGTGAAAACGAAAATAGCAAGAGAGCAAAAACAGGAAAGCGCCCTTTGGCGCTCCCGAATGGGGGAGAGCAAGTTCTTTGTCGTCACTGGACTACCTTAAGATTGCAGATGCATTCCGAGCGTCTGCAGCATTCCCGTCTCTGCGCCCGGAACTTCAGAGCATTATAGTCCCGCGCACTCTAGTAAAACCTTTTGGTAGCACTCCTTTGTGACGACCATCCGCTTTGCCCTGTTCCCTAGATTCCCTTCCGAAAGTGCACACACCTGTCCACTACCTCATACCCCAGTGCCGCGTGAGCCCGCAGCGAGACCTCGTTCTCAATCACCGCGTCAGAACCCATCTCCCTGCACCCAAACCCGCGCGCCCATTCCTCCGCCGCCGTCATGAGTCTCGCTCCCACCCCACTGCGCCTGTACTCCTTCGTCACATACCAGCCTTCGACATATCCCACCGCCTGCGCCGGATCGCACCCACCCGCATGCGATCGCAGATCCACCTCCACAAACCCAACCACGCCGTCGCTCTCCGCCTCCGCCACCAGCATCGCAATCGGCATCGTCAACTTCGCCGTCCCATCCACCAGCGACCGCACTTCTCTCCCATGCTCCTCCGCACTAGTTCGGGGCCACAGTGCATGAAACAGCACCGCCAGCCTCTCGCAATCCTCTAATCGAGCCGCCCTGATCTCAACATCCCCTTGCATCCATCACACCGCCAAATCTCAGTTTCCCATTCGACTTCAAGAAGATGCCTTAAGTTACGAGAGCAATCACCTGCTTGCGACGCGGAAATTTGGTCGCGTCGATGGAACCGAATAACGGATCAGCCCCTGTGCCCCGTTCATCGCAGCTTTTGGCGATGAGCGGGAACTAAACAAACTCCAACCACAGCTCCGTACGACATCGGGAGTTTAGCTGTGCCCCGTTCATCCTGCCTCATCGCGATGAACGGGGCAGCAGTCCAGTTCGACCTGCCCATATCCGACCTGCGTCACGCTAGACTCGTTCCATGCACCACGAGACTTCGCTTGTAGCCGCATTCATCAGGCGCAACAAACGCGATCGCTACCGCGAGCTCGTCTCCGATGCCCGTCGGCGGCATAAGTTCACAGCCTTACTCCCTCACTTCAACGATTTCGACCCGCAGTATCGCCTTCTCATTCCCAGCAGCAAACTTTCCGTCAACAACATCGCGAGAGAGTTGAGTAGACGGCATTCCCCTAAAATGGTCTATGCCATCTCGGAAGATCCGCATCTCGATCAGAAAGATATCCTGCTCGATGATGCATTGGATCGAATCGTCGGACGCGGTCTTGGCACAATCCTTTCTTGCCTGCCAGGGCGCTTGGCCTTCGTAGAGACTGAAGATGAGCGCTTCATTCTCGAGCGTCAGGATCCTCTCGAAAAGCGCGAATACATCCGGTTTGTGATTGGACAAAAAGACGAAGACAGCCACTTAGAGCAGGGAATCTTCCAAGCTGCCTCTCGCGCACTCTAGTTGAATGACATCACTGGGGCGGATGCAGGAGAGCTACTCAGCCTGCGCGCTTGGTTCGATGAAAATCTTGAGAAGCCAACGTCATTCGGACGTGGCAGGCTCAGCCTGGGCATCTGCTGGTTCAAGGCTGCAGCTTCCGAACACATCGCTCGAATCTGGCGAATGGTTTGCATCCTTGAGAACCATGGCATTTATGTAAAGAAGATAAGGACCGCGAAGCCCGGCTATGTGATCTACGAGGACGAATGGCAGATCGTATCCGAACCGTTTCGAAAAGGCACTCTGAGCCGTAAATAAAAGAGCCCCGCTGACGATGAAACATCGGCGAGGCTCCTGTCTAGCTATTCCCTTACTCTCGACTCCACTTACCACCGGCGATCGTCGTCATCATGTCTCCAGCGGCCGCCGTTGTAGATCTGCCGCACCCTCTCGTAGTACCCGCGCCTGAACCCCTCGCGATACTCGTGCGCCGCCCACCGGGGAAGATCAGTATCGCGATACTCGTCGCGGTTGTTCACGTTCGGCCGGCGATGATTCTCAAAGTCCCGATCAGCCCCCCGGGCCCCGTCATAATATCCACGCCGCTCCCAGGCTTCTTCGCGCTCGTGCTGCTCATAGCCCCACTGCGGCTGTCCATACCATTGTGCTTTCGCTGTCTTCGCGCTTCCCAGCAGAGTGATCGCAAGTGCAGGTACCAGTAAAAGTGTCCGCCTCATATATATGTCCTTCCTATTCCGCCGCACCCTGCGGCTCACCAGTTGTGAGGACTGGTTCCAACTCCGCCCCCAACCCTGTGCACCATAAAGACACACCCCCGCCCCGCAGGTTGCGCTCCTGCTCTCAATTTCTTCTTGCGTTTCCCAGAAAACGTAAACCGGCTCGTCTACGCCGCCCGCGTCTCAAACCGCCCGAAATAGTCCAGGCACTGCTGCACAACCCGCTCGCTCGGCTCTCCGGTCTCGACCTGGTTCTGCAGCCACAGCAGCATCGTGCTGTACTCCTCCCGCTCATCCCTATCCAGGTTCAGCTTCGTCACGTTTGCGGCAAGCCTCTCAACCAGCGCACTCAGCTCCACATTGTTCGGCATGATCCATCAATACCCGAACTCGATGTGAATTAGTAGGCACCGAATTCCTCAGTCTCTCTCCGCAACGCCCCCATGAAACGCCATGCACCCGAATATCACTATCTCCCTGATCCCACTTTGGTGTTAACCACCGCAACTCGACGCCTCAAACGTCGTTCTCATTTACAGGACCAACGAACATGAAAGCCCAAATGAAACACGCAACAATCCCCATGAACCTTGCCGTACTTTGCCTCGACTGCAACAGCATCAGCGACGCCAACCGCGAGTGCCCTGCCTGCTGCTCGCACGCCCTCCTGAACCTGAGCACCGTTCTGGACCGCCCCACCGGAGTCAGCAGCCCTCGCAAACTCGCCGTCGCCGCCTAACAAGTGGCCACCGGCTATGGGCTCCCGGCTCTCGCCTTCACGGCACTACACTGAATCCGTGCCCACCACGTCCGCACAACACGTCCGCCAAATTCGCCTCTGGCTCACCCTCTTCATCATCGGACTCATCCTCAGCGGCATCACCGCTTTCCCTCTCGAACGCGAAACCGCACTCCTCAATCAGATCTTCCACGTCGCACCCACACCGCCGCTCGCCGCAGAACCCGCACTCCACACCTGGCTGCGCCGAGTGCACGAAGGCATCGTCCGCACCAACGAGTCCTATCCCTTCATGGCCTACGGCACCGACTGGCTCGCCTTTGCACACCTCGTTATCGCGATCGCCTTCATCGGCCCGCTCATCGATCCCGTCCGCAACAAGTGGGTGCTCCAGTTCGGCATCATCGCGTGCACAGGAGTCATCCCTCTCGCCCTCATTGCCGGCCCCATCCGCGGCATCCCGCCCTACTGGCGCCTCATCGACTGCACCTTTGGCGTAATCGGCGTCATTCCGCTCCTCATCTGCCTGCACCATATCCGCAAACTCGAAAACGCCGCCTCACTGACCACTCAAGACTGACAACTGGCGGCTCGAAACCGTTCCCTACAATTGATTCAGCGTGAGCGAAGACCAGCGCACTCCCGAAATCACCGCGGCCACCCTTGACACCATCGCCGCCATCTCCACGCCCCCCGGCCGCGGCGGCATCGGCATCGTCCGACTCAGCGGCCCCGACTCCGCATCCATCGCGGCTCAGCTCATCCAACTCCGTCAGCCATTGGAGCACTCGCGCGCCCGCTTCGCCTCCGTACTCGATGAAACGAAGTCCGACAACACCGACTCCGCCCCGATCGACGAAGCCCTGGTCACCCTCTTCGCCGCCCCCAACTCTTACACCGGAGACGACCTCGTCGAAATCGCCGCCCACGGCTCCCCCGTCGTCCTCGACCTCCTCCTCCGCCGCGCCCTCGCTCTCGGCGCGCGCCTCGCCAACCCCGGCGAATTCACCGAGCGCGCCTTCCTCTCCGGCAAACTCGACCTCACCCAGGCCGAAGCCGTCCGCGACCTCATCGAGGCTCAGACCCTCACTCAGGCCCGCCAGGCCGCCAGCCAGATGGGCGGAGCGCTCAGCCGTCGCGTTGCTCCCGTCAAACAGTCGCTCGTCGAACTCATCGCGCTCCTCGAAGCCGGCATCGACTTCGGAGAGGACGATGTCGACGTCACTTCTCAATCCGAAATAGCCCGGCGCATCGACGATCTCATCCCGCCTCTCGCCGCCCTTGAAGCATCCTTCGCCCGCGGTCGCATCGTCCACGATGGCCTCACCATCGCCATCGTCGGTCGGCCTAATGCCGGCAAAAGCTCCCTCTTCAACCGCCTAGTCGAGCGCGACCGCGCCATCGTCACCGCCACTCCCGGCACCACGCGCGATCTCGTCACCGAGCGCATCTCCCTCGACGGAATCCCGCTCGAACTCGTCGATACCGCCGGCCTCCGCGACACGCTCGAGGAAATCGAGCAGCTCGGCATCGAGCGCTCCCGTCAGGCCCTCGCCGATGCCGCCATCGTCCTAATCGTCCTCGACGCCACCCAGCCCCTCAACCACGAAGAGCGCACCCTCCTCTCCGCAGTCCAGAACCGCAGCGCCCTCGTCGCCATCAACAAAAGCGATCTCAACGACACCACGGTTTTCTCCTCTGGCGGCATCTCTTCATCGCAGAATTTAGAAGAGCAAGCATCTAGTCATGCCAGGAATGTCGAGACAAGTGGCGTCCCTCCATCGCAGGGTTTGAAAGGGCACGACTTCAGTCGTGCCGAGAGCCTCGAGAAAAAAGGTGGGGCTTTAGCCCCTGCGAATATCAACTACTCGCTCCCCGCCATCCCCACCTCCGCCCGCACCGGAGCCGGTATCCCGGCTCTACGCGAAAAGATCCTCCAGCTCGCCACCGGCGGAGCCGCCTCCGAACCCGGCCTCCTCACCAATCTCCGCCAGCACCAGACAATCACCACCGCCCGCACCGCTCTCGAAGACGCACGCCGCGCCAACGACTCCAGCATCCCCCACGAGATGATCCTGCTCGACCTCTACCGGTCCCTCTGGGCCCTCGACTCCCTAACCGGCCAAACCACCCCCGACGACATCCTCAATCTGATCTTCAGCACCTTCTGCATCGGCAAGTAATCCGCAAACTCGCAACCCTCGCAGGGGCACAAGTTCTGCGCGGCGCTGTGAGCAACCCCGCGCCCACCGGCGATCACTTCTCAGGATTCTCAATGAGGGGAAACCTAGCTCAGCCTCAACCCTGCAATCGCGTCGCCTTCACCAGCGTTGCCGCGAGCTCACGCGTGCCATTCCCGTCTCTTCTTCAGCCCGCCTCCCGCCAAGGCGACTCTGTCCGCTCTGTATGATTAGTAAGAAGTGTTATAAGCATTGATCTAAATAGAAAGAAAATCATGAGAAAGGCGCTCGCAGCTCTTGAGAGAGCAATCGCACGAAAACGCAGCAGGACACTCATCTAACCTGCTGCTTACCATCTGCTGAAGAGCGGTACCGAAAGGAAGTATTCTGCCATGATCATCGTTACTGGGGGAGCTGGTTTCATCGGCAGCAACCTCGTCCATGAGCTCAACGCTCAAGGCATCACCGACATCCTCGTCGTCGATAACATGGCAAATCCGGGTAAGTTCGTAAATTTGCATGGTGCGCAGTATACGGACTATCTCGACAAGACCGAATTCCGCCGCGCAATGAGCGGTCGCATTTTCAATGGCACCCGCATCGAAGCCATACTCCACCAGGGAGCGTGTTCGAACACCCTCGAAGACGACGGCGTGTACATGATGGACAACAACTTCCAGTACACAAAGGAAGTGCTCGACTTCGCCATCGCTCAGGGAAGCCGGCTCGTCTTTGCGTCGACTGCCGCCGTCTACGGGCTTTCCGGCCCCGGCAAGTTCACGCCGGAACTCAGCAATGAGCGGCCGCTCAACATCTACGGCTTTTCGAAACTCGCGTTCGATCACTACTTCCGCCATCGCTTGAAGAACGGCGACATCCCCATCACCGCAGTAGGACTTCGCTACTTCAATGTGTATGGGCCGCGGGAGCAGCACAAAGGCCGCATGGCGTCAGTCATTCATCACTTCTCGCATCAGATAAAGACCGCGGGACGAATCCGCCTCTTTCGCGGCACCGGTGGATACGCCGACGGCGAACAAAAGCGCGATTTTGTCTATGTAAAAGATCTCGCTCGCCTCAACATGTTCTTCGCTCAACTTGGCCCCTACTCCCCCAACTCAGACCAGAACATCCGCCGTTACCAGGGAGTAGTAAACGCAGGCTCCGGAAAGGCTCGAAGCTTCAACGACGTGGCTCGTTCCTTAATGGCCGTCTACGGCGAAGTTCCCATTGAATACATCGAGTTCCCGCCAGACCTGAACGGTCGCTATCAGCACTTCACTGAAGCCGATCTGGCCGGCCTAAGAGCTCTGGGCTGCAACCTTGAGATGACCTCTCTCGAATCCGGAATGCGCGAAACCTGCGAAACCCTGGCGCAGCTCGACCCGGCTAGCTAGACAGAAGATTCCGTCGAGACTGCGCCTCGATCCGCAAGCACCACCTCAACCGCCTCCGCCAGCGAATCACAGCTTCTCTGAGCTGCAGTTGCCGCCCGATCCGCGCCCGGCTTCTGCGTGTGCTGGCTGCCTCTAACGAAGATGGTCGCCATTCCAGCAGCCGCACCGAATTCCATATCAGACAAAGAATCCCCGATCATTACGCTGCGCTCCGCGGATATCGCCGGAAACTCCCGCTTCGCCTGCTCGAACATCCCAACCTTCGGCTTCCTGCAGTCGCACTCGTTCTTATCGTGCGGGCAAAAGTAGAACCCATCGATTTGCCCTCCAACGCGCTGCACCTTCGTCCGTAATTCATCATGGATCGCCATCACATCCGCGTCCGAGTAATAGCCCAGAGCGACTCCCCTCTGATTCGAAACCACAATCACGCGAATACCCGCGCCGTGAAGTCGCGCAATGGCCTCCACCGCACCCGGAAGTATCTTGAAGTCGCCCAACGAACCGACGTACTTCCCCTCCGGCATCTTCTCGTTGATCACCCCGTCGCGATCGAGAAAAACTGTGTCGATGCGTGAGAAATCCGCTCTGTTCGAACCACCGTGCATATACCTGAATCATATCGCCAGGGTCGGTTCAGCAGCTCCGGCCTCCCGCCCGCATCACGCAGCCGCGTAACGTTGCCGAAGCCCAAGGAAGCCGTTATTCTTTGTCCACTTGTTGCCAGCCCACCATGGTAGCAATTGCGATGATCAACATATTCGGGGAGTTTGGATGGGAATCAGCGGTCATGATTGATTCTTTGAATTGATCGCAAACATCTTCCCAGACAAATCTCGCGCCCAGCGATCCGCATTCCTCTACTCCATCCGGACTCTCCAACACTGCCACGTGGCTCATCCTCCTCTCCTCGCAAGCCTCCTCGCACCATGAGCTTCGCTTCCTCCCACGCAAGGCGTGGCGTCTCTCCCCTCGCCATGACGGACATCACACCCATCCCCTATAGTTCTGTAGACGCAGCCTTGGAAGCTCCCGCATGCTACTCGCCACCCTGGGCGTTCTCACCATCCTCGCTCTGATGTCCGCGATCCTCAGCAAGAGGATCTCGCCCATCGTCGCGCTCGTCGTCATCCCCGTCCTCGCCGCTCTTCTCGCCGGCTTCGGCCTCCGCACCGGCAAATTCATGATCGCCGGAATCGAAAGCATCTCCGGCGTCATTGGCATGTTCGTCTTCGCCATCCTCTTTTTCGGAACCATGACCGACGCCGGCATGCTCAAGCCCTTCATCGCCTGGCTCCTTCGCACCATCGGCCGCAAACCCACCCGTATCGTTCCCGGAACAGCCCTCCTGGCTCTTCTCGTCCACCTCGATGGCTCGGGCGCCGTCACCTTCCTCGTCACTATCCCCGCCGTTCTTCCTCTATACGACGAGCTCGGCATCGACCGCCGCATCCTCGCCTGCGTCGCCTCCATGGCCGCCGGCGTCAACTTCCTCCCTTGGACCGGCCCCACCCTCCGCGCCTCCGCCGCACTCCACCTCTCACCCTCAGCCCTCTTCACGCCGCTCATCACCGTACAGATCGTCGGCCTCATGTTCGTATTCACAACATCCTGGCTACTCGGCCGCCGTGAAGAACGAAGGCTCCAGACGCCAATCTCTCCAGCCAACCCCTCTCGCTCCCAACCCGCCTCCGAACCCAATCCCACTCGGCCTCGCTTCTTCCTTCTCAATGTCCTCATCACTCTCATCGTTCTCGGCACCATGATCAGCGGCCGCGTTGACCCCGCAATTGCCTTCATGCTCGGCACCGTCATCGCACTCACCCTCAACTTCCCCAGCCTCAAAGCGCAGCAGGAACGCATTACCGCCCACGCACCCGCAGCCATCCTCATGGCCAGCATCCTCTTCGCCGCCGGCTCGTTCACCGGAATCATGAAGGGCTCAGGCATGGTCACCGCCATGGCCTCCGTCGTAGTCAACCACATCCCGCAACACGGCCTCCGTCTCATCCCACTCGCTCTCGCCTCCGTATCCATGCCTCTCAGCCTCTTCTTTGACCCAGACTCGTTCTACTTCGGAGTCCTGCCCGTCCTCGCCAATGCCGCCGCCTCCGCCGGACTTCCCGCAGTCACCGTGGCCCACGCCGCGCTCCTCGGCCTCCACACCACCGGATTTCCCGTAAGCCCGCTCACCCCCGCCACCTACCTCGTCGTCGGCCTCTCCGATATCACCCTCGCGCAGCACCAGCGCTTCACCATCCCATTTCTCTTTGCCGCATCCCTCCTCATGACAATCACCGCCGTCCTCCTGCGCATCATTCCGCTGTAATCTACTCAGCAGCCATGAAGACCGTCAGAATCGGATCCGGCGCAGGCTTTTCCGGCGATAGAATCGAACCCGCCGTCGAGCTCGCCGAAAAAGGCGACATCGCCTACCTCGTCTTCGAGTGCCTCGCCGAACGCACCATCGCGCTCGCCCAGAAAGCTCGCCTACTCGATCCCACCTCCGGCTACGACCCGCTCCTCGAAGAACGCATGCGCGCCGTCCTCCCCATCTGCACGCAAAAACATATCCGCATCATCAGCAACATGGGTGCCGCGAACCCTCAAGGTGCCGCCGAAAGCACCCGCGCGATCGCCCAGCAACTCGGCCTCCGTGGTCTCCGCATAGCCGCCGTCACCGGTGACGACGTCCTCCAACTCGTCCGCACCAGCCAGAGCCCGATCGAAACTCCCGAAGGCTCGCTCCCGCCCGCCGGCACCTGGCTCTCCGCCAACGCCTACCTCGGTGTCGCTCCGATCCTCGACGCTCTCCAGCTCGAAGCCGACGTCATCCTCACCGGCCGCGTCGCCGATCCCGCCCTCTTCCTCCCTCCACTCATCCACGAGCTGCACTGGCCCCTCGACAACTGGAACCTTCTCGGCCAGGGCACCGCCGTAGGCCACCTCCTCGAGTGCGCCGGCCAGCTCACCGGCGGCTACTTCGCCGACCCCGGCTTCAAAGACGTCCCCAACCTCGACCGCCTCGGCTTCCCCATCGCCGAAGTCAGCGCCGACGGCTCCGCCATCCTCACCAAAGTCGCCGGCTCGGGCGGCCTCCTCAACCGCGCCACCTGCACCGAACAGCTCCTCTACGAAATTCAGGACCCAGCCGCCTACTACACCCCTGACGTCATCGCCGATTTTTCGCAGGTCGCATTCGAAGAGCTCGGCCCCGATCGCGTCCGCATCTCCGGTGCCTCAGGCCGCCCGCGTCCATCCACCCTTAAAACCTCCATCGGCTATCGCGATGGTTACATCGGCGAAGGCCAGATCTCTTACGCCGGCCCAAACGCCTTAGCCCGCGCCGAACTCGCGCGCGACATTCTGGCGAAGCGCCTTGCCCGCCATCCACTCTCCGAACTTCGCTTTGACTTCATCGGCCTCAACTCCATCCACGGCCCGCAGCTCTCCCACGACGCTTCCGTCCCCTACGAAATCCGCCTTCGCGCCGCCG
>Ga0105240_10006027_pt1 | contig 17921 bp, 17 predicted proteins | sample KBSC54metaG_FD_80426 | JGI IMG/M metagenome (GOLD analysis project Ga0105240, IMG submission 80426) | Corn rhizosphere microbial communities from Kellogg Biological Station, Michigan, USA - KBS C5-4 metaG | ecosystem: Host-associated > Plants > Roots > Rhizosphere > Soil | place: Michigan, USA...
CAGCTCGCTGCAGCCGGGCAGATCCCCGCATCTGCCGTCAACTCCCTGATCGCCGCGACGTCGGGACTGGACTCGTTCGTTTCGAACACCGGCGAGGACTCGGCGTGGGGATGGAACGTCGGCGCGATGATGAGCTTCAACGGCGATGCGAACAACGACGTCGGCGCCAGCAGATTGGGACTGTCCTACCGCTCGAAGATCAAGTACACCGTTGTCGGCGAGGCAAGCTTCACCAATCCCGCGGTACCGACGCTCACTGGAGCGCTGGCCCCGCTCAATGCCGCGGTGCAGGGGGTCAGCGCGGCGATCAACCAGACCCGGTTGTTCAACGGCGGCATCTCGATCGGCGTGGAATTGCCGGACACGGCGTCGCTCTCCTACTACTACAAGCTCAGCGACCCGTGGGAACTGCTGGCCGACGTAACGTGGACCGGGTGGAGCAGCATCAAGGAAATCGCGATCGTCCGCACCACCGGGGCTACGCTTGGAGTGCTGCCCGAGAATTTCAAGGACACCTGGCGGTATTCCGCCGGTGTCAACTACAACTACTCGGAAAAAGTCGTGCTGCGAGCCGGTGTGGCGTTCGATCAGAGCCCGGTAAACAGCACTGACCGCGGCCCGCGGCTTCCGGACAACGATCGCACGTGGTTCGCGGCCGGCGCCCGGTACAAGTACACGCGGCAGATGAACTTCGACGTCGCCGCGGCGTACATCAAGGTCAAGGATCCATCCGTGAACCTCTCGGGCAGTCCCGCAAGTGTCGCGGCCAACGGGCTCATCAACGGCGACTATCGCAGCAGCGTATGGGTCGTGTCGGCGCAGATGAACTACCGGTTCCGATAGCCCCGTTCGGACTCGATTCACGTAAACCGCCCGCGATTCGTCTGCGGGCGGTTTTGTTTCAGGCGCCGGATGTAACATTACGTTACTCGACTTCACTTGCCTGCGCGCGCGAATTGCGCTTGAATGCGCCGAGCCGGAGCTGGCGCATCGCCTCGCTCCGACACCCACCCGGAAAAAATAATGAATACGATTCTTGTCGCGCTTTCGATGCTCGCTGCATCGCTCACCGTCGATGCAGCGGAGGTGTCCGGTGTCAGGATCGACGACAAGGTCACTGTCGGGGGCCGCGAGCTGGTGCTGAACGGCGCCGGAATGCGGACGCGATTGATCATCAAGGTCTACGTGGCCGCGCTCTACCTGCCGCAAAAGGCCGCCACGGTGGAGACGGCGCTGGCGCGTGACGAGCCGCGGCGGATGACGATGACGCTGCAGCGAACCGTAAATTACGACCAGCTGCTAGAGGCGATGCGCGCGGGGCTCGCCGAGAACAACTCACAGGCGGACCTCGATGCGATCAAGGGACAGGTCGACGAGTTCACCAGGATCTTCGCGAGCGTCGGCGAAGCGAAGGCGGGCCAGGTCATCTGGATCGACTATGTTCCGGCCAAGGGCACCACGATCGCCCTGGATGGCGAGGCGAAGGGAACGATTTCCGGGCAGGCGTTCAACCGGGCGCTGATGAAAGTGTGGCTCGGCGATAATCCGGTCCAGGAAGCACTGAAGAAAGCCCTGCTCGGCGCCGGCTGACCCGGCATCGATGCGAGGGCGGAGGCCCGTCCGGGCCATTCGCAACGCTTGGATGCAAGTGTCCTGTTGATTCATGCCTGACTTCTGGCAAGGCAGCGGCTATCGGTTACTGGCGATCGATGCGCTCGGCCGGCTCGTCGTCACCGACGACTTCCTGCGCACTTACCTGCTGCGTCCCGAGCTTGCGCCGATCGCGGAATCGGACGATGCCGAGTTGCGCTTGCACGACTGGCTGCTCGGCGATCCGCGCCGTGCCGTGCCTTCCGGCGAGGTCGATGCAATCGGCGACGCCGACGTTCGCGACAATCTGCGCATCTGGCTGCGTTTTCGCGACCGGCTGACGGCCTTCGATTCGCTCGAGTCCGCATACGCGCACCTGTTCCAGGGCGATGGCGTCGATGTCGCGCCGCTCTTCGTCGACCATCTGACGCAAGTTCTCTGCCGCCATGTGCTGGGCGCCGGCGCCGATCCGCTGGAGGCGCGGATGGCCGAGTGCCTGTTCCGCGCGCAGCGTATCAGCGTGACGGAAGCCGGCGCGGTGATGGCGGCCGACGAGGAAACGGTCGAGCGCTTTGCGATCGACGGCGGATTCGGCTCGCTCGGCGAGTTGCTGCGGCAGCAACGCACGCCGACGCGCAGCGTCGACCTCGACGTGCTCGATCGCGACAACGCCGATTCGTACTGGTCGCGCGACGAACGCTTCGACACCGCAGTCAGCCTCAATCGCGGCCAGCCGGCGCTGGATGCGCTGTGCCGGTTGCTCGAGCGATGGATCGCCCACTTCCATTCGGTGCGGGTCGCGATCAAGCCGCAGCGCGCGATCGACGACAAGCACTGGATGTGGCACGTGGGCCTGGACGCCGAAGCGAGCGCAATCCTGAACGACCTCTACAACAAGGTCGACGTCGACGAAGACCGGCAGCGCCGCCTGCTCTGCCTCTTCCAGCTCGATTTTCTCGAGCCCGCCGACATGCGCCCGCAGCTGCGCGGCAAGGCCGTCTATCTTGCGATGGCGATGGATGCCAACAACCGTCTGCGTCTGAAGCCCCAGAACCTGCTGCTCAACCTCCCGCTCGCACGGGCGTAACATCATTGGGGTCAGACACCGTCATGAACCCTCTCATCGACAATCTCGAGAAGCTCGTCCTCTCAGGCAAGGATGGCGCGCTGCTGCGCTTCGGGCTCGGCAATGCTTACGCGCAGGCGAGCGAGTGGGCAAAGGCGATTCCGCACTTGCGGCGCGCGGTTGAACTCGACCCGACATACTCGGCGGCGTGGAAGCTGCTCGGCAAATCGCTGGCTGCGGCCGGCGACACCGACGGGGCGCGTGGCGCGTACGAACAGGGGATCCGCGCGGCCGAGCAAAAAGGCGACAAACAGGCGCTGAAGGAGATGCAGGTATTCCTGCGCAGGCTTGCCAAGCCACCGGCCTGAGCGTAGATTGTTGCTTTGCATCATGACTGCCCGCCCTGCGCGCAGACGATGCACCGGCGCGTAGAACAACTCATCGCACATCGCCTGCCAGCGCGCTGATCGTCCACCTCAAACTGTAACGTGCCGCTTCTTCGCTCGCTGCGCAACGTCGTAATCGGCAAGCCGCTCGACCCGCTGAATGTAGAGGGACGGGAGCATCTGGCGCTGGCCGCGTTCATCGCCTGGGTCGGTCTCGGCGCCGACGGATTGTCGTCGGCCGCGTATGGCCCGCAGGAAGCATTCCTGGCGCTGGGAGCCAACAGCGACCTCGGCCTGTATCTGGCGATTGCAACAGCGGTGACCGTCTTCATCATCGCGCTCGCCTACAACCAGGTCATCGAGTTGTTCCCCACGGGCGGCGGCGGCTACCGGGTGACGACGAGCCTGCTCGGCCCGTATGCGGGACTCGTCGCCGGCGCCGCGCTGATCGTCGACTACGTGCTGACGATCGCGATATCGATCGCCAGCGGCATCGACCAGTTGTTCAGCCTGCTGCCGAATCCGGAACAGGCCGCGCCGTACAAGCTGTGGTTCGAGATCCCGCTGGTCGGCGGCCTGATCGTGCTCAACCTGCGCGGGATGAAGGAATCGATCAAGATCCTGCTGCCGATCTTCCTCGGCTTCGTGATCACGCACCTGGCGCTGATCATCTACGGGATCGCGTTCCATGTGAGCGCGCTGCCGAGCGTGCTCGCGCGGACTGCGACGGCGACTTCGAATCTCGCCTCGCAGGTCGGCGTCATCGGCGCCATCTCCGCGCTGTTGCTCGCGTATGCGCAAGGCGGCGGCACGTACACCGGGATCGAAGCCGTCTCGAACAACGTCAACTCGCTCGCCGAGCCGCGGGTGCAGACCGGCAAGAAGACGATGATGTACATGGCGCTGTCGCTGGCGATCGCCGCCGGCGGCATCCTGCTCCTGTACCTGCTGTGGAAGGTGAAGCACGTCGAAGGCACGACGCTCAACGCGGTGGTGTTCGGCAGCATCATCGACAGCTTCGGCCTGAAGGATCCGCATCTGAATTTCGTGATGCTGACGATCCTGCTCGCCCTCGAGGCCGGCCTGCTGTTCGTCGCCGCGAACACCGGCTTCCTCGGCGGCCCGTCCGTGCTGTACAACATGGCCGCCGATTCGTGGGTCCCGCACAAGTTCCGCTACCTGTCGACGCGCCTGGTCACCAAGAACGGCATCCTGATCATGGGACTGGCGGCCGTGCTGGTGCTCTACGGCACGAACGGCGAGACGACGCTGCTGGTCGTCCTGTATTCGATCAGCGTGTTCCTGACCTTCGCGCTGTCGCTGTTCGGTCTCTGCCGGTACTGGTGGATCCATCGCGGCGAGCGGCACTGGTTCGACCGGCTGATGCTGTCGCTGGTAGGCTCGGCAATCTGCGCGGTGATCCTCGCGATGCTGGTCTACAACAATTTCACCAAGGGCGGCTGGGCGACGCTGTTCATCATTGGCGGGATCGTCGCGCTCTGCACCTACATCCGCCATCACTACGATGACACCAAGGCCCAGCTGTTGAAGATCGACGCGATCTTCGCCGCGCAGCCGCTCGGTCCCCAGGATTGCGAGCCGCCGCTGGTGAAAGATGCGCCGACCGCCGTGTTCCTGGTCGGCTCGAGCAAGGGCGGCGGAATACACACGCTGCTGTGGGTGCAGCGGATGTTTCCGGATCATTTCAAGAATTTCGTGTTCATCAGCGCGCGCACCGTCGACGTCCGCAGCTACGGCGGCGCCGAGGCGCTCGAGCACGTGAAGAAGTCGGCGCAGCAGACGCTCGATTACTTTGTCTATTTCTGCCACAGCTATGGCCTCGCCGCGACGTCTTACCTGTCGTTCGGCACCGACCCGGTCGCCGACTACACGCAGCTGTCGGCGAAGGTCGCCGAGGACTTCTCGAACTGCATCTTCTTCGCGAGCAAGCTGGTGTTCGAGGACGAGAACTGGTTCACGCGCCTACTGCACAACCAGGCGGCGCTGGCGCTGCAGCGGCGGTTCCACTTCAAGAACATGCAGCTCGTGATCCTGCCGATGAAGCTCTAAAAACAGGGACAGACCACGTTTTTCCGGAAAACAGGGACAGACCACGTTTTCCAAAGACTCAGTCGTGATCACCGGCATCCGCGCTGCGATTCAATCCGACGCAGCACTCTCCGCCGTCACGCCCATGTTCGCAAGCTCGTCGGCGCGCTGGTTGCCCGGATTGTCGGCATGGCCCCTGACCCAGTGCCACTCGACCTTGTGTTTCGCGGCGGCCGCATCGAGCAGCTGCCACAGATCGGCATTCTTCACCGGCTTGCGGTCGGAGGTCTTCCAGCCGTTGCGCTTCCAGTTGTGTATCCACGCAGTGATGCCGTGCCGGACGTACTGCGAATCGGTGTAGAGCGCGACTTCGCACGGGACCTTCAGCGCATTCAGCGCCTTGATCACGGCCATCAGTTCCATCCGGTTGTTGGTCGTCAGCGCTTCGCCGCCGAACATTTCCTTGACGACGTCGCCCTTGACCAGCAATGCGCCCCAGCCGCCCGGACCGGGATTGCCCTTGCACGCGCCGTCGGTGTAGATTGTGACGCCGGGCGTCATCAGCAGATCAGCGTCATCAGCGAACCGGGCGGCCAACTCATCGGCCGGGTCATTGACCGATCATCGTTCGCCGATTGGGCGACGGATGCGCAGCGCCGTCGCGATGGGTCTGCGGCTCGCGCCGCGCGACCGCGGCGAATGCCTTCTTGCGCCGCGCACGCTGCTGCCACGCCGGCGTGATCAATCGCAGCCCCGCCATTCGCTTGACCGCCTGCAGGAAGTACACCCCGCCCGCGATCGGCCACCAGCGGTCGCCGACCTTCTCGAAGAACCCGAAGCGAGCCAGCCATTTCTCCGACGAGCACGCGGGAACATAACAGTCGAGCTTGCCGCCGATCACTTCGAAGCCGAGCAGCGAGAGCCAGTCCTTCATCCGGTAGAGGCCGACGAAGTTGCCGTTCCACGGCTGCGACTGCTCGCGTCCGAAGTAGCGCTTGATCCCCCACAGGCTGAACGGGTTGAATCCGGACAGCACGACCTGGCCCTCGGGCCGCAGCACGCGATACGCTTCGCGCAGGATCGGATGCGGGTTGTCGCTGAACTCCAGCACGTGCGGAAGCACGATCAGGTCGATGCTGTTCTCGGCGAACGGCAGATACGCCGGATCGGCATACAGATGCGCCGGCTCGTCGAGGTCGAGGACGTGCTTGGCGGTGATCCGCGAGCCGGTCAGGAAGTCGAGCGACGGCAGTCCGATCTGCAGCGCATGAAAGCCGAAGATGTCGGAAATCGCGGTCTCGTAATACGCGATCTCGCGCCGCAGCACGTATTGCCCCAGCGGGGTTTCCAACCAGTCGGCCAGCGTCGGCGTCGAAAGGTCGCCGGGATGATTCAGCGAAGCCATACCGGAGATTATGCCATCGACTGCCCGGGATCCGGCGTCGATTGCCTTGACCCCGGGGGCCACGGTCGCTAACATCCGCCAAACAACGGGAGGAGAACCTGGATTGCAGGGGTTGCGTGCGGCAGCGTTGATCGTATTTTGCGAAATCGTCTTGCCCGTGCATGGGCAGGAATACGCGCCACCGACTGACTCTCCTTCGCCACTGCCCGTCGCATCGCTGATCTGGCAAGGCGGCCCGATTCCCGCGACCGATGCGATGCTTCCCCGGCCGATGCAGGCGCCATCCGGTCTCGACCCGATCCCGCCCGCAGTTCAGCCCCCTGCAGCAACGCTCGAGCTCACCCCGGATCCGCTGGTGGCATCGCCGGCGAAATCCGCCGGCGCTGACACTGCGCCCGCTGAATCGCTGACGCCCGTCGCGGCGACCCACGCCGCGAAGATATTCATCAAGCCGGCATTCGCGAATATCTGGGAGCGCATCCGCTCCGGATTCAAGCTGCCGACGATCGACGATCCGCTGGTGCGCAAGTGGGAAGCATTCTATGCCGCGCGTCCCGATTACTGGCAGCGCATCAACGAGCGCGGCAAGCGCTATCTTCACTTCATCACCGGCGAGATCGAGCGTCGCGGGATGCCGCTCGAGATCGCGCTGTTGCCGGTAATCGAGTCGGCATACAACCCTGAAGCGCTGTCGCGCGCCCGCGCGCTCGGCATCTGGCAATTCGTCCCGGAGACCGGCAAGCTCTACGGATTGCAGCAGAACTGGTGGTTCGACAACCGCCGCGATGTCAGCGTCGCGACCCACAGCGCGCTCGACTACCTGGAGAAGCTGCACGGGATGTTCGGCGACTGGCAGCTCGCGCTCGCCGCGTACAACTGGGGCGAAGGCGCGGTGCAGCGGGCGATCGCGAAGAACCGCGCGCACAACATGCCGACCGATTATGCGAGCCTCCGGATTCCGAACGAGACGCGCAACTACCTGCCGAAGCTGCAGGCGGTCAAGAACCTGGTGATGGCGCCGGAGAGATTCGACTTGAGCCTGCCCGAAGTTCCCGATTCGCCTTACTTCGTCACGGTGACGACGGACCGGCAGATCGACGTGGCGCTCGCCGCGAAGTTCGCCGGGATGCCCATCGAGGACTTCAAGGTTCTCAATCCCGCTCACAACCGTCCGGTGATCGCCGGCATCGGCGAGCAGGCGATCAACATCCCGTTCGACAAGGCCGAGCTGTTCGTGACGAATCTCGATTCGTACCGGAAGCCGCTCGTCAGCTGGCGGCCGTACCAGATCAAGCATGGCGAAGGGCTCGACAAGATCGCCCCGCAATTCGGCATCGGCCTCGACGAGCTGAAGCGCGTCAACGGACTGACCGGGCACAAGCGAGTGGTGCCGGGCTTCACGCTGCTCGTCCCGGCGAAGGCCGGCGCGACGGCCGCCGAGCCGATTCCGATCTCTGCCTTCAAGGAAGCGCCGAACGCCGGTCCGGGTTGGCACAAGGTACGGCGCGGGGAGACGCTGGCCACGATCGCGCAGCGCTACGGCGTCACGACGGCGGATCTCAAAAAGCTCAATGGCCTGACCACTAATGCCGCGCCATCGGGCCGCAAGCTGCGGCTCTACGAAGGTGTCAGCCTCGGCTCCGCGTATGCGAAGGCAGGCAAGCGCGGGGCGAAAAAGAAAGTCGTGAAGACGGCTCACAGGCGGTAGCAAGCTCCGGCGCGGAGCGTCCGGGGTGCTCGGTCGCGCCTCGGCCGGCGCCGAATTGCGCACAAGGCGGCGGTCGACGTTCGCGGCCTCCCGCGGAATCCCACAATGAAAACAGGCGGTCAAAGACCGCCTGTTCACTACAGCGAGAAAGCTCGCTCGGCTGCTTCAGGTACCCGAACCCATCATAGGCATTGCGGGGGCCGGTGCCGGAGCGGGGGCCGCCTTCTTCGGGGCCGCCTTTTTCTTCGGAGCTGCCTTCTTCTTTGCTGCCTTCTTCTTTGCGGCTGGCTTCTTCTTCGCCGCTTTCTTCTTTGCAGCCGGCTTCTTCTTCGCCGCTTTCTTCTTCGCTGCGGGTTTCTTCTTCTTTGCTGCGGACTTCTTCTTCGCCGCAGGCTTCTTCGCTGCCTTCTTCGCAGCAGGCCGCTTCTTCGCGGCTGGTTTCTTCTTCGCGGCGGGTTTCTTCTTCGCTGCGGGTTTCTTCTTTGCTGTTGCCATGTGTCTAACTCCTTCGATGATTACTACCATTTCCAGGTTGAGGTTCAACAGGCGCTTATTTACTACATTCTGACGACGGTGCACCTGCTGAAGGCAAATTGTAGCTTGATTTTTTTTCGTGACAAGTGTTATGCGATATTTCGCGAAAAATTTTTTCGACGCGAGCGTTGGAATCGGCGAGGAAACGGTTCGAGTCGCGATCGATTTCATCATCGATCACATCGCAGCGCAGAGGAGAGCGCTATGCGAATTCGCGCGATGCGCGAAATTTTTTTGCGTTCAGCGCGGCAAAATCGATTCGTGGCAAAAAAGCAACGGTGTCGATTCGCGTTCGCGAATCAGATGCGCATGCGCGCCGTCGACCATCACTTCGCAAGCGCGCGGACGCGTGTTGTAGTTCGAGCTCATCGCGAACGCGTAGGCGCCGGCCGACATCACCGCGAGCAGATCGCCTTCCTCGAGCGCGAGCATCCGGTCGTGGCCGAGGAAGTCCGCGCTCTCGCAGATCGGCCCGACGATCTGATAGTTCTGCGCATTCGCCGGGCGCGGCGCGACCGGAACGATCTCGTGATGCGCCTCGTACAGCACCGGACGGATCAGGTCGTTCATCGCGGCGTCGACGATCGCGAAGTTCTTCGCCTCGCCGTGCTTCAGGTGCTCGACGCGCGTGAGCAGGATGCCGGCGTTCCCGACGAGATAGCGGCCCGGCTCGAAGACCAGCAACTCGTTCCTGCCCTCGAGGAGCCGCAGCAGCCCGCGTGCATAGCCTGCGATGTCCGCCTCCGATTCGCCCGGTTCGTACGGAACGCCGAGGCCGCCGCCGACGTCGAAATGCCTGAGCGCGATGCCCTCCGCCGCGAGCGTGTCGAGCAGCGCGAACACCTTTTCGGCAGCTTCGATCGCCGGCGCCGGATCCATCATCTTCGATCCGAGATGGAAATCGATGCCGGTGATCTCGACGTTCGGCAGCGATGCGGCGCGGCGATAGAGCGGCACCGCATCCGCATACGCGACGCCGAATTTGTTCTCCTTCAGCCCGGTCGAGATGTACGGATGTGTCTTCGGATCGACGTCGGGGTTCACGCGAAAGCTGATCGGCGCGCGCCAGCCCGCCTCGCCCGCCAGCCGGTTCAGCCGGTCGAGCTCGGCGCCGGACTCGACGTTGAAGCATTTGATCCTATGCTCGAGCGCGAGGCGGATTTCTGCCTCGGTCTTGCCGACGCCGGAAAAAATCGTCTTCGCCGGATCGCCGCCCGCAGCCAGCACGCGCAGCAACTCGCCGCCGGAGACGATGTCGAAACCTGCTCCGAGGCGGGCGAGCACGTTGAGCACCGCGAGATTCGAGTTCGCCTTGACCGCATAGCAGATCAGGTGCGGCCGCGCGGCGAAGGCCTGGTCGAATGCCGAATAGGCGGCAGTGATCGCCGCGCGCGAATACAGGTAGCAGGGCGTGCCGAAGCGTTCGGCGATCGAGGCGAGCGGCACGTCTTCGGCGCACAGCTTGCCTTCGCGCATTGAAAACGCGCTCATCGGACTACCCTCCGCGCTGTGCGCTTCGGGGCTATGAGCGCTTGGGAGCGGCCCGGCGCGCTCATTGGACTACCCTCCGCGCTATGCGCTTCGGGGCCTCATTTGGCAAGATCGGCGCGTGGGAGCGGCCCGGCGCGCTCATGGCTGCTTCGGTTCTTCGGGAGGCTTGGTTTCCGGGGGGATCGATGGCGGCGACGGAATCGCCGGCTGGATCGGCACGACGGTCGTGCTCTGTTGTCGCGTCATCGCCGGTGGCGGCGCGCCGGCGGCGGCTTTCGGCAATATCAGGTCGCCCTTGGAGCCGCACCCGCAAAGCGTCAGGATCAACAGGGCCGGCAGGCAGCTCCACGCGTAGCGGGTTAACATTCGATCGGGCATCCATCGAGTTTAGCAAAACATGACCGAATCCGAGTTCATTGTCCTCACCGACCGCGTGCTCGATGCGATCGGCGAGGCGCTCGATGCGAGCGGCGCAGACGTCGACTGGCGCGTGATCGACGGGATCCTCGAGATCGATTGCAGCGATGCCGCGGACAGCGGCGGATCGGGCGGCAAGATCATCGTCAACCGGCATGTTCCAAACCGTGAGCTGTGGCTCGCTACGCGCGGCGGTGGCTTCCACTATCGGCACGTCGATGGCGCCTGGGTCGATACGCGCGGCGGCGACGACCTGCGGACGCAATTGACGCAGGCACTTTCCGAACAGGCGGGCAGTGAAATCGAATTGCCGGCGCTTGGTGGTTAGGCAAGCTTTGCGTTGGCCGATATGCGGGAAGCTCGACGTATGCGCGCGATAGGCGCGATCAAGGTCTGTCCCCTATTTCCGGAAAAACGTGGTCTGTCCCCGATTTTCAGGCCTCGATCAGCGGGGCCATTTCGCGCAGGCGCTTCTCGGCGGCGCGATAGTCGGGGTAGAGGCTCTCGACGGTGGCCCAGAACGCGGGGCTGTGATTCATTTCGCGCAGATGGCTGACTTCGTGCGCGAAGATGTACTCGGCCAGTTCCGGCGGCAACTGGATCAGCCGCCAGTGCAGCCGGATCACCGAGCGCTGCGGATGATGCTCGCAGCTTCCCCACTGCGTCGCCGAATTCGACAGCCGCACGCTGGGCGCCGCGAGTCCGAGCCGCTCGCAATAGACGGCCACGCGGGGCGCGAACGATTCCTCCGCCCTGCCCTTCAGCCATTCCTCGACCGCTTCGCAGATGCGCGGCGGGGTCGGCTTCGGAATGCCGATCCGCAGGTCGAACAGGTCGCTCTCGGCTATGCGCCGCCGCGACGCATAGACCGACAGGCGCAGGTGCTGGCCCTCGAAGCGGACGAGGCCGCGGTCGCGCCAGTCTTCGGGCCGCACTTCGGCGCGCGCCGCGCGCCACGTCGCCAGCTTCTTCCGGATCCACTTCGCGTTCTCGCGCAGGAACGACTGGATGTCGCCGACGCGCACCCAGTACGGCGCGCGCACGACTGCGCCGCCATACGCGATCTCGAGCCCGATCGTCCTGCGCCGAGAGCGAATCAACCGGTACGCGACCGGTTCGCCGTCGAGGTCGATCTCGCGCTCGCTGATTTCCATCCCCTGTTTCCTCGTCATGTCGCAGCCGCTCCACGCGGATCGCCCAGCCGCGCGACTTCGGATTCAATCCAGTTTTCGACTTCCGCGGTGAGCTCGGGCGCCTCGCGGCCGGTCGACGGAATCGGGCGGCCGATGCTGATCGTGATCGTCCCCGCGGTCTTGCCCCATATTCCCTTCGGCCACAGATAGCCCGCGTTGTGCGCGACCGGCAGGATCGGCCGCTGCATTCCGATCGCGAGCCGCGCGCCGCCCGTCTTGTACTTCGAGCGCGTGCCGGCCTTGATCCGCGTGCCTTCGGGAAAAATGACGATCCAGAAGCCGTGGGCCAGCCGGTCGCGCCCCTGGTCGACCATCCGCTGCAGTGCCTGGTTGCCGGCCCGGCGATCGATCGTGATCGGCGATGCGAGGGCGAAGCCCCAGCCGAAGAACGGCAGCCACAGCAGCTCGCGCTTGGCGACGAACGAGATCGGGAAGAAGATGTTGTTGAGCGCCAGCGTCTCGAACGTCGACGAGTGCTTCGACAGGATCAGGTGCGACGTCGCCGGAATGTTCTCGGTGCCGATCACGCGATAGCGGATCCCGCAGATGATCCGGGCCGCCCAGATGTTGGCCGAGCACCATTGCTTGATCACCCAGAACCGGGGTCGCGGCCGCAGGAAGAACACCGAACAGATGATGAACGCGTAAGGCGGCGTCAGGATCAGCTGGAACAGGGTGAACAGCAGCGAGCGCAACCTGCTCATCGAGACCGCGCCCCTACTCTTCCGCAAGCAGCGCGGTCACCGCGAACGCGAGATCGGGGAACACGATCGTTCCCGGCGGCAGGTCGCCCGCCGACAGCGTCTTCTCGCCCTTCCCGGTCAGCACCAGGATCGGCCGCGCGCCGGCCGCCTGCGCCGCCTGCAGGTCGCGCAAGCCGTCGCCGATCGCCGGCACATCGTCCATGCTGACGCCGAAGCGCAGTCCGATCTGATGCAGCATCCCGGGCTTAGGCTTGCGGCAATCGCAGTGCGAATCCGCGGCGTGCGGACAATAGAACACCGCATCGATCCGGCCGCCGACCAGGTTCAGCGCCTTGAACATCTTCTCGTGGATCTCGGTCAGCGTCGTCATCCCGAAGAGCCCGCGGCCGACGCCCGACTGGTTGGTCGCGACGACGACGCGGTACCCGGCCTGGTTGAGCCGCGCGATCGCTTCGAGGCTGCCCGGAATCGGCCGCCATTCGTCCGGCGACTTGATGAACTGGTCGCTGTCGTGGTTGATCACGCCGTCGCGGTCGAGCACGATCAGCTTGAGCGGCCGGTGCGATTGCGAATCGGTGGTGAGCTGGACCATCGCCGATCAACCCGCCAGTTTCGAAATGTCGGCGACGCGGTTCATCAGGAGGCCGAGCCGGTTAAGGAGCGCGAGTCGGTTCGCGCGGATCCGCGGATCGTCGGCGTTGACGAGAACCTTGTCGAAGAACGTGTCGACCGCGCCGCGGAGCCCCGCCAATGCCTTCAGCGCATTCGTGTAGCGGCCGGCGGCCAACTCGCGCTCGACTGCCGGCTCGGCATCGCTCAGCGCGCGATGGAGCGCCCGCTCGGCATCTTCGGTGAACAGCGACGGATCGACATCGGCGCCGACCGACTCCGCCTTCTTCAGGATGTTCTGGATTCGCTTGTTCGCCGCGGCGAGCGCATCCGCCTCCGGCAGCTCGCCGAACTCCCTGACTGCAGCCAGCCGCGGCGGAACCTGGTCGATTCGCGCCGGCATCTGCGAAAGCACCGCCTCGACTTCGTTGGCGGTGTACCCGTCATCGCGCAGTAAGCCGCGCAGCCGCTCGAGAATGAAGCCGTGCAGGTCGGGCACCACGGATTTCGAGAGCAGGTCGTGGAAGAAGTGCGTTGCCGCCATCTGCAGCACCTCGAGCAGGTCGATCGGCAGCTGGTGCTCGATGAGTATCCGCAACGTGCCCAGCGCGTGGCGGCGCAGTCCGTACGCATCCTTGTCGCCGGTCGGAATCATCCCGATCCCGTAGATGCCGACCATCGTGTCGATCTTGTCCGCGAGCGCCACGCAGATCGCGATCCTGCCTTCGGGCAGCTTGTCGCCGGCGAACCGCGGCCGGTAATGCTGCTCGATCGCGTCGGCGACCTCGACCGGCTCGCCGTCGTGCAGCGCGTAGTAGCGGCCCATGATGCCTTGCAGCTCGGGGAATTCGCCGACCATCTCGGTGACCAGATCCGCCTTGGCGAGCGCCGCCGCGTGCTGCGCGAGCGCCGGATCGGCGCCGATCAGCTTCGCGATCTGCGCCGAGAGCAGCTGCAGCCGCTCGACCCGCTGCATCTGCGAGCCGAGCTTGTTGTGATAGACGACGCTGCCGAGGCGTCCGAGGCGATCGACCAGCTTCGTCTTGCGATCCTGGTCGTAGAAGAACTTGGCGTCGGCGAGCCGCGGCCGGATCACGCGCTCGTTGCCGGAGATCACGCGGCCGGGATCGTCGAGGCGCATGTTGCTGACGATCAGGAACTCCTGGCGCAGCTTGCCAGCGCGATCGAACAACGGGAAATATTTCTGGTTCGTCCGCATCGTTAGGATCAGGCACTCCTGCGGCACGTCGAGAAATTCCCTTTCGAACTCGCCGGCATAGACGGCGGGATTCTCGGTCAGCGCCGTGACTTCGTCGAGCAGCGCTTCATACACCGCATCCGGTTGCAGGTCGGCGTCAAGTTCCGCCGCCGCGGCAGCCAGCTGTGTTTCGATCGACTTCCGCCGCGCGTCGAAACTGGCGATCACGCGGCCATCGCGCGCCAGGCGCGCCTCGTATTCGTCGGCGCTCGCGAGCGAGATCGTCCGCCGGCCCTGGAAACGATGGCCTTCGGTGACGCGGTCCGACTCGAGTCCGAGCGCGGTGACCGCAACCACGTCGGAGCCATGCAGCGCGACGAGCCGATGCGCGGGGCGGACGAACTTCTGGTCGCTGCCATCGGGCCGCTGGTAGGTCATCACCTTCGGAATCGGCAGCCGCGCAATCGCATCGTCGAGCGCGCCCTGCAGGCCCTCGGCCAGCGACTTGCCGGCGAGCGTGCGAGTCACATAAACGTTCTCGGTGCCGTCTTCCATCCGGCGCTCGAGGTCCTGGCCCGTAACGCCTTCCTTCTCCAGCCGCTTCTGCAACGCCATCGTCGGCTTGCCGCCTGCGTCGAAGGCCACCTTCGCCGGCATCAGCTTGATCGATACCTGCCTGTCCGCAGCGCGCGCCGCGACGCCGGGAACCGTCACGGCAAGCCGGCGCGGCGTCGCATAGCCCGACGGCGCCGCGCCCTGCGCGAGCCCGGATTTGTTCAATGCGGCAGCGATCTGGGTCTCGAATTCGGACCCGAGCAGCTTCAGCGCTTTCGGCGGCAGTTCCTCCGTCAGCAGTTCGACCAGCAGCGTTGCGCAATCGCTCATCACGCCGCCTTCGCCTGCTTGCCCGTCCCGGCTTTGGCCGGTTTTTCCGCGCGGTCGGCCGCGCCGGGCTTCGCATCGTTCTTCGCCTCGCGCGCCCGCAGCTGCGCGACCGCTCCGCGCGAAGCCATCGGGAAATCGAGCCGGTCGCGCGACTCGTAATAGCTCTGCGCGATGCTCTTCGCGAGATTGCGGATGCGTCCGATGTAGGCGGCGCGCTCGGTCACCGAGATCGCGCCGCGCGCATCGAGCAGGTTGAACGCATGGCCTGCCTTCAGCACCATCTCGTAGGCGGGCAGCGCCAGTTGCGATTCCATCAGCCGCTTCGCCTGCGCCTCGAACGCGGCGAACTGCTCGAGCAGCCATTTCGCATCCGATTGCTCGAAGTTGTAGGCCGACTGCTCGCGCTCGTTCTGCAGGAACACGTCGCGATAGGCGAGGCCCTCGGTCCACTTCAGGTCGTAGACATTCTCGACGCCCTGCAGGTACATCGCGAGGCGCTCGAGCCCGTAAGTGATCTCGCCGGTGATCGGGCGGCAGTCGAGGCCGCCCACCTGCTGGAAGTACGTGAACTGGGTGATCTCCATTCCGTTCATCCACACTTCCCAGCCGAGTCCCCACGCGCCGAGCGTCGGATTTTCCCAGTCGTCCTCGACGAAGCGCACGTCGTTCTGCGACAGGTCGAAGCCGAGCGCCGACAGCGAATCCAGATACAGGTCGAGAATGTTCTCCGGCGCCGGCTTCAGCACGACCTGGTACTGGTGATGCTGGTACAGCCGGTTGGGATTTTCGCCGTAGCGCGCATCCTTCGGCCGGCGCGACGGCTGCACGTAAGCGGCCCGCCACGGCTCGGGGCCCAGCGCGCGCAGGAACGTAGCCGGCGCCGACGTGCCGGCTCCGACCTCCATGTCGAACGGCTGCAATAGCGCGCAGTGATGCCTGTCCCAGTAGTTCTGCAGCGTCAGGATGATTTGCTGGAAGGTGAGCATTCGGTGCCGCCTGGATTCTGGATGCGTATTGTCGCAGCAGCGTCGACCGGATGGTCGGCGCGTGTTGCCGAACGGGCGATTTTACTTTGTTGCGACAACCGCGGCCGCGCAACAGGCCGCAGCGGAGCCGGCGCGGCCGCGAGATCGCCGGCCGCACGAATGCACGCTTGTGCTCAGAATGAAGTGAGGTTTACTCCGCCGACGCCGACCGCCACGTAACCGGTCAGCCCGTACAGCACCGCATTCAGGTCCGCAGTGATCCCCGATGAGACCTGCGCCCAGTTCGCGCCGTCGACGCTGGTCAGGATCGTGCCGCCGGTTCCGACCGTGACGAACTGGCTGCCCGGCGTTATCGAATTGAGCGTGGCCGTGGTGAGCGGCGTGATTGCAGTCCAGGTCACGGCGTCGCTGCTGTAGATGATCGTGCCGCCCGAGCCCACGGCAACGAAGGTGATGCCGCTGTAGGCGAAGCCATGCAGATCCGCGGTCGTGCCCGTCGCGATCGGAGTCCAGGTGACGCCGTCCGTGCTGCTCAGCATCGTTCCCTTCGCGCCGACCGCATAGAACGTGTTGTTGACGGCGTACGACACGCCATACAGATCGTTGGTCGTCCCCGACGTCACCGCCGCCCAGTTGGCGCCGTCGCTGCTGCGCACGATCGTCCCGCCCGGTCCGACTGCGACCATGCCAGGGCTGCCGGTGGCGATCGCGCGCAAATCGTTGGTGGTCGCGCTGTTCTGCGTCGTCCAGGTCGTGCCGTCGAGGCTGGTGATCATCGCACCGCCCTTGCCGACTGCAACGTAGCGGCTGAAGCCGAAGACGACACCGTTGAGGTCAGCGGTGGTGCCGGAATTGACGGCGGTCCACGACACTGCGTCGCTGCTGTTGAAAATCGTTCCTCCGGCGCCGACGGTCGTGTAGAGCCCGGGCAGGGTGAGGCCGAGAAACGTCACCGCGTTGAGGCTGGCCGTCGGCAACGGCTTCCCGATCGACCAGAATTCGCCGGCGAGCTTCGGCGTCGCCGATATCGACGGTGAGCCGGGACCGCCGGGCCCGCTGCTCTGGCGACCGTTCACGGTGAACGAATACTGTGTCCCGTTGGTCAGGCCCGCGACGATCTGCGGGGACACAGCCCCGCGCACCACGCGCGCCTGCGGCAGCGTTGTCCAGTTGTCGGTGCTGATCGAAGGCGCGGCGGCGCTGAAAATCCAGTATTCGATGCCCGACTGCATGTCCCAGCTGACGGTGACGCTGCTGTCCCCCGGAACGACCGTGACGTTGGTCGGCGCGTCCGGCTTGGATCCACCGCTGCTGACGCCGTTGCAAGCCACGACGCCCAATGCGGCAAGGACGAAAAAGGACCACGCGATCAATCTGTTCATATCTGTTGCCTTAGGCTTTTTTGGGTCGCTTCGCCGAGTGGTTACAACGACCGGGAAATGAGACGGTGTGGGGGAGGCCGCGCATGCGGTACGGCGCTTGCCATCAGGACGTCGGAACGGGGCAATTGTAAAGCATCGGCTGTGGCCGCGCGGGTCAGACCGGCGGATCGGAGCGCCATGCAGCGGACAAAGTGAAACAAATTGTGTGGCAGAGGCGCGACCGCGGCGCGGGTCAGCGGTCGCGCCACGCCGCGCTTCCGAGTCATCGTCCGCTCGACAACTCCGAAAGCCGCCGCTCGAGGTACGCACGCTCGGTGC
>Ga0105240_10006028_pt1 | contig 17920 bp, 17 predicted proteins | sample KBSC54metaG_FD_80426 | JGI IMG/M metagenome (GOLD analysis project Ga0105240, IMG submission 80426) | Corn rhizosphere microbial communities from Kellogg Biological Station, Michigan, USA - KBS C5-4 metaG | ecosystem: Host-associated > Plants > Roots > Rhizosphere > Soil | place: Michigan, USA...
CATGCTACTTAGGGATGTCCTATCATTCCTGCTTGTATCGAAGAGGCATGCGAGGGCGGTCGATCCCCCGCATGCCCGGCCCGCTTTAATACTTCACGCGCACGCGATAGCGCAGCACCGAAGTTCCATCCTTGGCCACGGGCACGTTGAATTGTGCGGCAAACGCCGCGGTTTTGTTCGCTTGATACGTGGAACTGATTATTTCCCAGTCTCCGCCGATTGGTTCATTCACTTCCACGCTGACGGAAGCGTCCTTGTGATTTCGCAATGTAAGTTCGTACTCGAATTCGTACAACCGGTCGGAGAGCCTTTTGTAGTCGGTCTGTTTCCGTTCGGACACGATATCAAAGGCATTACCGATATGCAGGCTGATGATTTCGTCCTTGGGCGTGTGATCGATGTGATCTTCGCCGACGAATAAGGAGCCGCCGCGAGAGTCGGCTTGATACACGCGTATCGTGCCTGCCGGTAAAGGCATTCCCAGCCCCGTTCTTTCCTCGTTTTTGAATTTATAAAACACTTGAACGGGATCCTTCACCGGCACACCCGGTTGGGCCGCGCTGCGATAGTAGTAGGACTGCCCGTTGACCACGTAAACTTTGTTCAGCGGAAACCGCGACGCATTCAGCAAACTAATCTGTTTGGATTCCTGATCGAAAATCGAAGTGCGACGGCTGAGCGAATACAGGTGATATTCGGAGAACGATTCCTGCTGAAACGGGGCTGGGGCCGCTGAGTCGGCCGCCCTTAACTTCGCCACGGCGGCATATTCCCGTCCATTGAGCGGCACATCGCGATGAATGTCACCCGCTACTAGCTGCAACTGCGCGTTCTTAAATGCAGTTCCGGTATGGTTTACCAGGGTCACCCATCCGTCCAGATCGCCGCTGCTCTCGTCCTTTCCCACATTGAGGACGTAATCGGCGCTCCAGGAAAGGTTGGAGGTCAGGTAGGACGCCTCGACTTTATGCTTCGCCGATCCGGAATTTTGCAGCGACCAAAGCAGCGTGGGATGATCGTAGAGATTTTCAGGCATTTCCGGGAAGCGGATGCTGTTGTAGCCGATATTGGTGATGATGTCGTTGCCAATCTTCCAGACCTGCCCATTATTGTCGGAAAGCAGAGTGGCTTTGACTTCTTGATCTCCGCGCATCAGCGTTACTTCGCGGCCCACATATTTTTGCAGCAGCTTGTTGGGATCGAGCAGATCGTATTCGTAGTCCTGCTCCAACACGCCCAGCTTGCTGGGTTCGGTCATGGACCGAAAATGAACGGTCGCCGGATTTATCGAGGCAGCAATATCCATAAAACGCAGATGCGATTCCCCTGTAGGCAGTGACAGTTGCCTCACGTCGCGGACCAGCGCCAGGCTGGAGTTGTAGACGGTTACGGTGAGGTCGCTCTGATCGGCCAAGGTCGTGGTAACAGCGCCTTCGGCGGCCGGTTTGACGGCTTGAGGGAGAGTTTGAGCGTATGCGGAACGGTACAGGGCCGTTGCAGCGAGGACCAAAACCGCCAATCCAGCAGCAGCGAAAAATCCAAACCGTTTGACGTTTTTCATGGGCAGGCTCCAATGAGGACTTGGTATCGTCCTTCATTGGTTAGAACGGGCCCGCCCAATCTTCTTGCACAGATTTCTTGCAGAGATATTGTTCTATTGCGACTGCCAAGTCTTGCCGCCGTCCCGTGTGCTAAATCGAAGTTGATCCGTGGCGGTGATTACAGCTGTTTGCGCGTCGCTGGCTGTCACGCCCGTCCAATCGGGCAACTTTCCGGAAGTGTCGCCGGCGGCGGCTGGAGACTGGATTTTCTCCCAATGCTCGCCATCGGTTGTTCGCGCTATCGCGCCGTTGCGCCCCACAATCCAGCAGATTTTATTGGATACCGCCGCGCCTGCAACCCAGTCCTGTTGCGCTGGAGATTTTTGCGCCGTCCACGTCCCGCCCCCGTCAGCCGAGCGCTCGATAATTCCTGCCCGTCCGACGCGCCAAACGATCAGGCCTTGCGGGGCCCTCAGCAGAATGTTGGATTGGCCGGACGTCGCCAAGGGTGCAAGAGCGGTGTAAGCGCGACCATTTAACGGGGGCTCGTAAGGGGTGAGTTCCCGCTTCAGCGTTTTTGACGCTTTGCTCTCCGCTGCATCCGCCGATTCTTTGGCAGGCTCGTTTCCATTTAACCCGCCAGACTGCGCTGCCGCGCGAGGAGCCTGCATCGGAGTCGCATCCCGGCGCGCTTCTGCCTGCAGCGACGGCGCTGGAGCAGGCGAGGCCGGTTTTACAGCGCCGCTTGCCCCCGGCTCACTCTGCAATTGACCTTCGCTCTGGTGAACTTCGCTCTGGATCGCGTCGAGTCCCGCTGACGGGACGGGTGCAGCCGGCGCAGCGGCATTGTCTTTTGCGGAGCGACTTTTGGACAAGCGGTCGGTTCCAAAATCAGAAACTTCATTCCGAGGCGAGGCTTTATCTTTTAGCGAGCCGGAATCCAGATCGGATTTTCCTCGCGGCGCGGCCTTCGAGAATTCCGGCACGGAGAAATTCGGCGCGTTTTGTGGCGGCTCGCTTCGCGGCGCCTGTGCAATCATCGTGGTCGTTGACGTTTCCTGCGGGCTGGGCCACGGCGGCTTCACCGCGAACCACATCGCGAGCACAGCCGCAATTCCCAGCGCAGGCGCAAGCCAGCGAGTCTTCCAGGCTGACTTGATGGGAATAGGAGAAGCGGTACGCTGCGAATCCTCAGGGCGCGGCAATTGAGTGGCGGCGACCAGCTTGCCTAGATTTGCTACTTCCGTTGCCGCCAGCGGCGTGTCGTCGGAAGCCGCGAGCACGGTCAGAATTTTTCTACAGCGCGCGCATCCGGCAAAATGTTCTTCGCATCGCGACATCTCATTCGAGTCAAGAGACGCCTCGTGATAAGCAGCCATCACTTCGGCGTCCGGACAGTCACGCGTATTCCGCGTCACCTGGCGGTCCAAGGCCTCGCCCATGCGTCGCGCCAGGGCTTCCTCGCGCTGGCGTTGGTTGCTGTCGGATTTTTTGGACGAGTCCATGGTTATTTACTCAGCGTGGCTGCACTCCGTTAGAACGATCCACAGTTCAAATCTTGCATCGTTTCTTACGCTTCTTACATTCTTACATTTCTTACATTGTTCACGGATTGCCCCATCGAGCAGTTTCAGGTTTCCACTTACTCCGAGCCTGCCGTCTTCTCCTCTCTCACCAGCGCCCGGGACAAATCGAATGGCCAATCTTCCAGCGAATACTCAAACGTCAGCGCAATCTGGGCATCATCAAGGCCGGGCGGTGGCGTTTCCATTCGCAGCGACCGCGTCACGCGCTCCCGGAGTTCTCTCCTCACCTGTGCCAGCTGTCTGGAGATGGTGGACTCGTGTTCTCGCAGGATCCGACCTATCTCCGCTAGTGTAAGGCGATCCACGTAGTATTGCGCCAACAGCAGCCGTTGGCGCGCTGGCAGTTCCGCAAGCGCGGCCAATAGCGCCCGGTGAAACATGCCCAAATACTTTTCGCGGTCCGGGTCAGACGGAGCGGCATCGATTGCCGCAACCGCGGGACGCTGGCCTTCCTCTTCCTCGGCTTCCAGCGATACCGTCCGCTGGCCGGTTCGCAGCAGGTCTACATGGCGCTGGGCCAGGACGCTGCGCAACCAAGTGGAAAGTTTGCTGCGTCCGTGAAAATATTCGAACAAGCATTTTCGCTTTTGGGCTCCGGTAGCGCTGATGCCGTACAGCTCAGCATACAGTGAGTCTGCAAGCTCATCGGCACGGCCTGCGCCGCCGCCCGCCCCCCGCAGGATCGCGCCCGCCGAGGCCCGTAACCCGGATTTGAAGTTCGCAACGAAAAAATCCCAGGCAGCTTCACTGCCCTCCGTGCAGGCGCACGCCAAGGCCAAGTCCTGCAAATGCAATGACGTGAGATAGGCTTCGATTCGCGCATCCTCCACCGAACCGGCTCGAAAATGTTTTTCAGCGCTGCGACGCAGAGCCTCTACAAAACAGGTTTGGGGAAGCTTCCACCTGTCCCATTGCGCCTCCGCACACGCCAGATCGATGGCACGGGCGTATCGCGTCGCAAATATTTGCGGAGATTCAAGAGCTGACTGTTGCGCCATGGGCTGCAGCATTATTCCTAGTGGATGCATCATATCTGACTTGGCGCTGGCGGGTGAAGGTCTTCGGTGGCGCTGTGCGTTCTTGGCACCCCTTTTCGGGCCAAGTAGTGTAGAATAGGCCCGCTCGGCGATTGCCGGGCAGACCGGAGCTCCCCGCTTCTGAGTCCTGTAATTGGACGGAAATTCCCGCGCGGCATTCCGCGGCAAGCGGTCAAACGGAACCGGAGGAACCATGCAGACACACCAGAAACAATACCGAGGGTTTTCACTGATTGAGCTGCTGATCGTGGTCACGATCATTTTGATTATCGCGGCCATTGCCATTCCCAACCTCATGCGCTCGAAAATGCAGGCCAATGAGGCTGCGGCTGTGGAAACGCTCAAAACCTTGGGAACCAGCGCCGTTATGTATTCCACGACGTATGGCGGCTTTCCCCATACTCTGGCCGATATGGGTCCCGCTTCCGGGAGCCCCAATGCCACTTCTGCTAGCGCCGATTTGATTGATTCCGTGCTGGCCAGCGGCGTCAAGAGCGGTTACAAGTTCACTTACGTGGTCACGGTCGCCGATCCCGCGGGCAATGTCCAAAGCTTCTCCATAACAGCAGCGCCGCTGGTTCCCGGAACCAGTGGCCAGCGCGCCTTCTACACCGACCAGAGCGGCACAATTCGCGCGAGCGCAGGCGGCACAGCGGATTCCACTAGCACTCCGATCGGATAAGCTCAAATCCAGGCGTTGCGCAGAGCAGTGGGAAGATTTCTCTCATTCAACCGTTTTTTCCGGATCTGCTCAGGATTGTCCATCCCACAATTAAGGGAATCCCCTGATTCAGGCCTTGGCGCGTTTGGCCTTACGATGGTTGTGTTCTTATTGTGAGCAGTAGAGCGCTGGGGAGGAGCATCATGATCAAGAAAATGAAACAAGGGTACAAGGTGCTTTCCGAAAAGGGAAAGAATCTCGGAGGACCGTACAAAAGCAAAGCCGAAGCTGAGAAGCGCCTGCGACAAGTCGAATTTTTCAAGCACCGCAAAGGTTCCTGAGTTCTTTGAGCGCGCCGCCGATTGGAGAAGGAGATTATATGGAACCCAAGACAGCACGTGAAACAGGGGCAATCGTTAGGGTGAAGGAAGACGTAATCGGGAAAACGGTGGTGAATTATGGCCGTGAAAATATTGGCGAAATAACGGAGATGGTGGTCGATACGACGGCCGGGCGCATCACCTATGCCATCTTGTCTTTCGGTGGATTTTTGGGCGTTGGCGACAAGCTCTTCGCTGTGCCCTGGGTCAGCTTGAGCTATGATCGAACCCACGATGTATTTGTAATGAAGGCGGATAAGAACCTCCTAAAAAACGCACCGGGTTTCGACAAACAGAACTGGCCAGACATGTCTGATCCCACGCGCATATCGGAAATCTACAAATATTACGGTTCCGAGCCGTATTGGCAGCAAAAGTGACACTCTCAATCGCGTGACGCAAGTTCCGGCCCTCAGATCCTGTCGGTAGAACCCTGTATTGTCCCCACCGGCCAATCAATGTACGCTAGCGAACATTGGTGGCCGGCTTCCCAATCGCTCATCCGCCCTCGACACCGCTGATACCATGGATAAATCGATCCTTATTGTCGACGATAGCGCGCCCATCCGTCGTTGCTTGCGGGCTTTTGTCGAATCGCGTTCCGGCTTCACAGTTTGCGGGGAGGCGGTCGATGGGGTGGACGCCGTGGAAAAGGCTAGGGTACTGAGACCCGACTTGATCGTACTGGATTTTTCCATGCCGCGGATGAATGGGATAGAGGCTGCGGCTCTGCTGCAATCCTTCTTACCCAGTGCCCCTATCATTCTGTTCACCTTGCACAAAGAGGAAGTATCCACGCGCATGGCCCACGACGCCGGCGTCAGCTCCATTCTCTCCAAGACAGAACAGCTAGGCGTGCTTTACAAGGAGATGCAGCGTCTGGCCCACTCGCCGGCCTAGTTTTGCTACGTTTTCTACGCCCCGAGCGAGGCTGTATGCCGGGTCTGACTTCTGCAGCCTTCTCTAAGCATAGATTTTCGATACTTACCTGTGACCAAATACGATTCAATTTCTAGTTGAGTGACTTTTGTCAGAGGGACGTTGCGGGCGGGTAACTGCCATTGGCGGGAGGTCGTTCTTATGTCTCACTAGCGCGCACAAGCCGATGCTGGCGGAAAATGCTCTGCGTCGTTTTTTTACGAAAATCTGGTATGGAATTTTATGGTGATTTTCCGATCCACCATAGCACCGTCGCCAAGATTTTCCACTTATTCTTATTGTCCAGCACAATAGACTGATAATCCTTGTTTTCCGGCTGGAGAACTTCGGTGGGGCCATAGCGATTCAGCCGCGACACGTTCAACCCCATGTCTTTGTGCCAGGCGATAACAATTTTCCCGTTCAATTTGGAATGATCGGTTTGCGAGGAATCGACGGCCAGGATGTAACCGTCTTGAATCAGCGGCGCCATGGAATTGCCGCGCACACGCAGGCAACTGGTGGAAGCTGGATTGGGACACCATTGACTGGGAGCCGCGATCATATTTTCCACGGGGGCATCATGCAGCACAGCCGTGCTGTCACCTTTTTCACCGTGAGACGCCGCTACGCTCTTCAGAAGTGGTATTGCTGCCAAATGAGAAATCTTTGGCTTCTTGCTGCCCGGACCCGCACTGGCCAGCTGATAACTGATTACATTCTCGCGGCGCATGCGCTTGGCGGCGCCGGGCAAAACGCGCATCAGGTCTTCGTTGCGCAGGCCGGCACGCCCCCAAAAATACCAGCAGAGAGGCGCTCCCGATAAATTTCCCAATCCGATGTAACCCTCGGCCGTAGGTTCTTGGGCGCCGCGTTCCCACCGGGAAATAGCCATAGCGGAAACGTGCAACTGGTTTCCGAAAACGGTCTGGCTCTGCGACAGCTTGGTGCGCAAGTCGGAGATGGACGTGGCCCAGTCCGGTCGGGCGATTTTCAATTTGCCTTGTAACTTTTTCATGTCAACCCATGTTTCAACAACGACAAGTAATTCCCAACTTACTCACATAGTGTACGCTACCGTACGTTATTTTACAAATCGGCGGCGATTATCGTTCATGACCTATCAATAAAGGTTAAAAGGGAGTACGATTCCTGCTGTCTCGTTCGCATTCGATCGTCGCTTCCCTTGGCTGCGATTCGCTGCCAAATCAGACAAATTCTGTTTGTAAGGAATCGATGTCGAAGAAATTAAAGCGCGCTCGCCTTCAAACCGCGGACAACCTCGCGGCTCACGAGGTCGACGGACAGCCGGTTCACAACTCAATTCTCTCCAGTCTTCCGCCGCAGGAACGGGACGCCATACTATCCAAGGCCAAATTTGTAAACCTCCCCACCCATACGCTCTTGAACGAAATTGCGGCGCCTATCCTGCAAGGTTATTTCATGAACAGCGGGCTGGCCTCCATTCTGAACGTGATGTCCGATGGAAAAAGCGTGGAAGTTGGGCTCACCGGCACGGAGGGATTTGTAGGTCTGCCGCTGACGGTGGGTTATGGGACCAGTCCCACCCGCGCTCTTATGCAGATCCAGGGCAGCGCGTTTCGTATAGCCGCCAAGCAGCTAGTCGAGCTTTTGCCCACGTGTCCTACGCTGGAGAGGCGTTTGAACCGTTACGCACAGGAATTGAATTTGCAGGGAACACAAATCGCCGCGTGTAACAAGCTGCATCCGGTGGAGCAGCGGTTGGCGCGTTGGTTGTTGATGAGCCAGGACCGCGTCGGTTCTTCCACATTCGTATTGACCCAGGAATTCCTCTCGCACATGTTGGGCACGCGACGCGCCAGCGTTACGATCGCCGCGGGAACCCTGCAAAAAGCCGGACTGATCACCTACAAACGCGGCCGGGTGAAGATCGAAAAGCGGTCAAAATTGGAAAAAGCTTCGTGTGAATGCTACCAGGCCCTTCGAGATCAAATGAAAAGCTGGTCTCGCAATCCCGCCTAGCGTGCGCTTTCCCGTCTTTCATCCTAGCGCGACGGACAACATTCATGACCATTTGTAATTGCCTGCCGCTATAAATTCTCATGAGGTCCGCGTAGAATCGGAGCGATGAGTTCGCTCCATATCGGCACGTCCGCCTTCACGGCTGCGGGTTGGGAAAATACGTTCTATCCGCCTGACGCCAAGCCGCAGGATTACCTGTACTACTATTCGCAACGATTCAATTCGGTGGAGGTGGACAGCACTTTCTACCGGATCCCTTCACAAGCCATGGTGCAAGCGTGGAACAGGAAAACGCCCGCCGGTTTTGTCTTTGCCGCAAAAATTCCCCAGGTGATCACACATCATAAGGTGCTGGAGGACTGCGAACTGGAGTTGCGGCAATTCCTTACGGCCATGGATTTTCTCGGAGATAAATTGGGTCCGCTCTTATTTCAGTTCGGATATTTCAACCGCGGTATATTTCCCACCGTGAAGGATTTCCTGGGTCGCCTTCGCCCATTTCTAAAGCAGTTGCCGCGGGATCACCAATTCGCCGTGGAAATCAGAAATAAAGCCTGGCTGGATTCGCCCCTGGTGGAATTGCTGCGCGAATACGGCGTGGCCCTGGCCCTAATCGACCAATCATGGATGCCGCCAGCCGCGGCGTGGTTTGATAAATTCGATCCCATCACCGCCAAGTTTACATATGTCCGTTGGCTCGGCGATCGCAAAGGAATCGAAGCACTCACGAAAGTTTGGGACAAAACAATTGTCGATCGTCGCGTGGAACTTACACAATGGGCCGAAGTGTTGGATAAAGTGCGCCAGATCAAAATTCCAATCTACGCCTATGCCAACAACCACTACGCGGGACACGGTCCAGCCACTGTGGAGATTTTCAAGGCATTGTGGCGAGCTCGAGGCGGAGAAATAAGCGAGCCGACGAAGGTAAAACCCGCAGCCCCTGAAACTCTTTTTCCCTTGTAACAGCCGCAGCGATTGGAAATCTAATCCCGAAAGGAGGTAGCTGCTGTTTCAGCGCCTAGCACAGCCCGCTGGGTTTGCGGCCGGTACCGGATTCCTGCGTAGGCAGGCTCTGCGGATTCGGCACCGGGTTCGGCGTTGTGCCCGTAAGCGTGGTGATACATTGTTGGATGATCGCGGGCAATGCGGGAATCGTCGACGGCAAAGCTGGAATCGATTTATCCGGCGCGGCAAAGTTAAATGCGCTGGTCATATCGCCCACGATGGCGCGGCGCCAGGCACTCAGGTTCGGAACTTCCGCTCCGAAGCGTGTCTCCAGGAATCGTAACAGCGACGTGTGATCGAATAAATCCGAAGACACAAACCCTCCGCGGCTGTACGGCGAGCAAATCAACATTGGCACGCGAAATCCCAGACCGATCGGCCCGGAAATTCCTCCCGCAACGGTGGGATCGGGCACCGCAGGTGCGGTGATGTATTCTCCCGGCGTTCCGGGAGGCGCGGTGACGGGCGCGACGTGGTCAAAAAATCCCCCATTTTCGTCGTAGGTTACAAACAGCGCGGTCTTGGCCCAGTGCGCGGCATTGGACATGAGCGCCGCCAGCATGCCCGCCAGCGTAACTTCCCCGAATAGCGAAGGAGACGGCGGGTGATCGGAATCTACTATGGACGCCAGCACCCAGGAAACTTGGGGCAGGTTGCCGGTCGCCGCATCCGACAAAAAATCCACTGGGAACTGCGGTCCGAATGCGTTTTGGTAAAGTGGAGTAGCCGGGTCTTGAAAGTTCTTGAAATAATTCAATACGTTGTCGGAAAAAAGTGTGTTGGCGATATTCGAGTCGGGCGAGGAATAAACTTTCCAGGTAACGCCGCGCGCCTGCAATTGCTCCGGCATGGTGGTGTAGGTTAATTTTCCGAAAAAGGTGCTTCGGTCCAGCCCCAAAGTCTGCAGGATGGGACCACCATTAGTGCCGGCCGGATCGATTGAAGCCGCCATAGAGTAGAGTCGGTTGGAATCGGTAGGACCCATCACGGGACAGAAATAATTGTCACAGATCGTAAATGCGTCGGCGACGGCATAGTAAAACGGAATATCCGAGCGATTGTAATAGCCCATCGTCAGAACGGCATCGTTTGCATTGCTGGGAATGCGCGACGTGACAAATCCATTCATCGCACCATTGTTCCAACTCTGATGCTGCGGGATCCAATGGTGAGTAATGTCTTGGGTGCAAGCGGCGTTGACAGCCGACCCCAGATGAAAAGGTAGCAACACGTTGGGCGGAGTCGCTGCGGAGTTGGAAGGATCAGGCTGTTGAAACGCCGCGCTGGCGTCGGAAAATCCCCGCACGCCGCGATAGCTGCCAAAATAATGATCGAAGGAACGGTTTTCCTGAATGAAGATGACCACGTGCTCGATATCGGTCAACTTGCTGCAAACCGCAGGACTAGGCGAATTGCCGGGCGAGGAACCGTTGAGGGTGATTCCCCCGCAGCCTTGCAGCAGCCCCCCCAAACCTGCCGCTGCAGTTGCACTGCTATACTTCAATAAATCCCGGCGCGAAATCCTGCGAATAGGCATGCGGACCTTTTTCTTGAGTGCCGGGCAGGCCATAGCAGTATACCTGATCCGAAGTCGTTACGCGCGGGAGTAAGTCTTCTGCAAAATTAGCATTTTCAATTAGTTAGGGCTGCTTTGAACGATTGGCAACCGTCTCACCTCTTTCGTTCTCGCGTCTTCGCCGGCCACGCCGGAGTCTTCCTCAGTTACCATTGCCATCATCGCCGTAGTTCCGTGAATCATCCCCTCCGAAATAGAATCCGTTTCCGGACCCGCCGAAATTCGCTGTACCGCTCCAACCATATCGATAACCCGAATAAGGGTAGCAACTGCTGCCCCATCCGAAATCCGGCCTCCCATACATTGAAGCGCCGCACGGTGAAAATCCCGGCGCCGACTGGACGCTGATTCTCCACGTGGGGCCGCCCGGGTACGATCCGGCGTTTTCCCCAGAGTATTCGCCGCTAAAACTGCTCTGGCCGGAGCCAATGGCTGCGTTCAGCCCGGTACCAATTAAGTTTGCGGCCAATGACACAGCGGGACCTCCCAGCAATCGTCCTCCCAGCAGCGAAGTTCCCAGAGAGGTTCCTAATCCACCCAGGCTTAACAGACCACCGAACAGATTGGGGATGATCGACAAACCCGATCCAATGAATGAACCACCAGAACCCCTACCGCCCAATGAACTCTCAAGGCGGGAGCCCGAAAAACCAGCCTGTCCAAAACTTGCACGGCCGAAATCCCCGGCGACGCGATCCGAAGAGAAAGATGAGAATCGCCCGCCCCTGAGCCCATTTTCTGAAAAGCGATTCCTGCGGAATTCGTCGCGAGCCACGTTCCAGGCTGACTCATCGCGACCCCTTCGGGAAAATTCCGCAAAGTAGGCCTCCCCGCGATTATTTTCGCGGTTTCTGAAGGAGTGCCACTGACCATCACCCCGCGCAGGTCGCACATCGCCCGAATCGCCGCGCGAAGTACGCATATCACCTCCACGATCGGAGTTGCCCAAAGAGTGCCAGCCTCCCCGCGGCGAGTTCGCCCAGCCGCGAGTAGATGCGGCAGGGGAGTGGCTGACGCTTCTCCTGCCCAAATTCCATCCGCCCGTGCCGCTATCTCGAGGATTTTGTATCACGGCATGCGAGCCTCTGGGCGAACCAGAATCATTTACGGAGCCACGATCCGAAAATCTTCCGCCCTGAAAGTTCGAGTTGCGCGGGAAATTGCCAAAATTGCCGCTTGAGCGAGCCCAATCGTTTCCCGCTCGGCGGTCCGTTCTACCGTAATGCCCGCCGCCCATTCGGAAATTATTATTCCCTCCCCGCCCCATGTAGGCGTTGGAAAAAGGCGGCGACTTGCCGCGGGAACCGCCGGGAAAATTTCCTCGATCGAAAAAACTGGAGCGCCCCTGTCCGCGCCGCTGAGGCTTAGACTTGCCGCCTCCGAAAAAGCTGGAGTTTCCGCTGCCATGACCTCCGCCGCCGTGAAAAATCCCTCCATGGGAGGCGCCGACGTGGGAACCACTACCCCAATGCGAGCCGCCACCGTGGAAGCCGCCGCCACGCGAGCCGCCGCCCCAGCGCGAGCCGCCGCCATGTTTGGCCCAACTCGCTACCGGCAAGATTGCGCAGACTACGACAACCAGGAAAGGCACCGCCACTTTTGAAATGATGACTCTCGACATTACGTCCTCCACGGGCCGGCAATTTGTGGTGAGGCTCTAGGTTTCTCACGAATGCATTTCAGCGTACGGTTTCCGCGCGATACAGTTTCACCGTGTTATAAATTGTGGAAACCATCAGCATGAGTAACATCCCGAAAATGGCCACGATCCCTCCAAAATCAAAAACGCGATAGGAGGAGCCGAGAACGCGCGTGGCCGGGTGAATCCACAACACGAAATTCCCCGTCGCGAGCAGAATGCGAATTTCCGTGGGACCGAACTTCGCAAACGACAGTCGAAATGTTCCCACCGTGTAGGCCGCCAGGTACACTTCCACCGAAAGCATCAGGAAGGCGACGAACATTCCCAGCGCGATACGCCAGTCCAAGATGCCCGAAATTGCCAGGCCACCCGTCAAAAACAATCCGCCGATGGTGTCCACCATGTGGTCGACATAAAAACCGTATCGCGGGCGCAGTTGGTTGCGATGGCGCGCAAGAGTTCCATCCAGGCTGTCGCCCAGCCAATTCAGCGTCAGAAAAAATATGGCCAGCAGCAGCCCCGCGCGGTTGAATCGCGCGGCCGCGTAGCTCACTCCCGCCAAAATCATGGCAATAAAGCCCAGCGCGGTCAGATGGTCCGGGCTTACCCACAACGGCAGGCGAGCTGCGATCCACAGAAGGGCGCGACGCTCTGCGCGTGCCGTAAAACTTTTCTGCAAGCGGATGGCGTCGGCAAACAGGATCGATTTTGTTCGCGCTTGCGGGGGCATCGTTTCTGCTGCAACACACGATGCAGCGCCCAAGTTAGTTCCCTCTTTCATCGGGGGCCTCCCAGACAGATTCCCAACTGCGGCCGAGCGAAGCGCTTCAATGCGTCTCGCAGCGATCTCGCGGCTTCCGCAGCATGCGGTGGAGGCCCAAAACCCGCAATGCAGCCGGCATCAATTGACGCGGTGCCGCGAATCATTCTGTAAGCCGAAGAAAAACAAACGTGTTATTCGCCGTCCTCCTCTAGAATGGGCGTATCTAAATGCTCTGGAGCTGACGCTGTGGCCGAATCTTCACCGCAAAATCGCACGTTTCGCTTCGGCTTATACGAGCTGGATGGCAACACCGGCGAACTGCGCAAGGATGGAAAAAGCCGCCCTCGTCTTTTGGGACAACCTCTGGAAGTGCTGCTGCGCCTGTTGGAACGTCCCGGGGAGGTAATAACGCGGGAGGAGTTGCGGGAACGTCTATGGCCCGCCGACACTTTTGTGGATTACGACCACAGCCTCAACACCGCGGTCAACAAGGTGCGCGAGGCACTGGGAGATTCAGCTGACAATCCGCGATTTATACAGACCATACCTCGCCGGGGCTACCGCTTTATTGCCAGCGTGGATGCAGCAGTGCCGCCCGCGCCAGTGGCGGTGCGGGCGCGGCTTGAACCGCCTACCGAGTCAAATCAGGTACCCGTTCAGACCGCAACTTCCGCGACCCCGCCTGAAAAGCGCAGCGCGCTCCTAAGCGATCCCAGCGAGCTTCCGCTGGTTGCAAACGGAACTGTGCGGCTACTATTTTCCCTGATCCAGGTGATGTATTTGTGTTTCTATGTAGCGGCGCTGGCTTCGGTCCAAAAGATGGACACGCTGCTTGGGCAGATGCTGCAGTATCCCAACTGGCTGTTTGTGTTACTGCTGGTGACCGCATTGGTGGGAATTCCGGTGCGCCTGTACCTGTTTTCGGGCGCGGTGTTCGGCTATCGCGGTTTGAGCCGCCGCTTTCTCAGCTTGTTTCCCGGCCTGTTCCCCCTGGATGAGTTTTGGGCGCTCGCCCCGTTTTTGCTGGTAAATCGGATCGGGATGGGCCTGGCATTGGCAGCTACCGCCGCGCTTCTGTATGTGCCCTTTGCGCAGCGCAGTTTGCTGCTGATGGGCGACCACGATACAAAGAAAAAAACCGGCGGGTCCTGAACACGGCAAGAAGTATTTGACGCTAATTGTACGCAAGGCGAGCCCAGCACGAGTCGCTCAGTAGAGAGGATCCTCGGCGGTCGCCGCGCGATTTTCTCGCGTGGCGCGCAGTGTTCCGCTGGCGTCCGTATAGAAATTACGGAAGCTGTAATTTCCCGCGCGGGCCTGCAGGATGTAGGTGTGAATTTCGCCATCGGCTTCCACCGGACCTGGCGTGTACTGCACCTGATAATTCGCGCTCTGGGCCAACTGCACCGCGTTGCGCGCGTTTTGTCCCAGCAATTCGAACTTTTGCGGATAGCCACCGTTTTTCGGCAAGGCGTAATCCCTAAGCTCGGCTTGAATATCGCGCAGCGCTTGCGCGGCGCGCCCCTCGGCTTGGGCCACGGAGTTCCCTTGCCTGGCAGGGATAACAAACCACAAAAATCCCCACATGGCCCCCAGCAGAACGCTCAGCAGGATGCCCCATCGTAGCAATGTTTTTCGGAGCGGCTTTTTTCCACTCGGTGCGTCCGCGCTGTCGACCGGCACGGAAAGGTCAGCGCCGCAGTGCGGACAAATTTCGGTCGCCTGATTGATCTCCGTTTCGCATTCGCGGCAAGTAAACATGGCAAAGTTGTCGACGAAAAAGACTGGAACAATTGATTTGTTTAGGCCCACAGGCCATTTCGCGGCTCATCGTAGCGAAACGCCGACAGCGGAGTCAATGATCGTACCGCGCCGGAGCAGGTCCGTGCCAGCACCTGAAAAATTTAACCCGGAGATACAGCATGATGCCGCTTGCGCGGATCATGCTTGCCCCGCTTTCGAGGTTTCTTCAGCTGCGAAGTCCGAGAATTTTTCGTGCTTCCTTGGCCGTGGCCACTTCGCCGCCCAGTTCTTCGATAATGCGCACGGCTTTCTCCGCCATGGCTGCATTGCTTGGGGCCATTACGCCCTTGCTCAAGAATATGGCGTCTTCGAGTCCAATGCGCACGTGCCCGCCGAGCAGAAACGCCTGCGCCAAACTTGGAAAGGCCAGGCGGCCAACGCCGAATGCGGCCCACTGCGCGCCTGGCGGCAGCAGGGACTTCGCATACATAAGCGTTTGCGGCGTGCACTCAAAACCGTAGCGGATTCCGGTGACGATTTGAAACAGCGGCGGCTTATCGAGAACGCCCTTTTCGATCAGGTCTTTCGCCAGATTAATGTCGCCGCTATCGAACACTTCGAGCTCCGGTTTCGTTCCAGCCTCTTTCATGGCTCGCGCCATGGTGGTGATGCTGCCCGGCGAATTAATCACGGCGGATGCCCCCGACCACATGGTATTGAGGTCCAGGCTGCAAATCTCGGGTTTGAGCGCCAGGACATGCTCGACGCGGCGCATCGGAGTTGTCAGCGTGGTTCCGGGCGCCGCTACCTTCGGATCATCTTCGCTGGGGATAAAACGCTGGCCCGGCCCGGTCGTCAGGTTAATGATCACATCCACGCCGCTATTTCGAATGCGGTCGACAACTTCCTTATAATGGCTAAGTTCCATGCTCGGCCGGCCGTCCGGGTAGCGCACGTGAATGTGAGTTATGGCGGCGCCCGCTTTCGCCGAATCGATGCAGGCGGTGGCAATTTGCTCCGGGGTGCAGGGCAGGCCGGGGTGCTGCTGTATCGTAGTTTGATTGCCGGTGACTGCGACGCTCAGAATCGTCTTTTCGCTCATTCGTCGAACTCCCTTTTTTTATGAATCGTTATGATCTCGGTTGCTCACTTACCGGCTGGGACGAAGCGCAGAAGCAGCGTCAATGCCTGGGCGCGGCGTCATTCCAGGGACATCTCCCTCGTAGCGGTAACGCTGGTCGAACAGGCCGCAAAAACAGCGCTGAGCTGTTGCCGATGAGCTGAAACTTGCGATCCCGTAGCGCCATCGCGAGGAATTATACACGCGAATCTTGCCCTGGTGCCGCAACTATCCATCCAGGCGAGTTATCTGGCTGATTTATCTCACCGGGTTATCTGAATGTAGCGGGACTAACGCCAGCATGCGCCAGACACGGGATGCCTGGCGCATTCTGGACCGCAATTTATTTTCGACCGCAACCTGCGAAGTCTAGCGGCCGTACACCAGCACCCGGAAGTTTCCCGGCTTGGCGGTTGCTATCGGATGGGGTCGCTTTTCGGTGGGCGCGGCCGGAGGATTGAAATCCGACGTGCTCAAGAAGACCCGGTGAGTTTTGGGATCGACCTGGCAAGTCTTGGCGCCGTACTCGGTCTTTATCGATTCTACTTCGCTGAGTTTATCGGCGGAGTCTTCATGATAGATATGCAGCATGCCCACGCGGGTCGCTACGAACAGCATTCCCGTGGCAGGCTCAAATGCGTTGGCGTCAACGCCCTCGGAGATGGGATAGGACTGCAGAACTTTTCCGTTGTCGGCATCCATCATAACGACGAACTCGGGACCGCGGCCCGCGGAAAATAGCCGCCGCGTTTTCTGATCGATCGCCATGGAGGTTGGCGAACCTGCGGGTGCCGTGGGCCAGCGCGCCTTGACGGTGTTGGTCATCGCGTCGATCGCTACCACGTTATTTGTGCCCGGATTGTTGTCGAAAATCATGCCTTTGCCGTCCACCGCGGGAAACTCGACGTTCCCTCCCAAATCGATGTTGGTAATAACTTCTTTTTTGACCGGATCGATTACGGTGGTGTTATGGCTATCGCCGTTAAAGGTAAAAATGTGCTTGGACACAGGTTCGTAAATGATCGCGTCGGTATCCAGTTGGTTGGTCTTGATTTCGCCGGTAATTTTCAAAGTCTTCAGATCAAAAACGAAGACGCTCTGCACGGTGGCGCCAGGTCGTGAATCGCCGTCGGTCACGAATCCTTCGTTCAGTTCCTTGACGAGCGCAATTCCGTGGCAGCGTGTCAGTCCGGTCACCCTTCCGATAACCGAGTAATTGTCCGCGTTGAGGACCACTATTTCCGCGCCGTGCGAAATGTAAACGCGTCGCGCGGCTGCATCGATGGTGATGTAGTCGTAATACTCATCGCCCCCAGGAGCAGCGGGCAGCGAAATTGTCTTGATCAAGTGATAACCGGGCGCCGCGGGTTTCTCCGCGGCTCCAGCCCCGGTCAACATTCCGGCGGTAAACAATGACAAGCACAGTCCCAGTGCAATTCGAACAATCGCATCAGCCTTCATTTAATCGCTCCTTTAAATTGTGTCCTGCAGTCCTTGTGGTGCCGAGTTCTGATTTTCCTGGCGATCTGCCGGCGTGAAAGCAGTATTAAAATTGTTACCGCCACCCAACTGCTCTCCGCGGCCGCAATCTGGCACACCTCACGAAAAATCAGACGCCGGTCCCCAATACGGGCAATTCATCCGGCAAGTGTACGCCAGCAACGTGAAGATAACCTGAAGAACTAAAACAGGGAGGGTAGCTGGGGACGGGTCAAACCAATTGAAGATGCCTGCGCTGCCCCCAGGCTGCGTATCGTAGGGCGATACAAGAAGTTTTGGTTTACTTGGCGAATTAATTATCATTTTGTCGAAAAAAGTCTTGACACCCTGCTGTGAAACGATGTTCAATGCCCCCAAGGTTCCAGAATCACGGGGTATTGGGTTCATACTTGGGTTCAAAAAATTAAATCAGAACTTGCTGGTGATCATTCTGTGATCGCC
>Ga0105240_10006030_pt1 | contig 17919 bp, 7 predicted proteins | sample KBSC54metaG_FD_80426 | JGI IMG/M metagenome (GOLD analysis project Ga0105240, IMG submission 80426) | Corn rhizosphere microbial communities from Kellogg Biological Station, Michigan, USA - KBS C5-4 metaG | ecosystem: Host-associated > Plants > Roots > Rhizosphere > Soil | place: Michigan, USA...
CGCGTGATCCACGCCGCCTTGCGTGCAACCTGCTTCCGCACGCACCGTGCGGTTCACAGGATTCACCCGCACTCCTCTCATCAGGGAAAGGTCGATTACCAAGCCGTCATCGCAACTCCCCAGCCCAGGACCGTTGTGGCCGCCGCCCCGAATGGCGGTTAGCAGATCCATCTCCCGGGCAAAGCGCACGGCGGAGATGACGTCCGCGACATCACGACAGCGAGCGATCAGGAGCGGCTTTTTGTCAATCATCCCATTGTAGAGCTTCCGAGCCTCTTCGTAGTGCGGGTCGCTGCGCTGGATGAGCTCTCCGCTCAAACCGGCTTTGAATTTTTCAATTGTAGTGGTGTTCATCATAACAGTCTCCTCGTTGTCTTTCTGAATTGTTATGGGCAGCCGAACGCCTGACCACAGCCAATGGCGAGCTCCTCGGTGCCCCAATTCGTTGGCGTTAAAACTTGCCAGGTTTGACCGACCCGGCCTCTAAAATGTAGCATTTGCCTCATGCAAGTGGGAGCGCGCAGGCGTGAACCGGTTCCATCCGGAGGCACGAAAAACGATGGGACTAAAGTCCCACTGCGTGGGGGCTGCGGCGTCTTTTTGGCGTCAGAGCGGAATTTTAGACAGAAAAGTTAGGGAGAGAAAAATGGATGGAGAGAAGAAGTGAACCGGAGGTTGGAAGAGCGCACGAAAATCTTTTTCCTTCCTGCAGGTATAGCCGTGACCGCGGGGCGGTTGACAAGAGGTCCTGACGGGCTATGTTGTCATCGTTCCCCTTTGAGTCCGTCGAGAGTTTGCTGTAGCCAACGCCCGGCGACCACCGTGACGCGTGCCAGAAGCCAGAAAGCGTGATGATCAGCAACCGCTGACCGCGCGTCGCGGCGCTTTTGTTTTAACAACCCTGGTGGGCGGGATCACCGATCCCCGGCAAGCTACGCGCGGCACGGATGAACGTTTAGGATGAAGTAGTCCGTCGACCATATGCTATGAACGGTCTGCATAAACCTGCGTCCGCCAAAAGTCATTCTCCCCGGCCCCGAGATTTCGCCTTTACGTTGATCGAATTACTGGTGGTGATCGCGATCATCGCCATTCTCGCGGGCATGTTGCTGCCCTCGCTGGGCCGAGCCAAAGCCAAGGCGCAGGGTATCTATTGCTTGTCGAACCAAAAGCAATTGCTCCTCGGCTGGCGGATGTATGCGGATGATTACCAGGATCAGTTGCCTCCGAACGAAAACGGGAGTTTCAACCGCGGCGGCTGGGTGGACGGCTGGGAAGATTTCACCGCCAACAACAAGGACAATACGAACACGCTCTTTTTGACCAACGCCAAGCTCGGCCCGTATACCAAGAACATCGGGATCTACAAATGCCCGGCGGATATTTATCAATGCACGATCGGCAGCCAGAAGCTGCCGCGAGTTCGCAGCGTGTCCATGAACGGATTCGTCGAGGGCGGGGCGTATGGCAAGGATGCGAATAACTCGTATGCGTTTCCCGGCTGGTATTGCTACAACAAAATGTCTGACATTCGCATTCCGCCGCCGTCCAAGCTCTGGGTATTTGTCGATGAACACCCCGACAGCATCAACGACGGCTGGCTGATCACTTCGGTGACCGACCCGAATTCCTGGAACGACCTGCCGGCCAGCTATCACAACGGCGCCTGCGGCTTCGGGTTCGCCGATGGCCACGCGGAGATCAAGAAGTGGCTCGAAAAGAGCACGCAGGTTCCGGTAAAGCAAGTGGAGTACAGCGGCTTTCCAGCCCCCCGGAGCCGGGACATTCAATGGGTCATCGAACGCACCAGCGCGCGGAGCCGCTGAGCCTTAGCGCGGCAGAGCCGCAACCAAACCGGGGAAAGCACCGAAAACTCACGCTAAGCCGCAAAGACCGCAAAGAGGGACGGGAATGCATGCGAAAAGCTTCTTTGAATGTGCCAAGAATAAAAACAAAAAGGGCGATTTTGCACTTGCAAAAGAAACTTTGCCTAAATTACACGATTGTCGGCTATAGCATTGCTGAGCGGCTGAGCGGCGCTCTGTCCCCCCAGGCCAGAGCACCCCAGCCGGCAGTAGTTTCGCCGCTCATGTGCTTATCGTATTGCTGCCCAGCGTTACCTTAAATTATTCGTGACTTTCGCCAAGCCGCCCTGTCAAAATGGCCAATGTTGGAATCTTGGCCACCTGCGGGCAGCCGGCTAGCGTGGTTTACCGGTCCGTTTGCTCGCCCTGGTGGTTTGTCTCAGGGGATTGCTTATGAATCGGATGGAAACAACCTTCGGCCGCTTTCGCTTATTTTATTCCCTTTCCTCGCTGCTGTTCGTAGCCGGGGCGCTCCCCTCCCTGGGGCAGGATACTAATTTTGACGCGCCCGTGATCCTTGGCGCGACGGGGATCGATAACCGCGTCCAGGTCACTTTTTCGTTGCCAGTCGACCTGGCTACGGCGACAAACCTGGCTAATTACTCGATCAGCAATCTTTACGGAGCGGTCGCGGTTCTTGAGGCGACGCCTGGCACCAATGGCGCAATCATCCAATTGAGGACCGGGCACCAACTGCCGTTCATGGCTCACTGGGTCACCATCAGCGGGGTTGCCGACGCGCTGACCGGCACGAATGTCATCGCGCCGAACTCGCAGAGCCTCTACACGAATCTCGCGTTCACCACCGGCTATATTAAAAGTGATTTCTACCTTGGGATCACCGGCACCACCCTCTCCGCTTTGACGAACAATCCCAAGTTCCCCGATTTCCCCAACCGCACCAGTTATCTCCCGGATTCCTATTGGTTTGACGGGACCGTGGGGGCCAATTATGGGAATCGAATGTCGGGCATTCTAGTCGCGCCCGCCAGCGGGCTATACACGTTCGTGATCTACACGCCGGCGGTCGGGGTGCTTTCGTTGAGCACGAACGAGGATCCTTCGAATAAGAAGTCGATTGCCTCCTGCCAAAGCCAAAATTTTACGCCCTCCGCCCCCGTTCCACTGGTGGGCGGCCAGCGTTATTATCTTGAATCGCTGAGCAAAGAAGGCACGAGCCCGAGTGATTTCGCCGAGATCGTTTGGTCGATCCCACCCAATAGCAACAACTGGGCTCTCCTGCCGATGGATCATTTCGGCGGTTATCTCACCGATCCGGCAGCGACGATCCGAATTGCTCACCAACCCGAGAATGCCAGCGTTTACGACGATCGCCGGGCCACGTTTGCGATTGATGCGGTGGGTTTCTCCAAGATCAGCACCAACTTGAATTACCAATGGCAGCTCAATGGAGTGGATATCCCGGGCGCCACGGACGCGGCCTACACCACGCCCCCGGTTTTTGAAACCAACAGCGGTTGGTCGTATCGCGTCTTCGCCTACGTCCCGGGCGCGGCGGTCTTCAGCGAGAATGCTCTATTGACTGTTACCCAGGACCTCGTCCCGCCGTCAGTCTTGCAGACGTACAATTTCGGCACCACGAACGTGCAACTTCTATTTTCGGAAGAAGTGGAACAGGCCACCGCCACAGACCTCCGGAATTATGCTTTCGCCGACGGTCCAGTGATTACGGGTGCGGTGCTGGATTTTTCCGGGACCGTAGTCACTCTAACCACCAGTCCCCTGGCCTACGGAGACAGTTATTCCCTGCTGATCCACGGCGTTCAAGACCGCGCGATGGTGCCGAACACCATCGCCTCAAATTCCGTCGTAGTTATCTCCGTGAAGCCGTCCACCTCCCAGGACATCGGCAATCCGGCGATTGCCGCGACTGCCGTGCTCCGCGCGGGCGGAATCGACATCTCCGCGTCCGGGAAAGAGATCGGAGGGCTAAGCGACCAGTTCAATTTGAATTATCAGATGTGCGCGGGGGATTTCGATGTGTGCGTGCGCGTGGCGGGGTTAAGTTCGGCGGATCTATGGGCCAAAGCGGGCCTGATGGCGCGCGAGACTCTTGATCCCTGGAGTCGCTTCGCCGCGGCGTTGGCCACTCCGTCCATGAACGGCGGCACCTTTGAATATCGCGACCCGACCAACACTGCGGCGATTTCCACAGGGAGTTTTGTGGTGAATTATCCCGATACCTGGCTTCGGCTCCAGCGCCTGGGGGATTATCTCATGGGGTATGCCTCGTATGATGGACACACCTGGGCACCGTTAGGGGGAGCCTACTTTACGAACCTGCCCAGCGCCCTGTTCGTCGGCTTGGCCGCGGATAGCCACGACACCACTCAGCGGGCGGTGGCTCAATTCCGGGACTGGCAACTGGTCGGGCCCGACGCTGTGATCGGCGTCGTCCAAAATCCCCGGGAGCCCCTCGGCCCTTCGAGTCGCAAAAGCCCGATCGCGATTTCCGAGATCATGTATAAACCCGCGCCGCGGACTGACGGAAAGAACACCGAGTTCCTGGAGCTCTACAATTCCAACCCCTGGTTTCATGATCTCAGCGGTTTCCGCATCGTTGCCAATAACCTCAGCTATACGGTTCCGGCGGGAACGGTGATTCCGGGGGGCAGTTTCCTGGTGGTGGCGGCTTCGCCCCAATCCATGCGGGATATTTATGGCATCAACAATGTGATTGGGCCGTACAGCGGCACTCTCCAATCGACTGACACTCTGCAACTTTTTGACGAACAAGGCGCGCTGCTCCTGACCGTGCCGTATTCGAACCGGTCTCCCTGGCCGGTGGCCGCCGACGGGTCTGGCCACTCCCTGGTTTTGACCAGTCCCTCGTATGGGGAAGAAGATCCGCGGGCCTGGGATATCAGCGATGTGTACACCGGATCACCCGGGGCCGCCGATTCCTACCATCCTGATCCTTTGCGGAAAGTGCGGATCAATGAGTTGCTCGCTCACACCGAGGATCCGACCATTCAGGATTTTGTCGAACTGTACAACCACAGCGACCAGACCAACGATCTGTCCGGCTGTGCGCTGACCGATGATCCGCTCTCCAAGAAATTCGTGGTCCCCTCCGGCACGATCCTCGGTCCGGGCGGGTTCATTTCCTTTGATCGCACTCAGCTGGGTTTCGGGCTGAGTGCCGTCGGCGAGACGCTCTACCTCCTCACTCCCGATGGCTTGCGGATTCTGGATGCGGTGCAATATGAGGCGCAGGCGGACGGCGTATCATTGGGTCGCTGGCCCGATGGCGCCGATGCGTTTTATCCGATGGCCGCCCGCACCCCGGGTGCGGCCAATCGAAACATCCTGGTTCGTGACATTGTCATCAACGAGCTCATGTATGATCCGATCAGCGGTAACGACGACGATCAGTACATCGAACTCTACAATCAAGGCACCAACCTGGTGAGCCTGGCCGGCTGGCAGTTCACCTCGGGCATCACTTTCACCTTTCCCACCAACGCGGTGCTGGCGCCGGAGAGCTACCTGGTCATTGCCCGCGACCGGACCAATTTGTTCGCCAAATATCCGAACCTGAACCCGGTCAATACGCTCGGCGACTTCACCGGCAAGCTCTCGCACAGCGGCGAACGAGTGGCACTGGCCATGCCCCAACTCCTGAACGGGACGCAGACCCTTTTCGTGGTAGAGGATGAGGTCACCTACGGCGCGGGGGGACGCTGGGGCCAATGGGCGGCTGGCGGAGGAAGCAGTCTCGAGCTGACCGATTCCCGATCGAACCATCGGCTGGCGGCCAACTGGGCGGATAGCGACGATACGCAAAAATCCACCTGGGTGAACATCGAGGCCACCGGCACGCTGGACAATGGCCACAATTACGGCCCCAATATCGGGTACGCCCAGCTCGGTCCGTTGGATGCGGGCGAGTGTCTGATCGACAACGTCGAGGTCCACGCCGGCACGGGAACGGTCAATTACCTCAGAAACCCAGGGTTCGAAACCGGGCTGACGGATTGGTCGATTCAGGGCTGCATGACACGTTCGAGCCTTGAGAACACCGGCTATGGCGGCAGCGGACACTCGCTCCATGTGCGCTGCAGCAGCCGGATTTGGACGGGTGCCAACTCCTGCCAGGCCACGCTTAATGCCAACACTTTGGGGTCCGGCCAAACTGCCACCCTCCGGTTCAAAGCCAGATGGCTCCACGGTTGGCCGGAAGTTCTGCTGCGGCTGAACGGCAACTGGCTTGAGGCGGTCGGCACGATGCCCGTGCCTTCCAACCTGGGCACGCCCGGGGCGCGAAACAGCCGGAGCTTGAGCAACCCCGGGCCGGCGATTTACGAAGTCACGCACTCCCCAGCCGTCCCGACCTACGGGCAGGATGTGGTGGTCACGGCCCGTGTCGACGACCCCGATGGAATAGCAAGCCTGACACTCAATTATCGCCTGGATTCGGACACGAGCTACACCAAGGTGACGATGAAGGATGATGGCACCGGCGGGGACGCCGTGGCCCAGGATGGCTTGTTTAGCGCTACCCTGCCTGGAGCCTACGGCATCGTCGCGTATTACTTGTCCGCCACGGACAATCGGGGCGCAGTCACTCGTTTCCCTGCCCTGCTCAACGACAACTCCCCGGTCCGGGAATGCGTGGTCATGTTTGGCGACGAAAACCCCGGCGGCAGCTTTGCCTCCTATCATCTGTGGCTTACGCAAAGCAATGTCGATCTCTGGAGCAGCTTGCCCGATCTCAGCAACGAGATGATTGACGGCACGTTCGTTTGCGGGAACCGGGTGATTTACAACATGTCCGCCCGTTACGCCGGCAGTCCTTACCACCAGGGCTTTTATTCACCTCTGTATAGCCCCTGCCATTATAAATTCCAGTTTCCCGACGACGACAAATTCCTGGGCGCGACCTCGTTCAACAAGATCCACGCGCCGGGCAACGGAGCCGGCGACGACAGCAGCTTGCAGCGCGAACAAACGGCCTACACGTTCATGCGCGCGCTGGGTGTTCCCTGGCTTAACCGCCGTTACGTCAGCGTATACGTGAACGGGTACCACACTCTTCCCCTGATGGAAGACACTCAGTGCCCGGACGCGGACATGGTGAAGGAGTATTTCCCGAATGATACGGGCGGTTTTCTTTACAAGATGCAGCCTTGGTTTGAATTCACGCCGTTTCCGTCCAGCTATTACCTCGATTTTAACAATGTCTCCTGGTGCACCGTCATGCCCTATACTTCGGCGGGCAAAAAGAAGACCGCGCGTTATCGGTACAACTTCGAGATACGCCGCACTCCCGACTCGGCCAACAACTTTACCAATGTCTTCTCCCTCGTGGACGCCGCCAGCGCGCCCAGCAGTGCGAATTATGCCGCCAATCTCGAGAGCCTCGCCGAAATGGAAAACTGGATGCGTGTGTTCGCCGCCAATCATGCCGCGGGCAATTGGGATTCCTTCGGCGCCCAAAACGCACAGAACCTTTATGGCTACATCGGCACGCAAGGCACCCGATATTCGCTCCTGATGTTCGACTTCAATATCGTTCTCGGCAACTCCGGTTCCTGGGGTCCCGGGCAAAACCTTTACACGGTGAACTCCGCCGACAGCAGCCTGGCCCGAATTTTTATCACGCCGTTGTTTCGCCGCATGTACGTGCGAGCCTTGGCGGAGTTAGTTAAAGGGCCGCTTGATGTGGCCAACACCGGTCCGCTCGTCGACGCCAAGTATAGTACGTTTGTGGCCAATGGACTCAGTGTCGAAGGCACCGCGGGCATTAAATCCTGGCTGACGTCAGCCAAGAGCGGCATCAACTCCCAAATCTCATCACAGGTTAATGCTCCCTTCCTGGTCAGTCCCGCCGGGCAAGTCGTCAACAATGTCGCCATGGTAAGCGGCAGCGCACCAGTCGGTGTAAAAACACTTTTGATCAATGGGGTCGGGTGGCCCGTCACGTGGACCAGCGTCACCACCTGGATGGTCACGCTCCCGCTGCGGCCGGGGACCAATGCGTTTAGCGTGGTCGGCATCGATACGCACGGTCATCCGATTGAGGGGGCGACCGGAATTTCCTCCGCCGTCTATGACGGCGCCCTGGCTCCGCCGCAGGGCCAGATCGTGATGAACGAAATCATGTACCACCCAACGGTGCCGAATGCGCAGTATCTCGAGCTTTACAATGCCTCGACCAACTACACTTTCGATCTATCGGGTTGGCAAATCCCGGCGTTGGGCTATACCTTCCCGCCTGCTTCTTCGCTCGGCCCGACGCGATTCCTTGTCCTGGCCCAGAATCGAACGATCTTTGCCGGCGCTTATGGCGCTACCATCCCGGTGTTCGACACGTTTTCAATCCCGCCGGCTGAAACTCAAACGCTCTCCTTAGTGCGGCCCGGGGGAGATGGTTCCACCGAAACGGTGGCCGAGGTTCGCTATGAGGCGGCCGCCCCGTGGCCGACGGAAGCCACCGGTTTGGGAGGGTCTCTTCAATTAATCGACTCCAGCAAAGATAACTGGCGGGTCGGTAATTGGGCAGGCGGGAGTTCCACACCCCTGTTCAGTCCGGGCGCAGCGAATAATGTGAGAGCCAATTTACCGGACTTTCCTGCCGTCGTACTCAATGAAGTGCAGGCCGAGAACGTGACCGGCGTCACCAATGCCGCCGGGCAACGGACGGCCTGGGCAGAGATCTACAATACCTCCTCGAACCTGGTTTCTCTGGAGGGATTGTACCTCTCGGACAATTACACGAACCTCAGCCAGTGGGCCTTCCCACCCGGTACGGTGATCCTTCCCAGGTCATTCAAAGTCGTTTTCTGTGATGGCAACACCGACTTATCGACCGCCACCGAACTTCACGCCAGTTTTAACCTCACGGCCGGCACGGGAGCGCTCGCCCTGAGCCTTCTCGATACCAACGGGACACCGCGGATCCTGGATTACTTAAACTACACGAACCTGGCGCCCGACCATTCGTACGGAGCCATTCCGAATGGCCAGGGACTGGTGCGGGCGGAAATGCTGAACGCCACGCCGGGCGCGACAAATATCAACTCCGGCACGACCTTGAGTGTGGCCATCAACGAGTGGATGGCGGGCAACACCCAAACCATCAAGGATCCGGTTACGGGTAAATATGAGGACTGGTTTGAGCTGTACAACTTTGGAGATACTCCCGCCAGCCTGGCCGGCTACTACCTCTCACACTCGATCACCAATGAAGTCGAGTTTCGGATACCCAATGGGTTCACGATCCCGCCTGGCGGCTTCCTGCTCGTCTGGGCTGATAAACAACTCACGAATGGAACTCCCGATCTCCATGTAAATTTCAAGCTGAGCAAAAGCGGCACCAGCATCTGCTTGCGATCACCCACCGGGGCTCTCATCGACTATGTCAATTTCGGCCCGCAAACCAGCGACCTGGGCATGGGCCGCTACCCCGACGGATCCGGAGGAATATTTATCCTTCCCAACGCCACTCCGGGGACTCGCAATGCCCCACCCAACACAGCACCCACGCTCCGTGCCACCGGAGACAGATTCATGTACTTCGGACAAACCCTCAGCCTGGCGGCGCAAGCTCAGGACAATGATTTCCCACCACAATCCTTAACCTACAGCCTGGACCCAGGCTCGCCGACGAACGCCACCATCAACGCCCTCACCGGGCTCTTGGCCTGGACGCCGACCACCCGCCAGGTTCCCAGCACGAATCTGTTTATCTTGCGGGTGACGGACAATGGCATACCGCCGTTAAGCGCCAGTGAGGTGACGGCGGTCATTGTCGCGGTTCCACCTCCATTAACGGCCTCCTCCGCAAATAATCAGGTCACGTTGGCCTGGGCCGCCCTGTCGGGCCAGACGTATCAACTCCAGGTTAAGGACGACCTTTCGGCTCCGGATTGGACCAACCTGGGGCCGACCTTCACGGGCGCAGGCGACACTATCAGCCTCAGCCCGACCAACGATTTCACCGGCACGGCTCAGCGTTTCTTCCGGTTGAAAGTTCTCCCCTGAGCTGAGAGCGCGGACACCCAGGGAGCGCGGGCGCCTCCGCCCGCGCGGCGCGGCGCACGACATCCTTTGAACGCGCGGGCGGAGGCGCCCGCGCTCCGGGATTGCGACCTGGCCCCCCGCATTCCAGTTGGAGTTACTGTGCGGATCCTTCGCTTGCGGCCAGAATGAAGGAGATCAAATCCGCTAGGTCCTGCGGGCTGAGGCCGGTCTCAAATCCTTCGGGCATCAAGGAGCGGCCCGAGCCGATCACCGCTTTGATGTTGCTGCGCAAGAGGATCTCTTCGGCACCTCCCGGCAGACGCAAGGTGATGCTATTCGGCGTTTCACTGACCAGGATTCCGCTGAGGTCCCGGTCGTCCTTGGTAGAGACGTTGTAGCCGGTATAGATGGGGTCCACGGCTTGGTTGGGATCCAAAATCGCTACGACCAATTCGGGAATCGGCTTGTTCGCCACGGTCTCCAAATCCGGGCCGATCCTGTTCCCGTCGCCTTTGAGCCGGTGGCAGATCGAACAGTTCTGTAAGAACAAACTCCGGCCGTGTTCACGATTGCCGGTCAAATCGGCTACGCCTTTATACCGTTCCAGCACCTTCTGGCGATCGGAATTGATGGTAGCAAACAATTGACTCGCCCGCTGGCGAACCTCCGGCGCCCCGTACGTGAGCAGCGTTTGCCGCTGCAGCGGACCAAGCTCAGAAGGTGAAAGCTGCCCGCTTTCCAGCGCCGCGAGTAACGAGGCTGCCCAGGATTCCCGGCTGAACACTGTGTTAAGAATTTCCTGCCTTTGGGTCGGCGCAGCGCCTCGCCAGCGTTGCAGTAACAGCTCAGGCACTTTTTCGCTTTGGAGCCGCCGCAATCCAACCAGGGCCGCCTGGTGAATCGAAACCGGGTTCTCTGCTCCTAATAAGTTCACCAAAACGGCGACATCCTCATCCGTTGTGGCGGTGTTACGGCCCAACAAACGCACCGCTATCACGCGCCCGGATTCGCTAGCTTGAGAGTCCGCGCTCAAGCGCCGGGCTTGCACAAAGAGCGGGCCCAAGGTGGGAACCGCTCTTTCAACCTCCCCCCCTGCCCGGCTGGCGAAAACGTCCACGGTGGTCCGCTCCTCCTCGACCGCGTCCAGAAATCCAACGAGCCCGGCCATCTGCCAGTCCTGGTATGGGGCGCGGGAGGGCTCGGCGATTTGGTGCAAGGCGGAGGCGATCAACCGCTGCTGCGCCATCTCCACCGTGAGCCGGACCAGACGCTCGATCAAACTCGGCGCAACCGGCCGGGTTTTTGCTGCCGACAGCACAACACCGAGCAAACTGTCCAGGTGGTTGGGGGCGGAGCTTAAGACCGCCGTCTGCATCGCTTCATCAGCCCAGTCCTTCAAGGTGATTGCTCCCAGCGCGTTTCCCGCTTCTGGCGCCGCCACCTCGCCTAAACTAAAAGCGAGTTGATACCGAACTCGGACGTCTGGATCGTCTTGGAGGGCGAGAAAGCTAGCGGCCAGGTCGGGACTTTGAGCGACCCGCGTCTCGCTCAGCCGAATCGCCGCCCGCCGAACGGCGTAATGAGCATCCTGCAAAGCGGCTTTCAACCTCTGATCGGTCACCGCCCCTAGGCCGTCCAGAGTGGCTAAAGCCTGCAACCGAACCTTCGGATTCGCGCTGCGTTGGGCAAGGCTCTCCAGCCCTGGGACAGCGCCGTGATCCTTTGATTCAACGAGCAACCGCTGCACCGTGTCACGCTGCCACCCATTCGGGCTCTCGAGTGCCGCCACCAACGCCCCGGCGCTCAATTGATCCAGGCGCGGACCTTTGCGGAGGCTCGCGTTCGACGGGTAAATTCTATAAATCCGGCCCTTGTCCTCGCCCGCGCGCAGATCCGGACGGTTTTTCAATTCGTCGGGAAAATACTCCGGATGCTCGATAATCATTCGATACATGTCGGCCACGTAGAGCGCGCCGTCCGGCCCGGTCTTCGCCATCACCGGCCGGAACCAGTGATCAGCGGAGCTAAGAAATTCGGAATTCGTCTCGCTCAAAGATCGGTGGCTGACAAACGACACGCCATCCGCTTCGAGAACCTCGCGGTGAACCACGTTGTTGGCCGGCTCGCAAATAAAGATGCTCGTGTCGAACTCGGGGCCGAAGAGATCGTCTCGATAGGGCATGGCGCTGCAGGCCGAGGTGACCTCGAAAAGATGAGTAGGCCAGTTAAATCGCTGCTGGGGCTGGCCGAGGGCATAGACCCGGCCGGTATCCGGGCCGGCCGGGAGCAACCGCATCGTGGAGGTAACGGCCAGGTGCGGGTTGCGCCGCAAATAATGTTCCGGCAGGAAATAGTGCCAAAGCCATCGGCTGTTGTCGTTTCCGAACCAATCTCCCCAATCGTTTCGATGGCGGCCGTACTGAGTGGGTCCGGGCTGGAGTTCCATCGAACCATCGTCCGGCCGAAACCGGAGGTCATGACCGCGCAGATCAAACTCCAACCCCTTGGCCACGGAACGGACTATCCCCCCGCTTCCTCCGTTGGCGGCATAGATCCAGTTGTCCAAACCATATTCGAAGCCGTTAATTCGGTGCTGCTGGTTGCCTTGACGGAACCCTGTGAATAGGAGTTTTGGCTGGCCGGCTTTGCCGCCCGGGCCGGGATCCTCGGCATAGAGGATGTCCGGCGCCGCGCTGATCAGCACTCCTTTACTCCAGGGCATGATCCCGTTCGGAAAACGAAGGCCTTCCAGAAACACCGTCGATTTGTCGTAAAAGCCAGTGCCTCGAGTGTCCTCCAACACCCGGACAACCCCGCCGGGCTTCCCTTTGCCATCCATCCCCAGCGGATAATCCCGCATTTCCACCACCCAAAGGCGTCCGTCCGGAGCCCAATCAAAAGCGACTGGATCGATCACCTGCGGTTCGCTCGCCACTACTTCGATCTTGAACCCTTCGGCAAGGCGAAAGCTGCTTAAAGCCTCGGCCGGGGGTTTGGGGGCAGCCTCATCCGCCAGCTGAAGTTCCTGAAACGACACCCGCTGCACTTTGTCAGCCATCCCCGAAGTATCCTCGTTCTGGACGAACAACTGTTGGCCATGAAACCAGCTCCATTGTCCGGATGCGCACCACCGCGAACCATCATTGGTATTGCCCTCCCCTGCCCTGGTTGACCGGCGCGCAGCCGGTAGGACCACCCAACGTCCCATCCCAGCCAGGGCTTGGCTTGCGCGATGAACAAGTGCAGCGAGTAACCTTCCTTGTTGGAAACCAGCACATCGTCGTGCCCGTCGTTGTTCACATCAACGAATCGCAACCCATTATCCGCGCCCGTGTCGGTAACGATCGCCGCGCCGTCGGGCAGGGAGAATGGGAGCTTCTTCCACCCCGGTTGGGTTTCGTTCCAGGTGAAGACCGCGTTTTGGTGGTCGTTACCGACCAGCAGTTCGCACCGGCCGTCGTGATCCACATCCCGCAAACGCACGCCGCGGTCTCGCCCCCCTTCGCTGGTCAACACCGGCTGACCTTGGAGCATCAACCCCGAGAAGAACCCAGACACCTCCTGCCAGGTATCCCCGGAGAAGGTCCAAGCCCCTTTGGACAGTTCATTTCGAAAGAAGGCCACCACCTGGCCTGTGGCCCCAAAGAACCCGAATTTCACCCCGGCCTCACGACGAGCAGGCTCACCCTCCCCCGTGACTAGATTGGCGGGAAAGCCGGTCTCGACCCAACGGCCGGTCGTCGGATTCCAGATCCGGGTCATTCGCTGCCTTGGGTTGCCCATGACCACGTCGAGGAAGCCGTCGTGGTTGAGGTCCAACAGACGGACGCCGTTGTCCGAGCCATCGGCCGCCCGCAGAGGCTGGCCGTGCAGCAGATTACGGTTGAGTCTCTCCTGGGCCTCGCGGAACGTGAGGAACCGAATCCGCGACCCATATTTCTGCACGGCGTAATCGATCAACTCCACGATCTGATCGCTCCGGATCCAACCGTGTGGGTGGAAAATCATCGTAAACACGCCCTGCTTGGTAACCACCGCCTCCAGCCCAGCCTTCCAGTCGGCCACCGTGAGACGGTTTGTTGGCCCGTGCAGGTTGTACGCTTCCCAGTCACTGGGCACGGCGCAAGGAAATTCCCAGCACACCCGGTCAATGACGTACGGATACGGGTAATTCTCGATGGTGGTGGCAAAGTTTCCCAGGCTAACCCGCGTGCTGGCGTTGGTCTGAGCTGGGAAATACTTGCGGAACCGTTCCTGCCCATCTGAGTCCAGGACCAACTCGCGAGGGAGTGCCGGGTCGTTGGTCGTAGGCAGGTTCATGACTGAGGAATCGATCGTTAGAAAGTGGCCTCGCGGACTGGTGCGGTTGAAGATCTCGCTGTAGAACCTGGGGCTGGGGCTATTCATCGAATCACAGCAGGGCATCCGGAACGCCACGGGTTGGTTCCCGGGAACCTGGTTCAGTAAATCCACGCAATCGTGATACGTCGCGGCGGCCGCGGCAAAATCGCCGTTGGCCAAAAGCGGGCAAGGATGCTTCAGCGTGTGCGCCTCGAGGGACAGCCCTTCAGCGACCCAGGTGTGAAGTTGTGGATCGCCAACCGGAATCGACCTGGTCATGATGGACAGCGGCGCGTGGCCGTCGATTCGTTTCAGCCGCTCGAGGATCGGCCGCAGAAAAGCTTCATAACGCCTACTCTCGGTCATGTCGTCAACCGCCAGTATGATAACGGCTTCGACCCCCGGCTCGCCAATCCACTGCGGGGTGATTAATTTGGGAAATTCCAGCCCGACATAGAACGGATCCGTACCGTCGAGATAGGTGAGCTGGTTGGCTTCTGAAGCCCCGGCCTGCAGGGCGAGGAGACACCCAGCGCAGAGAGACAGAAGCAGGTGGGCGGAAAGACGACGCAAATCTTTCATGGCGATTCAGGTAGAACGTGGTGTGCTGTTCCACTTATACGACACGACCGCCCACCGGGCAACACCTCACTCCGGACAAACCGCTCTGGACGGCCACGTGCTGAAACCGAACCGCCGCTCAGACCGAAGAAGCACCGCGGATCGCGGGCCTAGCCGAACCACGGAAGGTCAAATTCCTCCCACCGAAAGCCATTATCCTAAACCCCACGCGTGGCGAGCGAGCGAGACGCACCGGAACAGCTCGGCGGTTCGCTACACGAAATCCGCGGAATTTCGGGCCATTCAAAATCGGGAACCACTTCCTCCCGCGATCCAGGATCCAGCACATGGTCCTCTCCTTTAGCCCAGATGAGGTCGTTAAGCAGGAGCTGGAAAACAACTGTCCCTCCAACCCGGCTGGCCGTCCACACCCAGGTTTGCCGGTCAACACGTTTCATCACCTGGCCGGTACTCCAGCTCAAACCGCCCCCTTCACCGCGGATGAAAACATCGTTGCCGGGGCTGAGCTCAAGCCGGGCCACCACCGCGCTGGCCGCTGGCAGTGTCCCATGAAGGTTGTTTCGGCCGGGCGTGCGCCGATCCCGGGAAGTCGCTGTGTCCGCGGGCATCGCCACCACACACGCCCGCGGGAGCCGATGCCAGATTCTATAGGCGCTCGCACGAAACTCGTTCCGAAACCCCCGGGCCTGGTCCGGGCTCTGCGTCCACTCTCGTCCCCGGCCCACGAACAAGCCAGTTGCGTAATCTTTTAGTAAAATTTTCATCCCTAACTCCGCAATTCTTACACGTACATGCACCCGCGCGTGTAAAACGTCCAGTTACGGTTGGGTGACAGGTACGTGACAAATCAGAGTGGCGGTCGAAACCGCCACTCCGACTTCGGGGGGGAGCATTAGGGACTGTTTGGGAAAATTAAAGACCCAGCACTTCTCTCCGTTTCAGGCTGAATTCTTCCTCGGTGATCAACCCTTTGCTTTTCAGCGTCGAGAGATTCCGAATCTGCTCGTAGAAATATTCGACCGGCGCGGCGGAGGGAGCCTTGGCGACCGAACGCGCCCGCTGGCATTTCCGGACATAGCCGGGGCGCAAAATGATATACGCTGGAAACGCAATGAACCACAGGAGCAACAACGACACGACCCAGTCCACCGGTTCCATATCCGCGTGGAACCGGAACCGGCTCGGCTTGACCCCGGTAGCATGCACTCCCAGCTTGCTGGCGTCGTAATAGACCCAGATGCTCGTGCTCACAATTAGGGCACAGATAAAAAACGGCATAATCTTTTTTCCTTTCTCTCCCGAGTTCAACGCGCGTCCCCGGCAGGCATTACCCGGGAAACGGCTTCAGGAGTGAATGGAGCAGGGTTTGTGCCGAGGCCGTGCTCCAGAGGAAAGACTGGCTAACTGTGTATTTGAGCTCACCTAATCCTGTCCAAAAAGCGCCTCAGTCCCCCCCCATTGTCCAGGTTCGGTCCGCTGGCGCTCGTGAGTTGGACAGAAAGGGGTGAACTCTGGCCTGATTGCCTCTTGGTGATGGAACCGGCGCCGAAGGTGAGCAAGGGCGGTTTTGGATTCGGGGCCGGGCCGAACCCTCCGGCACAAAACTCCTACTCCGGGCAAAAAAGGGGCAGCCAAGACCTTGGACTGGACCTTAAATCGGGCGCTCGCAGATCTGCTGTGCCACGCCGCGCTGACCTTCGGCGGAGCGGGTGGGGTCGAGGATCCAAATGCCGTCGGCACCGAACCGTGCAGTCACCGGCGCGCCCAGACCTGAGTGGAGATATTTAAAGTTGAGATCGCGGACGACGCGAGCGGCGTGCACGATGGCAACCACCAGCCGGGCCTGGTCCGCATTGGGGTAAATTCCAGCGACGCTTTCACGGGAGGCCGCGAAGTACTTAACGCGGCAGATAGCCGCCAGCGCGACGGTGAGGCTGTCGACGCCATAGCCCACATAGGCATGCGATCCGTCGGGACGGCGGACATCCCGGGTGAAGTGGGTATTGGCCGTCCGGCTCCCCTGTCCCTCGGCCCACCAGCGCAGCCCTCGGTATTGTTGGTCGCTTTCCACCTTGCCGTCGGTCCCGATGATTTCATGGCCCTGGTTGACCGGACCCTCGAAATCCGCGGGCGTGACCCAGTGGTTGAGGAAAAACATGCTCAGCCCGTTGGCGAAGTCCACGCGCACCTGCACGGCGTCATAGGCGTCGATGCCGGCGCGGATCAGCCGCTTCTTTTGGCCCACCGCCGAGAGCGAGGCCGGTTTGGCCTGATAGTAGTGGCAGATCAAATCCACCCAATGACTGCCTACATAGCTAAAAGGATCGCTGTGTTGAGCCCAGCTAAACCGGCTTAAGGGGAGCGCGATGGGTTCCTCGAGGGAGGCGACTCCGTAGAGCGGGTCACCGATCCGATCCTTGAGGTCGCGGCAAATCCGCAGGTGATCCGGGTCGAAGCGTTTATGCATATCAACCGCCACGATCCGGTCGGCCGCACGCGCGGCCTCGAGGATCTGATCCGCCTCCTGGATCGTCAAACACATCGGCTTTTCCGCGATGACGTGCGCTCCAGAGGCCAGGGCGGCCAAGGTGACCTCGGTGTGCAAGTGGTCGGGCGTGGCCACAGCCAGGACGTCCAGCCCCGGGTCATCGCGCAGCAAATCCAGCCACGGCCGTTGGCCCCAGCAAGCCTTCACCTCGTGGCCGGTGCGGTCCCTGAACTCAGCCTGGGCGCGGCGGGCGGACGCCTCCGAACGCGTGGCGATACCTGACAATTCAAACTTGATCGGGGCCAAATCGCGCGCCCAGTGGTCCAGGCCCACCCGTCCCAGCTGGGGGCTAATCCCGCACCGTTGCAGGTCGGCATAGGCCCGGAGATGGACATCGCCACCGAACATTCCAGCGCCAATCAACCCGATTTTAATCGTGCTGTCCACGGGGCGGGAGGTGTATCCGCCAATCGCCCTTCAGGCAATTTATTTCCCGCAGGCGAGGGTGGAGACGAGAGCGTGGACGCCTCCGTCCGAACGTCCCACTGCGACCTCGCGGGCGGAGGCGCCCGCGCACCCACCCGGCCCACGTCGCGGTTGCTTGAGCCAGGCCCAGGTGCGACTGTGGTGAAGAGGAAGCTATGGATAAGACCAACA
>Ga0105240_10006032_pt1 | contig 17918 bp, 22 predicted proteins | sample KBSC54metaG_FD_80426 | JGI IMG/M metagenome (GOLD analysis project Ga0105240, IMG submission 80426) | Corn rhizosphere microbial communities from Kellogg Biological Station, Michigan, USA - KBS C5-4 metaG | ecosystem: Host-associated > Plants > Roots > Rhizosphere > Soil | place: Michigan, USA...
CCCTTTGAGAACCGCAGAGCGGGAGTGCCCAGCACGTAGATGCATGTAGCCTTTCCGTCGGCTTCCGTTCGTGACTCAACAAGAGGGCCTGGCTTGCCGGCTGCGTACAGCTCGCGGATCTTCTTCTCGATCAGAGCCGCCTGCTCGTGCTCGACTTTGTTTCGCTGCATGAAAAATATCTCCCATCGAAAATGACCTATGGGAGGTATAGCCAATTGAGCTCTGTAGGCTTCCAGACACCCCGCGACAGAAGTGGGCGAAGATTGCTACGCAGACAAACCTGATCGAGCGAGCGCCTTGCAAATGGTTCGTGCGGCTCGTCCCTTCCCCTTGCACAGAAAGCTCTACGCGTAGTGCATACACTTTTCGAGTCGAGCCATCGGAAAGCTCCCCGTCTGCAACGCTCGAATGAGCGTATGGAAAACCCGATCAAGTTCTTGTCACCCAAAGGTCCCTGGAAGGTCCTTGGACGACGGACAACGCAGACAGCCACGTGCTTAACGGCACGTTTGAGTTCAAGACCATGTTTCAGGAGACAGTTGGACATGAGCAAGAGTTCTTTGAGTACGCCGGCGAAGCTGCTGGCACGCTACCTGCGAGGGAAGGGGCTTGCGAATCTCACGCACATCCAGGCTCTCGAGGCCCTCTCCCACGCGGGCAACGTCGATTTCCGGGTGGCTAAGGCGCAGGAAGCAGAGGTCCTGATATCGCAGACAGTGCCGCCTGCCGCCGGGTCCACTGATGAGGCGGAGGCTATCGTCGAGTTACTCTTTCAAACCCTCTCGGACTGGAAGCCCGATCAGCTTCGGGCCTACGGACTGGACGCGCTCTATGAGAAGGCGGCAGCGTTCACCAATCCCATGGGCCTGGGAGCTTCGGGGCCGCGTATCCGGGCGGACATCGTGGAGGAGATTGTTGAGGATATCGAGGAACGAGCCCGGGGACACCAATTCCGGGTCATCGACGCCGCGAACGCATTGGAGTTAGCGCGCGAAAGCGCCAATGCCCTAAGGCTTGAGGCCTCAGAAGAAGAGCTGTCGGCCGTGGCCGAACGACTCTACTGAGATACCTGACGTTCAAAAGAGCCCTGCCCTGAGCGGGGCTCTTTTCGAACATCTCGCGAAGTCGCAGACAAACCTGATCGAGCGATCGCACGCAAATGCTTCGCGCGGCCTAGCAGCCCGGGGCACAGCTGTACCCTCTTCTATGGATTCGCTCGTGTGAGCGTCTTTATCTTTATTAGAGAAGCCTCCCCACCCTGAGGATTCAGTGCCGCTTGCTTGCCACCGGCTCTGCAGCAAACCCAAGATCGGGCCGCGCCGCCACGCCGCGTTGGGCGCAGAAGCCCGCGATGCGGTCCTGAGCCAGTCCTCGCGGCTCGTCAGGAAATCGCGCCCGAACCTCTAGCGAGTGACCTAGGTGATCACTCAGTGAGCACACGACTTGCTCACCCTCCCATGCCCACTGCAGCGTTTGGGCCAGTGGCAGTGCGTTAAACGCCTTCTCGAGAGCCTTCCTCAGTTGGATCTGACGAAAGCCGGAAAAAAAATCTTGTAACTGCATCGCCGGAAACACCGAGAAGCGTGAGCCTCGGTGGCACTCATCGAGCAGGCGTTCGGCCCGCCGCTGCCATGAGACCAACTGCGCGGTGAGCTGCGTCGCATGGAAGAGTTTGCGCGTACTGCGCAGCTTATCGCTTTGCTGGACACACCAAACACCGACCAGTGCACCACCGGAATCACCGAACGGATCGGATTTCAAAGCCGCCTGAACGTCGGTGCAGCCCTCCGCGAGCGCCCGCCAGCTGGTCGGCGGCAGCGCCTCGAGTGCGGGGAATGCGGCCGAGGTGGGGAGCAGACTCAAGCTGTTCGCCCCCAGATCCAAAGCGGACTCCAGTGACCGTTCCAATTCATGACGTGCAGCGCCGAGCGACAACTCGCCTTCGACGGTACGCTGGGAAAAGGCAGGAATCAGGACGAGATGATGAAACGAACCGGCTTCGACGGCAGTGCCCGCGAAACTGCGGACCAGGGCGAGAAACCACTGCAGGGCCTCCGGTGCCTGGCTGCGCACCAAATCTTCGACCTCGCGCAAGGATGCGGCATCCCGGTTATCCAGACACGTCCCCACCATCTCGGCTACGGCAGTGAACTCTGCCGCATCAGGCTGCTGACAGGCCGCTTGACGGGCGCCGCGGCGAATGGCCTCAAAGACTTCGGTCGCATCATCCAGGGGCACTGAGGGCCTCCATCCGATAAACGGTGACGCCGGAGCGCCTCAGTGATTCTCTCATTTCTGCGGATAAACTGTCCTCTTAGGCTCATTCGGGATAGGCCCTGCGCCCTGCCTACGGGATTCGCCATTAATGGGGTACCGGCGATGTGCTTACACGGCCGCAGCGGTTGCCGGCGTACGGGCCTCGGCCCTGAGCCAATCCCTCAGCTTTGAGTAGCGCTCCTCCACTTGGCTGTTGTGCGTGGCATGCGCGGCCGCCCGGGGGTTACCGAAAATCAGCAGAAGCTCGCGAGCTCGGGTAATGCCCGTATACAGTAGATTGCGTTTGAGCATTGGGTAGTGGCCGTAGGAGATCGCGAGCAGAACGACCGGGAATTCACTTCCTTGCGAACGGTGGATGGTCAGCGCATAGGCCAGCCGCAGTTGCGCCAGGTCGCTCGCAGCATAGTCAACCCGGCGCCCATCGAAGTCGACACTGACGGCGCGCGTGATTGGATCTAGGTCGCTCACGTAACCGATTTCACCATTGAAGATCGCCTTCGTGTAGTTGTTCTTCGTCTGAATGACTTTGTCACCCACGCCGAGAAACCCATCGCGAAACGGCATCTCCTTGGACGGATGAGGGTTTAAACCCCGCCGCAATACTTTGTTGAGTTCGTCAACACCCAAAGTTCCACGACGCATGGGACTGAGCACCTGAACATCCCGCAACGGATCGTAGTGTCTGTTGGGAAGAAACCGTCCGGGCTGCTTCATGACGGTAATCGTCCGCAGGAGTGCGGCCTGGGCCTCGCTGTCATCCAGATAGCTCAAGAACCGGAAATCACCTGACTCAGTGTTGTTCAGGATGGGCATCTGCCCACCATTGACTCGGTGGGCGTTAACGATGATGTCGCTTTGGCGGGCTTGACGGAACACTTCAGTCAAGCGCGCCGTCGGCACCACGCCGGAAGCGATGAGGTCGGCCAACACCTTACCGGGCCCGACGGAGGGTAGCTGATCCATGTCCCCTACCAGAATCAAGCGTGCGCACCGGGCAAGACCGTGCAGCAACGCGCGAAACAACGGGACATCGACCATCGAGAGCTCATCAACGATCAATGCATCGCATTGGAGCGGGTTTTGTAGGTTGTGAACGAAGCGCCCGCGACGCACCTCAAGCATTCGGTGGATAGTGCGCGCCTCGATCCCTATCGATTCCGCGGCCCGCTTCGCCGCTTTACCGGTTGGCGCACACACGCAGACGTGCAGCCCACCCTTCATCAAAGTCTGCACGATCGCACGGGTAATGGTGGTCTTACCCGTGCCCGGGCCACCGGTGATGATCGACACAGGCTCACGTAGCGCCAATTCTACGGCCGCGCGCTGACTGGGCTCGAGTTGAATCCCGAGTGAGGCTAGGGCTTGCGTTAAAGCCGCTTCTGGCACCCGAATCGGTTTCGACAGCTTCGTGTGCAGGCGGTCGACTACGCTTTTCGCGATCTCGACTTCCTGCCGATAGATTTTAGCAAGAAACAGACATTCTGCGCCGCCGGCCGGGGCGTTGATGAGCAGTCCCCGTTCGAGCAACCGTGTTATTTCGTGATCGATGAGATCTACGCCATCAAGCTCAAACTTCAACAGCGCGCGCGTTTGCTCCCGGACCTGTTGGCGCGGCAAACCGCAACTGCCACTGTCGGTAGCCTCGCGTAGCACGTGCCTCAAGCCGGCTTGAATGCGCGCCGGATGCGCAGGCGCAATGCCGATCTTCTTCGCCATCGCGTCGGCTTTCTTAAAGCCGACGCCGTGAATTGTCTCAGCCACACCGTAAGGGTTGTCGGTCACTTGGGCTTGAGTCTCGTTGCCATAACGCCGCACAATCGCGTCAGCGGCCGCCGCAGACATCCCCAAGCCGCTAAGCCAGGCCAAGACCCTGTGATTCGCGGCCCGCTCTTGCCACATCTCAATCATGCGAGCCGCGCGCTTCGGACCGATGCCAGGCACTTGCGCCACTCGCTCTGGATGGTGCTCGACTACCCAACTCACCTTGTTGCCGAAGGCCTCGACCAGTTTGGTAGCCAATCCCACTCCGATACCGGGCAGCGTCATGGCCATAAATTTGACGAGACCGGACTCATCGGCCGGCAAACTCAAGCTCACGTCGTTGGCCTTGAATTGTCGGCCGTAGTTTGGGGAGACCTCCCAGTGACCTCTCGCCTCCAAACGTTCACCAACGCTGATGGAGTTGGCCGCGCCCACGACATTCTGTGCATCGCGCACACCACGCAGACGCACGCGGGCGACAAAGAACCCGGTCTGCTCGTTACGAAAGGTCAACTCTTGCACGATGCCTGAGAGGGTGCGGCCGGCGTATGCAGGTAGAGTTCGATGGGCGCGTCTACGCAGGCGACGACGAGACGATTTATTCATACACCGTCTCCATCTCGGGCCATTCGGCAGATCAGGCCTCGAGGACCTTATTCACCGTGCGCTCGCACCACTTGAGGACCTCATCTTGATCCGCCTGGATGATATGAAACGCCTCCTCGAAGGAAGCCCATCGCACGGCGTGCCAGTCCTCAGACTCTGGATATGCCTGTAGCCCCGCGGCGCTACTCGCAGCCAGTTCGAACCCTACGGGGGTGCCAGCGCAGGAAAACTCCCTACGGGGGGCGCTGAGCGCCGACAGTACGGCGCCGGGCATCAGTAATGTGTGTTGAATCCGTGCGCGCAGTGCGTCTAAAGATTCGGTGGGAGCGCCTACGGGGATTCCCCAACCTAACCGTGTCTTGACAAGCAGAATCGCCGAGCGATCGGCGTTGCGATGGGCAACAACAAGAGCAGATGCCGGGGTGGTCATGACTCAAAAATCCAAGTCCATGCTGAAAGAAAAAGAGGCAGCCTCATGAGGAGCAGTGTCAAGGAGGTATAGCGGTGTACGTTTAGCTCAGATACGCATCCGCACGCGTGTAAAAGGACGGCTCTCACGAGGAGAGCCGTCTGGGCAAATGAAAAATCAAGCAGCAGGTCTCAAACAGCGCCAGCGCCAGGGAAATCCTTCGACGCCGTATTCCACCAACACATCCAGCCAATCGATGCCCTTCTGGCCTTTGGGAATCGGGAAGGGTGGAATCTGGATCTCCACCGTGCGGCCGCTGCGAATCATCCGTTCGGCCAGCACCTCGGCGGCGCGCTGACCGCATCCGTTGAGATCCTTGTCGCCCCAGATCACCACATGCCGAACTGTCTCGGGTACTTCGAGCAACTCCAAAAACGGAGCGGATATTGCAGACCAGACCGGCAACCGAGTGACGCTCCGAACAGCCAACAGCGTTTCAATACCCTCCCCCACTCCTAAGACTTCCTCCGTACAGGGGAACAGCCGGATCGCCGCGCCCCGCAAGGATTCTGACTTACCTGTGAGCTTCTTCGCTTTATCAACAGGTGCTTTGCGCCCCTCGGCAGTAAGGAAAATGCGGTGAAGCGCCGCAACTGCGCCGCTCGGCGTTTGGACCGCTGTCAGCAAACCTGGAAACACACCCACCAATTTCTTCGCTTTTGGGTCGTAGTAGCGAAGGTTTGGGTGATACCGCAGCGTTCGCGGATGGCTCTCTAGCGGGATGCCCCGCCACAGAAGATACCGCTCAACGGGTGATCCTGTCAGAACCCGCGTGCCCGTCCAGAGCCGCTGGTTGTACATTAGCGCCTCCGCCGGATCCACAGGCGGTGCCGTGGGCGGTGGTGGTGGTCGACGATGAAGTGTGGGAGTTGCGAGCTCTCCGAGCAACCACGCCTTCACGGCCTCCTCGGCTTCATCTACCGTACAGGCTAGTGCGTACGCCAGGAGACGGAAGCCATCCCTAAAACCGCCACATTGAGTGCAGATGCCACCGCCAGTCTCCATGTAATCTTTAAACAGTCGAAATCCATCTTTACCACCGTGAAACGGACAGGGCACATGGTACCCAGCATGCCTGATCGCCTCTGCGAGGTCAGGTACTAGATCCTCATGGATATACGGCCACTTGCCTTTGGCGGCGGCCGCGATCGATGGCTGGGTCTGCAGTTGTTCCCGCTCCATTGATTGTTGGCCTCTCAATAACTGTCTTGAGAGGTGTAGGAACGCCGGTCGTCACAGCGCTGAAGAGACAAGTGGCTATCCTAGAATATGCCCGCGCCTTCACTACCGAATCCGCTCCGAAAGATTCCCTGGTACTGGGCCCCTTACATCATCGCGCTGGGCGCCAGAGACGGATGGATTGAGGCGTCGGCGCGCACGTATAAAGAGGTCCTGCAGACGAGCATGAGCGCTGTCACCTGTCAGCGGCAAAAACTCTTTCGGCAGGCGAGCTCATGCATCCTCCTGCTAGCACTAAGTCTGCTAATCACTCAGCGGGTGTTGGCACCTTGGCTCGCCGCGGGCGGCGTATCGGCCTCGGGTTCATCCTTGTTATGGGGATCAATGCTGATCGCAACCAGTGCCACAGCGTTCATGGTCGGATGGGTGCTGCGTCGAACGCATCGCCGGCTGCACGCCCTTTATACGCGTGGGCTTCGGGTGTTAGAACGTCGAGCGCTCGCGGCTACCCAAGCACTCTGATCGGCACCGCGAGTGCCTGTACCGCGGGCGTTCACACCACCTAGCGTCGCGCAGATCGCTTCTCCCCAGCCGTCCTGGCACGGATCGAATCGCTAAGTCACCGTCCCGCTGAGCGCGTCCTGTAAAGGCACATCGCTTTTTTGGGTGAGTCGCTATACCTGGCAGTTCTTTATCAGATGTCACTATCAGGCCATTCACCAATCAGTTAGGAGGTCGCTTCATGTTCAACACTGCGATTGAGCCGTCTCGTGAGAGTGATTTTGCAGCGATTGTCATCTATTCCGACGTGACCGAACTGCAGCGGGAGAGTCAAGCGATCTCCACATTGTTGAAGACCCAGTACCGCCGGGTCCGGTCTCCCTCCGCCGATCGGATGCGCGAACGTCTGCGGGCCCTCAAAAAGGCCATTAGCGTCAGTTAAGTTTGTGTCAACCTTCGGACCGCCTCCCCTTCGCAGGAGGCGGTTCTTGACTACTGGGTCAGGAGCAGGATCTCACGTGGATGTGCATCACGCAGCGCTTCAACCAACTTCACGACCTCGCCATAAGGGGCGTTCCGGGCCGCACCGATCTCAAGCGTAGTTTGCCCGGCAACGATATGCGCACGGATCTCGGTAAGTGAAGTGGTATGACCTTCGAGCCATAACTCGCCACTGGATTGAAGAGCTACCTGAACGGAGGACTGCGCGACCGGTTGTCCGCTCAACGACGTGCGCGGCAGTTCAACCGGCAGGGGTTTCATGAAGCGCGGCGCCAGAAGCAACAGAACACTCATCAGAATCAACAGTACGTCCAGCAACGGAGTAATGTTGATGGCGGCCAACGGTGCTCGGGCACGGGAGGCAACTCTGTCACTCATCCTCAGACTCCCTCTGCGGGCACACTAAGCTCGCTACTTAATCGACGGCGGCTGCGGTTCTCAATCAGCTGCAGACGCCGCGCCAGTAAGTTGTAGGCAGTGGCGGCAGGAATGGCCGAAGCGAGACCCAAGAGAGTCGAGCCCAGCGCGGTTGCAACCGGACCTGCGATCACCGCGGTATCCGCCGTGGCACCGCCGATCAGGGTGAGTGCGGTACGAATGTGCACAATGGTGGCCGCAAGTCCTACAAATGGGGCTACGGCGGCAATGGTGGCCAGCAGTGGTAATCCGCGCTCGAGCTGCTCAAGCACCTCATCCAGAGTGCGGGTGCTCGTGACGTATTGCTCCGCGGAGGCCCGATACAGCAGTCCGGGGAGATACAGCTCCAGGGCTTTCCAGCTGATGAGCGCTGTAGTGAGAACGGATAATCCGATGAGGGCGTGGTCGATCACAACGGGACTCCTGTTTTAGACGCGACCTGACATGTCACGGCAGCTCAGCCGCTTGGGTTGAATAGCGAATGCGCAGGTCCACCCAACGCGTCTCTCCTGGCGCCAGCGGCGGCCGCGGCGGGGCAAACTTTCGCCCCACCAGCCACAGCGGGTAGTTCACATCTTGCAACGGATGTCCGGACGGGACCATCACCTTGACACTTAACACCTCGCCATCTGCGTTGACCAACAGCGCCAACACAAGCGTATCGCCACCGGGGGTCTCGGGATAAACACGGCCTTGAATGTCCTCCCCATGCGCTGGCGGGACCGCAGGCGGGATAAACGCCGCTCGCGGAGCTGGAACTGCGACTGCGGCCTCCTGGAGAGGATTCGCGGTCGGGGTGGAGGTGTGCGATGGCGTGGGCGCCTTATGGCCCAGCGTCTGCCCTGTTTTAAGCCGGGTGCGATCCTTCGGGCGCGTCTCGATCGGCAGCCGCGCAGCGGGGGTCAGTCCTTTGGCAGGTGTGTCCGCGACAGCCAGCGCCACCACGCTCATCCGCACCGGTGTCGAGGGAAGTGGTGTAGGGATCCGCGGCGTCTGTAACAGTCCTGTCAGGATATGGGCGTACAGCGCAGCGACACTAAGACAGGCGCCAAAACAACCGAAGCGCGCTGCCCGCTTAGGCAGGGCCAGTTCGACGCAAGCGACGCGACAACACCACATAGACCATCCCGAGCAACAGTGCGAAGCCACCGCCTAAAAGAATGTAAGGTGTCAGCCGTCGCATCCTCGAAGGATTCACAGGCGTACCGCGCGGCGTGTTCGCTTCCAGCCTGTGCGCTAGGGGATTGACGCCTGCGGCAGCGGCCGCACCAAGGGTCCGATACGAGGGCACCGGTGGGATGTTCGACGGCTCGCTCACCGGCGCAGCATTTACTGTCTGGGCGGCTTGTGCCTTCAGGGCGTTAGCGCTGGGGTTGATTGCCTGTTGGTTCATGAAATCCTCCGCGGGAGGCTGCTCCGCGCTGGAGCCGACCTGCAGCGTGACCACCGCGGTTGATGTGGGTGGCGTACCCCACGCAAACGAACACAGCCCCATCGCAAGACTGCACCAGAGTCCCGCCACGATACGCATCATCAGCCTAGTCTTCACACACTTCGCCTCATCAGTTTTATTCGCATCGTTTAATCATCGTCCCAGGCCGTATAGCACCGGGTGCTGTCGGGCCTCGAACGGACCCGTCAGCACTTATCCGGGGCACCGCCAAGAGTCGCGCTGCGCGACGAGTCGTGGCCGAAAGAACGCCCCGCAGATGCGGGGCGTTGAACGTCAAGAATCACGGAATGCCTGTTAGGCGCACACAGCACGGGTTTAAGAAACGGGGTGCGTCAGTGAACGCGGCTATCGCTGGACAGCATCGAGCGCTCATACGCTGTTAGCGGCACACTGCAACCCGCCGCACGCTCGGCCCGCGCCTGGGCCAGGAAACTCAACACCTTGTCACGCTTAAGAACGCTTTGTTGTTTAATCTCGTCCGGCACAGCACGCGTTATGATCCAGCGGTGGCTTTCTAGGTCAATCACTCCACCGGCCTCCGCCACCCATCCACCCGATCCTTCTCGATGTACCAAGACTTTCAGACCTACGTCGATAATCCCTTGTTCGGGCAACACCGTCAGCAGGACATACTGCGTTCGCCACAGTTTGAATTCAGTATTCGGTGAGAGTCTCACAGACGTCGGCTGCATCTCTTTGTGCACCCTTCGATAGAAGGGCCACTGGCTGTCACCGTAATACTCAACACCATAGTCATCCAGCTCGTAATCCCACGCCCCGCTTGGCTCTGCGATGGCGGATCCATCAAACAGCACGCTCGCGGCGGCGACATGCCGCCTTATCATGGTTCACCGTTTGGGTCGGGTTCTGCGCCGAAGGGTGCTCTACAGCGCCCTCCGCTTGGGAATTGCCTAGCCCATGGGGATCCGTTGCCTGCTGGACTTACACCGCAAACTCTCGCATCCATAACTCTCCTTAACGATCCGTGATAAGTACAAATAGAGTGCCTGCTCTCGTATAGAGAAAAGGCGCGCAGGCAGGCGAGATCGGCATGCAAGGTTCGAAAGAGCGCAGTGTTTGCCGTGCTCCCTGTGACCTTGAGGCGTGACGCTCCGGCGGATAAATCCCCTGCGATGGAGGTCATAGGGGTAACGATGAGTCCGGCGTATAGCTGGGCTTATTTACCGGATCATCCGCCAACAGGCGTGTCAGATGGCTATAAGACGCAGGTGCACGGCTTTCAAAGGAGAACGATGGCGAAAGTGCAGTTCTAAATCGCGGCCTCTAATTTTAAGGAGAACAGGACATGACCTTAGAGTCCAAAGACCATTCGCTCGATGAACTCGATCGAGTTGTAGTGAAAGTCGGCGCCGATGTGCCTTTATATTGGGACCACTTCGTACCCATCGTTTTCGACCGAGCGGAGGACGGCGAGGCAAGACCCTCATTGCTCTCGAAGAAAGCACACCATCTTGCCTTCGTGACGGAGGCTGCCGTATTCAGTCTGCTCTGCGATGACCGTGCGCAACGATGTGTAGATGGCCTCCTGCGCGTCAACGGACAGCCCATCCTTCCGGAGCGCTATCTCGGCCTCTGGCGTAGCGCATTCTCGCAACCGATTCCGCTCGGCGATTTGGCCACCCGATATTCTTTGCGGCTCTTCGCCATGCTCAGCGGACCGCTGGATCGCTTGCGGGGAGCACAGGCCCCTCGACCCGATTCGCCATTTGCAACGTTCGATGACTTTGAGTCCCGCTACGCTGAGAGAATGATAGTCGGAACAGACCACATGTTCGCTCTCAAGATGGATCTGACAGAGCCTAACGCCGTGCGTGATATGTGCTTTGGGGAGGAATTTTTACTGAGAATTCGCAACGAAGCACAGATCGTTACCGGGATCGAACTCGAGGTTTCCGCACGATCCGTGCCTGTGCAGTGTTCAATGTTTAGTTTCCAGGAGAACACCCATGTCGTCTCGAATTGAATATCAATGGCAGGTGTTTCGCGTAGTGCTTGCCGGCACTGCAGCTGCTGAACGCTTTGTCGTAGCCATCGAAGGAGGCGACAATAACTGCTCCGATTGGAGCACAGGAAAACGCGCCCGCGATTGGTACGTGGGCATGATCGGTACGGAGGCTCAAGTCCTCAAGCAAGCCGTCAGAGCTGCGGGCGGTTGCGCAGGTGGGAGTTTGCAGCCGCACGGTGAATACTGTACGCCGGAAAGCTACATTCGCCGAATCCGGCGGCTCTTGGAAAAAGCGGGTACAGCGGAGCGCGGCCATTGGGCGCCGCGAATCAGGATCCCTGTGGATCATCCAGCCGCTGAACTCGCCCGATCGTTAGAGCTTACGATCGAAGAAGGCGGGTGCTACGGTATTCCAGAAACCGCCGCGACGTTTCCGACTGAGAGGCTTGCGAAGTTTTTCGATTTCGTAGACCGCTGTCCCGATCTTAGACCCTGGCAGGTTGCCGAGGTCTACGGCCTACCCAATTCCTAAGTCGAGCTGGAGGTATTTAACCCCGTGCCTAGCACGGGGTTTTCTTAATACTCAAGGGATCGCAGAACCGGATACGCGCAACGTTCAAGCGGCACTTTAGTCCGGAGCGGACGAGCGCTGGGCACGAAAGAAACCGACGGGCCAGAAGGCGCCCGCCGGTGAGAGTCAAGTACGCTTTGTCGGTGCCCACCTCAGGTGGTTTTCGTCAATCAGATAAAACTCCCTCCCATCTAGCAACGTGAAACGCCCGTCGGAGTCCAGCTTTGCCGTCACCAGCTCTTCGCCCGAAACCTCCATACTGTGATCGCCGTCGTCATACCGAAATACCTCCTCTGACAAATCGTAGGAGTCATTCGGCATGCCTTCCTCGAGCCACTCTAGCATGCCGTCCGAGAAATGCTGGGCGTCGACGCGTTTCGACCACTCGAGCGCCCGTGCATCACTGGAGACAAACTCGATCGCGGTGATGACGGATGGCAACCCACACCCGTAGAACGGTTTGGTCGGATCAGGGGATAACTGGTCCTTTTCGGCTTCTGCGTATTCGGCCCAAGCCGTGCTGAGCGGTCGTGCGTCGGGTTGATACCTCGGCCGTAGAGAGACCGACACTCCGGCCCCGCTGCCGGAGATGGCCACCGTCACATTCCCTACATGGATACAGCAACCATGCGCCAACGAGCTCTTGCGGAGAACAAACTCCGCGTCACCCGTTGGTGTCAAGGCTGAACGCTTTTGGGCCTTTGGATCTTGTTGCATGCGATACCAGCTGTTGTAGCCATATAGCCGGGCAACGATATCCAACGCCTGTCCTTCTCCCAGGACAATGCCCTTATCAGTTAGTGCCTCTCTCAATATGCGGGCTGCCGATTTCGGCAGCGGTAATCGAATAGTCAATGGAATTCTCCTTGCATACTGCAGGAGTCATAGGTGCGAGGCGCGCTCTCTTCGCCGGCGGAACTCCTGCGGAATGGGCAAGAAGCTCCTCACTGCTAAGTATGGTTTCCGTTCGCGTCCAAGGGATTTGGACAAGAGCGTGCAGGCCGAAAACCGTGCCCTCGATCAGGTATAGCTTCTCATCCGTCGGCGGGTTACGCGAGGCGGGCGTTTCACTCAAAGCGTCGCGTGGATCTATCCATCCGAAGTGCCCCTGTCTATACCGGGCAGGACCTTAACATCGATGAGGTGAGATCGTGCGACGTGGTACGGAAAGCTTACGGAGAGGCTGGGGGGAGTTAGGGGCGGGCAGCCGGCCTGTCGTTGCTATTGATGGGGTTGAACCCATGGCGAGCCTAGAACAGCGCGAAGTGCTCCTCCCAACGCCGGCTGAGAAGCGGGCGCGCAGTGAGGGTGAGGACTCCTGGTCTGGACTCTCGGATGTATGGCGCATGGAGCACTTCAACCCTGAAGCGCTGCGGCAGGGACCTGTAGTCCTCGTCTCCGAATCTCCACACTGCGAGGGCATGACGTTTCCGCACTGCCCGTGGTGGGTTCCTCGATGGCTGAAGCGACTCCTCGGTGTCAGCGGATTACGCAAACTCAGGAGGGTACTCAATAGGAGAGCCTGAAAACTCCAACACGGCAGCGTGAAGCTTAGCAAGCCTTAAGCATCGCGGGCGCGTTTAAAGCTGCATTTCAAACGAGATCCGGGGAGGGCCCGAGTGCCTTCCCCGGTGCCATCAGGACGCCTTTGAGCGCCTCCGTTACTATTTGATCCGTGTTCTTCGGACAGTCCTTCAGACAACTGAATCCTCCGTGTCATCAACCTGAATCAAGGTTCCCGCCAATGCGGTGCGAGGCGTAAGCCTTCACACGTCCCACACGCGCCAGAAGGCGTGGTGGTGTACTCGGTCTTGTAGATATCGTGTTGTCTAGCGGTATCCCTCTATGTGTAGCTAGCTGTATTTTGGATGGGGTCTGCCCTAAAAGCCGGAGACGCAAGGGCCTCTGAGGCTTCAAAAATAGCGGAGCAAAACGAAGCGGCCCCGAAAACGGGGCCGCCTGATGAATGTACGCGTGCTCGTTACCTACTACGCGCCTAGCGCAACCGCCTCACTTTTTCCGAGACGGTATGCACGAACTCGGCGTAGGCTAGGCCCGCTTCGTTGGCGCGATCCTTTCTTGCGACAACCATCGGACTGAATTGCAGATTCAGTAGCTCAAGTCCTCGCAATAGATATCCCAACTCCAGATAGGGCTCGAACAGTTCGAAGAGCTGTCGTCGATCCGTAATCAGAGGATTACGCCACCCAGAAACTGCTTGACGATAGAACCGAGGTGCGCCTCCTTGCATCTTTTCAAGGCTTGAGGCGAGGCCGTCCAATCGCAAGCGAAGCCCGTGACGCAGGAGGACTCTTTGAAAAGACTCCCGCTCGTCTTCTTCGTCTCCTGCTCGTTCCTTATCTTTTGCTGGCTTTTCGTCTTCTACTCGCGCTTCCGCCGAACATAGCGCACGTTCAAAAAACCCCTTCGGGTCCATCGGCTCTTGTGGAGTGCCTGTTCTTTGTACCAACGCGAGAATTTCGGCCATGGCTTCCGCGTGAAGTACCGCAAACGTGAGCGGACGCGGGAGACTGTGACTCGAAAGGCAGACAAAGAGTCGGCTACTCCTCGCCCATACATAGCTCCACCAGCTACGCAGCTCCCTGTAGAACTCAGCCTCAGTCGAGGTTGATGGACGATATATCTCTTCCCTATCGATGCTGACAGCGGTGGCAAAATCGACGGCATCATGGGTATCGTCAGATTCGGTAACCGCGGCGTACTTGAGGAGATCTTCAAACAGGATGGTCAGCCAGGTTTGATTAGTCCGTGACTGCAGTAACTTGACACACCCGTAGTCATCGTAGACCGCCTGCAGCGGCCCGCCGAACGGGCTCCAAAACGCCCCCGCACCCATGGCACCTGTCGTCAACCCGTAGACGAAGCTCCTCTGCCCATTCGCGAGCACACTCCTAGGAGGATCATCTGAGCGCCCGAGGATAGGGATGATGACGCAACGGTCGCCCGGTGCGATCGTTTGTCGGGTCGCAAAACAAGTGAGATTAAAAGATTCCACACAAGCTCCTGTCGGTAGTTGTCCTACCTGAAGGTAGCGACCGCTGGAATAAACGCGTGCGGACCTCAGGTTTAGGACTCCGGCCAGGGCGCTACTGACCCACTTTGGGCGGCGGGGAGCCTACGTCGCTGCGCGCTGGCGGCGTTGTTATCACAAGTGGGAGCACAGTCCGACTGCGGGCGGGACGAGGTCAAGGCAATCCTCATAGGGAGCCAAAAAAGAAGTCCGAGATGCCCAGGGGCGCATCTCGGACTTCCAAAGGAACGGTTATTCCATCCGCGTGTCCATAGTCGCAGTGTGTGTGCCACGATTGCGACACACGGATTAGCCTCAAGCGTGTTCCGCAGGATGCTGGCTACGGGCATGCCGCCCAATAAAGTCCACGGACAAGAGCTGGAGTTTCGCCGTATAGATCATCGGAACACCCAACCTACTTTCATGACGGCTCAACACCGACCAACCGTCCTGCGTCAAATCCGCGATCGCAGATCGCGTGAGATCTCCGGCGTAGTCTGGGTTATCCGGATGATGAGCGCTCTCGAAGCACTCTGCCCTGTAGTGCTGGGCGAGAAAGTCAAAGACCTCCTCGAACGTTGGAAGCACCGCGGGACCCTGCGTCCGAGAACCTGTCGCGCTTGCCGGAATGCAACCCGCTTGGATCCGGTCGCGCTCACTGAGAAGCCCGCGAGGCTCGTGCTGCGGCACCCCTGCTTCGCTGAGTCCGAACACTCCGCGCAGCATGGCCACGAAGATTTCGGCCAACTCCTTGCGCGATAGATGCACCTCGGAATGGTTGCCTCGCGAACGAAAGACATTATTGGACGCAAGCTGGGAGAGCTTCTGAAGCGTCGCATCGGAATACATAGGAAATCCTTCTTGAGTAGTCTGACCTCATAGGTATAGGAACCGCGAGGTTTGACTCGGGAGGCTCGGACATCGACAAGAGGTGCCCACGTGAACCGAAACCGGCTGGGGATGACCCAGCCGGAGTGAAAGGTTTGTTAGCTCTCCGCCACCATCTAGGCTTTTCGCCCCGTAGCAGGCTCGACGCTCTTGCCCTGGTCGTCTTTGCGGGCAACAAAGATGAATGGTCCATACTGAGCGATGACGCTTTCGTCCGGTTGCTTGTCCAGGTATGCGTTCGTGTCCTCGTCCGAGACGAAGATCGCGGTAACGAGAACGGCCTTCCCAAGAGCCCCAATATAGAGCGGCTGGTCGTCAGTGAGTGTCATCTGGTGGTCCTCAATTCGGGTTGTCGCACAATTGCCTTCCTTTGCGTAGCGATACATTCATCCCTGCCTTGTCTAGCGATAGCGCAGACAAGCTTGTCGTTTTCCGAAGTGAGAATTTGTAACGGGTCGCGGGGAACGGGAGCTATCTATGGACCGAGCGGCCGCGAACCTGCTACAGAACAGGTTCGCGCGCCTGGATAAAACGCAACGATTCAACCCAGAAGGCGTCGTGCTTCCGGGTTTCTCGTGTTCGGAACCCTTGCGATTGGAGGCTCTGCGACGCGCAAGAGTCCACGGAACCGAACACGGACTGAACCCTCTCCCCTGGATGAGTCGACAGTGGAGCAGCTCAGTCAAAGAAAATCGGGGTGCTGAGCACCCCGAGAGAATTGAGGCGTTGCGTAGCGCCGGGCCAACGCCAGCGCTAGAGGCGAGCAAGAGTGCAGCGTAGGACCTCGCGTTACTTCAGTCTTCCCTGATGGGCGCGCTTGAGCCGCTCTCCTTCCAGAACCTGAAGATTGCGATCGAAGAAGAAGCCCTGATGCGCTTTGCTCTCATATTCACTTACGCACGAGTAACCTTCGTTCTCCAGAGCGCTCATCATTGAGCGCGTTACCAACATAGAGTGCTCCGTGCGCTCGCTATTATCTACTCCTTCAAAGATTTCGCTCCGGTAATGACCCTTGAGAAATGCATACAGTCCTTCAAAAGTGGGTAGCGCTAGCGCAGCGGCTCGATCTGCCTCGGATTGCTGCGCAGCTCGCACAACCCGCTGACACAGCGCGATGATGTCAGCCACCGTGCGCTCCGGCATATCGTTCCAAATTGTGCAAAGAGCCTCCGGGGCGCCCGAAGCTGCACAGAGCAGTTCGTACGCAAAGAAGGCCTTGCGGCGGAGCGTGTGCCCATACAAGCTCCAAGTGCACGCCTCGGCGTCACAGGCACCGCACATTTCTCCGTCCGCCCGCCGCGCGGAGCAGTCTTTTGTCCAACGATCTGGACTCCTTAGAAGCTCATCTGCGATGTCGGAAGCGACGTTCTGCACAGTTAAGAAAATTGGTATGGCCAAGCCGCTGGACTGTTCAGAATTAAATGCCCTCATGAGATTCTCCAAAAGAATGAAACAAAGAGATTCGACGTCAGAGAAAGACTGGCGAGTGCCGTTTTGGCTTGAGCCTTCCACCTTCAGCGAGCTCACGAGCGGCTCCTTAAGTGCATCCTGGTATGCTCATGCAGCCCATGCCCCTCTGTGCTTTTCGTTTTCCTCCATCAACTGCGCATAGCGAGCCTGAATACTCGGAACATCCCGATACGGTACGGATTCCGTGGTAACTCACAATGTCACCTGCTTTGAGTTATGGCCAGTCACGTCTAGCGACGCCTGCACTGAAGCGAGAACGGAAACGACACTGGAGTCGAAGCCGAGGGTTTAAATTGGGGGTATAAAATCCCTGACTACTCTGCCTAGACCACCTAAATTTATCGGTGTCCTATGGCAAAGGTCGATCACTTGAAGGTCCCGCCCACCGCGGGTAGCAACGACCCGTCAATCCACGAGGAGCCGCGCCCAGCTCATCATGCAAGCCCGGCTTCAGGCTCTCGCTCCAGTGCACAGGGGAGCGAACGGCGGCGTGGAATCGGCCGGATCTTGCATAACGACCGTGGTGTTGCGTTTGTGGAGTGGCAGTCAATGCCTGTTGGCTGGGAACGACCGGTGTTCACAATCGCGCAAGAACCGGGGCAAGCTGAGGATACGCGCTCGCGTGGGTACAACCCCTACGATAGCGAGGCATCCTTATAGGGAAGGCCAGTGAGGATTTACTCATGACCGTGATCGATGATCCGTCGCCGCGCCTGAGGCCTCGAGATTTTTTTTTTTCGTCTTTCGGGAAGAGCCTCGTATGTACCCCCTGAAAAGCGCCGGCCGGGGAAAGCCCCCAGCCGGTTGAATTCTAAACGACATCCTCCA